>Ga0187781_10000379_pt1 | contig 31554 bp, 23 predicted proteins | sample 0715_SJ02_MP02_2_FD_132447 | JGI IMG/M metagenome (GOLD analysis project Ga0187781, IMG submission 132447) | Tropical peat soil microbial communities from peatlands in Department of Meta, Colombia - 0715_SJ02_MP02_20_MG | ecosystem: Environmental > Terrestrial > Soil > Wetlands > Peat | place... | reverse complement strand
TAATCCAGTCGGTAGAGTAATAAACAAAGCCAACTTCGACGCTTCCGGCGAAATCGGCGGCCCGATTCCGCTAGTCGGGAAGGATAAGCTGTTCTTCTTCGGTTCGTCCGATCCCTCTTGGACTCAAACCAAGGCTATTTCGCCGCCGCTGGATGGCAACAATGGCTTTGGCAACGTCCAACTCCGCGAAATCGCCTACAACTATGCGGCCAAGCTAACCTTCAAGATCAACGACAAGAATACGCTGGAAGGTTCGGTCTTTGGCGACCCCACCTACTCGAACTCGGCCCCGTGGTCACGAGGAGATGAAGGCGTAGGTCCGGTCACGGCGGCAGCGGGCGGGTTTGCTCAGGCTGCGATTCCCAACACGACCAACTTCAGCACGCTGCAGTTTGCCAACCGCGATGTCGTCGCGCGCTACAATGGCACGCTCTCTCCCACCTGGATCGTCAACGTGGACGCTACTTGGCAACACAATAAGTTCACCGAGGGCGGTTACAACAATAGCGTTTCCGAGATCATTGACGAAACGCAAACTTGCGCCGGCGTCACGGGCGGCGCGGGCTTTTGTCCGACCGCCGCGCAGAATTTCACCGGCACGGTCCCGGTAGACACGCAGCAAGGCCAGTTCGTGCCTGTCGGCCGGGGGTTCATCGAGAACACGGAAGACGAATCCTATGGCGCCCATGCGAACACGACCAAAATCGTGAACTTCTGGGGCCAGCATTCAATTGACATCGGCTACGGCTACAATCGCCCCTTCTACAAGGGCGAGCGAACCGACTCAGGTCCGACAGTTCCATTCCCGGAGGAAAACCAGAGCGGTGGTGGCGCGACGCCCACTCCGTGCTTGGCAGGTACAGTACCGGGTATTACGAGCTGCAACGCAAACTATCTGTGGGCCTTGCAGATTGTGCCGGGTTGCACCACGGGTGGAGGCGGTACTACCCCAGTCTGCGCCTTGATGAATGTCCCGGGACTTGGTGAACAGCCTGTGGCCCTCGAAGAGTTCCGCAGCGAGTACAACCTCTCTCCCGATGGCTTCAAGCACTTCTCCACAACCGGAAGAAATCATGCTGCGTACATCAACGATTCTTGGACCATCGACAAATACGTGACCGTGAACGCCGGCATTCGCTGGCAGCAGGAGCGGCTAATCGGCGAAAGCACGTTCTACACCTTCACCGACAACTGGTCCCCGACCTTTGGCGTGATCGTGGATCCGTGGGGTGACCGGAAGAATAAGTTCTCGTTCAGCTTCGGCCGTTACAATTACAACCTGCCGCTCGACTTGGCGGAGCGGTCGTTGACGAACGAACTTGACGTTTTCGGCCTCGCTTTGGTCCCTGCCTATACAGTGGACGAGGCGGGCGACCGGGTCGTCACGCTGAACAATTTCGGCACCGTGACTCCGATCGTTGATGCCGCGCACACACTTAACCTTGCCACCGGTTCGCCGTTCGGTCCAGAGTTCGCCTCCACGGAAAGCCTGGAAGCGATCCATTCTGCCACACGGCTGACCTACGAAGACGAATATGTGCTGGGATGGGAGCATGAATTTCCGAAGGGGGTCATCCTCAGCGCGAGATACATGCACCGTGCCCTGCGCAGAATCGTCGAGGACACCAGCGGCATCGCACCAGAAGCGGCCAACGCCGGCATCTCGCAACAGTTCACTATCACCAACCCGCACAAGAGCACGGATAACTTCACCAACCCGATCGAGAATGACTTCAGCGCTCCCGGCGCGACCGGCGCATCGGTCTCGGCGGCAGGGGCGTTTCCGGCAGGGGTTACCCTTCCTTCTTCATGCGTGATTCCAGGGAGCCCGCTTACCGGCACGCCAACAGCCGACGTGCCCTTCTTTAACTTCCCGACAAACAGCTTTAACCAGACGATCACCGATAGCCAGGGCAACAATGCAACCTGCTTCACGATGATCACGAGCCCGGATATTAATCCTGCCGATGCATTCGATGGGATCTACTCGGCCAATTGCGCAGGCGGCACGCTGACGTGCGTTCCCATCGGTGTCCAGGGTTGCCAGCTCGAGGCTGATGGTGCCGGGGTCCCCGGAAAGTGCAACGTGGCCGGACAGGTCACTCCGGACGGTATTCCGGATGGCTTGACCGACCCGGTTCACAAGTACTGGGCCGTAGTCATCGAGGTAAACAAGTCGTTCTCACACAACTGGCAGTTGCGCGCGAACTACACGGTCTCGAGGGTATTCGGGAACTTCGAGGGCGCGTTCCGCAACGACAACGGCCAGTCCGACCCAGGCATCAGCTCGCTCTTCGATTTCACGACCGGGAATTTCGGCCAACTCGGCGGACAGTTTACGCCCGGTTTGCTGAACCAGGATCGGTTCCAGGTGGCGAACGGGTACTTCAGCTACGTGTTTGACCACGGGTACCTGAAGAACCTGACGCTCGGTACCGGTGCGAACCTCGCGTCAGGCACGCCCATTACGGAGTTGGCGTCTCACCCTGTCTACCTTAACCAGGGCGAGATCCCGATCGGAGCGCGCGGTGCACTCGGCCGTACGCCCACCACCGGCGCCGTCAGCTTCCATGGCGACTACCTGTGGAGTATGACGGAGCGGTTCCATCTCCGCTTTGGTGTTGACCTCTTCAACGTTGCCAATACCAAGCGGCTGGAATACGAAGACGAGTTCATCGACCTGAAATTCGGTGTTCCCAACGCGGACTTCCAGAAGCCGGCAAACATCCTCGGGACCAACTGGTTCCAGGCGACGGGCGTACAAGCGCCGTTCAATGCTCGCCTGTTCGCGCGTTTGGAATTCTAACTAACCTGGCAGTCAACCCGAAGGGGGAGCGCCTTGCGCTCCCCCTTCTTTTTTTGCGATAATCCCGCTAATCGTTTGGCGGGGTGATACCATGACCCGACTTCGGCTGTGCCTTCCTTTTCTTCCTGTCCTCTTTATTTCGCTTCTTCCAACTCATGCCACTGCGCAGAGTGGCGGGAAATTTACAGGCATAATGCACGTCTCGGTTCAGGTGCGCCTCCCCGATGGATCATCAGCCCCCAGCGGCGTGCTTGTCGAATTGGAGCTTCAAGACACCGAGATGGTCACCCAGGAGCAAACCGACAGCGCTGGAAAATGCGCCTTCCATCCGGGGAGCCCGGCGATCTACCTTGTTCGAGCGAAGCAGGCGGGCTACTACGACGCAGTCGTGGCCGTGGATCTTCAGAATACGCCCAATGGCATGGCCAATCTTGTTCTAAGGCCGGTGCCAGGAGAAGCTGCGGAGCAGACCTCCAAGGAGGTCAAGGGAGGATCAGTCTCTGCCGCCGACCTCGGTGTTCCTCCACCGGCACGCAAGGAATTCGATTTGGGGCGGCAGGCAATCGAGAATCGCGACCTGGATGGCGGCATCGCTCATCTCCGAAGAGCCATCGGAATTCAAGAGAATTTCCCGCAGGCTTATACGCTGATGGGCATGGTATACAACGAACAGAAGCAATGGAAAGACGGACAGGCGGCACTGGAAAAGGCCGTCCAACAGAATCCAAAGGCGGCGGAGGCCTACGTGTATCTGGGTTCGTCGCTCCTGCAGCAGCGGGACCTCACTGGCGCCGAAAAGGCTCTGAACCGGGGGCTCCAGCTAAATCCTGACGTCCAAGATTCGCCTATGGCGCACTACACCCTGGCAACGGCCTATTTCGCGGATGGGCAATGGAAGGATGCGGAGCCGCATACGGCGAAGGCCATTGCCGCCCACCCGGAATTCGCTCCGGCGCACTGGTTGATGGCGCAAATCATGCTGAAGAAAGGCGACGGCCAAAACGCTGTCCAGGAGTTTCAGACCTATTTGAGACTGGACCCTGACGGACCGTCGGCGTCCGCCGTGCGCGCGGCGATTCCCAGGATTCAGGCTGCAATCGAAAAGTAAACCGGATTGCATACGAGAAGCCCCCGGCACAGGTCCTTGTCGGCGCGCGCTTGCCAACCTCAGCGTATTGACACTATTATGACTCTTATAGAGAGGAGCACATCATTGAAGGTCGTCTCCAAGGTTCTGACTTCCGTTCTTCTTGGTCTCTTGTTTCTGGCTTCACAGGCTTTTGGGCAGCGTGGTAGTACTGGTGGTGGCCCCACAGCGGCCCCTTTACAGATCCGCGTGGACGTCCGATTTGAAGACAACCGCCCGGCCATGGCTGGAGTGATTGTGGACTTGGAATACGGAGACGGTGTGCCCTACGCCCATTCCCAAACCGATTCCTCGGGCAAGGTGGTGTTTAACCCCGATACGGCGACCATTTACATCGTTCGCGCGAAGCAACCGGGATACTTGGAGGCAACCGCGCGGATGGACCTGCAGAATACAACCCAGCAATACACCGTGTTGACATTGAAGGTCGATCCCAAGCATGCCCCTCCCGCCGCCACTCCGGCTCCCGGCGCAGTCTCGGCTGTCGACCTTTCTGTGCCGGAGGAAGCGCGGAAGGAATTCGACGCGGCTACTCAGTCGCTGCAAAATCACAATCTCGATGAGGGTATTGCGCATTTAAAGAAGGCCATCGGGCTCCACGATCAATACCCCCAGGCCTACACCATGCTGGGAACGGCTTACAATCAGCAATCCAAGTGGGGCGATGCGCAAGCAGCGCTTCAAAAGGCCATCCAGCTCGATCCTAAGGAAGCCGATGCCTATTTTCAATTGGGCGCCACGCTGAACAAAGAGAAGGACTATCCGGGCGCGGAGAAAGCTCTGAAGCAAGCTTTTCAACTGATCTCGGACCCGCCCGATAGCGCCGCGCCTCACTATGAATTGGGATTTGCCTATTTTTTCCAGGGCCGCTGGCAGGAAGCTGAGCCGCAAGTCGCCAAGACAATCGCGCTGACACCGGATTTCCCCCTTGGGCACTGGCTGATGGCGCAAATCATGTTGAAAAAGGGAGACGGCCAGGGAGCCATTAACGAGTTTCAAACTTATTTGAAGCTCGACCCCAATGGCCCGGCGGCGGCATCGGTTCGCGCCGTGATTCCGAAGATTCAGGCCGCTATAGCCAAGAAATAAACATGCAGGCCCACGAGATTTGCGTCAGCTTGCCATTGTCCGGGGCATGTTTTGCCGGCACTGAAGGCAATAAAGCACCAGCTCCACCCGACTTGAGATCCCGAGCTTGTCGAACAAACGAATCAGGTTCTAATCCCGACGATCTCACACCAGCTAGAGCGGGACCCGGAGTTTGTCCCGAAAATATATCGCGAGTCGTATCGTCTGGTTTTCTTTCTTGCCATTCCTGCCTTTTCAATCCTCGTCGTGGCCAGCCCATTTGTCTCACACATCTGGCTCGGGGGATATGAGCCCGTTTTCGTCACGTTTGTAGCATTTCTCGCCGCTGGGTGGCTGGTCAACGTCCTCTGCAATCCGGCGTATGTTGTAGGTCTAGGTACCGGGACGCTCCGGTGGGTCACGGTTGGCTGCGTTTCGACAGCCATTGTCAACTGCGGGCTAGGATTCGTAATGGGGAGAAAATTCGGGGGCGAGGTGGTCGTCGCCGTTTCGGTTGGGTCGCTCATCTTTGGTTACGTGATAGTGGTGGTCGCCCATCATCTCGAGAACTGCCTTCCACTTGGACTTTTGCTGCCGAAGGACAGCGTGTGGATAGCTATTTCGAGCATTGCGGGGGCGATGGTTTTTCTCCTGCACTTTTGTTTCGCGCCCGTGAATTCATTTCCAATCCAAAGTGGGCTTTTGATTTCGTTGCTCCTCGTCATTATTGTGCCCATGTGGCTTCATCCACTGCGCAGGCGCTTGCAGCGTTGGGTCGTGTCGAATCTGTCTGCTTGAGTCAGAGGAAATGGTGAGCATACAAGGCTTAGTCTTGTGGGAATCAGAGGGGGACAGGGAGATCGCGGCTCGTATTGCCATCGCTGGTGATTTCTTGCCCCCCGGCAACTTGCTGCTTCCATCGGGACTCGGGTGGCAAGAAATGGCCGGAACTTTGGAGCCCTGCTTTGGCGACATCTCCGTGACGTTTGCAAATCTTGAATGTGTACTGGATGCGGAAGGCTTGACGCCGCGGCCGCTGGTAGGCCTTGGAGAGATCGTGAGTTCGCGCTCGTCGGCTCTCGACTATCTCAAAGGCATTCATGCCTGCGCCGTCGGAATTGCCAACAACCACAGCTACGATTTTCGGGACGCGGGCGTTACGCGCACGCGGGTCGCCATCACGCGCCGGGGAATGATTCCGCTCGGTGCCGGAAAGTCGCTTTCTGGTCCGCCGGAGGTGTTCGTGTGGCAGGGACCGGGTAAGATTCGTGTTGGCTTTTGGGCAGCGGCAAGGGCGACGCACGACCCGGCAAAGGAAAAATCAGAAGGCGTCGAACCGGCAACATTAGTGCGCGCCGAACAAGCGCTCGAATCATTTAAGCGTCAGGGCGCGACTTTTTCCATTGCGCTCATTCATGCAGGCACTATCCGTTCGAATCGAATGGATCCAGAGGACATTCGGATTCTGGATTCTCTTTCACATTCCGGGTTCAATCTAGTCGCTGCGGCCCACTCTCACCGCATCGGTGGATACAGGCGCGTCCTGAGCGATCGAATGTGCCCGTCGTTTTGTTTCTATGGGCTGGGGAGCGTCGTTTCAGGTTACATTGCGTCACCGCTCGAACGCGAGGGCTTGGTCGTAGTCGCTGGCCTGAATCATGAGGGCCGGTTGACCCGCCTGGAGGCACGACCTGTTTTGCTCGAAGAGTCTGGTTTCGGCACTGTTCCCTCCGCAGCCGAGGGGAGCGCCATATTAGACCGGTTTCGCCGGCTTTCTGAGGAAATTGCCGACGGGTCTCACGCGCGCCTGTTTTATCAAGATGCGTCGCATGGTCTAGTGCGCCTGTATCTGCGCGACGCGAAGATGGCCTACCATCACGCGGGCCTGCGGGGGCTCGCACAGAAAGCCAGTCGCTTGCGCATGCGTCACGTCCGACGATTGGTTCACAAGGTGACGGGATGACGGCTTCGTGCCTATTGTCGGGTGCAATTTCGCTGGGACTCACCTTGATTCTAACCCCGCTCGTTAGGAACATCTGCCTTCGTTTAGGAATCTGTGATTTGCCCGGCCCTCTAAAAATTCACGCGCAACCCATTCCCCGACTTGGTGGAATTGCCATTGCGATAGGCCTCGCCGCGGGTATCTGCTCCTGGACAATACTCACCAGCAACTCGGGTCATCCGTTCTTGCCAGCACTTGCTGTGATTTGGATTGCAGGGTTGGCGGACGACCTCGGAAGCATTTCTTGGTTCATTCGACTCGTAGCTCAAATTTGCGCGGCAACACTGCTCTGGTATGGAGGCTGCCGCCTTCCATGGATCGGCGATAGCGCGGTCAATTGGATTTTCACGACCGGTCTAGTAATTTTCTTTGTAAACTCCGTTAATTTCCTGGACGGTACGGACGGCTTGGCCGCGAGTGTGTCGGCTGTAATCGCGGCGAGCTATCTCGCGCTTCCGGGGGGCTACTTGAGTCCACTCGGAGACGTCGTAGCATCAAGCATTCTTGGCACATGTGCTGGCTTCTTGGTGTCAAATCTCCCGCCCGCGAAACTTTTCATGGGGGATAACGGAAGTACAATCCTTGGCATGGGGCTTTCCTTTCTAGGACTTGACTTCTGTCGAGCCGGTCCCTCTACAAAGTCTCCCATTATTTTTCCCGTGCTCGTAGCGGCGATTCCTCTCTTAGATGTGATACTTGCCATTGTGCGCCGGCTGCGAAATCGCGTCCCGATATGGAAAGGGGATCGTTTTCATTTCTACGATGCAATGCTTGCGCGCGGTTGCTCATCGAGAAACGTAGTTGTCTTCAGCAGCGTACTTACATTTTTGATGGCTGCCGCCGCTCGCCTGAGCATGCTGGCGACGCCTGGATTTGCCTCTCTGATCTGCCTGGTTTGCCTTTCTGGACTTCTGGCCGGCGCGCTGAAGTTGGGGTTGCTGAAAAAGACTTCACTCGAGCGGACGACCCGCTAGTATGGAAGTTGGCAGGAGAGTTTAAGGCCTCGAATTGCAAATGGGACCACGCAGGAAGGGCGACCCTCTTAGTCAGACGAACGCGCTGCATTGTCCTCGTAAGAATGGACCCATCCCCCGCTCAGCCATTTGAGACTAAGCGGGACTCGATAGGATGGTGCGCGTTGTCCGCTTGCTGCGCTCTCGCGGCGTGGTTTGCTTCTGCACGTTGCCAAGTTGGACAAGCAACTTACGCAGCTTGGCTCTCTCTTCCAGATCAATGTCCACGAGTTCGAAAGCCCGCGCCTGCGTATTGGCGTCGCGAACAATCGTCTGAGCTTTGATGGATTTCTGCGCCGGATTCAATCGCACACCCACGATGCTCCCGGGATAGAGGCTCTGCTCGCATACGGCCACGCCCCCACCCAGGGTCATTTCCGGTATATCCAGCCGCACGTTCTCCTTCAAATTTGTCGTCGTGCCGGAGAGTGGACGTTCCAGCCGTAAGCGCGGATAGCGACGCTGGCGGATAGCCGATGAATCCGGATCCGCGTCGAGCGGGACGAGCGAGAACTCCGCGATGCTCAGGCCGCTCTTCGGAATGAAACTGCGAACCCAATCGGGATCGATCTTCTCCATTGCTTGCACCGCTACCAGGCGCAATTCGCTTTGATTGGCCCACCGGAATGTCTTGCGTGCTTCGGCTATCTTCCTCAAAACCGCTTCGGCGCCCGAAGTGCGCAAACGGCCGAGCGCTTCCATAGCCTTCAACCGTAAGTATTCCGTGCCACCAGCCGGCAGGTCCCCCTCGGCCAGCCGTAGAAGACGCATGTCTGCGGACTTTTCACCGCTCATGCCAATCTCGTCCACGGCCAGCGGCCGGATGAGAGCATCGAGATGATCAAGAATTTCCAGCAGGAGACGGCCGCGTTCGGTGGCGCCGCTGGATGCGATTTGACGGACCACGCGATCGTGCGCCGCCCGTTTCCATTCACGCATCCGCTCGGGCAGAACCTGCTCGAGCGCGTCCACATCCATTCGTGTGAGTATGCCCACGACATCGATTGCCTGGTTGGGCTTGCCTTCCCGAAGCTGCCGGCGCAAGTGTTCGAGGCCTTCCGCACCGAGAACAGCCATCATGGAAACCAGAAGGTCGCAATCTTCGCGGAAGCCGGAACGGCTGAATCGCGACGCCAGTTGCTCGGAAGCGGGCTGGGGCAAGCGCCGGAGCAATTCGGCTAGGCCGTTCGGCACTTCTCCTAATTTCAATGCATCTTCGATGTAGTCGGGGAGCCTATCTTCAACTGCAATTCTCGGACGCAGATTCTTTCCGACGCCCGGCCGCTCGGCTTCGACATAATCAATCAGTTCGACGGCACGTTGGATCGCCTGGTAAGAGCGCTTCTTCGCGGCCTCCTGGGACAAGCGGACAAATGCAGCGCCAACAAGGCTTTGCATTTCCGAATTGCGTTCTTCGGCAAGCTGCAAGCCGACCTGGCGAATAATTTCGATGAACATGCGTTCATCGTAATTCGCGTAGAGTGAAGCCAGTTCGGCGAGGCCCGTCGCAGCCTGACGCCGATGATCGTCGTTCTTATCGGCGATACAGTTGGCATAATTACGGAGAATCTTTTCCGCCTCTTCCTTTTCCCCTTTTGCTTGTAGTGTTTCGACGAATTCCCGCACTTTCGTCGGAGGCACACACCATGCGTCGGCGGACTCGAGGACGGACTTTTTTTTGTCTTCCGATACTTCCGTCCAAAATTGCTGTGCCAGGATATCCACATGAGATTGGACTTCGATTCCTGCGCGAGCCATCTTATCTTCATAGACGCCCAGAATCTTTCGCAGGCCGTCCAGCTCTGTGTTCATTTCCTCGAGCACTTGGCGAACAGAGTTGACTTCGACGTCGCCACGCTCATAGCTTTCGAGCGCGAATCGGATTGCTATGTGTTCCGCGAGTTTCATCAGTGTCGGTCGGTCTGAGGATTCCGTTGGCGCCTGCGCGGCCAGCGCGGAGAGCGCCTGGCTGATCGTGAAGCGCGCGCGGCGCGGCAGTGTAGAAAGCCGTGATTGAAACGCGCTCGGATCAAGTTTGTCCTTGGATTGATCTCCCGTCCGCGCAATCTGCGCTAGGACTTGAAGAATTCCCTGGAGTTCATCTTCCTGCAGGCTCATCAGACCCGTTTCGACCGCCATTGAACCTTGTCCGGCTCCGGTTCGCGCCGAGCGGCTTCCACGGATTCCCGCTGTCGCCGAACCCCACCGAGAGGGCGCACCCGGCTCGCCTTCCCCGCCAGTATTCGCGGGAACCTTCCAAATGTTCTTCCTCGAGCCGCCGCTCCCGCCGTCTGCGTGGCCACCAGCCCCGCCGCCTGGGCCGTTTCCGGGCCCACCGCCCGGGCCGTTTCCGTGTCCGCCTGAGCCCGGGAATCCTGCACCTGGCGCTCCTCCGACTACTGGAATTCCACCTTGGGATGCTCCACTGCCCCCGCCCACCCCGGTACCAGATCCAGAGGCCTCGCCCTTGCTCAGCCAAAAACCACCAGCATTTGGATCCAGCGGAGTGCCGCCACCACTTCCACCGATAATGTTCCAGGTACCCGATTCGCCCCCGCCAGCGGGGCCATTGCCACTCCCGCTCCCTGATCCGCTTCCTGATCCTCCCGCCGCGATGTTTGGCGTGCTTCCGACCATGGCGCCGCCACCTACCGCGCTTGAGCCGGCGCTGGCCTCGGAACCTTGGCCTGCCGGGCTATCTTGATTGAGCCAGAATCCTCCGGCGTTCGGGTCGAGTTGTGTGCCGCCGCTGCTGCCCACAATGTTCCACGTACTTGAACTGCCTCCCCCCCCAGCCCCTGAGCCTCCGACTGGGCTAACTCCCTGAATAGAGGAACCACCTGGGCCGGGAACATTCGAGCCCGCCATGGCAGGCGAATCGCCCGCATAGTACCCTGAGCCCGACCCGCCAGTGCCCGGTCCGCTCCCACAGCCGGAGCCAAACCCACCACCAGATCCAAAGCCACCGCCGGACCCGGACCCAAAACCACCACCAGAACCGTACCCTCCGTCTGGCCCGCCTTGACCGCTACCCCCTCCCCCTGGCCCCCCGGCTCCAGGCCCGCCCGACGACTTTGTTCCTTCAGCGGCGACAATCAATTGCAGCAGCTTCTCCGGATCATTAAAAAGCTCATTGGCCGCCTCGGAATCCAAACCGAGAGTGCGCGCGGTAATGTACTCCGCCACCGAGGACTTCGCTATCGAGGAATCGGCCGGGACAAAACAGACTTCATTGACGTGAATATTTGGGTCGCCTTGGAGTGCTTGTTTCAACTGCTCGACGAGGGCTGCGGGCTTTGCCCCGGTGCCTGTTGGGAAGCCGCGCACAAAGCGTGCCAAACTGGCTTGTGTAACTTTGGGAGAAAAGTGAATGCTGGCAATGCCAGCGGCAGAGAGCATCCGCGCGAAACTCTTCTCTGCAGCGGCGGATTCAAGCGCCACCCCGTCTAAGAGGAGTTGGTCGCCGGATACGGCTAGCAGTAGGCCTGCCTCATTGTCTCCTAGAGCCGTTCGCAATTCACTCCAAGCAGTCTCGTATTGTTTTGCCGTACGAGGATGGCCGAAATCATACATTCGGGCGAACTTGAGCAGGATATTGAGACTTCGCACGAAGCCTCGAGCAGCCGCTGTACGAGTATTGGCATTCATAGCCACAATCTGGGGCCGAAGCCCCGCCTCTATCAGTAAATATGGGGGTTAGCGCCAAAACGGACAATGGTACTGGTGTCCTTTTTAGTACTACCAGTTAGTTCTAGGCAGGGGTGGGAAGGGGGGTGTCTCAGCGGGCACGGCAATTTCTAGAAAGCCAAGACTCCAACTCGCTGATTTCGCCAAGGATGGCCTTCGCCCCCAGCTTCAGCAGGCGGGCACTTCTTTGGCGTCGTTCTTCGCTCCGGCGGGGCAGCACACCTAGAAACGGAATTCGCGCGGCCCGGGCGGCGAGAGCATCGTCCACGTTGTCCCCGAGGTAAAGAGCCAAGGAGCGATCGCGACCGTCTAGGATCTTAAGAAGGCCTTCCGCATCGGGTTTCGGGCGTGACACGTTTTCAACAGTGACTGTGCGGCGAAAAAATTCTCGGACCTTCCACCGATCGAGCGAATAATCGAGCTCACGTCCGATTCGGCCAGTGAAGATCGAAAGTTCCGCGGTCCTTGCGAGTCGCCGCAGCGCCGCCCGCGGAAAGAGCCACCTTTCTGCCGACACATTTCCCTTACCGTTCCTGCCCCAGTAGATTTCAACGAATTTGTGTTTCACCTCTTCGTAACTGAAGGTACCCCCGAGACTGCACACCCATGCATGTGAGAGTTTCCAATCATCATTGTACCCAGCGCGATTCTTCCAGTTGTGGAGCTCCGCACGCGTGACACGCTTTCCGGTAAAGAATCGAACAGTTTCGAGCGTGGTGCGCTGAAAAGACCCGCGAGTGTCCACGAGCACGCCGTCCACATCAAAGATGATCACCGAGGGGAAAGAGGTCATCGGCTATGCTTCTGAGTGGAAAAACGAGAAGCGGGGGATTGAGTGGAAGGAATCAGGATCGAGGGCCTTCCTGCTCGTCGGACGTGTCTTCCGAACTTGTTTTGGATTCTTGAGGGTCAGTGTCCGAATCCCCCGCCAACGCCTCTGAGGACCATGCTTCGCCGGGGATCACGGCAGGGATGGGCGATCCGGTCTCTTCTGCTGTGACGACAGTGCTGTCCGCAGCGGACGGGGCCAACGACGAGTCTGAAATAGTCCCTGAAAAGGACTGACCGGCGGCCGCGGTCGCTGCCGCTTGTTCGGGCGAAGATGAAACGGCAACAACGACGGTCAATTTTTGCAGGCGGTTTTCAAGAACTTCCGTGAGCAAGTCGAGAAGAAGCTTTACGCCTACGCCGTCCGTGTCTTTCGTCGGATTGTAGGCGGTGATTTCAATAGCTGCGAGATGCTTTTGCTGAACAAAAACCAGGAGTGCCTCGCGCAATTCGGCCAAGCTTAGGCCTTCCGAACCAGGATAATTTGTTGCTTGAAAGTCTGAGATGACGTCCACATCCAGGTGAAGGACGAACTCGTGCGAGCCACTGTGAATGCGCTCAACCGCCATTTGAGCCGCCGCGGCGGCACCCGACCGCTGCACGTCGGCAGCCATGAACCGACGGAGCGGTGAACGTTCGAGCACTTCCCGTTCGGACGCATCCAGTCGGCTCACGCCGAAAAGAGCCAGATCAGGTTCGCGCACGAGGGGAGGCTCACCCCAAAATCTGACGAGTTCAGCAGCTCCGCGCCCCGTCAAATGGGAAACCACCATGCCATCCACGCAGCCCGAAGGCGTTGTCGCGGGGGTATTCAAGTCGGCGTCCCCATCAATATAAATCATGCCGACATTTCGAAAATACCTTCGTATCCCCGCCACAGTGGCCAGGGCAACCGAACAATCACCGCTCAATATCAGCGGCAGCGCGGCGATCTTAACAGCTTGTTCTACGCGCGGCTTCAAGGCTTCAAGGGCGGCAATGATCCGCGGCAGATTGCGCGCGCGGGGACTCTCTTCGTCTGGTCCGTAAAGCTGAGGGGGGTCGTCACCGAGGTCGGTAACGTCGTAGCCGATCGTGCGGAGGCGTTCAACAATTCCTGCCGTCCGAAAGGCCGCGGGCGCGCCTTCATGCCCGAGCGACATGGCGGCCGCGCTCGTGGGCGCGCCGAGAAGTGCGATCTTATTCGGCTGGCGGACGATTTTGACCGCCACGCATAAGCTCCTTTAAGAAAATGAGATTCCGTCGGGTCATTTCTAATTCAGCCTGCAACGCTTCCCTGCTTTGCCGCAAGCTCTGGCGGTAAGGTAAAACGCACGTCCTCACGGATCAGATCGAGATCGCGATGGTTGGTGAAGCCAAAACTGGAGAGACGTTGGCTGACCTGCTCGACCAAAATCTCGGGCGCCGACGCACCGGCCGTCAATCCGAGAGTGTTGACGCCTTCGACCGAAGAGGCATCGATATCGTTCGCGTCTTCAATCAATCGCGCAGCCACGCCGGCGCGCTTCGCGACCTCTACAAGACGATTGGAATTTGAACTATTGGCTGATCCTACGACGAGAATCAACTCGACTTCTCGTGTAAGCGCTTCGACAGCTTCCTGGCGATTCTGCGTCGCGTAACAAATGTCGTCCGACGCCGGCCCGACAATTTTCGGGAAACGCTGCCGCAGACGTGCGACGATCTCCTGCGTGTCGTAAAGTGAAAGCGTGGTCTGAGTTAGAAAGGCCAGGCGATTCGGGTCTGGCACCTCGAGGGAGTCCACTTCTTCGACACTGCCGACAACCACGGTCTGGTCAGGCGCTTCGCCCGACGTGCCAACAATCTCCTGATGATCCCGGTGGCCGATAAGAATCAGCGTGCGGCCCTCGCGCGCAAATTTCAGTGCTTCGAGATGGACCTTTGTGACCAGGGGGCAAGTGGCGTCTATGACTCGAAGTTTCCGGTCCTGCGCTTCGGTGCGCACGCGCGGCGGGACGCCATGGGCGCTGAAAACGAGGACAGCTCCCTCGGGAACTTCCTCGATGGTCTCGACGAAAATGGCGCCACGGCGACGCAACTGGTCCACAACATAGCGGTTGTGAACAATTTCGTGATGAACATACACCGGCCGCCCATAGGCTTCGAGCGCCAATTCCACTATGTCAACCGCGCGGACAACGCCGGCACAAAAACCGCGCGGGCGTACCCGTACGAGCGTCTTGGTGCCGTTGGACGTACCCTGAATGTGTGTAAGCGTCAAATCGCTCTCCACAAACCAGCCTATTTTACCTGAAGCTCTCCCATTCTCGCCAGCTTGTTGGTCAGATGGCTCTCAGTCCAGGGCCCGTGCCTGAAACGAGGATGTCGCAGGTGTTGGGGCGCAGCCTAGCCGAGTATTTTCAATCAAACAATAAAGCGCTATTCCAGCAGATGCTTAGTGGAACCTTGCAAGGAAGGCCTCAAACGGTCGCGGAGATTGCTTCTGCGGCCCTGTTTCTGGTCTCAGACCAATCGAGCGCGATTATTGGGCAGATTCTGAACGTGGATGGCGGAATGGCTTTCTACTGATCTCTTCCAAACTGCTGTACCCGCGGCGCGCTGAGTCCCCAATAACACGTATGCCGGCTTCCGCCCAATCCAAACCACGGTCGCCGATTGCGCCGACAAGATAAAAAATCCCGCCCAGCACGAGCAGAACGACGAAGCCCAGCCCAAAGAGGAGTTCGGCGGCAAGCAACTCGCGGACGAAGTAGAGTTGAAGGATGAACAGAACTGCAATGATGGAGAGCATGCCCTTGCGAATCTTTGCTTTTTCGATGAGCGCAGACGCACACCCAGTTAGTTGTCCCAAGGCCTTTTTCATGTTCCTCACCTACCCTCACCTTGTTAGATGCACGGGGGAGGCCAAAAGGGACTGGTGTAAGTCATTGAAAAACTAGGGGTCTGTCAGATTCAAGAATTCAGAACTTGGGGAAAAAGTGAAAAGTGTTTCCTTGGCGACGGCACCCATTTAGTTCAGACCTCTATCTTCACAGTGACGCTATTTGGCGCCGTATTTCGTCCGCTCGGAAACTGGCTTTAGTTTTCTTTCGCCTAACGATGGATCCTCAACGGCCTTCAAATGGATAACGATCCTGCGCGAGTACGGCGTCGGCGACGCGGCGCCGCAGCACAATCGTATCCACCGGGCCGTGCTTTGCAAAGCGGCGCAGGACAGCGAGTTGAGTCGTCAACGCATCGCCATCCGCGGTTGCGGCAAGCGCCGTGCGAGCTTCTTTCTCGATGCGGTCCATCGCATCGTACGTGTACACACGGGCTGCGTCCCCCATCGTGCTGGCTGACTGGCCGCGCGCGGCGATGGCTTTTTGAGCGCGCCGTAAAGAAGACTCGATCGCATAGATGTCCATCACGATATTAGCCAGCGCCGCGACAATTTCCTGATGGTCGGCGAGTTGCTCCCGGAATTTCTGGACTGCGGTACCAGCTGCCAGTAAAAAAATCTTCTTGGCCTGGGAGAGCGATTTCTCCTCTTCGGCAAATTCGCCCGTGGGCGTTTCCTCAAAGGTCGGCCCTGCGAGAACTTCGTCCGCCAGCTTCATGGCCGCCGGAATCAACGGCAGAATTCCGCCCATCGCTCGCTTCATCAGCATCTGGATGATGAGCATCCGATTGATTTCATTCGTCCCTTCGAAGATCCGGTTGATACGGCTATCGCGATAGGCGCGGGCCACAGGATAATCCTCGTGGAATCCGTACCCGCCGAAAATCTGTACGCCCTCGTCCACACAAAAATCCACCGTTTCACTGCCGACAACTTTGCTGATCGAGCTTTCGATGGCGTACTCCTCGAGCACCTGCATGGCTTGCTTCGATTTGTCCGTCTCGGAATTTGGGCCCCCGACGCCCGCCTCCACCATCCCCGCTGAGCGGTAAATCATGGATTCAACAGCGTAGAGGCGGATGGCCATCTCGCCAAGCTTGGACTTGATCAGGCCAAATTCGCAAAGGGGCTTGCCGAATGCGGTGCGTTCTTTCGAATATCTCGAAGAGGCTTCAAGGACTTGCTTTCCACCACCCAAGCAATAGGCGCCCAGCGAAAAGCGACCGACATTCAGGGTGTTAAACGCCACGATGTGACCGCGTCCAATTTCGTGAAGCAGATTTTCCTTCGGGACCGGTGCATTCTCGAAAAAGATTGGAACCGTGGAGCTGCCCTTGATTCCCATCTTTTTCTCTTCGGCACCGACAGAGAAGCCCGGCGTGCCGCGCTCAACGATAAAGCAGGAAAATTTCTCGCCGTCCACTTTCGCGAAGACGACGTACACGTCCGCGAACCCGCCGTTCGTAATCCACATCTTCTGGCCATTCAAAATCCAGTTCTTTCCATCCGGTGAGAGAACTGCGCGCGTCCGCGCAGCAAGCGCATCAGAACCCGCCTGCGGTTCCGAAAGGCAGTAACACGAGAGGATTTCGCCGGTCGCAATGCGCGGAAGATATTTCCTCTTCTGCTCCTCCGTGCCGAAATAGACGATCGGCACCGTGCCGATCCCCGCGTGTCCTCCGTGTGAAACAGCGAACGATGCATAGGCTGACAATCCCTCGGCGAGTACTGTCGCGGAAACTTTGTCGAGCCCTGAGCCGCCGTAGGTTTCCGGGATGCCGCCCCCAAGGAGACCGATTTCTCCTGCTTTCTTGAGCATTTGCGCCATCAGGCCTTCCTTGTGCTGCTCAAGTTCAGGAATAGCCGGAACGACTTCTTTTTCGACAAATTCGGCGGCCGTGCGGCCGATCAAACGCTGATCGTCGTTCAGGTCCGCGGGGGTGAAAACGTCATCGGGGGTAACGGTTGTGAGCAGAAATGAGCCGCCGCGATGGAGCGATTGGGAAACAGGTGCCGTAGCCATGATCGTCCTAGTCTCCTATTTTTCGAGAGCTAACAAAATCTGATTGTCTCTCTCATTTGTTTCAGGTGCAACGAATTAATCGAGAGCAGCGGCTGCCTTGATAATTTCCACGTACTCGGCCGGAAGGCTGTGCTCAGCGGCGCCCTCCAAAATCGTCTTCAAATAGTGGGGCGCTGGACGCAGTCGCTTCTCAACTTTCGTCGCGATATAAGCCTGCGCGCCGATTGTTTCGCCCTTGCCGTCGCGGACTGCCACTTCGATCCGCCGGTAATGTTCCGGCGCTCCTTCAAACCGGTCCAGATTCCTGAAAGTTGATTCGTTGATCTTATAAAGCACACCAAGAACCGACTTGCCGGGCGCAGGGCGAATATTCGCGCCACCGGTTCCGCCTCGCACCTTCTTGTTAAAGACGAGCTCGTAATTCTCGAGTCGCCCCGGCCTCTCCTCAAGAATTTCTCCGGCGCGCGATTTCATCTGTGCTCGGTTCATGTTGCTTGCGTAAGCAAAATGCCAGGCTGTTGCGGCCATTCCACTCCCGGATCAACGATTAGAAAGATCTGAGGAAAACGGATTGTAGCAATCTACGCCCTGCCAGACAACCAGCCACTGCAAGGCAGTCAGGTAAATTCAATTATGCGGCACGCTCGAAGATTCCGGCGGCACCCATTCCGCCGCCAACACACATCGTTACCAACCCGTAGCGCGCGTTTCGACGATCGAGTTCACGCAAAATCGACGCTGTCAGTTTTGCGCCGGTACACCCAAGGGGGTGCCCGAGTGCGATCGCACCACCGTTCACGTTGACGCGCGCGGGATCGAGTCCACCGACCTTCATCACGCTCAAGGCCTGAGCGGCAAAAGCCTCGTTGAGCTCTATGACGTCAATCTGGTCCAGCTTAAGCCCAGCAATCTTGAGAGCCTTTGGGATCGCGAATACAGGCCCAATTCCCATTTCCTCGGGCGGGCAGCCGGCCGTAGCAAACGCGAGGAATCGCGCCATGGGCTTCAAGCCGAGTGCATGCGCACGCTCCGCGCTCATGATTACCGAGGCTGCCGCACCGTCGCTCGTCTGCGAACTGTTACCGGCTGTCACCACGCCCCGAGCGTGAAATACTGGTTTAAGCTTCGCCAGTGCGTCCAGTGAAGTATCCGCACGCGGACCCTCATCGGTATCGAACGTCAATTTCGTCGTTTTAGGCTTTGCGCCGTTCGTGGAGCCGTTTTCGCCATTTTCGAGGGCCGTATAGGTGACCGGTACGGGTACGATTTCGTCCCGGAATTTATTCGCAGCAATCGCCGCAAGCGCCTTGTGATGGCTGGCAAGAGAAAACTCATCCGCCTGTTCGCGCGTGACCCCGTATTTCTTTGCGAGATTTTCCGCAGTCAGGCCCATGCCAAGATAGGCGTCAGGGTAGTGATCCATGAGCCAGGGATTCGGAGAGACTTTATTCCCACCCATCGGGACCATGCTCATGGACTCCGTGCCACCCGCGACTGCAACATCGCCCTGACCCGCGATGATGCGTTCGGCGGCGATGGCGATGGCTTGAAGGCCCGAAGAACAGAAGCGATTGATGGTCATCGCCGACGCGTCCACGGGCAAACCGGCACGGAGCGATGCGATGCGCGCCACGTTCATGCCCTGTTCCGCCTCTGGAATGGCACAGCCGAGAACGACATCCTCGATTTCCTTCGCGTCTAGGCCTTTGGCCCGTGCCACTGCCTCCTTGATTGCTGCCGCAGCCAAATCGTCCGGCCGCGTCATGCGCAATGTGCCTTTTGGAGCTTTCCCGACGGCCGTTCGCACCGAACTTACAATTACAGCTTCCCGCATGGTTCACCTCGGTGTATTCCGAACAACTCCTGAAAGTCAATCATATCATTCGATGCCGAAGGACACGAAAAGCATCGGCGACAAGGTAGCCGAGGACTTTCAAAGGAACGCAGAGTGATTCTTGGAAGGGATGCTACCGCCGAAACTTAATCGTCACTTGCATTTGCACATCCACGGCTTGACCATCCAGGGTGGACGGCTCGTATTTCCACCTTTGAAGCGCATCGAGAGCGGCCTGCCGCAGTAATGTCGGACCGGACAGGACATGCATTTTGACCACCTTCCCGCTCTTGTCGATTGTAGTTTCTATAACTACGTCGCCCTGAACACCCGCTTGCGCGGCCCCGATTGGGTAGGCAGGCATGACTGAAGACATCAACCGCGGTTCCTTCACATTTCCACCGACCTTAACCGGTCCATCCGGCTGAATTGTGGGTGGAGGCAACTCCGACATGTTGGTTGAAGAAGGAAGATCCGGCAAAGCGCTTGATTGTGGAGGCGTCGAAGCCGCGTCGCTATCCAGTGAAGGGGCTTCGGGCGAGCCTCCATCGGTTCGTTGCGCCGAAGTGGGATGTGCGTTCAAAGCTTGAGACACCATGTTGGACGATACTTTGGGCGCGGTCTGCTTCTTAGCTGGAACGGGCGGAAGTACAACTTCCGACGGCGTCTTCGCTGCCTTCGAATCATTCGCTGGGTTTCCGGTCGCCGTTGGTGCGGAGGCGGCATTCACTTGCGGGACTGGATTCGCAGTTCCACTCGCAGATGGTGGTTGGACAGCTTCTGTCATGGGAGGCAAACCGATGCTGGTCGGCACGCGCGGCAATTCTGCTTGACCAGATTGTGGCTTAGCAGGACTTGTCGCCGCAGGGACAACGGCACCCTTACTCGCATTGTGACCGTGCCAATAGAACAGCCCAGCACCCAATGCGGCGATAAGCAATCCAATACAAGCAGCTACCATGACCCAATTCGTTCCCGGCGCGGAATTTTGATCCTGCGAGTCTACCCGAACCGCAGCCAAAGTTGCTCCGCCCGCAAAGCTTCCAAATTTACTTCGCGACGTGTCCGGGGCGTCAGTCGATACCGCATCTTCCGCAAGGGCACGTGCTTCCACGGCAGAAAGATCGAGTGAGGTGAGTGAGCCCGAAGCCTTACCTTCACTCTCCCCATGCGGAGCTGGGGACGAAAGTGAAGTCGAAGCGGTTGATGAGGGCTCAATAGGCGCGGAATTCTTCGGAGTGAAACTTGCGAAATTCTCTTGCATGCTTTCGCGAAATGTACCCGGCTTAATCGTGTCCGTCGCGGCAGCCGGTGGCTGGACCTCCTCTTGCGAGCCAATGGAAATAAAGGTTGGTGCGGGCTTCGCGGGGGAATTGAGTATTTGCGAAAGGTTATCGGACGGCTTCGCTTCGATTAGGGCAGAAGAAGATTCCAGCGTTTTCGGAACCGGAGCCGTGGAAGCTGGCGCAGGCGCCCAAGAAACCTCAGGCCCCAGTTTCTGAGATTCGCTAGTTGCCGGAGGCTGGACAAATGAGGCTGGCACGACAGGGCTTGAGCTCGGGGTGGAGTCGGAGGAAAAAGCGAGGCCCCAGTATCCAGGCTGACGATTGGTGAATTCCACTTCGACGTAAGCAGCCATGTTTGCATTCGGGCGAACTTTGACGACCCTGCAAATACCATCCTGTCGTGATTTCAAATTTGTGAGAACGAGCATCTGACCGACGTTTACGGCAGTGAGCATCTTCAGGACCGCCCCCTGCGGAAAAATGATCATCGTGATCGTCTGCTCTTCAAAAGGCTCGGTCTGCGGCGCGGCTCCGGGCACAGTGTCTTTTACCTTTGAGCCGTGCACTCGGACAGGGACCTCTTGTGAAACGGCGTCGGACCTTAAATGTCCGGAAGCGGACTTGGTCTGATTGCTTGTTTGCGCAACTGCGGATTCGCCGGCGGGACTAGCTATTTCGAAAGTATCTTTCGTCGGTGGTGCCATCAACGTATACGGCAGTAAGCCGCCCCCAGAACAAGGAAAGTTTCTTCCTTATGTTCTCATTTTCATTAGGGGTGACAATTTGCGGCAATGGTACTTTCGTACTGCGAGGGAACGTTTGCGCTAATGTGCAACGGAGGACGAAATGCGGCGCGCAGCATTCTTCGCTCCAGCAAATCGAGCTGCGCACTCAGGCCTGATTGAATTTCTGACCTAAAACATGATCCGAGCCCCAAATTGCATGACGGGCGGGCTGGCGCGTCCAAGCCCGAGATTGCCCTGGACGATATCTTGCGTTTGTGGCGTGTCAAGTGGCACTGAATCGCAAAAGCCCCGGAAATACAACTCTCACTCTAATGAGCCTGCTCAGAGCGCTTCCTGTATTCCTCGTATAGAGCGCGATGGCGGTTGTCAATGCTGGTGAGCTCCCCTCTTATGAACAGGTAGCGCACGTCGGTGCGAATTTCGAGGGGATCGCCAGTCGTAACAATCAAATTTGCGATTTTCCCCGGCTCAATTGTTCCTAGCTGATCGCCCAGGCCGAACATCTCCGCAGCATTGATTGTCACGGCCTTCAGAGCTTCGTCGTGGGGCAGACCATACGCGACCGCTGTTCCGGCAAATTGCGAAAGGCGCCGCGAAAACGAAAACCCGAAACTTGAGAATGCGATTTGAATTCCCGCGGCGTGAAGCTCGGCGGGCTGACTCATCGGCTTGTCGTATGGGTCGTCCTCTTCGTCCGGGACTCGCTCGGTGGGTCCAAGGATCACGGGGATGTTTTTCTCTTTGAGCAGGTCCTTTACCTTCCACGCCTGAGAGCCGTCGGCAAGTATCATCTTGACGTTCTGCTTGGTGCAGAATTCCACAGCATTGCGAATGTCCCGAGCCTGTGCTGCGATTACGAGGAGAGGCATCGTGCCCTTAACCACGGGAACCAGCGATTCAAGTTTCAGGTCACGCTCGTAGAGAGCGGGTGACCCCTTCTCCTTGGCCTGGGCATAGTGACGAGCCCGGTCCAACCAATCACCCAGCTCATTGACTGACTTGTCGTACTCCTTTTTTGCTTCCTGGAAGGGTTTCTCTTTGTAACCGAAAGTTGCGAAATCAAAGGTGCGGGTGCGGATGATGGGCCAATTCACGACCATCGCGACAGATGGGCTGATTTGCATCTCATCGAAGGTCCAACCTGAGAGAGAAAAGGCGGATGCTCGCCCGGAGATAAGTCCGCCAGCCTGCACTTCGAAACCGGGCGCTCCGGGGACGGCGATGACGTGGGTGATCCCGCTCGCACGTGTGACAGGGATGTGCTCGCTTGCCGGATTGACTGCGGTCGCCGCGACCAGTTCCGGGTTGATATCGCCCAATTCGGCCACATCAACAGTTGCTGAAACCGCGCCGACTTCGGCCAAACCGACCTGTGTGACAGGATCAAATAGGCCGGGATAAACATCCAAACCTGTTGCGTCGATTACCTGTGCCCCAAGGGGGATTTCGACATTCACGCCCACTGCTGCAATTTTTCCTTCCCGCATAATCACCGTGGCATTGTCGATCGCAGGTCCCGCCAAGGTATGAATTTTCCCACCCTTGATTGCGTAGACGGTCGCTGTGCGCTGCGCTTGGGCAGAAAGAGGCAGCAAAAAATTTGCGATAAGGAGAGGCAAAACAATTTGGGCAAGCAATCTCTTTACGACGGCAGAATCTGCAAAAGGTGTCCCATTCATCGAACACCTCTCTCGATGATTTCCACTGAGTCGCCAGATTCTGGTGGTTTATGCTTGTCTGGTTTTTTCTCGGATTTTTTCTCGGATTTCTTCTCAGCCTTTTCTTCTCCCTTCTCTTCTTCGCCTGCCTTCTTTTCTTTATCGAGAAGCGACTGTTTTTCTTTCTCAAGTTCAGGGCGCCTCGCGAGATCCGTCGCGCGATCGAAATAGACCTCGCCGTCAATCAGAGTTTTCTGCACCACGGCGTAAACGCTCAGGGGATCATGGTTGTAAAAAACCAAGTCCGCATCTTTCCCCACGTCAATCGAGCCAACTCTATTCTCGATCCCGAGCTGGATCGCCGGATTCAGCGTGATGAGCTTGAGCGCATCGTTGGGAGACACTCCACCATACTTCATGGTCTTGGCAGCCTCTTGATTCAAGTGGCGGGCTTCGTCGGGGTTATCGGAATTGATGGAGGTGACCACGCCGCGCTCCTGCATCAAAGCAGCGTTATATGGGATCGCATCGTAGGCCTCCATTTTGTAGGCCCACCAATCGGAGAAGGTTGAGCCTCCGGCGCCAGAAGCGGCGATCTCGTCCGCCACTTTGTAACCCTCCAGAACGTGCTGAAAAGTCCTTACTTTAAATCCGAATTCATTCGCCACGCGGATGAGCATCAGTATTTCATCGGCTCGATAGCAGTGCGCATGGACGTAACGCCTTCCCTCGAGCACTTCAACCAGTGGCTCGAGCTTCTCATCGCGGCGTGGTGGAATCAGATCTCGTTCGCCGGAAGTCCTTCGTCGATCGTAGTCGTCCCATGTCTTCTTGTATTCACGCGCCTCGGTGAATGCCTGGCGAATAACCTCCTCCACTCCGAGCCGAGTCGCCGGGTAACGCTGTGGCATACCTGGTGGCGGCCCAAAATTCGAGTGTTTCGGATTCTCGCCAAGCGCGAACTTAATTCCTGGGAGCGCGCCCTCAAAAGGCAGGGCGCTAGGGAGTTTTCCCCACCGCAATTTGATGACCACGGTCTGCCCGCCGATAGGGTTCGCGCTGCCGTGCAAAATGTTCGCGGTGGTCACTCCTCCGGCGAGATCGATATACATGTGTTTGTCTTCCGGGTTCAGTACGTCGGAAATCTTGACCATCGAAGAAACTGCCGGAGCACCTTCATTCACATTTCCGTCAATGGCGATATGAGAGTGGCAGTCAATAATGCCTGGAACAATGAATTGTCCCGTGGCATCAATCAAAGTCGCCCCATCTGGAGCTTTCAAGTTCGTGCCGACCGCGGCAATCTTGCCGTCACGGACCAGGATTGAACCGTGTTCAATGTTTCCGTGGGTCACTGTGAGGATGGTGGCATTTTGGATAAAGACAGGCTGAGGAGTCTGGGCGAATGCACCGAGTGCTCCAGTGAAAGAGGCGAGGAGAATTGCAAATATAGACGCGCGCCTCATCGTCCCACCTCTGGTTCGGAATCTGTAAGAACGGCGGGCGCCGCCGGATTCTTCGCGGTCGGAGTTTCCGGCGGCGCCTCCTCATGGATTTCAAACCAGCGGCCGTCAACGAAGACATGCTTTACTTTCGTCTTCTCGCCAAAAATGTCGCCGTCCGCGACCACTACATTTGCAATCTTCCCTGGTTCGATGCTTCCAAGCCTATCGTCCACGCTGAGTATCGCTGCCGCATCTACAGTGAATGCGCGCAGTGCCGCTTCCGGGGTGAGGCCCGCAGAGACAGCTTTCCGGACGTTCTTGAAGATGTCCTTGGGCGCGGGAAGCCCGCCGGAATAGAAGGCAAATCTCGCTCCAGCCTTCTCGAGCGAAACCGGAGAAGATGGCGCACGATCGCGGAAGCGCAGTTCGCGCAGAGTCACTTCGGCCTCCGGGTCAGCATCCTTGGCACGCTCCGGCCATTTCAGATTAACTAGCACCGGGATCTTACGTGCGGCGATCGCGCCTGCGACAGCGTAGCTTTGCTGCGCTCCCTGAATTGCTGCCTTGATTTTCCATTCCTCGGCGAGATGCAAAGCGCGAAGAATCTCAATCGAGTTATTTGCGGAGAGAAGAACAACTTCATTGTTCCGCAGCGAGAGTTCGATGACTCGCTCGGTGCGATCGTAGCGAAGGCGTTCGGACTTGCCGACATTGGCCTCGTAGATTGGCTCCGCCTGTGCATACCATTCAGTGTCGTCGAACACTTGCCGGACATATGCGATCGTGCCCATCAACGATCCGGGGAACGAGAAGAAACCGCCCAGTCCCTTGAGTGTGACTGGAAGCGCAGCGGTGGGCTTTACAACAAGGTCGCCGACGCGATCACCGGCAAGATCGATCAGGCTCGCCTGGCCGGGGAATATCCCACTGTCCGGCGCGGTGAGGACGGTGGTGAAGCCCGCACTGCGCCAGACGGGGATACGCTTGTCGGTGATCTTGAGTTCGTCGGCGGCCACACGCCAGGGGGTGGTCGCGGGGCGATCTTCCGGGCCCATGGCGTATTCACGAGGCGGAGCAGGGGGCTTGGCTGCACCGGCACTTTCATCGGCGGCGTCGGGCTTCGGAAAGCCAAGGTCGGTGCCAGCATCGATGAGGCCGGGATAAACAGTTAGGCCAGTCCCGTCAATCACCCAAGCCTCCGGAGGGATCGGGACATTCGTGCCGACGGCTTGAATCAGGCCGCGGGCGATGACGACGGTTCCCTTCTCGATAGGAGGAGCGGAGACAGGAACGATGCGGGCATTGACGATGGCGAAGTAGCGGGGCTCGCCACCCTCGCCGCGGGCGGAGAAAGCCCAAACAAAGGACGAAAGGATGACCGCGGCAAAGAACATCAGAGACAGACGCCGGCGATTCTGATTAGGTGTCATCTATTCCTCCTGCTTGGTACGTGCGAGCCAACGTGATTGGAGGTCGAGAAAGAGTGCATGAGCGAGAGCGGATGATGCTAGCGGCAGTGAAGGTTGAAATCAAGCCAATGCTCGCGAGGTGCGGAGAAATCTCTTCTGCGTCTCCTGGAAAGCTGAGCACGAACAGAGGAGGACGAGCCTGCGCAGTTTTGGGGGCGGACACACGACGCCGAAAACTTAGACGCGCGCTGGGTCTGTGGGTTAGTGAAAATTTAATCGAAAATCATGGAAGGAAATTCTTCCGGGCCCCCGCGAGCAAGGGTCCGAAAGAATTTGGAAGGCGCGCGTTAGAACTGCAAAGGCGCTGTGCCAATCAAAACGCGATGCGCGTCGGTTTCGACGAGAACCAGAGTCTGGCTGTCCACCACGTAATACACCAAGTCGAACGTGAAGGGATTCGGTTGCGCGGTATGCAGGGTCATGGTGCCGCGTCCGAAAGCCGCCGCATTGACGATGGTGCTGTTCGTGAGCGGGAGGTTCGGGAAAATGGAGCCGGCATTGTTGGCGTCCAGGTAGCCGGTGACGGTTGAATTGCCGGGGAATGTGATCGAGGAGTTGACGTCCTCTTCGTTGCCGTTGCTGTCGCCGGAGAGGCCCGTCAAGTTCATCGCGTAGGTGCTCGAGGGCGTGGCGGTGGAAGATTGGCGGAAGGCCTGGCCGCTCGCGGAGACGACGTTGGCATCCAGTTCGACCAATTCCAGCGAATTCGAAGTCGTGAGATACGCACCATAGGTGAAGACGTTGCCACCGTGCGCGAGAGTGACGAAGAAACGGTTGCTGCCGCCGGGGGTGTTGGAATAGCTGGACCCGGCGGTGGTAAGCGCTTCAGAAAAGACCTGTCCGGCCGCGTTGAGATCCTGCATGCCACCCGTAAATCCACCGGTCCCATTGGAAGTGAAAGCACCGGCCGCGCCATACGGTCCGCCTGTCACGGAACCGCCGGTGGTGAAAACGTAGGTGGTATTCGCCGGAAGAGAGGACAAGGCGATGGAGTTGGGCGCGCTGAAGAAATCGCCCGCAAGGACCGGGACGGTATCGGTCTCGATGAGCTTCAGGTGAGTCTGGTCCACAATGTAGAAGACAAAGTTGAGGGTCCCGGTCGTCGTGCTGTTCAAAGCAAGCGTCCCGCGGCCGGTCGCTGAATCGAAGGTGAGAACATCAATACTCGCGTTGAGGGATATGTCCGCCTGCGTGACGGTACCGGCATCATTCACGTCGAGAACTCCATTGGTGAAGGCGCCGTTGCCGGAAGCGAAGAAATTTCCCCCAATGACCTCCGAAAAGCCGGCTTTGTTGATGCCGGAAAGGGCGAAAGAGTACGAGTTGATGATGGAGCCGATCGAAAACTCGACCGGATTCTGTGCGTCGAGAGTGCCACTGCCCGTGGCCGCTGTATCAAAGCGGACGAGCAAGCAATGCTGCGAAGTGGTGACCGTAATCTGCCAAGTAGCCGTGCCGGCGCTGGTCGTGACCGTAGCGACAGCGCGGCCATCGGGCCCGACCGAGTAGGTGCCGCCGGTGATCTGGTTGGTGGCAATTCCGTTGCCGCTGTTGACATCCTCTTCGCCGCCGAGGATGTTGCCCATACCGTCGAAAGTGATCGTGCCCGCGACAGCGAGGAAACCCGCCGTGTCTTCACCGGAATAGGCGAAGCCGTAGGGCTGATTGGGCAGGAGAGAAGCGTTCGAGAAAAGGATGGTGACGTTGGCGACTCCGGCGGCCCCGGCTGTGGCGGCCGTGACGGTGACGACTCCGCCGGGCGGAGGCGTGGTGGGAGCGGTGTAGTTTCCATTCTGGTCAATCAAGCCGGGATTGCCGCCGCCCGGTGCGATGACGGACCAGGTAACGGCGGCGCCGCCGGCGGCGGCCGTGAAGGTCTGCGTTCCTCCGGAGGGGATGGCGAGAGCTGCGGGACTTACGGTGACAGCTTGTGCTGCAGTGACAATCACGGTGACAGAGGCAGTTGCGGCAGTGCTCGCTTGCGATGTGGCAGTGATGGTGACGTTGCCGGGAGCCATTGGAGCGGTGAAAGTGCTGCCGCTGAATGATCCGCCCCCCGTGGCGGTCCAAGTGACGGCGGTGTTATCCGAGTTGTAGACAGCGGCGGTGAAATTGATCGTCGTCGGAGTGGCGGCGGTACTGGCTGGAATGGAAGCAGAGCCAGGAAAAATCACGACGGAAATCGAGGGAGTAGGAGTAATGACGGCGGGGCCGCCTCCGCCGCCGCAGCTAGTGGCGACAACCGAGATTAGAGCGATCGCAAAGAAGGCCAGGAGGCGAACGGCTTTTTGTATTGTTGAAGCCGATGGCATTAGATGCCCCCCTTGATGTTGTTTGCGGAGGATCCGCCACGCGGCAGGAGAGAGCGTACGGGCATGCCGTGCTCGTTGCGCAGGACGAAGACGCGGTCCGGCGTGGTGAGGATGCGAGCGAGGAGGACGGAATTTCCGTTCACGGTGGTCATCATGCCGGTGACCTTGACGCTCTGGCCGACGGAGAGGCCGAGATTCCTAGCGCTGACGGAGGCACTCGAGCCAAGGTGCGTATCTACGACGCCCTGAGCTGTCTGGATTTGGATGTGTGTCCCGATGAGCGGCGCATTACTACCCGCGCCATCGATCTTTAGAATGTTTCCCTGGATGTTGACTTCCTTACTGAGGTCATAGACGGGCGTGAGCGCGGCAGGGCCGGGGCTGACTGCGGCGCTAGATGCAGAGGACTGCGCGCCGACTGGAAGTGCAACGAGCAGACAGAGTGCCAGGGCGACTGCGATCGAAAAATTCGAGCCAAGATTGCGGATCATTAAATTATTTCTCCTGTTTTCCATAAATCAAATTTTCGCCGGGTGTTGCGCCCAAAGACGTGCCCCGTGAGGATACAGAATTTATTGTAAGGATCAGAGCTAAAAGTTCCGACACCGGGATTCGCGGGGTTCCCCGACCCCACGGAGGGTATCCAAGCCGCACCGCGAATTTAGATGCGAATTGCTCCCGTAGAGAGGTACCCGGGGCGGGAGAAAAGGTTGCGTGGCAAGGCCCGAAGCTGAGGTCGAGAAAACGATACGAAAAAAGCACCAAAAGTTGGCTATTAGAAATTTGGATGTGGTTAGATTTACAGGAGTTATGGCGAGTTCTAATCGCGAAGTTGGCTATTAGAAATGAAGATCCCAGTGAGGCGCATGCGGGGTTCCTCTGAATTTCGGGGAGTGCGTGCGCCGCCGCAGATCTCGCCGAGACAGAAAGGGCGATCCGCCACGGCGGACCTACTCGGAAAGAAAGAGCGGTTTTGTTGCGATTAGAAAAATATGAACTCTCGTCTTTTGAATGACTTGGGCTGAATTTTGAATTGGCGACTGTTGCGATTAGCCGCCACGACGGCCAGGGTCCCGGTATCGCGCGGAAACCGCGCACCGGGATCCCGGTTCCTGGTCGGAACCGGGACCTTTTCTTCGCCCGTTTGCTGTTCCATTTTGGGAATACTTCAAGCCGCCGTCTCACTGACTGCCCGCCGCCCATGTTCCGACAAATCCCCCACGTTACTATTGCATATAGAAACGCTGACGTCAATGGTACGCGGGTATCAATTTTAGGGTTCGCTTAGGTGCGGCATGATTTCCTTCGCCTAGCAAGCCGCACTCTGAGAACGAAAAGAAAAAGCAGGTCCCTTCCCGCGACCCCATCCGGGACGCTAAAAACGCGCGCTGAGAACCGCTTCGGGATGACAATTATGCGGAAGGGGAGGAGGCGGTGAGATGCGCGGGGAGATGCTCGGCGAGGGCGAGGAGGACGCAGAGAGCAACGCCTTCAGCGGCCTGAGCGACCTCGGCGAGATCCGGGAAAGTGGGAGCGATGCGGATAACGCGGTCGGCGGGATCTTTGTGGTGAGGATGGGTGCATCCAGCGGGGGTGAGCGCGACGCCGGCCTCTCGTGCGAGATTGATGACGCGGTGGGCGCAGCCGTCGGGAACGAAGAGGGTGATGAAGTAGCCGCCGCGAGGATTGGTCCAGGAGACGCCGGGGAGGCCGGCGAGTTTTGAAGTGAAGATATCGAGAACCACTTGGAATTTAGGGACGAGAAGCGCGCGGTGGCTCGCCATTAGTTCGTGAATTCCCGCCTCGTTTTTCAGAAAGCGAACGTGACGCAATTGGTTGAGTTTGTCAGGGCCGATGGTACGCGGCGTGAAACGGGCGAGGAGCCACTGAACATTGGCGGGCGAGGAGGAAAAGAGAGCAAGGCCGGCGTTGGCGAGCGTGATTTTCGAAGTGGAAGCGAAGACAAAGGGGCGATTCGGATGTCCATGGCGCGCGCACAGCTCGATAATGTTCGCGATTTCGATGCGCTCGGCGGTGAGATGATGCACGGCGTAGGCGTTGTCCCAGAGAATGCGGAAATCGGGTGCGGCGGCTTGCACGGCGGCGAGCCGCCCGATGACTGCGTCGGAATACACGATGCCGGTGGGGTTGCTGTATTTGGGAACGCACCAGATGGCTTTGATGGAGGGATCGCGGGCGACGAGGCGCTCGACTTCGTCCATGTCAGGGCCGTCGTCGCGGAGTACTACGGGGATCATGCGAATGCCGTACTGCTCGCAGATGGCGAAGTGGCGGTCGTAGCCGGGAACGGGGCAAAGAAAAGCGATTTCGGTGTAGTCGCCCCAGGGCCTGGGGCTGTCGCATGTTCCTTTCAGAAGGGAATAAACGACGACGTCGTGCATGAAGGAGAGGCTGGAATTATTGCCGACGATTATTTGCTCCGGCGGCGCGCCGAGAATTCCGGAGAAGAGGCGGCGCGCTTCGAGGAGACCTTGAAGGCCACCGTAATTGCGGCAATCAACGCCGCCTTCGGCGAGAAAATCGGCGGGTCCGGGAAGCGAGAGGAGCGGGCTGCTCAAGTCGAGCTGGGCGGGAGAGGGTTTGCCGCGAGTGAGATCGAGTTTGAGACGTTTGGATTTGAAGGAGTCGTAGGATTGGCGGATTTCGGCGGTTGATAGCGGGGTGCGCGGGGGAGCGGGATGGGCGGTGTCGGTCATGTGGTGTTCGAGGTGGGGAGTATATTAAACCGGAATTGAGGCGGAGGCATCCGAGGAAAAAATTTTGAATGGGTCCCAATTGGGGGGGGCTAGAAATGAGCTATCTTTCGCTCAAAACTTTTCCTTCATTGCAGCTCTACTCGGGATTTACGGATTGCACGTAGCGAAAACAAAGCGGCGGCAAGCCACCGCACTCCAAAGGTCTGGGAGGCGGCACGGAAGACGTGGGCGGCGGTGCGGAAATTGGCGGCGCGGGCACGGCCCGCCATGAGGCTGGCGGGTCTGCGACGTGCCGTGCCCCTTCGGCCTTTCCACTGCGCAGAATCATAGATTCATTGGGCCGGACTGGACATTCGCAGAGCTCACGTAGCGAAAAACAAAGCGGCAGCCCTTCGGCTCAGGACAAGCAAGCCACCCTTCGTGCCTCAGGGTAAACCGCACTCCAGATACGCGGCGGCGAAATTAATTGCGGAGGGGTTTGCCGGTTTTGAGCGTGTGGGCCATGCGCTCCTGCGTTTTGCGCTCGCCGCAAAGAGAGACGAAGGCTTCGCGCTCAAGATCGAGAATGTATTGCTCGCTGACGGTCTGCGGCGCAGTGATGGAGCCACCGGCAAGAATGTAAGCAAGCTTGCGGGCGACGACGGCATCGT
>Ga0187781_10000378_pt1 | contig 31581 bp, 31 predicted proteins | sample 0715_SJ02_MP02_2_FD_132447 | JGI IMG/M metagenome (GOLD analysis project Ga0187781, IMG submission 132447) | Tropical peat soil microbial communities from peatlands in Department of Meta, Colombia - 0715_SJ02_MP02_20_MG | ecosystem: Environmental > Terrestrial > Soil > Wetlands > Peat | place... | reverse complement strand
TGAGGCCCGGCGGCGCGGTCTCGCTCTCGATCTCGGTGACGAAGCCGTATTTGTAGCCTTCGCTCGTGACCTCGCGGACGGCATCGAGACCCTTGGCGGCAACCGGGCTGCTCATGGCGCGGCGGTCTCTTGCGGAGCGATGAAGGAATAGGAGCCGAAAGCGGCAAAGGGCGGCAGCATGTCGGCCAGCGTCACGGCGGCGAGCGCGGTTCCCACCGCCTGATTGATGCGATACCAATGCGGCCGGGTCCGGCAGAAATCGCTGCGCTCGCAGCCCGGCACGTGGCTCGTGCACTGGGTGAGGCCGATGGCGCCGTCGATCGCCGCCACCAGCTCGGCAATGGAAATGGAGGCCGCAGGCCGCGCCAGGCGGTAGCCGCCGGCGGCGCCGCGCGCGCCGGTGACGATCCCGGCATGGGCCAGCGCCTTCAGCACCTTGGCGACGGTGGCCCGCGGCAGCTTCGCCTCCTTGGCGAGCGCGGCGGCCGTCATCTGCCGCTCCGCCTCCACCGCCAGATGGGTGGCGATAATGACCCCATAATCCGCCAGTTTGCTCAGGATGATCATCGGCTTCGCCAATCGCTTCAGGCGCTTAGAGTTAATTGGGACCGTGCCGGTACGGATTAAAGATTGTGTGTTATACCCGACCGTCAAGGTCCTGCAAGTCTTATTTTTCATGGCTCCGGGCGCGGCGGGTGCCGTAGCATCCGGGGCTCCCGGGCGAACCCGGCACGGAGGAAGCGGCATGGCGGAAGTGGAATGGCGGATCGAGGGCGCGGTGCGGGAGATCCTGCTCAACCGGCCGGAGAAGCGCAACGCGCTCGACGCCGGCATGCTGGAGGCGCTGACTGCCGCTTTCGCGGAGCCGCCGCGCGAGACCGAGCGCGCCGCGGCGATCCGCGCCGCGGGTCCGGTCTTCTGCGCCGGGCTCGACCTGCGCGCACGGGTCGAGATGGGCGCCAATCCGATCGAGCGCATGTTGCACACGCTCGAGACCTATCCGCTGCCGGTCGTCGCCGTGGTCCAAGGCGACGCGATCGCCGGCGGCAACGAGCTGGCGCTTCATTGCGACCTCGTCGTCGCCAGCACCGCCGCGCGCTTCGGCATGTCGCTGGCGCAGATCGGGCTGGTGCCCAACTGGTTCCTCGCCAAGAAGCTGCTCGAGGTCGCGGGGCCGATGGTCACCCGCAAGATCCTCTTCCTCGGCGATCCCTTGCCGGCGAGCCGGCTCTATGAGCTCGGCATCGTCTCGCATCTGGCCGAGCCCGACCGGCTCGAGGCGGTGGCGGAAGAGGTGCTGGCGCGGCTGGTCGCCAACGCGCCGCTGTCGCTCAAGGCGATGAAGCAGCTCCTGCTGCGCGAGATGAAATTCCGCGACAACATCCCGCATGAGGATATCGACCGCTTCCTGGCCGAGGTGCGCCAGAGCGCCGATGCCAAGGAAGGCATGGCGGCGCGGCTGGAGAAGCGGCCGGCGCGGTTTGAGGGCCGCTGATGGGCATCCGGCTCGCCAAGCCCTGGACGGCGCTCGACGCCGAGGCGGTGCGCGCGCTGCCGGGCCAGCTTGGCGTCTTCGAGCTTGCCGATGCGGAAGGCCGCGTGCTGAAGATCGGCTATGCCGGCGGCCGCTCGCTGTTCGGCTTGCGCTCGGCCGTCGAGGAGGCGCGCGAGCGCCATCCCGAGGCACGGCGTTTCCGCGTCGAGATCACCATGCAGTATCAGAGCCGCTATCGCGAGCTGCTGATGCTCCATCGCGCCGATCACGGCGCATTGCCGCCGGGCAACCGCGACGAGCCGACCGTGCTTGGCCGGCTGAGTCCGCTTTGATGGTGCGTTGGCTACCCCCCACCCTAACCCTCCCCCTCAAGGGGGGAGGGAAAGGTTCGATGCACAAAATGGCTCTTCCCTCCCCCCTTGAGGGGGAGGGCCGGGGTGGGGGATGACATGGATCTCGATCTCTCCGAGGAGCAGAAGCTGATCGTCGCCCAGGTGCGGCGCTTCGTGCGCGAGGAGATCGTGCCGCTCGAGGCGTCGCTCGACCCCGATGCGAGCGAGCTGCCGGCGGACGACTTCGCCCGCCTTGCCGATAAAGTGAAGGCGATGGGCTTCTGGGGTCTCGACATTCCCGCGGAGTATGGCGGGCCCGGCATCGACCTGGTCACGCGCACGCTGATGGCCATAGAGATGGCGCAGCACCGCGCCGGGCTCTACGCGCCGTGCTACGGCGTCTTCGGCGGCGCCGGCCTCGCCCAGCTCTACGACGCCAATGAGGACCAGAAAGAGCGCTATCTCTATCCCACGTTACGCGGCGAGAAGCGCGGCTTCTTCGGGCTCACCGAGCCCTCGGGCGGCAGCGACCCCGCGCGCGCGATCCAGACCCGCGCGGTCAGGGACGGCAACGACTGGGTGCTGAACGGCGCCAAGGTGTTCATCAGCGGCGCCGACAAGGCGCAGTACGGCCTGGTCTTCGCCCGCACCGACGCCGCCAAAGGGCGCGAGGGCGTCACCTGCTTCATCGTCGACACCGACATGCCGGGCTTCCACGTGCGCCGCGTCATCCACACGCTGCGCTCGACCCATTACGCGACCGAGCTGCAATTCGAGGACCTGCGCGTGCCCGAGGCCAACGTGCTGGGCGAAGTCAATCGCGGCTTCGCCATCGCCAACGACCGCTTGAGCCGCCAGCGCATCCCCTATGCCGCCGCTTGCATCGGCATCGCGGTGAAGGCGCAGGAGATGGCGATCGACTATGCGAAGCTGCGCGACACCTTCGGCGCCAAGCTCGCCACCCGCCAGGCGATCCAATGGATGATCGTCGACAACGAGATCGATATCCGCACGAGCCTCTGGCTGACGCTGGCGGCGGCGCACAAGGCGGAGCGCGGCGAGCCCTTCCGCACCGAGGCGGCGATGGCGAAGCTGGTGGCGAGCGAGGCCGGCGGCCGTGTCGTCGACCGCGCCATGCAGATCCATGGCGGCTACGGCATGACCAAGGATCTGCCGCTCGAGCGCTGGTATCGCGAGATGCGCATCCGTCGCGTCGGCGAGGGGCCGAGCGAGGTGCAGCGCCTGATCATGGCGCGCGACCTGCTCGGAGGATCCTTCCATTGAGCGTGCCGAGCCTGCCGCTTGCCGGCATCACCGTGGTCGATCTCGGCCAGGTCTATCAGGGGCCTTACGCCACCTTGCTGATGGCCAAGGCCGGCGCCGACATCATCAAGGTCGAGCCGCTCGCCGGCGAGCCGCTGCGCCACCGCGTCGCCGTCGGGCGCGGTGCCTCCTTCCCCTTCGCCATGCTCAATTCCAACAAGCGGTCGGTGACGCTCAATCTCAAGGCGGAGCAAGGCCGTGCGCTGCTGGTGGAAATGGCAAAGCGCGCCGACGTGCTCTTGGAGAATTTCGCCCCCGGCGTGCTCGACCGGCTCGGCGTCGGCTGGGAAGCGCTCAGCGCGGTCAATCCGCGGCTCATCTACGCCTCGGGCTCGGGCTTCGGCTTGAGCGGCCCCGACCGCGACAGCCTCGCCATGGACCTCACCGTGCAGGCGGTCTCGGGCGTCATGAGCATCACCGGCTTTCCCGAAGGCCCGCCGGTCAAGGCCGGTGCCGCCTTCGTCGATTTCCTGAGCGGCATCCACCTTTATGCCGGCGTGATGACGGCGCTGGTCGAGCGCGCGCGCACCGGCAAGGGCAGGCTCGTCGAGGTGGCAATGGAGGAGACGGTCTATCCCACGCTCGCCTCCAATCTGGGCTTTCTCTACACCAGCGACGGCGCGGTGCCGCCGCGTACCGGCAATCGCCATGGCGGCCTCGCGATCGCGCCTTACAACGTCTATCCCGCGCGCGACGGCCACGTCGCCATCATCTGCGTCGTGGAGAGCCATTGGCAGAATCTGCTCGCCGCCATGGGCCGCGAGGATCTGAAGGACGACCCGCGCTTTGCCGACAATGCCCGGCGGGTGGAGCATCTCGCCGAGACCGACGCGGTCGTGCAGCGCTGGACCGAGACGCTCGGCCGCGACGAGATCTTCGCCGTCACGAAGCGCCACCGCGTGCCTTCGGCGCCGGTGCGCGATTTGCGCGAGGTGATGAACGACCCTCACATGCACGAGCGCGGCATGCTCGAGCGCATCCGCCATCCCGAGCTCGGCGACATCGTGGTGCCGACCAGCCCGCTGCGCTTCCACGGCGCCGGCCGGATCGAGACCACGCCCAGCCCGCGGCTCGGCCAGCACAATGACGAAGTCTATGGCGGCTGGCTCGGCCTCGGCGCCGAGGAGATCGCGCGGCTGAAGCGGGAAGGCGTGATCTGAGGCGCTTCGGCGGCAGCAGATCGCCAAGAGCATTCCGCTTTCGCGGGAGCACGATTCATGGTTCAACATTGGGATGATACCTGATGCCATAGAGGTCCGGCAGAGGCCGGAGGAACGTGCGGTGCTTGAGGCTCGGCTGCGGGCGCCGACGACGGCGCGGTGCGACGCTCTTGCCTGGTGAAGCAAGTCGCGCTTATTCTGATCGCTTCCAAAAAGAGCGCAAGGGATTCCGCCCCTTCAGAGTTCATCGCCAGAAAGCATTTCCTGACTGCCCCCGATACCGCCGTCGACAATAATTTAAGATACCAAATTATATACTGCTGAGGCACATAGAGTTGTCTCCAAGATACCGAAGAGGGAGTGGGACCACTGCAGAAGATTGTACGCGCCATTACGCGGAGATCGATGATGCCCAAGATAAAATCACCATCCATTGGACGCTGCATCTACTGTGATAGGGACAGCTCCACAGTCGAGCTAACCTGTGAACACGTTGTCCCGCTGGCGTTAGACGGCCAATATATTCTCGTTGATGCAAGCTGCAAATACTGCGCAAAAGTGACAGGCGCGATTGAACAGGCATGTCTTCGCGGCATGTTGCTCGAAGCGAGAACTCACCTAGGTATGAAAACACGACGCCCAAAGGAGAGGCCGACGACATTCCCTGCATTTTTAACGACCCCAGATGGCCCCCTGCGCAAGGATTTACCGCTATCCGAAAACCCATTCTTGTTGCGGTTGCCATTATTGGCCGATCCGCCGATCCTCATAGGAAACGTTGGCGGCGAGTATATTGCCCATCTCGCACCAATTTTCTGGACCTTTATCGGTGCCAGAACTCCTGAACAGAGAGCCTCGATCGAAAAAATACATTCAAAAGAATTTACTTATGCCCCAACACAGTTCGCCTTATTTCTCGCGAAAATCGCTCATTGCTCGGCCGTTTTTGCCAAGGGATACGGGAATTTTGAGCCGCTCTTGCCTAGCCTAATTATCACTCGATCTCAAAGCATCAGCGATTTTGTAGGCCGTTGTGCAAAGCCACACGACGAGCGGCGTGATACCAGCTTCCATATGTTCGTTGCTAACGAGCGCGAGTTCATTACTGCAGAACTATGCATGTTTGCTCACCTTGGGGCTCCTTATTATAAAGTCATTGTCGGCAAGCGAAAAGCATCATAACTTTCATATCGCCTCTGCCAAGAGCATCCCCGGGCCGAGTACCCGCTTTCGAAACCGAAGCGGCCCTTGCTGACAACCGGCGGTATTCCCCGGTACACTCGACCCGATCGCAAGGACGCGCAAGGCAAGAATGGCGGGGGACACGCCCAGGAAGTACGGCCAGCTCCGAACCTGGATGGAGCGGATCGGCACGTTCGGGCCGGCCGTTCTGCTGACCATCGCCGCCTTCGCCGTCGCCTATCACTTCGTCCAGCCGGCGCCGCCGCGCCACATCGTGATGGCGACCGGCGTCAAGGACGGCGTCTATTATTATTACGGCGCCATCTACCGCGACCTCATGGCGCAGCAGGGCATTACCGTCACGCTCGACGAGACGGCGGGCTCGATTGCCAATATCGATCTTCTCAATCGCGGCGATGCGGATGTCGCCTTCGTTCAAGGCGGCACGCGCAGCGATGACGGTCACAGCCCGCTGCGCTCGCTGGCGAGCCTCTATTTCGAGCCGATCTGGATTTTCGTGCGCAAGGACCTGCCGGTCACGCGGCTCGCCGATCTCCGGGGGCGCCGCGTCGCGGTCGCCGGCGAAGGCAGCGGCACGCGCGTCATCGCGCTGCAATTGCTGGCCGATACCGGGCTCGACGACACCACCGTCCAGATCTCCTCCCTCGGCGGCACCGACGCGGCCACGGCGCTGCGCGATGGCGGGCTCGATGCGGCGTTCTTCATCAACTCCGCAAATGCGCCGCTGGTGCGAGACCTGTTCGCTGCGCCCGACATCCGCCTCCTCCCCATCGATCGCGCGCCAGCCTATCGCCTGCAGCACCGCTTCCTGTCGCTCCTGACGCTTCCCGAAGGCGCGATCGATCTCGCGACCGACGTGCCGGTCGTCGACACGGTACTGCTCGCGCCGGCGGCCAACCTCGTGGTGCGCGAGGATTTTCACCCGGCGCTCGCCGATCTGCTGCTGAACGAAGCGCGCAAGATCCACGGCTATCCCGGCATCTTCGAGGAGGCGGGCGAATTCCCGTCGCGGAACTACCTCGAATATCCCATCGCCGATGCGGCGCAGCGCTTTTTCGACTCCGGCCCCTCGCTGCTGCAGCGCTATCTGCCGTTTTGGGCGGCGAACTTCATCGACCGGCTGAAGATCATGCTGCTGCCGCTGATCGCGCTGGCCTATCCGTTCTTGAGAGTCATTCCGCCGACCTATAACTGGCGCATGCGCTCGCGCATCGACCGCTGGTACAAGGAGCTGCAATCGATCGAGCACAATCTCGAGATCAGCGCCAGCCGCGAGGAGCTGGGCCGCCGGCTCACCGAGATCGAAGCGCTGGAGCAGAAAGTCCGGCGCCTGACAATGCCGGTTGCCTATGGCAATCCGCTCTACAGCCTGCGGCTGCACATCGCCATGTTGCGCGACGAGCTGCGCAGCGCCGTGGAGCATGGCACGGAGCCGGGTCGATCATGACCCTCGCGCAACGCAGATCCTTCCCATGACACAAACCGGCTTCTAGCCGGCATTCCTCAACGCCGCCGTCAACCAGCGCTCGGACGGCAGATGGATGGTTGCCTCCGTGCCGCGCCCCGGCTCGCTTTTGAGCTCCAGCCTGCCGCCATGCAATTCGACGAGATGCCTGGCCAGCGGCAGGCCGAGGCCGGCGCCCTCGATCTCCGCGGTGAGCGGATTGGCAAGGCGGATGAAAGGCTCCAGGCAGCGCTCGAGGTCCTCGGCGGCAATGCCTACGCCATTATCGGCGACGACGATATCGAACCCGTCATTGACCCTGCGCGCCACAACCAGGATCCGTCCGCCTTCGGGCGTGTAATTGATCGCGTTGCTCAGCAGGTTGAGCAGCGCCTGGCGCAGCTTCTGCCGATCGACCAGGATCGAGGGCATCGAGCGTTCGAAGCGGCTCTCCAGGGCAATGTCCTTTTTGGCGGCGGCAGGCTCCATCAGGCGCATGCACTCCGCGACCAGCACCAGCGGCATGACGTCGGTTTCATTCAGCAAAAGCCGGCCGGCCTCGGCGCGCGACACCTCCCCTATGGCATCGATCAGGTCCAAGGTGTGGCGGCCGCTGTCGTGAATGTTGTCGGAATAGGCGAGATAGCGCTCGTCCAGCGGACCGAACCGCTGTTCGCGCATCATTTCCGAAAAGCCGAGAATGGCGTTCATCGGCGTTCGCAGCTCGCGGCCGATATGCGCAAGCGTGTTCCATTTGGACCGGGTCGCCGACGCGGCCGCCGCGTTCGCGCGAGCGAGGTTCTCGGCCAGGCCCTCGTTCTCGGCCCGCAGCCGGAAGGCGGCGAGAACGTGCCGGTTGAACGCGCGGACATTGAGGCTGATGGTGGCCATGAACAGGATCACCAGCAGGGCGAGGTTCCTCGCCCCCGGATCCGGTCGGAGGAGATAGGCATAGGCCAGAGGGAAAAGCGAGGCGACGGCGTAGCCGAAAAACGCCGGCAGGTAGGGGCCGAGGGCGCTGACGCAGGCGGCGTTGCACCCCAGGACGATCACCATGAGGAACATCATCTGGCCCGGCGGCAGGCTCGGGCCGAAGATGAGGCAGCCGCCGCCCCAAACGGCGCCGACGGCGGTCGTTAAGAAGACGTGGACCGCAAGTCGCGTCGGCAACCTTCCCTTCGGCCAGCGCGGGTCGGCGCGCCAAGGATGCGGGCCACGGATCGCGACCAGCAGCGCCGCGATGACGGCCGCCATGACGGCAACCCAGAGATAGATCCACGCGGCCGGAACGCTGTTGCGGAACACGAATCCCGTGATCGCCGCGGCAGGGATGTTGGCGGCGCCGCTGAGAAAATCGCCGTCCAGGATTTCGACTTGCCGCGCGCGCACGCGCGCGCGAATGGCGGCGCTCGGCTCGCCCGTCTCGTCCGCGCCGTCGCGGTCGTGCACGGGGATAGGCTTGTCACTGCTGCTGGGGACGCGCTGCGACACCGGTGCGGTCTTTCGCTGCCATTGACCCGTGGCCGGCCAGCCCGGGCTGCTTACCTCCCCTGCCGAATGATGGGCATGATCGGGTGAATCATCGATGAACGCCGGATGCCATACGGGGGAATGCGGGGGTCCGCCGGTCAGCCGGCCGGCCGCTCTCCCGCGGCGCCGGCAATCCGTTGCCGCAGCGGCGCCTTCACCACCTTGCCGTTGGCGTTGCGGGGCAAGGGCTCGCGCACCAGCTCGATGCGCTCGGGCACCTTGTAATCGGCCATGCGCCCGGCGCAGAAGCGGCGGATCTCGTCCGCCGTGACCGTCTCATCGCGGGGCAGCACGAAGGCGCAAACGCGCTCGCCCAGCACCGGGTCGGGACTGCCGACCACCGCGCATTCGACCACGCCCGGATGATAGGCGAGGGCGTTCTCGACCTCGGCGCTGAAGATCTTGTAGCCGCCGCGGTTGATCATGTCCTTGAGCCGGTCGAAGACGCTGAGAAAGCCCTCGGCGTCGAGCGCGCCGATATCGCCGGAGCGCCAGAAACCGTCGGTAAAGCCGGCGGCGGTGGCCTCGGGCTTGTTCCAATATCCCGCCACCACCATCGGCCCGCGAATCCAGATCTCGCCGGGCGTGCCCGGCGGCACCTCCCTGCCCTGCTCGTCGACGATCCGCACCTCGCCGCAGGGCACGACCTGGCCGACGCTCGCGGCATGCGCGTTGGCTTCGCCCGCCGGCATCATCGCCGTGGGCGAGGTCGTCTCGGTGGCGCCATAGGTGTTGACGAGCCGCAGCCAGGGCAGGCGCTCGGCGAGCGCGGCGACCGTCGCCTCCGGCATCGGCGCGCCGCCGAAGCCGCCGACGCGCCAGGCGGAAAGATCGAAGCGCTCGAGCTCGGCGTCCATCAGGCAGAGGATGTACATCGCCGGCACCATCAGGGTGTAGGTGACGCGCTCGGACGCGGCGAGCTCGAGGAAGGAGCGCGCCTTGAACGCGCCGAGCAGCACCGTGGCGCCGCCGCAATAGACCATGGTGAGCAGGATCGCCACCGTGCCCGTGACATGCGTCGCCGGCACCGCGAGCAAGGCGCGGTCCTCGGCGCCGAGAGCCAGGCAACGCGCAAAATGGATGAGGGAATGGATGATGTTGAGATGGCTCAGCAGCGCGCCTTTCGGCTTGCCGGTGGTGCCGGAGGTGTAGAGGATGATTGCCGTATCCTCCTCGGCGACGGCGACCGCCGGCGGCGGCGCGCCCGGCGCCAGCAGCGCGGCGACCGGCTCGGCGCCGGCCACGCTCTCGCCCACGGCAACCCGCAGCCGCAATCGCGGCGCCGCTTCCGGCGCCGGCAGCTCGGCGGCAAGCTCGCCGGCGAAGATCAACGCCATGGCACCGCTGTCGTTCAAGAGGTACTCGATCTCCGCCGCCTTCTGCCGCGTGCCGATCGGCATCGCGATCGCGCCGAGCCGGGCGCAAGCCAACACGGCCACGAGGAATTCCGGGCAATTGCCCAGCAGCAGCGCCACGCGCTCGCCCTGGGCGACGCCGCGGCGCGCGAGGTTTCCGGCCATGTGGTCGACGAGGCGGTCGAGCGCCGCATAGGTGAGGCGCCGGCCGCCGTCGATGATCGCCTCTTTATCGGCACGCCGCCGGAGGCTCTCGCGGAAGAGGGCATCGAGATGCGCCGGCCGCTCGCTGAAGCAGCGGAAATGCCGCCCGTCGAAATGCCGCTCGACCCGGAGCTTCCCGCCCGGCCCCGCCTCCGGCCAATAGCGATCCTGGGGCATCGCCGTCATCATCGGCCCAGGATAAGCGGCAACCCCGGCGCGAAGCGAGCATGAAAGAGGCGCGCCCGGCCCTTTACCTCAGGCGGCGCGGGAGGTTTGGAGATCGACGCTTCGAGGCGGCCAGGCCTGCCGCGGCTCCTGCGACAAGAGCCGGCCATCGCGGCGCAAGGCGCGTTCCAGCCAGGCGCCCGCCATCTGCGAGGTGAGGATCGCAACCAGAACCAGCGTCGTGTAGAAGGATGCGTTGATGATGTTCGCATCGAAGGCGACGCTGGCCAGGACGATGCCGGGGCCGCCGCGCGCGTTGAGCGCCATGGAGAGGTTCAGGCAATCCTTCCATTTGAAGCCGGCGAACCGCGCGCCCAGTCCCGCCGAGCACAGCTTGACGGCGCAGGCGACGACCAGCGCCGCCACCAGGAGCGTCAACGAAAACGAGCGGGTAAAATCGAGCTTGTAGCCGACGATCGCGAAATAGATCGGGATGAAGATGGCAAAGGAGAAGCCGCTGATCGTGTTGCAGGCGCCCTCGAAGCGGGTGGTTTTGGAGGTGATGCCGAAGCCCGCAAGGAACGCCGCGAAAACCAGGCTCACGTCGAACGCCGCCGCGACCGCCGCATAGGCAAGGAGAACGCTGAAGACATAGGCGACGGGCGAGGTGCGCGCGAAGACGTTCCACGGCGCCTCGCTCAACCAGCGCAGCAGGCTCGGCATCACCAGCAAGCCGACGCCGAGATAGACGCCCACCGCGAGCAAATGCATCGCGACGTCTTTTTGCGAGATCACGCCGGTATCCGCCAGCGGCACGGCGACGGCAAGGATCGCCCAGAGCACGATATCCTCGAGCACCGCCACCGCCAGGATCAGGCGGGCGAAGCGGGTGTGCAGGATCCTGAGGTCATACATGATTTTCGAGATGACCGGGATCGAGGTCACCGCCACCGCCATGGCGATGATGAGCATCAGCGGCATGATCTTGCCGGCGGTTCCGATCAGCAGATCGAGCGGCAAGCTCCCGGCGGCCATCACCGCCAGCAGGAACGGCAGTCCCGTGCCGACAAGGGCGAGCCAAAACACCGGCCGCCACTCCTTGCCGTTGAACAGCCCCCTTGTCTCGGTTCCCGAGCAGAACATCAGCATCAGCAGGCCCAAATTGTAGAGCAGGCCCAGCACGACCGACCGGCTGCCCGCCGCCGTTGCCGCGTCGGGAAAGAGCATGGACGATATCGTCGGAAAAAAATGGCCGAGCACGGCCGAGCTGAGAAGAACGCCGGTCAGGATCTCGCCGATCACCCGCGGCTGGCCGAAATGCGCCACCAGGTTCCCCAACAAATGCGCCAGCCCCACCAGCACCAACAACAGCAGCAACAACGATCCGAAATCCGCGGTGCTCATTTTTTCTCCGCCGAGTGATGGAAATGCCTGACAAATTTCGTGGGGCGGAGGCCGAGGGCGTTCGCCGGGAAGGTTCTCGTTTCTGTTGTATTACAATTCTAATCTCCCTGTCAACGGGCAAGAAGGCTTTTTTCGCGGAACAACAGGCTCGACCGGCGCGGCGGGTTGCTGCTGCGAGCGGCTGGCGCATCGCACGGCGGCTGCGGGCACCGGCGATGGTGACTTCGGCCTCGGCGAACACCTTCTGGAGGTCGCGGCGATGAGGGTTTCGCCTCGGCACCGGGGATCGGGGCCCGGCGCTTGAACCCGTCTCGCTGGACATTACCTTTACATCGCCGGCGCTTGAGCCGCCGACGGCTGGCGATGTCGGGGCGCCGATCAGGGTGCCCCGGAAGAGAAATTCTCCCCTTGGCCGCGCGTTCGTGACGGGCGCGGTTCCCCCACGGGAAGGCGCTTCTTTCGCGGGAATGACGTTGCGGCTATGGTTCCGGACGGAGCAGTCGGGATGAAGCTTCTCGTCATCGAGGATGACCGCGAGGCGGCGGCCTATATCGCCAAAGGACTATCGGAGAGCGGCTACGTCGTCGATTGCGCCGCCGACGGACGCAGCGGGTTGTTCATGGCGAGCTCCGGCCACTACGACGCGCTGATCGTCGACCGCATGCTGCCGGGCATGGACGGGCTTGCGCTCATCGCGGCGCTGCGCGCGACCGAGCTGCGCACCCCCGTCCTCATTCTCAGCGCGCTCGGCGCGGTCGACGACCGCGTGAAGGGGCTGCGCGCCGGCGGCGACGACTATCTCGTCAAGCCCTTCGCCTTCCGCGAGCTGCTGGCGCGGATCGAGGCGCTGCTGCGGCGCGGCAGCGGCAACACCGCCACCACGCGCCTCAAGGCGGGCGATCTCGAGATGGATCTGCTGGCGCGCGCGGTGACGCGCGGGGACCGGGAGATCGAGCTGCTGCCGCGCGAGTTCCGGCTGCTGGAATTCCTCATGCGCCACGCCGGACAGGTGGTCACGCGCACCATGCTGCTGGAGAACGTCTGGGATTATCATTTCGACCCGCAGACCAACGTCATCGACGTGCATGTGAGCCGGCTCAGGCAGAAGATCGACAAAGGCTTCGCCAAGCCGCTGCTGCACACCGTCCGCGGCGCCGGCTATTGCCTGCGCGCGGATTAGGGGCCGGCGCATGGTCCGCCTGCTGCGCACCAACGCCTTCCGCCTGGGCGCGCTCTATCTCGCGCTGTTCGCCGCGTCGGTGCTGGCGTTGCTGGCCTTCATCTATTTCTCGACCGCCGATTTCATCGAGCAGCAGACCGAGGCGACCATCGACGCCGAGATCACCGGCTTGCGCGAGCAATATCAGGACCGCGGGATGCCAGGGCTGCTGGAGACCATCCATGCCCGCAGCACCGCCCAGCACGCCAACAGCTCGACGCTCTACCTCGTCACCGACGCGGCCCTCCACCCGATTGCCGGCAACCTTTCCGCCTGGCCGCAGGCGCAGCCGATCCGCGCCGGCTGGATCGGCTTTCCCCTGGAAGTGCGCACGCGCAACGGCCTGGTGCAGAGCACCGCGCTCGCCTCGGTCTTCGTGCTGCCGGACGGCTTCCGCCTGCTGGTCGGGCGCGACCTGCGCGACGCCTCGGCCTTCCGCTCGCGCATCACCCGCACGCTCGGCTGGTCGGCGCTGCTGACGGTGGCGCTCGGCGTCGTCGGCAGCCTCTTCATGACGCGCAACATGCTGCGCCGCGTCGATGCGGTGAACCGCACCAGCGAGCGCATCATCCGCGGCGACCTGACGCAGCGCGTCCCTCTGACCGGCAGCGGCGACGAATTCGATCAGCTCGCCGGAAATCTCAACGCGATGCTCGACCGCATCGAGCGGCTGATGCTCGGCATGCGCCAGGTCACCGACAACATCGCGCACGACCTGCGCACGCCTTTGTCGCGGCTGCGCGCGCGCCTGGAGGTGACGCTGCTCGAGCGGCCGGACGCCGGCCGTTATGCCGAGGCGCTGCGCGAGACGGTCGCCGAAGCCGACCGGCTGCTCGGCACGTTCAATGCGCTGCTCAGCATCGCCGAGGCGGAGGCGGGCTCACGCCGCGAGACCATGGCGGTGGTGGACCTTGCCGAGATCGCGCGCTCCGTCGGCGAGCTTTACGAGCCCGTCGCCGACGAGAAGGGGCTGGCGCTCACCATCGACAGCGATGCCTGCCTTCCCGTGCATGGCGATCGTCACCTGCTGTCGCAGGCGCTCGCCAATCTCCTCGACAACGCGCTGAAATACACGCCCGCCGGCACCGTCGCGCTCCGTGCCCACCGCGTCGCCGGCAGCGCGCGGGTCGAGGTTGCCGATAGCGGACCCGGCATCCCCGCCGACCGCCGCGAGGCCGTGTTCGATCGTTTCGTGCGGCTCGAAGGCAGCCGCAGCACGCCCGGAAACGGCCTCGGCCTCAGCCTGGTGCGCGCGGTCGCCAAGCTGCATGGCGGCGAGGCCTGGCTCGAGGACAACAATCCCGGCCTCAAGGCCGTGTTGACGCTGCCGATGGCCGACAGAAGTGCGTTGCCGGCGGCGCGCAACGCGGCCTGATCCCGTCCAGCCGCTCGGCCGTCAGGCGCCGCGCCATCTCGCCCAGCAAGGCGCGCAGCCCCGCCCGGTCGGTTCCCGCGCTGCGGGTCACCGCGCTCATCATCTCGTCGGCCAGCAGCTCGTCGAGGCCGGGCTCGCATTGCAGCATGTTCCAAAGTCCCATCGTTCTTTCTCCCACCTCTCCCGCGCGGGATCCGGTGCCGACCGTGACGGCGAACCTTGGCCGATTTGTGGCAAGCCCAAGTCCTTTTGTCGGTTTTTGCCTCGCGCGGGTAACGGCGGCGAATTGAGCCAAATGCACGGCGAAAGGGTTTGCCCCGCGGCGATCGAGATCACAGGTTCCAAAGGATTCATCAACCTTCGGCGGGACCGTTCTCATCTCATGAGCACCTTCGACAGCCCGCCGCAGCAAGGACCGAGCGAAGTCCGCGCCACCCAGGCGCTGCTCGCCTCCTTGTGCGAATGGCACAATGGCGACGCGCCGGGACGCCGCGGCCGGATCGAGACGACGGTGGTCAATTGGGATTTCGCCGGGCTCGATTTCCGCCGGATGAATTTCTCCGGCGCGACGTTTCTCGACTGCTCCTTCCGCAACGCCGACCTGCGCGGCGCCGTCTTTCGCCGCGCGCGGCTGTGGGGCGCCTTGCTCGAGGACGCCGACCTTTCGGGCGGCAGCTTCGCCGAGGCCGATCTCTCGCCGGCAGAAGAGTCCACCATGCCCGGCGGCGCCGCGCCGCGCCGCGTCACGCGGCTGGCGCGGGCGGCGCTCAGGGACACCGACCTCAGCGCGGCGACGCTGCGACAGGCCGAATTCGACTGCGCCTTGCTGGAGCGCACCCGGCTGCGCCGCGCCGATCTCACGGGCGCGCGCTTTCGCGGGGCGGAAATCATCGACGCCGAGCTTCAGGACGCCAAGCTGGCGGGCGCCGATTTCACCGGCGCGGCGCTGCGCGGCGACATGCGCGGGCGGCTCGCCGACGCGGGCTTCGCTCTCCCCTCGATGGAGCTCGCGCCCGAGGCGCTGGCGCAGCGGCTCGAGGCGCATGAGCTCTGGGTGCGCAGCGGCGGGCGCCGCGGCAAGCGCGCCGAGCTTGTCGGCTACGACCTCGCCGGCGTCGATCTTTCCGGCGCGCTGCTGGCGGCGGCGCGGCTCGACCGCTCGATCCTCGCCGAGGCGCGCCTCAAGGGCGCGATGCTCGCCGCCGCGCGCCTGCGCGCCGCCAATCTGCGCGGCGCCGATCTGAGCGAGGCCGATCTCCGCGGTGCCGACCTCCGCGGCGCCAATCTGCGCGAGGCAAAGCTCGCGGACGCGGTGACGGGAAGGCTTCCCGGCACCTCGCTGATGACAAGGCTGGCGTCGGGTTAGGGCTCAGGCGATCAGAGTGCGGGCGCGGCGTTCGGTTCCTTGCGCTTGCGAGCGGCGCGGGGTTGACTGTCTTGAAACCGGATCACCCCTTTTCGGGGCGATATGATACTGCCACACAATCATCAATTCCCCCCCCCCCATAACCTATTGATCCAATAGTATTTCTAGAACGACTTTCGGGACGCACCGTCAGATCGGGCGATGACATGGACACCTATTATGATGTATGATGCGTGATGCATCCTCAGGAGCTTCCCATGCGCACGACCATCGCCATCGATGACGATGTTCTGACGGCCGCCAAGGCCATCGCCCGGCAGAAGAACCAGACGCTTGGCGAGGTCGTCTCCGAACTTGCGCGCAAGTCTCTACGGCCACCGGCCGCCGGCACCGAACGAAACGGCGTGCCTCTTCTGCCGGTGCGAAAGGCGGGCGTCATCGTCACGCCTGAGATCGTCAACGCGCTCCGCGACGAGTTGCCGTGACGTTCCTGCTTGACGTCAATGTGCTGATCGCCCTCATCGACCCGACCCATGTCGGACATGACGCCGCTCACGCCTGGTTCAGCAAGACGGGGGCGGGATCATGGGCAACCTGTCCTCTCAGCGAGAACGGCGTCATCCGCGTTGTCGGTCATCCGAAATACCCCAATTCCGCGGGTTCGCCTGCGGCGGTTGCGCCGATCATCGCGCGGCTGCGCGCGCTCCCCGGCCATGTCTTCTGGAAAGACGATTTCAGCTTGATCGAAACCGATCTTGTCGATGCCGGCCGAATCGCGACGCCGGGCCAAGTCACCGACACCTATCTCCTGGCCCTCGCCGTCGCCAACAAGGGACAATTGGCGACCTTCGATCGGCGCCTCTCGCCGAAGGCCGTCCGCCGCGGCAGAGGCGCGCTCCATGTCATAGCCGGCGGCGGATAGGACCGGCTCGTCCAATCGACGCAAAACACAGGCTGAGCCATCGGCGCCAGTCCGGGCCAACTTTCCCGGCTGATTCGCCGTTGCATCGTCGCGCTTCCTGATGAAGACGCGATAGTCCGCCACTTGCCTTCCCACGGCGCCGTGAGCGGCGCGGCGCCTGATGCGCGCGATGTCGGGAAAATCTACAGCTAAGGCGCGCGACGAGCGGCTGGAAGCGCGGATCTCGCGCGAGCAGAAAGCGCTGTTCCAGCGCGCGGCGGAGCTGCAAGGGCGGACGCTTACGGATTTCGTGATCGCCAGCGTACATGAAGCGGCCGTGCGCGTCCTCGAGGAAACACAGACGATCCCGTTGAGCGTCGAGGACAGCCGAACATTCGCCGAGGCCCTTCTCAATCCGCGCGAGCCGAATGCCCGGCTCAAAGCGGCTGCGCGGCGATATCTCAAGCTGGTTGGGGCTGCGTGACGGCAGCCGCGCTGGCGCTTCGCGTCGAATCCCTGTCGGACCGACACGATCGGGAGCGCTTTGCCAGCGGCGTTGAGCCGCTGGACCGATATCTGCGGCAGCGGGCGGGACAGGATGCGAGACGACGGGTCTCGTCGTGCTTCGTGCTGGTCGCCGGCGATGATCCCGCGCCGATCGGCTATTACACGCTCGCGGCCGCCGGCATCGCGCTCGCCGAACTGCCCGAGGCGCTTGTGAAGCGGCTCCCACGTTATCCGGTCGTACCCGCGACGCCGATGGGGCGCCTGGCGGTCGATGCCCGTCATCAAGGACAAGGGCATGGTGAGTTCATGCTCCTCGACGCCTTCGGTCGAGCGCTGCGGAACGAGATCGCGTCTTACGCCTTCGCGGTCGATGTCAAGGACGACAAGGCGGCCCAGTTCTATCGCCGCTATCGTTTCCTGCCGCTCGTCGAAGGAGGCCGGAGATTGTTCGTCCCGATGGCCGAGATCGCCAAGCTGTTCACGTAGCGATCGATGCGTCCTTCTGGCACGAGTGACGGGACATCGAGGTCGATTCGCGTGACGGCATTTGATCGGACTTCATCTGGCCGCGCCCAATCATGCCGCCGCCCTGGCAGCCGAGTTCGGCGCCTTCACAAACAATGACTTACCGAAATTTGAGTTTGGATTAACAATATAGGTAGTTCGGACTGTCGTTGGACTATGATGCCGCGCACCTCGTTGATGATGCGGGTCGCGGCGCGGCCGAGAACCTCGTGCGGGACGGGGAAATAATCCGCCGTCATGCCGTCGCCGACGCTCACCGCGCGCCGCGCACAGACCTCTCATAGCTGCGCCCGTCGCCTATGACGCCCGCTGTCCTCGCCGGTAACCGTGCGGCGGTTCCGCCCTTCGGTCTCGGCGCGCCGCAGGGCTCACCGCAACAGCTTCATCAAGTTGCGCTTGCGGCCGAAGCGCGTCTTGAGCGCCGCGACATAGGCGGCCTGCTCGGCCGCGCTTCGCAACGCGGCCATGCGGGCGATCAGCTTGGCGGCCTCCGCATAAGCCGAATTGCCGCCGACATCGGCGAGCCCGTCGACGCGCGCGGCGTAGACGTCGACGGCCTCGCTCGGGTGCGTCGCCTCGCTGGCGCGCGCGAGGGTTTCCTTCACGCCCATGGATGCCCCATGCCTGCGCACAGCCGCCCAGGCCTCATCGAACGACTTCTCCTGCGCCAGGATACGCACGACGAGATCCGAAAGGTGATGGTCTTGCCCGCGCGTCTCCTCGGCCAGCCGGGTCTCCAGGAACTCGAGCACGCGCCAGCGCGCGGCCGTGCCGCCGAGCTTGCGAAGGCGCGCATAAAGCTCAAGGCTTGGCGCCTTTTCGAAGGCCCCCCACAACCGCGCTTCCGCGTCGCTCGTGCGGCCGGCCTGCGTGAGGAGGTCGACGGCGAAGAACACGAGCCGTTCGTCCGGCCGGTCGTCCTCGAAGAGCCACAGGCCCTCCTCGGCGCGGCGCAGGGCTTCCTCGACGCGGCCTTGCGCACGGCAAAACTCGGCGAGCTGGAGATAGCTCCAGGGCGAGGACAGATCCTTGGCGCGGAGGGCGATGCGCATGTCCACCTCGCCCTCGCGCTCGGCGAAGAAGTCGAGGATGCGCTTCAGCGGCTCATAGCCGGCAATGTACTCACGGCGCCCATGGGCTCCGCCCGCGCGCGGCGGCAGCTTCGCCCAGGCTTCGGCGGCCAGGCGGCGATATTCGGCGAGACCCTCCTCGCCGAGCGCGCCGGCGTAAAGCGCCACGGCTCCGTCGAACGTTCCATAGCCGTCCCCGATCTCTCGGGCGAAGAGGTCGCGGGCGAGCGCCATCGGATCGGGCCGCGCGGCGCAGGCCGCGGCGAGGTGGATGTCGCGCGCGCGTTCCAACAGCGCGCCGCAATGCCCGTCGGAATCGTCGACCTCCTCGATGGCCCGCTCGATCCGCCCGATCGCCCATCCCACGAGCTTGAGCGCGAGGCCGGCGCGCCCGGCCGACACCAGATCGCCAACGGCATCAAGCGCCGACTCCACGCCGTCGGCCCAGTCGGCCGCCTCGCGGTAGTCGACGAAGCCCCTCGTGCGCGTCGCCTCGTCGATCGCCTTGCGCAGCCTTGCCTCGACCGTCTTGTCATCGGCATTCACGGCCGTTGCGGCGACGTCCAGCTTGCGGAACAAGGCCGGATCCCGTTCGGCCAGGTCCATGATCATCTCGACAAGGGCGCCGGCGCCCTTTGCCTTCAGATGATCGCGCATGCGCGCGAGCGCGCCGGCGCCGTCCGCCGCCGCGTCGGCGCCGGCGGCGTTTGCGGCCAGCGCCACCGCCACCATGTGCTTGCAGAATCCCCCCTCCCCGAAGGCCGGACAGGAGCATTCGCCGTCGATCTCCTCGCCGTGTCCCGTAAGCTTGGTACGGTAGTCCTCGGTGCCCGCAACCTGCGCCAGCACGCGCTCCGGTTCGACGCTGAGAAGGACGACCTGCCCCTCGCGGTAATAAGCTTCGCCGCGCGCGAACGCCTTGTCGCCCGCCAGGTCTTTCAGGGTATCGACGTCAAAACGCATCTGCTTCCCGGCTTTCATAGATGCGGTCGCAGCAGCGGCTCGGTCGCGATCAGGCGCAACGCCTCTTCAAGCGTGACGGAAGAATGCAGACGCCACCACTGTCCCGTATGCCTCGGCCACATGACGTCGAATCGGGTTTCTGCAAGGCATTCCTCCACATGGTCGAGACGCGCGAACGCGGCTTCGAATTCTTCGCCGGCATTGCCGGGAAAGTCCGACCGGTAGCGCGCGATGAAGCTGTATTTGCTTCCCCGCCACTTGCCGACGATATCGACGGGATGGCCGAGTAGAGTCGGGGCGATCCCGGACAGGAATCGAGGCTTCAAGGTCTCGGCGACAAGACGCTCGCACGCGGCCGCGACGATGGCCTTCTCCTCGGCGGCGAGCGCTTTGACCCGAACCCATCTGCGCTCCGGTTTTGCCATCTGCGTCCCCCCTGCTCTTTTTATACCCGTGGGCACTTCACGTCTTCAGAATCCGAAGGATGCTCGCTCCACCGGCGCTGCGCCTGCTCATAGACCGCCGAGTCGGCATTATGCGCGTGAACGAGAAGGTTGATATCGGGCAGGATCATGTGTTCGACTCGCGTAAGTTTCCGCCTCGTGCTCGTCGGCGCGCCGGCCGAGCTTGTCGAGATCGACGCCAGGCTTGAAGCCAAATGAATGGAGAATCGTCTCCGGCGCTGCGCCTCGGCGGAGGGTCGCCTCGCCCAATCCCGCGACTCGTTCGATTGACCGCTTCCTTGAAGGAAATTACGAGGTTCCGTGCACGCCGCTTCAAAAGATCCGCGAGATCGTCGTCGAGAGTGAGCGGCATCCGCATGGTGAATATCGTAGATGCTATGGATTTTGATGTCGAGACATCAAACGCCCTGATGAACACCGGGCTATTCCCATTCGATCGTGCCTTGCGGCTTGCTCGCGATGTCGTCGACGACGCGGTTGACGCCGCGCCGCACGCCTGTCAAAGCACGCTCTCGATATCGGTCTTCGAGAAATCACCGCCACCCTGCGGCAACCGACATAGCTGCGTCTTCGCCAACTCATAGGCGAAGCAGTCCATCCTCCCCATCGAGGAAGTCCTGGCTGCGTGCGGCGCCCGGCCCGGCCGTCGCCTTGGCCGAGCCCGACGCCTTCGCCGCTTCCACAAGCGCTCGACGGGCGTCCCGACCCCGCGCGATCCGCATCGGGCCCAGACGTGGCTCCGCGACCGGCAGCGACGCCGAATTCTGTCCTGCCGCGCGTTAACCCGGCGCGCCGCTCTCAAGGCTGACGATCACCGCGGCATTGGCGATGATGATCGCATCCCCGCCCTGCTCCGCCGGAACCTCCAGCCCGCCCCTGACCGCGGCAACCGTCACGGTGCCGTAAGGCAGCTCCCTTGCCACCGCGGCGGTGTCGACGGCCGCCGGATCCGGCACGCCGATGGTCACATCGATGACCATGTCGTTGGCGGTCTTGCCGAGCATCCGGAAGAAACCGAGGCTGGAGTGGCGAATGGCATCCGAGACTGCGCGCCTCGCCGCCTTGGTGGCGTCGCGGCCGTGAACGTCCACGCCCATGCCCATCTCGGTGATACAGCGTATACGCGCCATCAGACTCACTCCCACTCGATTGTTCTCAGTTATGGTAACGCATTGAAATTCAAGCGCAGAAAATTTTCTTCGCTCCGAAAGCTTCCGTCGATCGAACCGTCAGATGTGCGCGGCTTTTGATTTTAAAGAGGAATTTGGCCGCTCGGGAATTCCTTGCTTTCAGGGACTGCCGGGGTCAATCGCCCGATTCTTTTGAAATCTTCGGCGACGACAGCCTCGTCGGCCAGGCAAAGAAAAGATCGTCACGCAATCCTGCCTCGCAGTCCCTCCGCGAGCGCCGAGAGCGCGTCGGCGAGTTGTCGCGCGGTTTCCGGCGGCGGCAGCGGCATCTTGAGACTCCGCGCGCCGGTTCTCGGATCGCGCTCGATCCATGGATGCGGCGGAGCCTTGGGATCGTTGGCGGCCACCAGCGCGGCGACAAACTGCGTCCCCGCCTGCACCAAGGCTTGCCATGGATTGGACCCTGGATCGTTCCACGACGCCGCAGGCCCGTTCGAGCGCGCGACGCCGCTGGCACCGATATCCGCATTTGCCTCTACGTCTTCCGCGGGAGGGACATCGTCAGCCGCGGCGACGATGCTGTTCCCGACTTCCTCCGCCGGAGTCACGGCCTCGCTCTCGCCGATGCGCCCGGTGACGTTTTCCACGTCTTTCATGAACCGGTTGAGACGCGAGCCGCCCAGCGCAATCTCACTGCTGCCGCCGTCGAGGATCCCAGCCGCCAGGGAGCGCTTGAACGCCAGCACCGAAAGCATGCCCTCCTCGATGGTGCCCTTCGCGACAAAATTGATGACCCGCACCGGCCTCGTCTGGCCCATGCGATGGATGCGCGCGATGCGCTGCTCGAGTATCGCCGGATTCCACGGCAGGTCCATGTTCACAAGGGTCGAAGCGTGCTGGAGATTGAGGCCGGTACTGCCGGCATCCGTGGACAGAAACACCCGACAAGCGGGGTCATTGCGAAAACGGTCGATCAGTGCGGGCCGCTTTTCGGACGCCACCCCGCCGTGAAAGCTGACATAGCCCAAGCCAAGCGCATCCAGGCGCCGGATGATGATGTGGTGGGTCCGCGTCCATTGCGAGAACACCACCGCCTTTGCCTCGGGCTCGGCGAAGATATCCACGAAGAGCGCCGCCAACTCGTCGGCCTTCACGCCGTGGTCGGTCTCCTGATCCAGAAGATAGGTGCTGTTGCACGACATGCGCATGTTCTGCAGGGCGCACGTCAGCCGCCGCTGGTCCCTGTCCGACAGGAACCGGGTCTTCCGCCATCGCTGCACGATTTTCGCCACTATGTCGGCGTTCTCCTGGTGATAGCGCATTTGCATCTCCGTCATCGGCACCAGAAGGTTCTGGTCGAGACGGTTCGGCAATTGCCGCAGCACTTCGGATTTGCGCCGGCGAATCATGATCGGCGCCAGCGTCTGGCCGATCTTCTCAAGTCCGGAATAGCCGGTGACCCGTCCGCCCTCATCCCTGATCTGATGTTCGTGCAGCAGCTTCCAGGTCGGCCCCAGCCGATGCTGATCAACGAACTGCACGATCGAGATCAGCTCTTCGAGCTTATTCTCCAAAGGTGTCCCGGTCAGCACGATCGCGTAGGGACTGTCGATGCGTTTCAAGGCCCGCGCCGCGATCGTGTTCCAGTTCTTCACCCGCTGCGCTTCGTCGACGATCACGAGCTCGGGCGCCCAGGCGGCGATCAGGTCGAGATCAGGCTTGAGCTTCTCGTAATTCGTGATCTTGCAGAAGTCGTCCAGGCCATAGTCGGCCTGCCGCCGTGCCCGGCCGCCATTGATGACCCGCGCCGGCCGGCCCGAGAACCGCGCGATCTCGCTTTGCCATTGGTATTTGAGCGAGGTCGGACAAACTACCAGAACCTTGGAGACGCCGAAGTGCCGCGCCAGTATTTCCGTTGCGGCGATGGCCTGCACGGTCTTGCCCAGTCCCATATCGTCGCCGATCAGCGCCCGGCCAGTCCGCACTGCGAACAGCACCCCTTCGGCCTGATAAGGGTAGAGCGGCACTTTCAGAAGCTTCCCAAGCTCGGGGTCGGCGGCTCCTTGAGGAAACCGCTCATCAAGCTTCGAGGCTCGTCGTTCCGCGTCGCGCCTTCCTGCGATGAAATCGAGCGCATCGTCATAGGCGCGAAACTCGTGGCCCGACTTCGATGCCGCGGCCATGAAAGAGTCGAGTTCATCTTGGCGGTCATCCGGCAACACGCCGCCATGCGCGATGTCGAACAGGGCCGCGGCGGCTTCCCTCACGGCCTGCGGACAGTCCGTTCCGGCGTGAAAATAGACGCGGCGCCTGCCGTCATTGCGCAGATACAGCTCGGAAAATGCGGGCTGATAGCCGCGCGCAAACACGGCCTTGGCGCCGCGCTTTTTCTCCAGCCTGGCGAGCGTGAATTCGATGTGCTTGCAGGTTCCCAATTCGCTGGTCGCGTAATCGGGGCATGAGCAGAAGTTGCCGCCGGGCCCCAAACCCCGAATCGCCACGCGGTAGCTCGATTTCGAGGCGGGATTGCTCACCCGAAATTCGGAGAAGAACGGTTCGCTGGTCAGATTCTCGAGCCCGAAGGGCTGCTCCCGGCCGAACTGGCGGCGCAAACCGCGTTGCCAGTCCACCGGCGAGAGATCCGCGGGCGCGTGGGTGCGCGAGAGCTTAGGTTCCTTGTTCGGGACCGCGGGTTTTAGGCTTCGGCTTTTGGATTTCATCGCGTGTATTCCGTTCAGCGAAGGCTTCCCGAGGGATATTCAGACGGCGTTTCGAGACATATCGCAGCGGCCCGGAGTTTACCGGCTGCGCCAATCCTCCAGCCCAAGCCCACCGATGCGAACGAACTTCCGCGCGTTATGCGTCACGATCTTGAGCCCGCGCCGCAAGGCACAAGCCGCAAGCAGCAGATCATAGGCTCCCATGGGCGTACCCTTGCCGTGGAGGCTCGCGCGCAATTGCGCCGCCACACGGGCGTCTTCGCGCTCGAACGGCAAGACCGAAATCGTATTTAGAAGCATCCGCATCGCTTCCCGCACGCGCGACGCCGAGTTGGAATTGCGCGCCAGCCCGTATTCGACTTCCATCTCCGTGATCACCGAAACCGCCAATTGCGGCGGCGCTTCCCGACGAAGCCGCACCATCACGGCCCGTTCGCCGCGCACGAAGTCGCTCAGCACATTGGTGTCGAGAAGATACTTCACGAAAAGGCATCTTCACGCGGCGGCGGCAATTCGCCGCGATACGACTCGAACGGCGGCACGTCCGGAACGCCCCGCCACTCCAGGATCGGCGATGGCCAGCCGGGGCTGCCGAGCGCCTTCTTGTCCAGCCATTCGCGCAGCGCTTTGCGGATCAGCCCGCTGCGCGTCTCGCCCAGCTTCTTGGCCGTTCGATCCAACTCCTTGGCGGTTTGATCGTCGAGATAGAGGTTGAAGTTCACACGAAATCGGCCGAAAAGGATATAACCTGTGTCAGGTTATATCTTAACCCCGGCCCCTGCAACGGAGAAATCCGCGAGGAACAGCGCATGATTCCGAAGGCACCATGGTCCAGTCCAATCGACAATGTGGCGCCGACCGTCAACCAGCCACTCCTTAGCCCTCTACTGTCCCCACGCTATTCCCCTCCGACGCCCTCCAGGGTGTCCCACATCCCTCACTCCCACTCGATTGTTCTAAGTGATCGTAACGCGCTGAACTTGCAGCGCAAATATTTTTCGTACATGCAAAAGAACCGTCTCGCCGATCCGTCAAAAATCTGCGCTCTTGATTTCAAACGGGAATTTTCGGCGATCTGCGGTTCGCTCGGTTTCAGTAACTATCGGCGTCTATCGGTCGATTTTTCCCGCCGGCCGACCGACCAAGCGGCATCGCGCTTCTCAAAAAAGACCGTCACGACGCGTCACGAGAGCTCGGCACGAACAGACACGGGGTCAGTCGATCGGCGCTTGGCCGATGACCGCTATCTGGTTCTGAGCCGCCGGCATGATCGAGCGAACCCGCGGTCAGCTCGGCGCCGATAGCGGCCATCCGAGTGGCCGTGGGAGAACCCGACTTCGTCAGGTGAGCGACGAGATTTCCTGTCGCGCCTCTCCGATCAACCAACCTCTAAACCGCCGAACCGCGGGCTTTTGCAGCGCCTCGGATGTCGCGACCACATAATAAGCGAATTGTACGGGCCAATTCACCGTAAGCGGCTTTACCAGCTTCTTCGCTCGAAGGTCGTCCTCGGCATAAATATCTCGCACCAGCGCCAATCCTTGTCCCGCAACAGCCGCGCGCACAATCAGGTGGTTATCCGAAAACGCTGGACCCTTTCTGCAGTTGGGCGCAGCTACGCCATGGGCTTCGAACCAAAGCGGCCAGTCCCGGCGATTGAAGTCGTGGAGCAAAGGAAATGCCATGCAATCGGCCGGCACCTTGAGCGGGACACGCTTTTTTAGCAGATCGGGGCTTGCGACGACGATGAGTTCGGGAGCAACGAGCCAAATGGCTTCTAAGCCAGGGTACTTTCCCAACCCATGCCGAATTGCCAAATCGATCGGCTCTCGCTTCAGATCGACTGGGCGGGTGCCGGTCTCCACGGCAATTTCAATATCCGGATAACGTTGGGCGAACATGGCGAGCCGTGGCACCAGCCAAGTCGCCGCGAGTGATGGCGTCGTACTTATCGTCACACGGCTCGATGACGGGCCGCCGAGTTCGCGATCGACCGCTTCGATCGCCCGAAAGGGCTCGGCAAGCGCAGCAAACATGGCTTCACCTGCGGCGCTGAGCTCGACGCCCGAGGGATTCCGTAAAAACAGCCGACGACCGGCCGCCTCCTCAAGCTGGCGGATGCGTTGACTGACCGCGCCCGGCGTGAGCGCGAGCTCATGCGCGGCTTGCTTCATCTTTCCGGCGCGCGCCACGGCAACGAACGTCTGCAGCAACGCGAAGCGTCTGATCATGATGTGAGTTTAGCGCAGCTAAACCTAGCCGCCAAATCTATCGCTTGCCGGTCCGCTGCCCGCACGTGATATCGAGGGGGACGCAATCACCCTAAAACGAGGGCCGTCTCGATGGCCGATATCATCCTGCATCACTACGAGACCTCCCCCTACTCTGAGAAAGTTCGGCTCGGCCTTGGTCTCAAGGGTCTGGCATGGGGATCGGTGGAGATCCCCGTCATCATGCCAAAACCCCGCCTGACGGCGCTTACCGGAGGCTACCGTAAAACGCCGGTGTTGCAGATCGGCGCAGATATTTATTGCGATAGCCAGCTGATCATGCGCGAACTCGAGCGTCTGCACCCCAGCCCGAGCTTTTATCCGGCCGGCCGCGGCGCGGCCGACGCGCTTGCCTGGTGGGCCGAGAAGACCACGTTCAGCCCGGCTGTGAGCATCGCGTTCGCGAAGAGACCCGACGCGTTGCCCGAGGGATTTCTCGAAGACCGGGCCAAATTCTCTGGCCGAAATATCGATCCCGCCGCGATGAAGGCGGCAGTACCGAACTTGCTCGATCAGTTGCGCGCGCATTTCGATTGGCTGAACCAGATGCTGACCGACGGGCGCTCATTCTTGCAGGGCTCTGCCGCTAGCCTTGCCGATCTCGCCGCCTACCATCCGGTTTGGTTCTTGCAGCAAAATTTCGGACCACTGGCGGCGCCGCTCGATGGCTTTCCAAGGCTGCTGAGCTGGGCCGAGCGGGTTGCCGCAATCGGCCACGGCCGGCGGAGCCCAATGACCTCTGAGCAGGCGCTCGATGTCGCCCGCGCCGCCACGTCAATCGCCAGCGCAACCCCCGATCCGCGAGACCCCGTCGGCCGGAAGCCTGGCCAGACCGTCACCGTCACGCCGGATGATACCGGACGCGACCCGGTCATCGGCGAATTGGTCGCCTCGGGCGTCCATGAGATCGTCATCCGACGCAGCGATTCCGCCATCGGCGAGGTCTGTGTGCATTTTCCACGCGCCGGCTTCGTAGTTGCACCGGCCTAGCGCAGGGCCCGCACTCGCGCGACCGGTATCAGCAAAGGTCCGGTCTGGGGCAGTACCCGCATGACGCTACGCGAGCAACTCAACGACGGCTTTGTCTGGTCAAAGCCGCCTGCGCTATCTTGCGCGTTTTCCTGAGCCAGCGCCGAATTTGGATTTGGTGCGTGAATCGTAGCCAAGCTACGATAACTCGCACTTTCTCAAAGATTCCATGAAGGGCGGCGCTGCTCGCTTCGGGCAGCCGGCCTCAGAAAAATACCGTCAGATCGACCGCAATTCCTGACGGTCTTTTCTCCGTCGTGTCTTGCGACTTCTGATCAAACCGTCGGAAAAACCGTCAAATGAGTCGGCTTGGTCCGTCCGCCGCGAATGTCGACTCCCGTCAAATCAATGACTTGGGCAAACAACGGCATCGGAGAGACGATGGAAGGCGAATGATCAACGAGCTATCCCGTAACCCTCTATTTTGCCTACGCTGTTTCCCTCCAGAGCCCTCCAGAACATCCCATACCCCCTCATTCCCACTCGATTCTCTCAACGCATCGTAACGCGCTGATTTGTAAGCGCAAATTTTTTCTGACGACGCTCGAAATCCGAACAACGAGCCGTCAAATTTTTTCGCTTATGATTTCAAAGGAAAATTCGCGCGATTTGAATTCAGCGACGTTTCAGAGTCTATCGACAACGATCGGTCGATTTCTTCCCACTCGCTTAGCCGAGCGCCTCAGAGGGCACGAGGAAAAGACCGTCAGCTCCTATACCACCCTCTACCTTCTCTTGCCACTTCAGGACGCAGAGGCGTCATGTTCACCGCGCACCTCTCAGTCGCGTTGTGGAACTTGCAAGCCCGGTCGGGCGAGCTGCCGATCCACAGCGAGAAGCGTCCGCTTTGAGCGGATCGTCCTTTTCGCCTCCCGGCGCTGCCTCCCTTCAGAACAGCATGTAGTCGGCGTCCTCTCCGACGTCCTGCTGGCTCTCAACCGTCCGCACAAACGCGTCCGCGATCTTTTTCCTCCTTTCCTCGCCCCACTGGCCGAAGTGGCGAGGCGAGATAAGGACGTTGGATATCCGGCTCAACACAAGCTTCGACAGCTCATACTTCTGCACATCCCCGGTTGAGCCCAGGATGCGGTCCAACGCGGCGCGGACACTCCCTTGGTCCTTCTTCGCATAGGAGAACGCCGCAATGGTTTTTGTCTCACTGACCGGCAGGATGTCGATCGCGACGCCGACCAATTCCTCATTGAGCGGCGCATCCCTGACCGTGATGAACGACGATGCCGCAAGACACGGCGCCTGGTTGCTCAGCTCGATGACATCGTGCTCGACGCCGTCGAAGGACCGACGTACCAGCGGCTCATTGTAATACGTGTTGCGATACCGCCATGTCGCCCAGGACAGGAGCATTTGCTCCACGGCCTTCTGCCCCGCTGGACTGGAGGAATCCGGAGAGTCGGCTCCGCGCTCGACCCTCGCCGTGTAGAGGCTTTGCAATTGCACGACCCCGGTCATGATCGCGTGCAGCTCGCACGTGATCCCCCTGTAAGCCAGCAGGAAGAGCTGCTCGCGATCGGCACCATCGAACGGTCTAGTATCGAGCGGCCGGAAAAGCTCGGTGTCGTGCTGATTGCAGAACCCCGCGAATGTCGATGCGTCGTTCCGACCAATCCGTCTGAGCGCGATATCGGGCCCGGCCTGAGAAAACCGCGGCTGCCAAGCGAGCACATGATTGTCCTGCTCCAGCAGCGCGATGGTCTGACGGTTCTGAATCGAATGCGCCTGGATCGCCGGCTGATCGCATCGCATCGTGGGTTCGAGACATCGGCCGAACCCGATCTTTCGAGTCCGGAAGAACTCAGCCATCTCTTCGGGCTTAGGGCTCACCGAACAGCCTCCGGATATCGGCCATCGGCCGGAACAGCTTCAGGGGCTGGTCTGGCAACGGCAGGAAGCTTTCCCGCTCATAGAAGCGGCGGGCGCTGTCATCCTTTGCATCGACGATCACCGCAAACGAAGCGATCTCACTCCGGGCGGCGCGGTAGAGCGCGTCGGCCAACAGAAACCGCCCATAGCCCTTTCCCTGGTGTCGGCGATCAACAGCGAGCCGGCCCAGCAGTGTCGCTGGCACCAGCGGATATCGCGGCAGTTTGCGGGTGATATCACCCGGAAATTCGGTGAGTTTCACGCTGGTCGCGGATAGTGTGTAGTAGCCGCCGATGGTGCCGTCCGGCAGCACCAGCACGAACGGTGCCGCCATGTTCTTGCGGGCATCCTGGCCAGCCTGGCTCCGGAAGTAACGATCAAGTGGTTCGACGCCGCTGACGAATGAGTTGCGGTCGTGATGCGGGCCGAGCGCTTCGACTCGAAGCGCCCTCTCTGGAGCATCCGCCACCGGCTATACGCCGGTGGCTTCGCGATAGCGGCGCACCGTGTCGCGCAGACGGTCGCTCACGGGCTTTGGATTCAGCAGCGCGTCGACAAACGCCTGGCTGTCACGCACCGACAGTTCAAGCCGCTGGTGTTCCTCAATCGCCCGCCGCGCGGCGTCCTGGACGCTGGTCAGCACAAAATCTGTGACCGTCCGCCCCTGGAGGGCGGCGGCATGTTCGATAAGCGTCTTCTGCTCCGCCGTTACTCGTGTCTCAAGACGCTGCGCGCGGGCGCGGCCGCGAGCCGATTTCGAGGCTACCTTTGCCATGACAGTTCTCCTGCCCTAACGTACGGCCAATACCCGGCCACTTCAAGAGCCGAGCCTAGCTCAACTCCCTCCCGCGACCGTCCTCTCCGCCGTGAAAGGCAGTCATGAAAAGACCGTCAGCGCTATGTGTGCTATTTGACGGTCTTCCCGTTTCGACGGGTGTGTATTTCCAAAAAGAGCGTCAGAAATGCCGTCAAATTATCTGGCTACTGGAAGCTCAGACTGTTTGTCTTTTCTAAAATCTCTTCATAATCAATATGTTATGACGCGCAGCACCTGAGCTGGCGATGCAGCGGCATCCATTTTTATGCTCCATAAGTCATTGAATCATAAAAGAAATTTTTATAGCCCACCCCGTCACTCCCACTCGATCGTCCCCGGCGGCTTCGACGTGATGTCGTAGACCACGCGGTTGATGCCGCGCACCTCGTTGATGATGCGGGTGGCGGCGCGGCCGAGGAAGTCGTGCGGGAAGGGGAAATAATCCGCCGTCATGCCGTCGGTCGAGGTCACCGCGCGCAGCGCGCAGACGTGATCGTAGGTGCGCCCGTCGCCCATCACCCCCACCGTCTTCACCGGCAGCAGCACGGCAAAGGCCTGCCAGATGGCGTCGTAAAGCCCGGCATTGCGGATCTCCTCGAGATAAATCGCATCCGCCTTGCGCAGGATGTCGAGCTTCTCGCGCGTGACCTCGCCGGGGATGCGGATGGCAAGCCCGGGCCCGGGAAAGGGATGGCGCTTCACCAGCCGCTCGGGCAATCCCAGCTCGCGGCCGAGCGCCCGCACCTCGTCCTTGAAGAGTTCGCGCAACGGCTCGACCAGCTTCAGTCTCATGCGCTCCGGCAGTCCCCCGACATTGTGGTGCGACTTGATGGTGACGCTGGGGCCGCCGGTGAAGCTCACGCTCTCGATGACGTCGGGATAGAGCGTGCCCTGCGCCAAAAACTCGGCGCCGCCGATCTTGTGCGCCTCGGCGTCGAACACGTCGATGAAGGTGGCCCCGATGATCCTGCGCTTTTGCTCGGGATCGCCGACGCCTTCGAGCTTGGCGAGGAAGAGCTCGCTTGCGTCGCGATGGATCAGCGGGATGTTGTAGTGATCGCGGAAGAGGCTCACCACCTCCTGCGCCTCGCCGGCGCGCAGCAGCCCGTGATCGACGAAGATGCAGGCGAGCTGGTCGCCGATCGCCTCGTGCAGCAGCGCCGCCGCCACCGAGCTGTCGACGCCGCCGGAAAGGCCGCAGACGACGCGGCCGCGCCCGACCTGCGCCCTGATGCGCTCGATCGCCTGGGCGCGGAAAGCCGCCATGGTCCAGTCGCCGCGGCAACCCGCGACGTGATGGGTGAAGTTGCGCAGCAGCGCCGCGCCTTGCGGCGTGTGGACGACCTCGGGGTGGAACATGGTGCCGTAGAAGCGGCGCCGGTCGTCGGCGACGGCGGCAAAAGGCGCGCCTTCGCTGACGGCGACGGCGCGGAAGCCCGGCGGCAGCGCCTCGACGCGGTCGCCATGGCTCATCCAGACCTGCTCGCGGCTGCCCTTGGGCCAGAGCCCTTCGAAAAGCGCGCAATCGTCGATCACTTCGATGAAGGCGCGGCCGAACTCGCGATGGTCGGAACCGGCGACCCGGCCGCCGAGCTGCGCGCACAGGGTCTGCATGCCGTAGCAGATGCCGAGCACCGGCACGCCCATCGCGAAGACGCGCTGGGGCGCCTGGGGCGAGGCCGCCTCGGTCACCGAGGCCGGGCCACCCGACAGGATGATCGCCTTGGGC
>Ga0187781_10000377_pt1 | contig 31586 bp, 42 predicted proteins | sample 0715_SJ02_MP02_2_FD_132447 | JGI IMG/M metagenome (GOLD analysis project Ga0187781, IMG submission 132447) | Tropical peat soil microbial communities from peatlands in Department of Meta, Colombia - 0715_SJ02_MP02_20_MG | ecosystem: Environmental > Terrestrial > Soil > Wetlands > Peat | place... | reverse complement strand
CTTCAGGAGTTGGAGGGCGAGGCGGAATACGCACTACGTATTGCATATTCCGTTCCTCCTTTCTGGCGGGGGGCAGTCCCCGCCGGATTTCCACGCGGGAATACGTGGTGGTGGACGTTGCCGTGGCTTTTTCCAAAGGCGTGTGCATCCTGCCGAGTGGAGTGGCGCGTTCTTCCGTGAAAGTTTTGGAGCACTGACGGCAGCGGAAGCGTTGGAGTCCGTTGCGATGCTTTCCAAATCTTTTGCATTTGGTCTGGCAGTTGTGGCACGTCATGGGCTTCCTCCCTCTTGTCTTTCTGCGGGAGAAGCCCTACACTCTGGTTTCCGGTTCGAGAGCGGGCTTCGTCCGCTTTTGAATCTCGCCCGGTCAGTAGCTCTAACTACTGGCCGGGCACTTTCTTACCTACCCTTCACAACTAAACCTGAACGGCTTTCCGGCGTTGCGAATGGCTCTTCCTTGTTCAACCAGCCTCTGAACGCACGTATTGATGAAAGCCAGCGGATTGTTAACTCCCTCAAAGTTGTATCCCCAACTTACCAGTTCATCGCGGATTTCCACGGCAGTCATGGGCCGTCCGGGGTATTTGTTCAGAGCCGCGAGAACAAGATTTGTCCACGCAATTTCCGCCTGAACTTGCTGTCCGAGAGCGTTTTGAAGTCCTATTTTTGTGGCGCTCAACTGTGCGAGTTTTACATCCAACTGCGCGCGGGCGCGCGTTACTTTCTTTATTTCCTCTTCAATCTGGTGGAGGGCCTGCTCGAATGCCTGTGTCATAACCAAAACTATAAACTATTGGAGGTAGCGTGTCAAGCACTATTTTAGATAAATCGGCATCCTCTTGGGAAGAGGCAATCTCATACTGTGAAAAGGAGTTAGCAACCATAACGAAGAGAGCCGAGCAACTGAAGGCCGCTATCTCCACCTTTAAGGCAAATCTAAAGCGAAAGGCTCCGTGGCCGGGGAATGACTCAGCAACGCAAAGTTAGCGCAGTACCCGCGGCCCTACCACCCCAAAGACGGAGCGCTGAGTCGCAACAGCGCTCCGTTTTTTTTAGGTGTCGGCGGCAGACGTCGCGTCTGCAGCGGGATCCCGAAACGACAGTTCGAGATTGCGGTCCGCACCGACATAAATACGAAACGCGCGGCTGACCGCGCCGCTGCCAGGGAACAGGTCCACCAACCGATCGTAGCGCGACACTCCCATCATTTGGAAAAGCCAAGCGCAGAATGCCGGCGGCTTCATCCCGATCAGCGCGCCGGGGTAGGCGCGAAAGCGGCCGCGCGCGAGCAAAACGTCTTCGACGTCCTGAACGACATCTGTCGCGAGGCGCCGGCCACCCGAGACGATTACAGGTTCCCAAGCATTCAGGGGCCTGGCGCTACGTGTCGGGCGGGGCCCTTTGATCCACACGGCGACGCGCGCCGATCGCGGGCAAAGACGCAAAACGTCGCGGAGCGCTCGAGCGCTGGTCGAGAGCGCCCAACCATCCGGGAAATCTTTCTGTAGTCCCTCGAGCAGCGACCCATGGTCGATTTCCTGTTTTTCGGGATAGTAGCCGGCGCAACCGGGATACGGCGGATCCGCGTAGGCGAAGGTCATCGGTGTGTCGTTCGGGCCCGGGCATGGCGCGACGGGTAAGCCTTTCCAGAATCGCCAGATGGCTTGGCGGCACTTGCGGGAGCAGGTTTTTGCGTCGCTTCTGCCGGGGAAAACGACGGAACACCACAGACAGCTAGGCATGATATCGCCGCGACACTTAGCTTTCTTCGAGCAACATTTTGCCGATGTCGCGCAGGCGCGTGCGGGCAATGTGCACGTGAAACTGTTTGCCTTCGAAATCCACAAAGACGATGCGCTCTTCTCCATCGGGGAGCACGCTGATGCCGAGCTCGCCATCCTGCATTTTGCCGCAGCGCGCTAAAGCGTCGTTTACGGCGGCGGAAATCATCTGGTCGATCAGGGGCTCGATGGCGTCGAGATCTTCGAGCGTGGAATCCGCGAATATCTTCAACGCCTGCACGTCGCCCTGGCACTGCTCTTCCGCGCCTTGCATCAGCCGGTCGTAGAGAAGCTGGCGTTGCGCGTCGTTCATTGCTGTCCTTTAGAACAGTTTAGGCTCACGCCGCTCTTTTGCCTCGCGCTCGCGGCGCTTTTTCTGTGCTTTCGTAAATTCCGGTACCGGCGGATGAGCTGGATCGATACATGGGCCGAGCCGACCGCCGCCCTTTTGCCCGGCGGGCGGATGCGCCACGCGATGTAAAGTGATTCGCTGGCACTGCGGACACCAAGCTTCGGCTTCAATTTGTCCGCGAGGGTAGTGCTCGCTCATTTTTCAGGTTCGCTTTCGAAACAGCCCCCACTCAATTTCTTCGTAGCGAATGGTTTCGCGCAGCGCGCCTGTGACATCCAGGATGTTTACCACCACCTGGCGCGGCGAAACATCGAAGCAGCAAAAGACGTTCGCTTTGCCGTGCGGCGGCACGCGAATCGGCGGGTCCAGCGTCATCTGAGAAACAAAGTCGCTCATTGCCAGCTAAACCATTTCAGCCACAGCCAGCGGTCACGCAGCCAGCGCAGGAATTTCATAGCGTCTTGCAATCGCACCAAACAATCGAAAACAGCGGTTGCTCGCACACAGGGCAGAATATTTTTCTGATCTGCATCGCCAGAAGCGCGATCCGAAGTTCAAAAGATGCTTTGCAATGGGGGCATGTGAGATTGATTTTCATACGGCCTCGCTGAGTTTGCGAATTTCGGCCAGGCGCTTCACGTCGGCGGCAGTCCAGCCGCTGCCTTGCGTTTTCGATTGCGGCATCAGCCGGTCGATGAAGTTCACCGCGTCGATCAGCGCCCGATGTTCGAGCGTGAAAGCGTTCGCTGCGTGCGCCGTAGCGACGCGCGCGTTGTGCAGTTCTAATTCGAGCCGACGGTACGGCGAAAGCCGTTTCGGTTTGCCCCGTTGCTTCACGGCCGCGCGCTCTGGATTTTCTTTACCGCTTCGCCAAGCCCTGGCCGCAGCAAATCGAGCAGCGCATAACCGGCTTCATTCGCCGGCCGCGCGGCTGGCACGCCAGGCAGAAATGGCGGACGCCCGCCAGTTGCCTGCACGTAGGCACTGAGCTGCGCCTGACAGTTCGAAGCCGCGAAAAACATCTCGCGATCATGCTGCGCTAGGCGGCGATAGTCGGAACCGGCCGCGGAAAGCAGCGTCCACTGGTCTTTTTGGTCGAGCAGCGGACGCGCGGCATCCGGCACGCCAAAATCTTCGTACAGCGCGCGGTGGAAAGCCGCTTCTCGCGCGGCGCCGCGCGACGCTTCGCGGTCGCCAGCCACTTTCCACGCGCAGGTTGCCCCAAGCGTCATGCTCACCACCACTACCAGCAAAAGCCCTCGTAAACTCAAAATGATTCCGTTCATACAAACCTCCGGTCGAATTCGGCGGCAGTCCCGCTGCGCCGGCGGTGCTGGACAGGGGCGCAAGACGCATCTCTCACCGCGCGCGGCTTCCTGGAACTGCGCCAGGCACTTGCGCCCCCATCGAGCAACACGCCGCTGCGGCGCATCTCCCATTCGGCAAAAGACATTCGGCGGCGATTCGTCGGCTTGGGATCCAACGAAACCGCCGCCGCACTGGCTGCCACTGGAACAATTTCCGCGCCGCCGTTTCCCCCGGCGCGGACAGCAGCCAATTCCTCGCGGATCTGCACTTCCCAGGCGTGCAGGCGGTCATCGGCAAAATCAATCAGCCGCCGCAGCCATTTGGCGATCCATTTTTGCGCTGCTAACCGCAGCGCCTTTTGCCGTTCGATTTTCATTGATCGCTCCAATCTGTATCAGTTCGCTCACCAGATCCACGGCCCGCTTGCGAATTCCCGCCGGCAATCGCTTATCTGCCGCCACTCTCGCCAGCAAGTGAATCAGGCGGTCCCGTTGTTTCTCGTTCAGTTTCATAAGTCCTCGCTTTCTTTGCGGGGACGGTTTCTCTTTGCGACGCGGTAAGCGTCTCTGGAAATTGTTCGGCGCGGCATTTTTCGCAGATGCCATCCTGCACCAGCAGATCGCCGTGCATGCCGTGCGCATGGACGCTCTTTGTCTGGCCGACAATCACCACGCAGAGCGCATCGGTTTCGCGCTGCCCGTTGGGATTAATGGTCACGCTGTTGCACCATTTGCAGAGGCGCACGCGGGCGGCGGCTCGGGCGTCGCTCGGCGCGCCACTACGTGGAGCTGGCGGATGGTCGAGAATGTCAAGACGATCTCGGAGCCACTGAGCAATCTTAGTGCGAAGGGCCTTGTCCATATCGGATCCTTCCAGCCGAGCAAGCCTAAAGCGTGGATTGCCACTTCATCGCGAGCCGCGAACAGTTCGAGTTGCTTCCGTTTCGCCATTTTCCGGCTTTTCGCCCTCGCCGTTTTCCGGATCTTCCTTTTCACCCGCCTGGCGCGATTTCCAGTCGATTTGCGGCGCGGAAGTGGCAACCGGGACGAATCGGTCGAGCCAAGCCACGATCCACGCGCAATTCGCCTCTGTGACAGGTTTTCCGCACAATGCACGCTCTAGCGTCTCCCACCGGAAGGGCGCATCGAGCGCCAGCTTCAATTGCACGATCGAGTAGCTGCGCCGGCCGTCGCCGTGTTCTTTCACGGCTTTCAACCGGCTGATTTGCGCTGGCGTCAATCTTCGTGTTCGTGGTCCTGGCATCTTTCCCTGCCTTCACCTGATTAAGACGCTAAGAACGATGCAAAGGTTACAATAGTTACGAAAGTCTGTCAAGCGAAAAAGAGCCTGAGACACTTTTTTTTCGCGGCGACATCACCGATTGCCGCATAAACACTGGCTGTCTCAGGGTGTCTCAGGTCAACTGTCTCAGGCACACACGTAGAATCAACAACTTACAGACACTTTGTCTCAAGCTGTTTTTCGCATCTCTATAAGAAGAAAGAAAGATAAGTCTTTTTTGTGTCAGGGAGTCCCCTTCCTAAGTGCTTGTGTCTGAGTATGGGGTAGTGGGTATGCTGAGACACTTTTGCTATAAGTGCCGTGGATTGTAGAGGTTAACCCACTGTCTCAACTAAACTGGCCTGAGACACTAATTTTGCAACGTGTTGGTGTGATGGGAATTAGGAGTGTCTCAGAAGAGTGTCTCAGCTATTTTGCTTGAGACAGCGCGCGGTTTTCTGCTTTGTCCCCCGTCCCCTCTATGCTTTCAGGGCGTTGACGAGTTGCCTGAATTCAGGATGGGCTCTCTCTATTTGGTGCAAGTCCACGTTCCGCGCCCTCTGTTGGTCATCAAAGCGCGGCCGCCCGGGATACTTGGGGATAGCGGATCACCTCGTCTGGGTCTTTTGGGAACTCTTTACTCATTCCTACATGTCCCCGCGATCGATCCACCACTGCGGATCGCTGTTGGCCAGGTACTTTTTGTGCCAGCGGTAGGTGCTGGCGCGGCTGGCCTGGGTTTCCGCAGCCATGTCCGTGCCGGGCTTCATGCCGTTCGAGAAGTGCTCGAAGCAGGCGCGGAACTTGGCGTGTTCGCTGGGGCGGATCAGCCACAGCGCCGCGCCGCGGTCGGTGGTCAGCGAAACCTCGAAGGGCACCAGCCAGGCGGGTTTGCGGCACTCGCCGCGAATCTTGGTGATCTCCACGTCGCAGCGGAGCTGCTGCTCGCGCTTATATCCTGGAGGATTTTTCAGGCTGATCACGAAGTCCAGCATGTCTTCTTTTTCGCTGCCGCCGCGCTGGTCGCCGCCTTTGCCGGCATGGTGCAGGTAGATCACACTCACGCCGCGTTGGTTCAGATCCGCGAACCAATCGCAAAGCACCGCCGTGCGTTCGCCTTCGCCTTCCTGGGCCGCGGGCCAGAGCGTGGAAAGATTGTCGAAGATTACTAAATCATAACCGCCGCCGAAGATGCGCTCTTCGATGAATTTACGATTACGCAGCTCTTCCAGGCGCGGGCGCCAGTTCTTCTGGAAGTCTTTCGACACTATCCCGAAGCCTTCCTGCGGCGGCAGAGCCATGCCGTGGCCGTTGGCGATGTCATTCGCGCGCTGTTTAATCATCGACCCGTGCATTTCGCCGTAGACGTACAGCACGCGGTAAGCGCGCTTCACCGGCCAGTTGCCGCCGCCCGCTTCACTGTTCGGAAACAGCGTCGGCTTACCCAGTGCGATGCCCATAGCCATCTCCGTGGCTAGAAAACTCTTGCCGGTGCCGCGCCAACCCCACATTTCGCCGGTGCCGCCTTCGGTGAGCAGCGGCTCGAACAGAAAGTTCAGCGGCGGCAGCTCCATGGTGAGTAGGTCGCGGAAGCTGACCACCACGCAGGGATTTTCCTTAGCATGATGCCACTGCCCGACCATCGCGATGGAATCCTGTGCCTGACGCAGCACCGCGTTCACATCATGTTGATCGTCGAAGGCGTGGGACTGGATGTTGTGCGTGGTGTGGATCAGATTGCGCAGCAGCGCTTTGTCGTGAACGATTTTGCAGTAGTGTTCGATGTTTGAGACGCGCGGCATGCCATCGGCGAGAGAAGCCAGATACGGGGCTCCGCCCGCGTTTTCCAGTTTGCCGATGTTGTGCAGGTATTCGGTGAGGAGCACTAGGTCAAAATGAAAATTCTTTTCTCCGTCGGTGATTTGCTGCTTTCCCAGCTCGCAGAAAGCGTCCCACACCTGGCGGTGCTGGCTGAGGAAGAAGTCATCGATGTGCAGCAGCCTAAGTGCTTTCACGAACGCGGAATTGTCGAGCAAAATCGCGCCAAGCACGCTTCGTTCAGCTTCGAGATTGTTGGGAAGAGATTTAGCTAAGTCAACCGGGAGAGGCGGCGTGCGCTTTTGAAAAGGGACAGTGGACATTGGCAAGCTCGGACCGCTTTCCAGGAAAAACGAGTTGTAAGGCTGCGCAGTCGAGCTTGCCACTCCCCCACGCAGCCTGAACCGTTTTGCGGATAGCGGACGGAACGGAGCAAAAATACGACACACTAGGGATGGTGTCAACTGCAAAATGCCCCAAGCTGTAGCGAGCTGGTTAGGAAAGCTGAGGGACGTACAAGTCGTCGGAAATATAGGCTTCGAACGTTTCGTTGTCAATTTGCAGATAACCGGGCCAGTCCCACACTTTGGCGGACACGTTGGAAATCTCTACTTGCAGCAGTAGCCCATCTTTTCGATTCGCCCATCGCTGTGCATCGAACAAAGATACAAAAGAAAAATACCCTTTACGGATGCGTTGCCCATCAGAGCATAGGAAACTGTCTCAGTAAAAGCATTTTGCAGGCCGTCGAATGAAGAGCAGCGAAAGATTTTCCATGCTTGGACGTTTTGCAACTTCGGACGATAGTGGCAGATTAGAATCAACTTGGCACGGCGTCGGTCGGCAAATCTTCGTGCAAATACGTTTGCGCCTGGCCGAGCACGCTGCGCCAGTTGCGATGATTCACGGCTTCCGCAAGAATGGGATCCTGCGCCAGAAAGCCCGTCAATTTTTCGGCATCGAGCGCTTCGAGATAGTTCACCATCTGGGGCCAGGCCACTTCCAGGAAATCCACGATCAGCGCGCCCTCATCGCCGTTTTGCACGCACTGCACGATGCGGCGCTTGATGCCCGCGAAATAGATTTCTTCTTCCGTCGGAAGAATTTCCGGCGAGACATGGGTGGTGACCTCAGGAGCGTTAGCAGATGAGGGCGGCGGATTTTCTCTTCCGCCGTTTGGCGTCTCGCCGGATTCCGGTGACACAATGCGCAATCCCGCTGCGGGCGGTGGAGCGGTGGGCGTGGGCGTCGCTTGCGGCCGCATTGGCGTAACGTTTGGCTGCACGCTTGGGCGCATTGTTTGCGTGGGCTGCGGATTCGGCCGCAGCGCAGCAGCGGGCACACGCCGGCGCGCGTTGTTTCCGATGGTATTGAGAAGGTCCGGCAGCGCATCGCCGACTTTATCCGCCAGGACTCCCTTCCAGTCGCGTGCGCCACCACGTCCGCCGAAAATTTTGTCCATCGCTTCGTATTCAGCTACTTGATCGGCAAGCGATTTTGGTTTCAGTGCTCCAATAAGCAAAGGGATTGCTGCTTCTAGAAGTTTGTCGAGAAATGGATTCGATGAATTTGCCGCACCGTTGCCAGGGAAAAGGCCCATGTCTTTCGCTGTACTCACTAACTCGCGCAGCAGCGCCGTGGGGTTTTCCGCTTTACCAGCACTTGCGGAAAGCAGTTGCTGATACGTGGTGGACATCATGTCGATCGATTTTTGAAAAGCGGGGTCGGGCGAGCCGTTTGCCTCGCGGCGCCGCAACTCTTCCTTCATCTCTTTCAGATTCGTTTGCAGCATGTCGAGCAAACGTCCTTCAAGCGCGCTGCTGCCATTGTCCGGCGCGACTTCGCGCCCGCGCGCATAGATCGGCTCGCCTTCAATGTCGAAATCATGGCTGGTCACGTATTTGTTGTTTTTCAGCAGCACCAGGCGGAATTTTCCGCCGCCGTAACGCTGTTTGATTTGCGCCTTCGACACCGGCTCGGTGAACACGTCGAGAAATCCTTTCGAGCCGGGGACGCTCGGCAGCTTCGGTTCGAGCCGGAAAATTTCGAGTAAATACAAATTCGACCAATCGGACGGAGGAATCGCGCCGAGCTTGTCGAAAAACCAGTTAGGTTCTAGCGGCGGTTTTTCTTCGAGCGTTTCCGCAACCGCTGCGGGCGTTGGCGCATTCACGTTGATTTGCACCGGCGATTCAGACGCTGCGGTGCGCTTCGCTGCTGGCATTTTTGCCTTTCCTGGAAGCTCTTGCTTCCCACGCATGGAGAGTGTTGTACCACAAAAGAGGGGAAAGAATGCAAGAACTTATCGCCTTGTGGGCGCATTGACGGCACCTGCGTTCGCCCTGTAAGTGAGATTGTTTGACGGCGCAAGGATTTTGCTGCGAGGGTGAGCACGAACGGCCGTAGAATTTCCGGCCGGCGCGTGGCCGTTCGGGAACTCTTTCCGGCATCGCCGGGATCTTTCTTCCCACGCAGCGCGCTGGCCATGAAAACCGCGCGATGAATGCAAGCGCAGCTCACACCCTCACAAATTTTCCCGCTGCCGGCGGGCGATCCGGGCGTGGCGTTCACGATTCAGAAAATGCGCGCGCTGATCGATCAGGGCAAGTCCAGCTCGAAGATCCATGCGCTGGCGCAAAGCATCCTCAATCAGTACGGCGTGCGCGCATTCGACTGGAACGGCCAGGCACGCGCGATTTACGACTGGGTGTTGCGGCGCGTCACGTTTACGCCCGACGTGGTGGGGAAAGAAAGTTTGCAGTCCGCCGAATGGACCGCGACGTATCTCCGCGGCGACTGCGATTGCATTTCGGTCCTGATGTGCTCGCTGCTCGAAACGGTCGGCATGCGCTGCCGGCTGATAACCGTCGCGGCGGACTCGAGGGATCCCGAGCAGTTCAGCCACGTGTATCCCGAAGTGAACGTAAGCGGTCGCTGGATCCCGGTGGACGCCGCGCGGCGCACCGCTGCTTTTGGACGTTCGCCGCGGCGCTACTTTCGCAAGCGCGCTTGGAGCGTGCGCGATGATGAGTGGGCGGACATGAGAGGCTTGGGCATTCCCGCTCCGATGCCGGTTCCGGTGCGGGCTCGCAGCGCTGGCATTCCGCTGTACTACACGCCGCCGCCGCCGCGATCGCGGCGCTACGCGCGCCTGCGCGGTTTGCGCGGACTCGCGCAAGATGATGGATTAATCTCGCTGCCTGGCGGCGGCTATTACGACACCGATACTGGGAACACGCTCGACGCCACCGGCGGAATTGTCAGCACTCCGAGCTCGGGCGGCGGCAGCACCAACTGGCCGGCGATCAGCCAGGCGCTTCAGCAAGGCACGACCGGCGCCGCAAACATCATCGCGGCCTCGCGCGCCAGCCCGTACAACCTGATGCCCACAACGTACGCGCCGATCGGAACACCCGGCGCAGGCCCAGTGATGCCAGCCGGATCGCAGGTCGCGAGTCAGGGCATTTTCGGCATCAGCACCAACACTTTGCTGTTGCTCGGATTGCTGGCGGTCGGTGTCATGATCGCGAGGGGGCGCTGATGCTGAGCGCGCCACAAGCCTATTTGCCGCCCGCCTATCAGCGACGGCTGCTGCGCATGCGCAGCTCGCGCCGCAGCTTAGGACTTGGCCGCTTTGGCTTGGTGCCGATGGTCAACGGTGGCGTGTGGCCGATTTCTCGCGGTCCCATCATTGCGCCGTATGGTCCTTTCACCTATGGCGGCGGAACATGCACGCCGCCGGATGTAGCCCCGCCAGCGGGGATGACCTGGAATCAAGCTACGTGTTCCTGGCAGGGCACTCCAATCATCCCGACGGTACCAGCAACGCCGCAGACCCCGCCTGCTATTGCCTCGACTCCCGTGCCCGCGAATTTCCCGACCAACCAGATTTTTGTGAACACCGACGGCTCGCAGTGGATCTATTCCGTGTCGCAAGGCACATGGATCAGCATGGGCGTTCCGTACAACGTGAATGCGCCTGGCGCCACGCCTACGGCCGCAACGGCGGTGCCCAACGTTGCAGGCACGCCCGTGCCGGCGAATTTTCCCACCAATCAGATCTACGTAAACACCGACGGCAGCCAGTGGATCTATAACCCGCAGACCAACGCTTGGCAAATGTCTAGCCCCGCGACGGCGCTGCCGGCCACAAGTTTGCAGCCGATCGTGGTGAGCGCGCCAGCGGCCGCCGTGCCGGCGGAGTCCGACTATCAATCGATCATCGATTTTGCGACGCAAAGCTCGCTGATTCCCGGCATAGCGAATTGGATCGTGGCGGTGGGCGTAGTGCTGGCTTACAAACTCGTTTCCAGCAAGGGCAGGTGACTATGCCTTACTTCGCACCCCCTGGCGGATCGTTCACAGCAAAAGTGGCGCAGCAACTGCAAAACGATAGCTTGCACGGTTTAGGTATCGCCGTGCCGAGCGTCAACGTTTTGTCGCCGCGAGCTGTGATTCCAGCGGGCCTGGCGGCGCGGCGACTGCGTCATCAACAGCAGTATTCCAGCGTGATGACCGGAATGGGCCTGGTCACCACACCAGCGAAATATACGGCGCGCTATCCTACGCCCGCTCCGGTGATGTTCAGCGCCGCGCGCACGGCGGCCGCACGCGCTGCGGCCGCGCAGCAAATCAGCGCGCTTTCCGGCTTAGGCGCTGCAGCAGTTCGCGCGAAGCCGATGGTTATCTCCGTTGTTGGCGGCGCAGGCATGCCTGCAACGGCTGGGGTGCGCCGGCAAGCCGCGATGTTCATGTCGCCAGGCGGCGGCTATAGCCAGATCCCCGGCTTCATGCCGGCCATCGGCCCGCCGCTGCGCCGCATGAGTTTTCTGCGCGGACTCGGGCAAGACGATCAACAAACCACCATGATTCCCGCGAGCGACCAGCTCACGGCGCCGAGCGACAATAATCCGCCGCTGTTTCTTTTGCCGCAGCCTAGCGATGCGAACGCCTCCCCCAGCACGTACGCTGCGCCCACTGTGCTCACTCCGCCGCCGCAGGTTCCCACCAGCGTGAACAATCCTCCGCTGGTTACCGGCGCGCCAGGACAAGTCTTCCAGCCGCAGCCAGGCGTGACCGTCAGTTTCGGCGTTGCGCCGAAGCCCTTCATGCAACAAGCACCGCTCGGCGTTCCAAATTCGTATCTCGCCGTAGGCGCGGCCGCAATCCTCGCGCTGGTTGCACTCGGCGGCGGGAAGAGGCGACGCTGATGCCTAGCGCGTACTACGTTCCAACTCCCGAAGCGGCGCTCACCGCGATCGCCGCCCGCTCGCTGCAAGGGCTGGGCTGCGCAAATTGCGCGAACACAAGCTGCGCTGGCTGCGTGAGCGGACTTGGGCAGTTTTTCCCACGCCTTCCTGCGATTGCGCGGAGCGCGAAACTCGCGTTTTATCTGCCTGGCGTGCAGTCGCCTGCGCAGCTCACCGGGCTGCGCGGCATCGGCGACCGTTTGCCGCCGATGCTCGGGCGGCTTAGCCGGCTCGGCGCTGGCGCTGGCGATTCTTCGCGCTTCAATCGCGCGGTAGCGCGCGGCATGTACGCGCTTCCTTTTCAAAATGCCACGGCGCAAGGAAACGCTGGCTTGGGAAGGCTCGGGCAGATCAGTGTCGATCCCACGCTTTTGCTCGGCGGCATCGGCCTGCTGGCACTCGGCATGTTTTTGCTCGGTGGCAAACACATGCCGAAGATTCGCCAACGCCGCGCCGCGCGGCTGCGCCGGCGTTTGCGGGAGCTCGAAGGATGAACTACTACACGCGCACGCAGCAAGTGCTGACCGCCAACGCGCAGCAATCCGCCGCGCGCATGGCCTATCTCGGCGCGTTGCGCGGCGAAGGCGGGCTCGGCCGCATGGGACGGATGGGGCAAGGCGGAGGCGCAGGTTTGCCGGCTGGATCCCAACTCAGTTACAGCGCCCAGTTCAGCATCCCGGTTTTTGGGCCGGTTACTCAATTTACAGCCACGAGTCCCGCGGACGCCGCCAACACCATTGCTACACAACTTGCGAGCTACGGGATCCAAGTGATTTCCAAAACCGCCGTGCAAAGCGGAACGCAAGTTCAGGTCGCCATGATGCTTTTGACCCGCGTGGATAAAGGCGCTGCCACCGATGTGCAAGGAATCGTCGATATGTTGTGGCAGCAGCAGGGTGCGCAATCCCTCACCTCTGGAATTTCGGTGGTCAATCCAGGCGCGACCAGCCCTGGACTCCCGCCGCAACCTGCGGACGGCGGCAGCTTCGATGTCGGCCAGTTCCTTTCCGATAACTGGGGCTGGCTGGCGCTTGCTGCTGGCGCGTTGATTTTTGCAAGCGAGGAACTCTAGCGCTTCGGTGAGAAGCGCAAGAAAGGGAAACGATGCAACCTGGCGACGCAGTTCAGATTTTGCAACTCGACAGCGCCATCCTGCGCAAAGGCGAAGAGCCGACGCCCGGCGTGCCGCACTGGATTTATGCCGTAGTGCACGACACGCTGAAAAACGACGCTGGCGACATCACCGCGGCGCACGTCGAAGTGAACCATCCCGCCAACTTCCAGCACGGCCAGCGCTTGCTGGTTGCGCGGAAAAACATCCGCACCTTTGCGGACTTGCAGGCGCTGCATGATGCGCACCCCTGCAAGGACCTCCAAACGCTTTCCTACGACAACGAAATCCACAAGCCGCTGATCAACATCCGCGTCGCGCTCGAACGCTGCGCGCCGCCCAAGCAGGAGGAAGCCGCTTGAAGCGCGCGCTCATTGTCGGAGTGTTCTGCTGGCTGGTTGCTCCAATCGCTTCGCTCTCCTGCGGAGAAGAGCGTTGGCCAGTCAAGACGCTTGGCGACAAAAACGCGGGCGCGATTGATTACGCTCCGCAGTCTTCCAGCGTTGCCGCATTGACGGCGCTGCCCGCTCCGTCGCGCGCGGATCTCGACGCCAAATCCGACACGCGCTTTGCTCCTGAGCTGCACACCTACACTGTGCGCGCGCTGTTGGTCGGCTTCAAACTGGAAACCGATCAGGACTTTCATGTCGTTCTGGCGGACCCGCACGACACAAAGAAAACGATGGTGGTGGAGATTCCGAACGGCGATTGCGTGCCGGCGGCGCGCCGCAACCAGTTCGCGCTGCTGCAAGCCGGCTTCATTCGCGACTTCGGCAAGCCCGTCGCGAAATTCAAAAAGCTGAAAACGGCGGTCCAGGTCGAAGTGACAGGCATCGGCTTTTTCGATTTCATTCATGGGCAGACGGGAGTTGCGCCAAACGGCTTCGAGCTGCATCCGGTACTTTCGATCGCCAAGGCGCCGAACTCGGCGCATGTCCTCAGTTGCCCGCCTGGCTGGCGCTACGGCCGCGATGGAGCAGAGGCGGAACTGACTCCGCTCGGCTATGCGCTTTGGAAAATAGGTTTCTTGCGCTTCCCGCTTTTTACTGGCGGCTGCAAGCTGATCACTAGACCACAAAGCGCAACTTGCAAGCGATTTGTGCGGCGCATTTTTTTGCCCGAAATCGCTATAGCTTCGCAAGCGAAGTTGCTTCCTCTTGGTAGCGGCAATTCGGAAGCCAAACTCATCGGACTTTCTGCTGTGCCTAGGTTTTCTGATCGGATCGGAGTTTTCGTTAGCGGCTTGCCATTGATTCGAAACGCAAAAGCTGAAGGTTCAGTCTCGCACACACAGATTTGTCGCAGTCTGAAATTGCGCCCAATGATGCAAGCCATTCTTCGCGTCCGGTATGCGCCTTTGCGAATCTTGCCATTGATCACGTACCAAAAAGGCTTGTCCATGGAACGGAGTATAGCCTGAAATGGCCGCAGCAGCACAATATCGGATCGAGCACGTGCACCAGCGGCCGCGCGGCTGGCGCGTGCGCTCGAAGAAAAGCGGCTCGCACGTCGTGCGAGTCGGCTTTCCGCCAGGGCCGCGGCGCAAAGGCGCCGGCAAGGTCATCGAAATCCTGCACCCGAAGGAAGAAAAAAATCCGAGCTGCATCGTTTCGCAAAAAGCGAAGTCGAATCCCGAAGAGCTGCTGATCTTCGGCAATCCGTCGCGCGGCGCCGGCAAAAAGCGACGCAACGCTGGCACGCAAGGCCACAAAGCCGGCTGCCCTTGCTTTGCCTGCAAACACAAGCGCGGCGAGAGGGTGAATCCGCGCCGCCGCCGCAAGGATCGCAAACTACGCGCGAACCGCAAGCATCGCGCGAACCAGGTTTCGGAAACGGAGCAGGCCGTGAGGCTCTTCGAAGTGTTCCACGGAAAAGAACCGCAGGACATCGTGGACAAGCACGTGTCCGCAGCGATGCGCAAAGACTATACCGCGCTCGGCAAGCTGATCGCGGTCCTCACCGACGATTGCGGCTATGGCGAGCAAGCCATCGCCAACAAATGGGACCAGTGCCCGCGCATTGATTTCTCCGAAGATCACATCACTCTCGCGAGCTCGCCAAACGGCCAGCAGCTTTACGCTATCGGCGGCAACCAGAACCTGAACGGCTGCCTGGCGAAATTCGAAGGCGTGGATCCCGCGAAAGATTTTATCGACCTGGGCGAAGTGGCTGCGGTGGTTTACGAAGCGCGGAAGATTCACGACAACTTCGAAGTGGTCGAGTACGTCCACAAATTCGGCGGCAACGGCCGCACCCGCCCCGGCTGGTTTTACGACCGCTTGAAGAAAGCGATTTTCTTCATTGGCGGCGAGTACACCATCGACATCACGGCGAAAATTTCGCCAGGGATCGAGGGATGAAGGTGCAGCGTGAAACTGATTCCACGAACGAACGCCGACGACACGAGTCGCGGGTACGTGTTTTGGTGTCCCGCTTGTCGCGAGCTGCATTACTACAACACCGACCCGAGAGAAAGCCCAGTGTGGCGCTTCGACGGCAACATGGAAGCTCCCAGCTTTTCTCCGAGCTTGCTCTACGTGGACCGGCGCTGCCACCTCTACGTCTCACTTGGCCGTATCGTCTATTGCAGCGATTGCGCGCATTCTTTCGCCGGAAAGACGGTGGAGATGGTGGATTTGGATCCGGGAACGGGGAGGCCGTGTATGTCTGAAGAAGAAAAAGCCAAGGAACCGGAGAAGCCGAAAGAGCCGGAACCGAAGAAGCCGAAACAACCAAAGCATCACACCGATTGCGGCATCGTCGGCGACGTGGGCGCAGTCGGCGACTTGGGCAGCAACGCCGCCGATAGCGAAGCCGGCAACAAAGAACGCGCTGCCCGAAAGGAAGCGGAAAAGAAATAACCGTGCATGCCGCTGATGGCACAATTCGCAGATTTACAAAGCCCGTACCAACGAGCTCAGGCTTTGCTGCTAAACCTTCCCAGCCCGTATCCTACGGGCAGGCCCCCAAGGTTGCAGCAACGTCGCCGGCGGCGAGCGCCCTCAGTCGCCCTGGGAGCGCTCACGCCGGACCAGGCAGCGCAGCAAATCTTTCCGCTGTCCGCCATCACCAAAACAGCCGGGCACACGCAAGCCGTTTACAACACCATCCTCGCTTCCGTGCAAGCCGGCCAGATGCTCGACGCCACCGGCAACCCCGCGTACATTCCCGGCACGCAGGATTGTTCGGCCACGGGCGTCAACAGCGATTTGAAGCTGGCGCAGACTTCTGCGGGCCTGGCGCTTACCGGCACCACGATCGGCTTGACGGCTGCCGGCGTGGTAACAGGCGCAGCCCTGGCGCCGTTCACGATGGGGATCTCGGCGATCATCGGACTGTTTCCGCTGATCTTCGGGCATCATGCGGCCGCAGTGAAAAAAGAGCAGAGCGTGCTCTGCGCCGCAGTGCCGGCGGCCAACAATTATCTGAACATCATCGACCAGGCCGTGAACAGCGGCCAGGCTACGCCGCAGCAAGGGCAAGCGGCGCTCAGTTCGCTGGCCAGCGATTTTACTTCGCAAGTTTCCTCGATTGTGAAGGGCTCAGGCCCAGCGTCCACTGGCGACTGCAACGCTGCGTGCGTGATGATCGCCGAATTGAATGCCATCGTGGCGTACAAAACTTCGGTCTATCAAGACATGATCGCCGCCACGCCTGCCGCGGTTGTGTCGCTTCCCGGCGCCGCCGCAGTCAGTTCGGCCGTGCAGAAGGTTTCTTCGAGCACCGGGATTCCCTCCTGGCTGATTTTGCTGGGCGGCGCCGTTTTGCTTTACGAGTTGCTGTGATGATGCCACACGCAAATCATACTCGGAAACATCCCCCAAGTTTTCCGCCCGCTGAATTTCAAACGACCACGGAGAAACCGGATTTCCGCTCGGCCATAAATGTAATCATGAAACCAAGCAGTGTCCGTCCGCGCCGGCAAGAGCCCAACGGATATTTCGCTTTTTTCTTCAGCCAGCTTTTTGACCCACTTCGAAATCTGCCGGCCGTAAGGCGGATTGCAGAAAACTCTTTCGCCAACCCAACTTTGCCGAAGCCCATCACTTTTTCGAGTGTAGTACCGCGGCAAAAGAGCATTCGAGCTCGAAGCTGCTACGTCGATCGTGAAATGGAATTCTCTGTAAAGAGCTTCCCACAAATCTGGCGGCGTGCACCAAACGCCATTTCGCGAATCTCTAGGTTGCTTCACAGGACAATCATAAATCTACATGCGTAAAAAAGGAGAAAGAGAGAGATGCCGGTACTAACAGGAACACCGAAGGACTTGATCACTTACCAGCGCGAGCTGGTACGCACCGGGAAATACATTCCTCTCGGCAGGATCAACAAAATCGCGATCCAGCCGTCACGCGACTGGCAGCCCAGCGAAGAGTACATCGCGCGCTATCAGCGCCCGCTGCGCGTGCTGGAATTCCGCAACCAGTGGTTGCCGCTAGCGCAGTCGCTCGACGCCACGCAGCTCCTGGTGCCCGCGCCGATGATGAACCGCGAAGGCATCGTCGGCTTGCCCGATATTCCCGATCCGTCGTGGCGTCCGGAGCCGTGGAGCGAAGAGGAAACCACCGGCGCTATCGCGCGCCCGTTTGAAAAAGATGTCGCGCGCATGGTCAACCAAAATCTTTTCGAGCTGTGCGACAAAGGGCCAGGCGCGCGGCTCGAAGGCACGAATTTCATGGTGTTTCAGCCGGTGCTGAACATCGTCTTTCAGCCGGAACGCGAGCGCCAGTTGCAGGCGCAGATGTGGGTGATCCAAGCGCTGCCGGATCCCGCCACGCCTTCGCATCCGCTCATGGCGCTGCTGGTGGACCCTCAGACGGGCGAAACGATTTTCTTCGGCGGCCGCTACGACATAGTGGCCAACGAGGATTAGGACGGAGCAGGAAATAGAAGCGTGGGCTAAGTCCTCCGCTCCGCTGCCTGCGGTTAGCAGGCGGAAGTACAAAGAAAAGAGGGAAACGCTATGCCAACCGTAAGGCTGGTGAATCCAAAGCGGCGCCGCTCGCGCGCCGCACGCAGGCGCCGTCAGCCGGCCGCGCTCCGCAAATACTGGGCGCGCGTACGGCGCAACGCTTCGCGCTCGAATGCGAGCGGAGGACACATGGCACAGAAAAGGCACCACCGCCGTCGTGGACACCATCGCCGCCGCTCTCACGCGATCGTGCACCATAGCCGGCGTCGTCACAACCCTGCGCGCTACCTGAACGTGCGGCGCCGCCGCCGCTCGAACGTATCGCTTGGGGGACTCTCGACTAACGACCTGATGTGGATGGGCGGAGGCGCGCTCGCCAATGGCGTGCTCGCTCGCGCCGTGCCGCAGATGGTCGCACCGGCGTACAACACCGGGTTCACCGGCTACGGGCTAAACGCTCTGGTTGGCGGGCTCGGGGCCTGGCTGATCGGCAAATTCAACAAGCGCGCCGGCCAGGGCGCTTGGATCGGCATGATCGTGGCCGTTGGGCAACGCATCATCTCCGATAAATTCGGCGCTGGCGCTGGCGGCTCGACTGGCGGAATGTCGGGCGACCTGGACTTCGATCTCGGCTACTACCTGAGCGATCCTTTCCCGTTCGTGCAAGGCCCGAGCGCAGGTCCATATCCGTCATTCCCCGGCACGCCGTACACGGCGATGCTGCCCACCGCTAACGCGGCCGCTCCGGGCCGTTGGAAGCAAACCGCTGCGGTGGTCGCCGCGGGCGCTCCCTCAGTCACTGGCGGCGGTTCGAGCTCCGTGGCCCAGCCCGGAGCTCAAGCCGCGGCCTGGCAGCCCGGCGCTTGGGGCTAGGAAGTTTCTTCACGGGAGGATGGAAGTGAAACAACTTCACTTCCATCTTTCCATGCGTTGAAAAGGCTAATGCGTGGGGAAAATTCTGAAACTTAGGAGATCGAACGAAATGGAAAACCGCATTCGCCAATTTTTAAGCAAGCGTTGGCACCGCGGCGGCGGCATCTCCGAGAAAACGCATGGCGTGGAGAAAATCTCGTTCAGCGAACTCGGCCGGCCGCACGCGCGCCTCGGCAATCCCAACACGGGCGTGCCCGAAGTACTTGTCCAAGACGTTTACGACATTTACTTCATCGCGCCCTCGACCGCTTTCGGCAAACTGACGCTGTTCAGCCAGCCGATCGGCTCGACCTACAACTTCCTGGGCGTCACCGCGTTCGCCAAAGGCTTGAATCACACGCTATTGACGCAGCCGGGCATGCTCGACTCGTCTTTCAGCTACGTGGTTCGCGCCGTCGCGGTGTACTGCCAGGCGTTGCAAGGCCAGACCCACCCGCTGCTGCACCCGGAAGATTTGAACAATTTCCTTTCGACCTACGCGGAATTGCAGATCAACCGCAAGCCGTGGCTGCAAGGCAACCTGGGATTTTATCCCGGAGCTGGCGGACCAACGTTGTCCGGTTTCGGCACGCTGACTGCCCCAGTGTCCACCTTCACCGCCACGAACGGCATTCAGTACCGCAACAATTCGTACGCGTTGCCGGGCGGCATCTTCATCAACCCGCAGGAAAACTTCAACGTGGTGATCGACCCGACGCAAAACGCCGGCGGCGCTCCCTCCACGTTGGCTGCGGCCGGCAACCCTAGCGGCGTGCCCGGCGCTGGACTTTCTGCCTGGTGGCGCTTCATGGGGCAGCTCGTCCGCGTCGCCTGATTTTTTTGTCGTTCCGCGATCGAAAACGGATCGCACCGCGCATCTTCCGATGCGCACTTGCGGGGCGCTGGACGGTCAGGGAAGACAGCCTGGCGCCCTGCTACACCTAGCGGCTCGGGCGCTTCTTACCGAAGCCCCTCGCCGTTGAAAAACTTCCGCAGACTGCGCGGCGCCAAGCCGGTTGGCGTGACGATCCGGCAGGGAGACGCCCCGGCAAGGGGCGGGAAGGAAAAACAAAATGGCTTTGCAAACTTGTCCCACCTGCTCCGGCGCTGGCGCCGTGCAAAACGTGAAAACCGGCCAAGGCCAGCAGTGTCCCGCCTGCCAGGGCACCGGCCAAGTCAGCGGCGGCTTCGACGATCAGGATTTCTGGTATCCCATCAATCCCACGCAGCTCACGGCGCTGCAACTCGGCGTAAATGCCACGGTCACCATCGACAATGATGCCGACTTTTTGGTCGACCGCTTTATCGCCTCGAGCACGGGAATTTTCAGCCTCACGCTCACCGACAAATTCCGTTCGCGGCCGTTTTCGCCCAACACGGCGATTAACGGAGAGAATTTTGCCGGCACGGCGCAGTTGCCGCTGTGGCTGCCGAATCCGTTCATCATCCGCAAGAACGCGGTGATCCTGGGCGTGTTCAACGATCGCAGCGGCTCGCCCAACACGATTCAGTTTTGCTTAGTGGGACGCAAGCTGCTGTAGCCGATAAGGCTACAGCATGCTGAGCGAAGCGAAGGATCTTTCTTATGAGCACCATCGTACAGCCAATCCAGGGCGTGAAACCCATCAACGCCCCGCCGTTCAGCCCGCGCTGGGAGCAGCGCCGCAAAGTGCAAGTACGCCTGCCGGAACCGAACGGCGTCGAAATGATCCGCCAGATGTTGCAGGATCCTTTCCCGTTTTTCATCAATATTTTCGACACTGCCGAGCAGTTCGCGGAAATCGGCGCCGCCAGCGGCGTGTTTTCCGCGACCGGCATCACCGCGCTGCTTTCCGCCGAGCAGCGCGCCAACGTCCCGGAAGATTTCTGGCTGGTCGCGTTGCTCGCGTCGTTCAGCGCTGGCGCGGTGGGCACTTCGTTCGCCTTCCAGCTTTATCACACACGCGGCGTGGGCACCGATGACGAACAAGGCTTCGTGCACATGCAAAGCCCCATCATTGGCGGCAACTGCTGCGGCACGGCGCAAAAGCCGCTCTATTTACAAACCCCGAAGTATTTGCCGAAAAACACGGAGATCACCTGCACGGTGCAGAACCTGCAAAACGCCGTCAATCAAATCCAGGTAGTGCTGTTCGGCTATCTCGGCGAGCCGGCGGGAGGGCTGACGTGAGCGACCTTCTGCGCATGCCGCGGCATCACGAAGACTTGGACGAAATCTGCCAGACGGTGCGCCGCACGCGCAAGCGCAGCGAATCGCTTCCCGGCTATGACGGCCTGTGCCAGGTGCTGGCAGGCCGCTCCAAAGGCGACAGCGGCACCGGCACAAGTCCCGGCGGAGGCGGCGGCGGCGGATTTTTTGGCGGCATTGGCGGCGCAACCCAAGCGCAAAGCGCGCTGAGTCCCGCAACCGGAGCAGGGACTGCCGGCATCGGCAATTTGCTGCCCTGGCTCTATCCCACCGCGGACTTCAAAAACTTCGACAAATTCAACGCTGTGGCGCTGCCGGCGGTGGGAGCCTGGAGCGACATTTTAATTTTCAGCGTGGAGCAAGGCCGCGCGGGAAAAATCACGCAGCTTGGCATCGACTTCGTGGCCAACGGCGGCGCTGCGTACACGCAAGGTTTGGCCAGTCCTACGCTGCTGTTTTTCCTGGGCGTGAACGGCTCGCCGGCGATTGCTGGCCGGCCAGGCAAACCGTTTGCGGACTACGCGCCGGGCAGCAGCGCTGCGCCAAAATTCGCGTTTCTGCCTGGCGCTGTCAGCGCGCCCACGCCGATCAACGGGCTGATGCTGCGCGAGCGCGATGAAGTGCACGTGGCGGTGTTCAACGTTTCGCTCGTGGTCACCACGCAATCGCTGGCCGCTCGAGTGCTGGGCTACAGTTTCTCGAAAAAGTACTGGTCGAAGCTGATGGGCCCGCAGTGACGCATCCGGGAGAAAAGAGGAACCAATGATCAAAAAACTTTTTGCTACATTCGCTCTTTTGTCGCTGCTGGCCATCGGCGCGTCGGCGCAAACCATCACCACCGTTACCGGCACGGTGGTGGATCCAAGCGGCGTGCCGTATGCCAACGCGACTGTAAACATCACGCTTGTTCCGCCGGCCGGCGGCGTCAGCCCTTTCGTGACCGCTACGGGCTCGCCCGTAGTGATGCCCACCACGCCCTCTACCAGCGCGGCTGGGGTGTTTAGCACCAACCTGGTCGCGAATGCGTCCATCACACCGAGCAGTACAACGTATAGTTTCCGCGTGTGCGCGCCAGTTCTTGCGCCGCCACTCGGCAGCGGGCTGGGTTGCGTCACGCTAACCGGCGTAACGATCACGGGCGCGTCGCAAGATTTGACTGTCCTTTTTTCGCTGATTCCCCCGCCGCTGCTGATTACGCCCGTAGGCATGCAGCGCGTTGCCAGCTTTACGACGGGCGGCAGCAGCGCCAATATTTCCGCCACAACGATTTTCACCACTCCTACGAATCCCACAGCAAATTTCAACGGCACATATCGGCTGACTTGCTACACCGTCATCTCGACGGCGGCGACGACCTCTTCAACACTGCCGGCCTGCAATCTGATTTATACCGATTACCCTTCGGGCGCGTCTGAAACTATCGCTCTGACCACAAGCCCGAGCACAAACGCGGTCGGCGCCGTCGGCGCAGTTGCCGCGACCGCCATCAATATTTTCGCGCCCAAACCTGGAACGGTAATTCAAGTTTCTACGACTGGCTACGCTTCGAGCGGCGCAACGGCGATGGCGTACACCGTTTACGCGAAGCTGGAATTTCTCGGCGCGCCGTGACGAAATCCCGTGATTTTGCGGACTTTCAGGAGCGCAGCGGCAAATGGCCATTGCTGAGGCGGAAACGGGGCTAGAAGCGGCGAACGGGTTTTTAGGCTATATCCCCAGCTAGGCAGGTTTTGTTGCAAACACAAGGACTTGCGGGCGCATGTTAGTCTTTAGTCAAAAAATGAAATCGCGTTACCTGCCAGTACTTTTTCTAGCGCTGCTTTGCGCCGCGCAAATCGCCGAAGCGCAGACGGCCACGGTCACCATCACGGCGACGGATGTGAATGGGATTTCCTACACCGGGGCGACGGTGAAGGCGCAGCTTGTTTTGACTTCGGGCACTCCAGTGAGCGGGCAGCCCACGATGACGGTGAGCTCGCAAGCGCAGTGCGTCAGTGGCGGTTTCGGTTCGGCACCGTGCCAGATGCCTTTTCCTGGGACCGTTGGGCCGACAGGACCGCTGACCGCTGCGGGCATTCCGATGACCCTGCAATTCAATTCTGGGGTGACGCCAGCATCGACACAGTGGCTGGTCACCGTGAACAGTACGGGCACGCCGCCGCCGCTCGGCACCGGACCGCAAGTGTGCACGCTGCAAACCACCATCACCAGCGGACAAACGGCTCTCGCGCTCACCGGCTGCCCGGCGCTTTCCAACGTGGGCAGCGGCGCAGTAAATAACAACGTCAATCCCACGGTGCCGACTTCGCTTTGTCCTGGGTGCACCGCGAAATGGGATGTGAAATACGTTTACGACTCGCAGTCAGCGGTATGCGCGACGGCTCCCTGCACAGTCACTTTTCCGAACAATGACGGCAATTGGACCTCCTCTGACGTTGGCAAAATAGAGTTTGGAACAAGCGCTCCTGCATCCGTTGGAGGACTTTGCAGCGGTACCGCTTGCGGTCAAGTCACGATTGCGCAGGGAACAATTACCTCTGTGGGAGGGGCGCAAACCATTTCCGTTTCGGTCACGATTGCTACGGCTTGCACGCCTAGTTCCTCGGGAATCTGCGGCTTCGCTGCCGGGACGCAAGATGATTCGAGCGCGATGAATGCGGCGGCAACGGCGGCATGGATTACGCCAGGTGGGAAGTGTCTCGCTGTTGAAATGCCGTCTGGAAATGCCTTTTTCAGCGGACCGATTTTCGGAGTCAACGGGAATTCGACAGCGGGCAATGCCTGCAAATTCCAATCGTCAAGCAACCAGACGGGTGCGGACACCAACTCCAACGGTCCCGTGCTCAAAGGTCAGGGGACAACGACGCTTATTCCGCTTCCTACGTTCAACTTCACTCCGGTATATGGCAGCGCCATTATCGGCGGCGTGCCAGGGCTGCAAATGCACGACTTCGCCGTGGACGGCTTGGGACAGGCGCTCAACGGCGTAAGCAGCACGTTCAACATCATCGAATTCGACGTGATTTCGCCAGCCTGCACGCAAGCGATTGGCTGGAACATCTACGTGTCGAATTGGGCATTAGATGACCCAAACGCAACGGGGATTTCATTCAACATGGGTTGCAACGACCCGGTAGCATGGAACATGAACGTCTTGCTTGCGGGCGGGACGAATTGCTCTGTTAGTAACAGCTTGATTTTCACCGTTTTCGGTCTGATGTGTTACGGCTCTGGTGTGAATCCAAATCTATCGCTTTCTGGTTCCGGTGCGACGAATACCTATGGCGGCTATTTTTCCGACCCGATAGGAGCAACCGGCGGTATTCCCAGCGTCTTAATGACCGGCAACGGCGGCGGAACCTGGAATTCGTACGGCGACCAAATCAATATCCGGTTCCAAACCGCGTTCACGCAAACGGTGCAATTTACTTCGGGCACTCTCCCGTACACCGCGAATTTCTACGGGACTCAAGCGCATTTCTCAGCAAGCGGCAATGCAGGAGCCCATCTTTTTTACCTGAATGGCGCATCCGGCTCGAAGGCGACTTTTCATGGAGGCGCGTACGGTACGGCTGGCGCAAACAACAATCTGTTCACCACTTCAGCAGGCAACACCGTTGTGGACGCCTGCGGGAACACTTGGCTGAACGGCGGAGCTGCCAACAGTTTCAGCGGTCCGGTAATCAACTGCCCCACCGCGCAGACTGGTACCGCGCCAGCATCGTCTAACATCACGCTCGGTGCAGGCTACGGCACGAGCAGCGTCGCCAGCTTCAACGGCTCCGACGCGAAGCATTTCAACTTCACGCTCACGCTGGCTGGGACGCTCACGTTGGCGACAGAAACCATCACGTACACTTTCCCGTCGAACACTTTCCCGCTGACCGCGGCGGGCAGTTGCCGCGCGACTGTCATCGGCGGCACGCAATTCGCAGCAGCCGCATATAGCTTCCTGACCACTACGCTTCCGACAACTTCTTCTGTCGTGTTCACGCAACAGACGGCGGCGGGCACGGCGGGAAATACGGAAATCATCGCGGTGGATTGCCAATGAACGCGGACAACAAACTCACTCCCTGGGTTCTCGGTCTGGCGTTTCTATGCTGCGCGCTTTTCGTCATTCTTTTCCAGACCGCTAAAGAGCGCGATAAAGAACACGACCTCCGCGTTAGACAAATCTATCAATTGAAGTACGACATGCACCAATGCGGTGCTCCTGTAATCCTTTGGTCTAGCAACGACCCCGTGGGAGCAGTGCCTTACTTCCGTTATCGAGATTCGCAGTTTGGGCATGGTTGCGTGTTTCTCGCGGATGGGCGCTACGGCGACCTATGGTGGAGCATCGTGAAGGAAGACCAAGCCAAAGGACATTTGGAATGGAATTTCACGGAACGGGGGAAATACGAATGGTGAAACGCCTTCTCTTCGCTTTGCTACTCGCATCCGCCGCGCGCGCGCAGCAGCTCGCGCAGCCGCCTGTAACCTTGAGCGAAACGGGAACATTCACGTTTGCGAAGCCAGTGGGCGCAACCGACACCTGCGTCGTGTGGGCGTTCAACTTGAACGGCAACGGCACGGTGCCGGCGCTGCCAACGGGGTGGACCATCGCGGCGCAATCAAAGGACACGAACAAATTCCTGTTTGTCTCGCAGCCGTGTACGCTGCCAGCGACGTTCGCGCCAACGGGAACCGCCTTCGAAGGCATGGCAGCAGACTATGCCGGGCTGGCCGGCTGGCCGCTAGACGTCGCGAATGCGGCGAGCGGGAACACCGCATCTCCAGCGATTACGCTGAACGTGGCGCAGCAGGATTTTGTGATTGCCGGCTTCGCGGAGCAAGGGCCCACGTACCTGACGATTCAGCCGAGCGCGGGGATGACGCTCGAAGGTGCTTGGGGAAGCGATTCCTACGCGCTCACGGATGGCAGCTTGGCGAGCGGGCAGCAATCGGTGGGCATCACCTGGGAAGCCGCGCCTTTCGCGCCGCTGTGGACCGAACTAGTTGCGGCGTTCAAGCCGCCAGGCCCAGCGCCGCAAAGCATCCCGATCGCGCTCTCGGGAACGCTTTCTTCGTGCGTGAACTGCACCACTCCGCCAACCGACGTGATGCCGCTGGCGAATTACACGGTGACGGTCAGCGAGTGCAACGGGAATCCCTGCGGGACGGTTCCGCTGGGCAACTTCACCACGAGCTCGAGCGGAGCGGTGAGCGGCACGGTGACGGTTTCGACGAATCTGCAAGATATGCCGACGATTTATTTTCAGTTATACGACAGCAACGGCAACCCGGAAGGGCTGATCATGGAAACGGTTCCGGGCGCGATGTTCGGCAAGCTGCATTCCATCACCGGCTTCAGCATTGTGGTGACGGGCTGCCCGACGCTGTGCACGCTGGCGCCGGGAACGAATTTTGGGACGATTCAATGAGATGGCGCAGCAGCAGCAAGAGGATCCGTTTTACACAATCAAAGCAGGCTGCGGAGGGTGTCCCTGGTGCGGCGCAAGATACAAAAATGACCTGGTGATTCCGCTGCCGATGATTGTGAAGTGTGAGTGCGGCGGGATGTGGGTGATGACCACACCGCCGAAAAAACAGCGGACTTGATTTTGCCGGCAAAAACGTGTTAGAGCGTTAGGCAACTTTCAGTTGGCTGTCACAGGCTGCGCTGGCTGTTTCGTACAGGACCGGGACAGCCAGCGCACCGAAAAAGAAAACCAATGCCGACACTGCTGCTCAGCTTCAAACGCAACTCCGACAGCGAGATCCTGATTCATGGGGCGCTGGCGCCCAACGAAACGCGCTCGGAAAAAATGATGGAGCAGCACGCTTCGGACTGTCCGAAGTTTGGGCCGGCGTTTCGCGCCGACGAAACCATCCAAGTGCTGGTGGACGTGGACGAAATTCCCGATTTCGACCAGGAAAGCATCGAAGACTGGCTCGATGATATTTTCGCGGGACTTGGCGGGGATTTGGCCGAAGAACAAGAAGAGGACGGCGAAGAGGAAGAAGACGACGAAGACTTTGAAGAAGGCGGCGAAGGCTGATGAGCGAAGCCGGAAGCTCGCGAGTGCTGGAAGTGAAAAACTGGCATGTGCTGATGGCTTTTGTTTTGTGGATCGCGCAAGCGATTTGGAGTTACGCGGTGCTCAACAGCCAGACGCAGGAAAACACCCGCGCGATTCAAGAGCTCCGCCAGGACCGCGTGGAGAAAGAGCAGTTCCAGCAATTCGCCGCCGATATGCAGCGCCGGCTGCAACGCATCGAGGACAAAATTGACCGCGACCGCGAGCTCCGAGCGATCCACTGATGAGCCATGAATCCGGGCGACATTGCGGCGCTGGCGGCGAATGCCGGCTTCACCGGCAGCGACGTAGGCGTGGCTGCGGCGATCGCGCTGGCGGAAAGCGGCGGGAATCCCTCCGCGTACAATCCCGAATCGCAAGCAGGAACGCCGCAGGGACAAGGCAGCTTCGGGCTGTGGCAAATCTACCTGAAAGCGCACCCCGAGTTTTCCGGCTGGAACTTGCTCGACCCGCAAACCAACGCCAACGCCGCTTTCCAGGTCTACCAGCAACAAGGCTTTTCGGCGTGGAGCACGTTCAACAGCGGAAAGTACACGGCGTTTTTGGCGCAAGCCGCGAGCAGCGCGCCGCTGACCATCGACGCCACGACTGGACTGCCGGTAACGGATTTGTCGCCCACACCAGGTGCCGCCGTAAACGGCGGGTCGAGCGCCACGCAAATTTTGTTCTTGACAGCGGCGGCTTTTGGCCTGTACCTTCTCGCCGACAGTCTCGCCGACTAAATGCGTGGGAGGCGTTGTGGCAGCAGATTCCCCTTTTCAATTAAAAGCTCTGGAAGTGCTCACCATCGATCAGCAGACCGACCGGCGTGTGCGGTCGACGTACGACAGCAGCGTGATCATTGGTGTAGTGGAATACAAGCGCGGGCCGGTCGAGGGTGCCGCGATGATGTTTGCCACGGGATTGCTGATGCAGACCGACGAAGGGTATGACTCGCTGCGGCGGCGCTGGCTCGAAGCGCGCGGCGACCTGGAAGTGGTGCCCATCGAGCGGCCGCAAAAAGTGGTGAAGCCATCGTGAAAATCATTGGAGTTGAGTATCGAGTGCAATACGTGAATCACGTCACAGGTCCCCGCCAACTGGAAATTTTTCTTCATCCCACGGAAATCGAAGCACCCGATGATCTAGGGCAGCTCACTTGTAATTTTACCGTCCACACTTCGGACGGTGATCGCAATTCTGGACAAATCCAACTTCGCGATCCACGTTACGGACTGAACCACGACAACGAAGCTATTGTGCGCGCATGCCGAAATTTCGAACTGAAATATGGTGGACGGGATCCGTTCAATCCAGAAATGCGGCTTAGATGAGCAACGAACAACTGATGCAGGCGATCAAGACGCAGTGGGGCGCAGTGATCGAGGAAGCGTGCAAAACTTCGATGGTGCCGGCGGCATTTCTCGCGGCGCTGATCGCCAACGAAACGGGCGGCAAAGCCGATGCGCGGCGCTTCGAGCCGCATGTGCTTTGCGCGCTGTGGGAAGTGTTGCTGGGGCGTCAGGGGGCGTACGGCGGCATCAAAACGCCAGCGCTGGTGCAATACGTTTCACAGATGGCGGCGGGAACGGTGCGCGTGCCAAGCATGCTGCCAAGCGATGCGTTCAACCGGCTCGATGCGCTGGCCACTTCTTGGGGCCTGACGCAGATCATGGGCTGGCACGTGCTTGGCACCAGCCACGATTTGGACGATTTGCGGGATCCCGAAGGCAACCTGAATTTTGCGTTGCGGCTGTTCGGAGAATTCGCGGAACAGTTCCAGCTCGATTTGAGCAAAGATTTTGAGGCGATGTTTCGCTGCTGGAATGGCGGGCACCCCACGGCGCAGACGTTTGACACAAACTACGTGCCTAACGGCCTGGCGCGCATGGCCACCTGGAACGCACTGTGAGATGCGCTTTCTGCGAAACTGAAATTGACGGCAATCAGCCCTGCCAGTTCTGCGGAAGGATTTCGTACAAACATTCGTATAATTACCCTCAACGGCTGAAACCCGAAAACGTGCGCTCATTGATCGCCGAACTGCGAAATGGATTTACGATCACAACCGCAGCGCGAAGGAGCGGCGTGACTTATCTGTCTGCTCAGAACTATGCGCATTACCTGATCGGGAACCTCGGAGAAATGATCTATTGCCCATGCGGTCGGCCACGGAGCCACGCCGGTTTCTGTCCTTGGCGGATCGTGCATGACGATGTGTGGAAATTTTCTGCCGAACGGCGCGCACGGAGAGCCCTTAGATTGCCGGCTGCCGTGGGTGTCTGCTGGCGACCAGAAGAAGAAGTTATACGCGGAGTGCGATGTAAGGAAAAAGCATGCCCTTTTGGTGCGGCGGACGAAATCAGCGAGCTGTGCGAATACCACAAACACTTCTTTGATTTCGACATTAGCTTAACTGACACCAGCGTTGATCGATATAGTATCTCCAAAAGCGAGGATCAAAGAGAACACTTCCTCGGGGATGTGTCGGTAATTGGCGTCAGGGCATTTCGAATGGGCAGTCCAGTGAAGTTTGTCTTTACAAAACCCACGAAGCGAATGGGTGGAGAGGGAGCTGTTGCAGGTCGCTGAACAGCCTAGCTTTTTGCGCGCGAATGGTGTACGGTGTGCGCAGATGCGATGCTAAGGCGGCGCGGAGACTTTTCCTTCACCGTTGAAGTTTTCGCGCCGCTGAAAAAACGTCCCACAAGAAAAAACACGATGGACGCCGAATGGATCATGCAAGCGATTGAGCAGAGCGGAGCGGATCTGCTCTTTGGCGCGATAGTGCTAACGCTTTTCGGCGCGACGCTTTTGCTGCTGATGTTTTTCTTGCTGGCGGTGCGCGCGGCCTGGCGCTGGCTGACGCGCGGAAGCTGGAATGACGTAATCCGCACCGCCGAGCGAAGAGTGTTGCGATGAACTGGTGGACTACCTTCACGGACAGCTTCGAGCAAAAAGGCACGCAGATCCTGCTGCTGTGGTTCACGGACATGACCGTGCTCGCGGCGGTGATTTTCTTCTGGAAGCATTTCGATGATGCGCTGCAAACCACGCTGGTGGGCATCTTGAGCGGGATCAACGGCGCGTTCCTGGGCGCGATGGGCGCCCGCGCGCTGCTAAACAATGGCAACGGAAACGGCACGGGGCCGGGCTTGCCAATGCCGCCGATTCCGCCAGCGCCGCCAGCAACGAAATAAATGAAATCCTTTAAAAAAAGCGACAGCAAACGGTGCACCGCTAGGGGCGCGCGAAGGGCAAGCCGTGTAGACGGCGCGCGCCTTCCTGGTTTCTTCAAATGAGACATCTCAGGATGCGCGGATGGCAGGGACGCGAGATTTTGCGCTACATCGAAGTGGGTTGCGTCCTGGTGCTGACGATATTCGTTTGTTGGTTTATTTACGAAGCGCACGCGCTGGTGGTGGACGCTCGCGAATCAGTGCGCTCCGCTGGCGCCGGCCTACGCAACGTCTCGGACGCCGCGCTGCAAGTGAGCGAAATGGCGGGAAAGCTGAATATCGCCGCCGATGCGGAAACGGAAAAGCTGCAAGCCAGCGTCGAAGAGCTGCGCAAGACGGAACGCGCCACGCGCGCGGCCATCGATTCGTTGCGGCAAATCTTTATCGACGTGCACCAGCAATCGCTGCCGAAGCTGAACCTGGCGCTCGACGATTTGGACAAAGGCGAGTTGCAAGTCGCAAGCGATTTTTCCGAGCAGATGAAGCACGTTACGCCGGTGCTCGACCAGCTCGCCGCCGACGTGGGCGATCCGCAAATCAAGGCGGCGATCGCCAACCTAGCGGCGTCGAGCGCGGACCTGGACCGCGACCTGGCGCAGTTGCAGCCGATGCTGGTTTCCACGACCGCGACGGCGCAGGACGTCCAGCGCGTGGCCGACAAAGTGGCGGCGGAGTACACCAAGACGCGCAACCTGGCCTATGCGCTGTTTAAAGAGCTTTTGGGCCTGGGGGCTCAAGGTGTACAATTCTTTCTGAAAAAGTGAGGGCAAGAACATGGCAACGGTAATCATCAAGGACATCGAAGTCGCAGCAGAGAAGGTGCTTGGCTGGCTGGGCGCGGCCGGCAAAGTGGTGAACAAAGTCGAGCAGGCCGAGCCGCAGGTAGTGGCGGCGCTCGGCGCGCTGCTCGGCGCCGTGAATACGGCCGTAGGCGACGTTGGCAAGACTGCCGGGACGCCCACGATTCAGTTGGCGGATCAAACCATGTCGGACTTAAAAGCGGTGTGGCCGGATGTAGTGGCGTTCGCGGCATCGCTGGGAATTAAAGTTTAACGATCCCCCCTGGGCCGTGTTGACTGCGCGGCCCGGTAGTGCGCTAATGATGCGTTGCTCTAAAGACCGAAAAATGGGGGCATCCCGAAGGATGCCCCCGGCTGCTCATTCTCTCGTTAACGAGCGAATGGTCAGCGCCAACCCCAGAAGCAGAGAGAGCTTCTGGACAAAATCCCAGAAGTTTGCTCTCGCTTGTTCTTCAGGAGTTGGAGGGCGAGGCGGAATACGCACTACGTATTGCATATTCCGTTCCTCCTTTCTGGCGGGGGGCAGTCCCCGCCGGATTTCCACGCGGGAATACGTGGTGGTGGACGTTGCCG
>Ga0187781_10000376_pt1 | contig 31597 bp, 38 predicted proteins | sample 0715_SJ02_MP02_2_FD_132447 | JGI IMG/M metagenome (GOLD analysis project Ga0187781, IMG submission 132447) | Tropical peat soil microbial communities from peatlands in Department of Meta, Colombia - 0715_SJ02_MP02_20_MG | ecosystem: Environmental > Terrestrial > Soil > Wetlands > Peat | place... | reverse complement strand
TTCACCGCCTCTTCGGTGGTCCGCTGAAGATGCTCGACCGTCCAATCTTCCACCAGGCGCCGGATGGGACTCGAGCCGATGAAGGTGGCAGCTTCGATGGGAAAACCCACGCGCTCGGAGATTTCGATGATGGGTTTGATGTCGTTCTTGTGAGTGCGCGCGGCGCAATTGGGGCGAATCTTCATGTGCGCGGTGGCGATCTCCCGCGCGAGCGCTTCCGTATCAGCAGAAGCGCGGGGCCCGGCGCCAGGAAGGCCGATATTCACCGTGTCGATGCCGAGGTCCTCCATCAAGTGAAGGATTTCGATTTTTTCCCCGATGCTGGGATCGCGAACGGAGGGGTTTTGCAAGCCATCGCGAAGAGTTTCGTCATTGAGCATCACGCGGCGGCCGGCGGGAAGTTCCTGGCCGGTAAAGGTGTTCCAGTCGTGGATGAGCTCGTGGTGCATATGGAGGCGAACAGCAGATCCCGGGCCTCGCCCGAACTGCTCTCGCACGGAGCCGCGCTTAGTATCGAAGCGTATAGCTATGGGGCGGACGTGAGAGGTCGGGCTTGTAAAGCGTCTTGCAAAACTCGCAGCGGTAGATTTCCGCCTTCGGTCCGACGAGGGATTCCACTTCTTTCGGGTAGTCGTACCACCGCTTCAGGTGTCCGCAGCAAAGCTTGCCTTTGGCGTCCTTCTCGTCGCAAGACCGCTGAGTCGCCTTCTTTGGCTTGATTTTCGGAGCAGCCGCGGCCGAAGGCTCAGCCGCAGGAGCGGCGGCAGCAGGTGGCGCGGGCGTTTCAGGGGTGGCGGCTTCAGGCATTCACTCGGCTCCTTTGCAGCGGAAGGTCAAACGCGGTCGCGCCGAAACACGGTCTTCATTGCGCCGCGCCTGTCTTTCAAGGCGATCCAGCGGCGCTTCCATTCGGGCGCAAACAAGAACTCCACGAACCGGTCGGCCGCGACAGCCAGCTCCTCGGTGTAGCCGAACCACCACGACTTTGCCACGCGCGGCAGGCGGTCCACATCGATATATTTTACTTGAACCATTTCAAGCAGACCAAGCGCCGAATGAGTGCGCCCCCAACCGCTGGCGCCGCGGCCGCCATGGGGGGCTTCACAGATGCCGTAGTAGCTGGCTGTATCGTTGATCATCACGGCGCCGGCGCGGAGGCGCGAGGCCACTTCCCTGCCGCGCTCCTTGCTGGCGGTCCAGACGCTGGCGCTCAAGCCGAACGGCGAATCGTTCGCCAGCTCGACGGCTTCCTCCGCCGATTGAACTTCGCGAATGGCGATGACCGGCCCGAAAGTCTCCTCGCGCATGAGCTGCATGGAATGGTCCACACGGGCGACCACGGCAGGCTCCAGGAAATTTTCGCCCAGGTCCGGGCGGCGCTTCCCACCGGTAAGGATTTCGGCGCCCCGTTTTACGGCGTCGCGCAGTTGCTCTTCCACTTTCTCGACCTGCCGGAGCCGGATCATGGGCCCGATTTCGGCGTCCGGATCCGAGGCCGGGCCGAGGCGGAGCTTTTTGGTTTTCTTGACGCAGAGCTCGGTGAACCGCGCGGCGACGGGTTCCTCGACGTAGATGCGCTCGACCGAAAGGCATGCCTGGCCACAATTGGTGAATCCGCCCCAGACCGCCGCGCTCGAGGCGACTTCCAAGTCGGCGTCGGCGAGGACGATCATGGCGTCCTTGCCGCCAAGCTCGAGCACCGAGGGAATCAGACTTCTGCCGCATGTCTCGGCAATTTTTTGGCCGGTCGCGACGCTGCCCGTGAAAATCACTTTGTCCGGCATCGCTTGCAGGATCGCGGTCCCCACTTCGGGGCCGCCTTGCAGCACTTGCAAAAGTCCAGGAGGAAATTTTGCGTGCTCGAAGATTTCGCCGATCAATGCGCCGGTCCAGGGGGTCAGCTCGGAAGGCTTGAGCAGCACCGCGTTGCCCGCAACGAGCGCGGGAGCAATCTGCGCCATCGGAATCGAAAACGGGAAGTTCCAGGGCGCAATGATGGCAACAACGCCGTAAGGTTCAAACACGAGCCGGCCGGATTTCGCTCTGAGAGCCAGATTGTGGTGAGGCACGCGCCGGGGACGCAGCCAGCGGGGGGCCTTCCGCGCCAGAAAATCCGCCGTGTCGAGCGCCAGCAACACTTCCGCAAAGATGGCCTCGACGCGCGGCTTGCCCGCTTCCCGGGTGATGACGTCGACGATTTGCTCGCGCCGCTCGAAAATGACGTCGCGAAGGCGGCGAAGCCTTTCGCACCGCGCGCGGAGAGGCTGGCTGGCCCAGTCCTGCTGTACGCCGCGCGCCCGCTCCATGATTGCAGGAACATCCACCGGGAGGGTCCCGTTGAAGCGGCCGATCACTTCGCCGGTCACCGGGTCAATTGACTCGATGTAGGCCGGGCTGGGAGAAACGGCCGCAGCGCTGTTTTGCGAGCGGACGACCATAACTACCCACATTCTACCTGATTTCGAAGCGGGGAGGGGAGACGGCGAGACCGAAAGGCAAACCCTACTCCAGGGCCGAGCGGCGGCGGGAGAAGGCGGCCAGAGAATCCGCCGGATCGGGGTATTCGATCGCGACAAGGTAAAGCCCCTCGGGCGGGACAGTCGGGCCCGAGCGAGTGCGATCGCGGAACTCGAAAAGCTGGGGAATATCGGCGGGAGCGAGCCTTCCCTTCCCCACCTCAATCAGCGTTCCGACAATCTTGCGCACCATGTAGCGCAGGAAAGATCTTCCGCGGACCACGTAAGCAATCTCCGCGCCGGCGGCATCGCGCACGATTTCCGAGGAATAGATAACGCGCACCATTTCACGCTCGCGGCCGTCATCTTCGCCCCCGGAGGAAGCAGCAAAGGACGAAAAATCATGCTCGCCTTCAAACAAGCGAGCTGCGGCGGCCATCGCTTCTTCATCGAGCGGCCAGGGATAATGGAGAGCGCGTCGATACTCAAACGGCGGAAGGACGCGGGCACGATAGATGCGATAGCGGTACGTCTTACCCAGCGACTGCCAGCGCGCGTGAAAATCCATGCCCACCTCTTCCGCGGCTACGATTCGAATTGCCGGCGGGAGGAGCGCGTTCAGGCCGCGCTGGAATTCGGCGGGGGAAAGGGTCGAATGGGTCTTGAAGTGAGCCACCTGGGCGAGCGCGTGCACGCCTGTGTCGGTGCGGCTGGCCCCGTGAAGGATGATCTTCTCTTGCGTGATCTTGCTCGCAGCGTCGTTGAGCGCGCCTTGAATCGTGGGCACGCCAGGCTGGAATTGCCAGCCGTGGTAATCCGCTCCGTCGTAGGCGATTGTGAGCTTGATGTTCTGCATCTTGATGCCGCGATTATCGCATGGAGCGCGGGGGACTTATGAGTGGGCGCGGGAGAAACGGGAGCCGGGGCGCGTGGCAACGCTGCCGGTGCGGCAGAGGGGGCAATCGTCGGGTTCGTAGCTGGGAACGTCCATTTCCAAAAGGGCGCGGGAGGAAACGTTGAGCTCGAGGCGGCCCCCGCTGCGATCAATAATCGCGCCCGCGGCGACGACTAAGCCGCCTTCTTGCTCGACCACGCCGATGGTCTCGCGGGTTGAGCCGCCCGTAGTCCAAACATCTTCGATCACGAGGGCGCGCTCGCCGGGCTTGAGCTCGAATCCGCGGCGCAACGCCATTTGTCCGGATCGGTCGCGTTCGACAAAAAGGGAGCGCACACCGAGAGCACGGGCCACCTCATGGCCGATGACGATGCCGCCAAGCGCGGGAGAGACGACGCAGGAGGCGGAGTGTTCTTTAAACGTTTCAGCCAGAGCGCGGCCCAATTGCTCGGCATGTTGGGGGAATTGCAAGACTAGCGCGCATTGAATATAGGTGCCGCTGTGACGGCCGCTGGAAAGTTCAAAATGTCCCTGGCGGATGGCGCCCACGTGTTCGAGGAGTTTGAGAATGTCGTCGCGCTTCATCGGACACCGCCCGGCGCCGGGTGGGGCGAGCAGCGCAGGCAACCGGTGGCGGTAGCCTAATGGCCGTGGGGGGATGTGTCAATGAGCAAGGCGTGATTCGTGACTTGTGACTCGTAATTCGTGAAAGGCCGAGCTCAAGGCGGCGTAAACTGGGAAAAATTCCACCAGTTCGGTAGCGAAGCTGAAATTCTTGCGACACGATGCAGGTTTGACATGACTGTGTGCACCGGATATTCTTAGTGATTCGAAACACACTACGGAGGAGCACTGAATGGCTCAGGGTACGCCTGTAAAGCACAAGAAGAAGACGAAGTCGGTGTTGAAGAATATCCGGCACGCCGAGCGCCGCCGCGCGGTGAATCAGATGAACCGGACGCGCGTGCGGACGGCTATCCGCCGATTTCGCATTGCGATCGCGGCGGGAGACGCAGCAGCCGTGGAAAAGCTCGCGCCGACGACATATTCCGAGATCGACAGAGCAATCCGCAAGAGGACACTTTCCGAAAACACGGCAAACCGCTACAAATCGCGGCTGGCGCTGGCGTTGAACGCGTTGAAGGCGAAGCCAAAAACGTAAACATTCAAGGACTGGCTGGCGAGGCGCTTCGGATTTTCGAAGCGCCTTTTTTGCGCCCCATATCGGCTTGGCAGATTCGATGTAGATGCGCCCGGGTGCATCAAGACGACCTCGGACAGGCCGGGAGGCCTGCCCTACGAAGCGGCGGACGAGGTGAGGCGCGCCATCAGAAATTCCAGCGAAGCTCGCGGATTGGGATTCGAGGACTTGAGCTGGCTATCGGCTTCGGCGAGAGCCGCAAGGCCCGCGAGGAGCGCGTTTTTCGGAATTCGATGAGCGTTGCGAATGGCCGTCTCCGCCGCTTCCGGACGCATTCCGAGCAGGCGCGCGGCCTGGTGGCCGGGTGTGTGAGCCGGTAGATCGCGCGCTTCGATCAGCTTGCGATACATCCAGCCCAATGCGCCGACGAGTCCCGCGGGCTGCTCGCCTTCGCGCAGCAGATTATCGAGGAACGCCAGCGCCTCGGTGCGCCGGCGGGAAGCGAGCATATCGGCAAGCTGCCAGATGGTATTTTTTCGCGCGGCGACAACCAGAGCTTCGACATCGGCCACAGTGACCCGGCCGCGGCCTGCAACGTAAGCGGCGAGCTTTTCCAGTTCGATCCGGATGCGCGCAGGCTCCTGGTTCAGGATCTCAGCGAGGAAAGCGGCAGCATCGCGATCGATTTCGACGCCAATGTGCTTGGCCATCTGCGCCGCGAGCGCTGCGGCCGATTCACCACCGATCGTCAATTCCACCAGGAGAGCTTTTTCGGCCAGCAGCTTGGAAAACCTCAGCCGGCCGTCCAGCGCGGCGGCCTCAATCACAAGAACGGTGAATGGCGCGGGCGAATCGAGGTAGGCCTCGAGAGATTCGACAATTTCGTCCCGCGATTTATCGCCGAGTTTTTCCACCGATTCGGCATCCTCGACGATGATCACCTGGCGCGGCGCAAGCATGGGCATGGTTTGCGCGCGCCGCAGAATCTCGATCCACTCGCTCGCTCCCGCAGGGATGCGCGCGACGGCCCATTCCCGGGCGCCCTCCGGGACGCAGACTTCGATAATTTTTTCGCGACAGAGCTCTCGAAGATAGGTGTCCGTGCCGACGAGGACTACCGCGGGCACGGCCTTGCCGCGGCTGAGGCGCTCGATCAGCTTTTCAGGCGAAAGACCGGCCATTAGAAATTCTCCAACACATTCGAGACCAGTTGGGAAGCAAAGGCGCGCGCCATGCGGTCGACAGCCGGGTTCTGCTCTTCAAAGAAGCTCTGGACATCGCTCGAAATTTGATACTCATCGCGGAATACCATGTCGTTGTTGTGGTACACGGGTTTTTGAGTTCGATTGTCGATCAGTTGCACGCGCACGTGCAGGGTGACGAGCTGCGTGGTTACCTGTCCCGTAGTCGAATCGAAAATCACGGGCGCGGTTTCGATGGAAAGAACTTCGCCGTGCAAGACGGCATCCGCAGCGGCCTGGTCCTGAACGATTCTATATTTCGTGCGGCTGATGAATTCGCGGATGACTGCGGCAGTGAGCCGCTGTTCGATGCGGTAGCGCATCGTGTCGTTTTTGAATGCGGGGACGGCGATTTCTTTCCACTCCGACGGAAGCTGCGAAGCGCGCCCGGCGACGTGGTAGCCGCAGCCAGAGATTTGCAACAACATGGCTGCCAGCGCTAGCGCGAATGAAAACCCCCGAACACGGGCGGACTTCCCCTTTTCAGGCAGCCTCGCGTTGAGGGTTTCAGTTGACCCGCGACTTTGCAAGCAGTTCCTCCGCGATGCGGACGGCATTCGTGGCTGCCAGCCGTAGATTATCGGCCACGCCCCAGAGCCACACGCCGGAAGCAACGTTCGGGTCCGGTTCGATGCGCGCAAGTTGTATCTCGTTCTCGCCCGCAACGCTGACGTTCGATGGCGGCGGATCGCCCGGCCCGGCAATTCTCACTCCCACATTCGTGAACGCCGACGAAAGTAAATCGGTTGCCGGCGGTGAGGCAAACTCGGCAAAAGCGGCGAAAGCATACCCGTAAAACACCGGCGCTTGCAGCAATTGAATTGCGGGAACCGGCGCGCGCCCGGCAAGGTAGCGGGCAACGTCGCGCGCCAGGCCGCTGCGAATATCCTCGAGACGTGGCGTTGCCGATTCGCCGTAGCAGGAGAGCAGATTAAAAGCGACCTGCGCGTCAAATACGGGCTTTGAGATCTCGCGGAAAGAGAGGAGATTGGTCGTTTGACTTTCGAGTTCGTCCACGCCCATCTGATCGCGTTCCGAAACGGGCAAAAATAGCAGAATGACAAGCCGCTGCGGCTGAAATTTGGAGAGCGCAGCAGAGAGAGTGCAACAGATGATTACGGGCGGAGCCGGGGAGCAATAGACACGTAAGGACGCGGCGCCATTACCTTTTGAAGCTGGCTTTGGAGGCAAGACACCGGTGAGGGAGGGAATCAGAGCGGGTCCATGGCCTCCCGCTTCCACTGCGCCGGTGAGATCAATCACAGTGGCGCCGGCGCGCTGAGCGGTGGGCCAATTCTGTGCGGCATCCGCGGGGGTGCCTGCAAAGAACGCGAATTGCACTCCGTCGAAGCTGTCCTCATCGAGAGCGCGAATAAATGTCGGCTCGCCTGCGGCTTCGGTGAGAGTGCCGGCCATGACGCTTTCATCGAGGAGGACAATCTCGGTGGCGGGGAAATTGCGGTCTTCAAGGACCGCTTTTAATTCCTTTCCGCGAAGCGAGGAAGCGCCGACGATAGCTACGCGGCTGAAATTTTCAGGCCCGGAGGGCATCGCTTAGGCCGGGTGTGAGGCGGTGCGATGGCGAACGAAACGCACGAGCTGAATAACAGGCCCATGGACGGTGTAGGCGGCGGTGATCAGAAGAAGAGTGACGTGCGAAAAGCGCACGATCGCACCAAGCAAAGCGACCAGCAGCAAGATGGCCAGCGACGGACGCCGCCGTGTCCATTGGATGTCCTTGAAGCTGTAATAGCGGAGGGTACTGGACATCAACACGCCGAGCATCAAGATCAAAAGGAGCCACAGGAGCGAAACGCGCGAATCGCCAATCGGATTGCCGGAAACTGCGTGCACCACCGCGGCAATCATGCCCGCGCCCGCCGGCGTAGGCATTCCAACGAAATAGCGGTTGCCTCCCGGCGCCATGCCCTGGATATTGAAGCGCGCCAATCGCCAGGCGCAACATCCCACGTAGAAGAAACCGACCAGCCAGCCGAGCTGAATCAGGTGAAGCGCGATAGGAGACTCGGCTGCCGCAATCGCACGAATTCCCCAATTGTAGGCCAGGAGTGCGGGCGCAATTCCGAAGCTGACGATATCGGCGAGTGAATCAAATTCCCGGCCGAAGTCGCTGGTGGTGCGCATCGCGCGTGCCACCCAGCCATCGAAGGAATCGAACAGGTAGGCGAAGCCGATGGCAATCGCGGCGTGGTCGAAATCCGTTACCTTACCATCGACCGTCGCCATGATCGCGTAGTAGCCGCAAAGCATGTTGGCGACAGTGAAGGCGCTCGGGAGAAGGTAAATTCCGCGGCGAAGGCGGTGATTGCGGAATGGCCGCCTTCTCTCTTCTCCGTGGCCGATCGGGTCTATACCGTTGAATTCCATTTTGCCAGGATACTCGAGCCGCCTTTCACCATCTGGCCGCGACGGACAGTTACCTCAGCTTCAGCGGGCAGCCAAATGTCCACTCGCGAGCCGAAGCGAATCATGCCGACGCGTTCGCCCAGCGCGAGTGCCTCGCCTTTCTGCTTCCAGCATATCACGCGCCGCGCAATTGCTCCGGCGATTTGTTTGAACACCACCCGGCCGCGTGGCGTATCAATATAAATCACGTTTTGCTCGTTTTCAGCCGAAGCTCGCGACTGCAGCGCCACATAGAACCGGCCTGGCCGATAATTGACTTCCGTAAGGCGCCCGGCAACGGGTGAGCGCTGGACATGGACGTCCCAAATCGAGAGAAAGATGCTGAGACGGCGCCCGGGACGCGAATCGACTTGTTCGTCCACGATTTCTACGACATGCCCATCGGCCGGCGAAACCACCGCTCCGGGCTCGGTGGGAATCGCGCGGTCGGGGTCGCGAAAAAAATAAAAGATGAAGAGCCCGAGAAAAACGAGCAAGAGTCCCGGCCATTTCCAGCCGAGCGCCAGACAAATGGCGCCGGCGATTAGCAGCGGCAGACCGAATTTGTAGCCTTCTTTGACCATGGCTTAAAGGGACGCGGTGTCCCCGCTGAACCCGGAACATGCTGGCACAGACTGAGATGGCGGCGCGGCGCCCTGTTCGCGCATCCGAGTAGGGATGTATTGTACGACAGAAGAGAGAACTGCCGCGCGGCGGTTAGTGGCCGGCTGCGGTCTGTTGGCGCCGGGCGACCATTATTTCCATCTGGTCCTTGAGGCGCAGCTTCATTTTCTTCAGCCTGACCTCGAGCGTAAGGTCTTCCGAACTCAGGTAAGGCTGCTTGATGAGTTGTTCGAGTTGGGTTTCACAGCGGGTGTGTTCTTCTGCGAGGCGGCGAAACTCGGGGTCGTGCTCCAACAGGGACTGCCGGATGTCGCGTGTCGTAATCGGCATTCACTCCCTCCTGGTTGTTGCGATGCATTCACATGACCGTAACAATTACCATAGTCCGGGCGCGCCGCCAATAGGGTAATCGGCACATTTCCAAATCGGAGGATAGGAGTTATCCTCAGGCAGTTTCGCGAGAGTCACTCCAGAGGGATAGAGGCGCCATGCGATTCGGCATTTTCTACGAGCTGCAACTGCCGCGGCCCTGGCAGCAGGATTCCGAAGAGAAGGTGGTCCGCGAGGCATTAGAACAGGTGGAATTGGCCGACCGGCTGGGTTTCGACTATTTGTGGGAGGTCGAGCACCACTTTCTCGAGGAATATTCCCATTCGGGTGCGCCGGAAATCTTTCTTGCGGCTGCCAGCCAACGAACCAAGCGAATGCGCCTCGGCCATGGGATCGTTCAGTTGCCTCCGGCTTTCAATCATCCAGCGCGCGTGGCGGAGCGCATCGCAACGCTGGACCTTGTGTCGGGAGGGCGCGTGGAATTCGGCACCGGGCAAGGAAGCTCGCAGATGGAGCTGGGCGGCTTCGGGGTCGAACGCGAGAGCAAGGACTTGCAGTGGGAAGAGATGCTCGATGTAATCGTGCGCATGATGACCGAAGAGCCGTTCTCCGGGTTTGAGGGCCGCTTTCTTTCCATGCCGCCGCGCAACGTGGTCCCCAAGCCGAAGCAGAAACCGCATCCGCCGCTGTGGGTTGCATGCAGCCGGCGGGAAACGATTTTGCAGGCGGCGCGCAAAGGGATCGGAGCGCTTTCGTTTTCGTTCGTCGAGCCGGAGCAGGCCAAAGCCTGGGTGGATGATTATTACGCGCTCATACAGAGTTCCGAATGCGTTCCGGCCGGGCTGACCGTGAATCCGAATGTCGCGGTGTTTGTCCCCATGCTCTGCCACGAGAACGAACAGACGGCGATCGATCGCGGCATCGATGGAGGCCACTTCTTCGGATTCTCGCTTGCCTACTACTACGTTTTTGGCAAGCACCGGCCGGGTGTTTCCAACATCTGGGAATATTTTCTCGAGCACCGCAAGGACCTTGGTTTCGCGCGGGAGTTGATCAATCCGGATAGCAAGCCGCTCGGAATCAAGCTGCTCGAACAAGGTCTTGGCTCGTTCCGCGGCGCCGTGGGGACTCCGGCACAGCTCACAGGCCTGCTCGAACGCTATGAGCGCGCCGGCGTGGATATCGTGGTTTTCGCCGTTCAGACGGGCCACACTCGCCACGACCACATTTGCGAATCGCTTGAGCTATTCGCAAGATCCGTTATGCCTCCGTTCGCGGAACGAGCGCCTGCACACGATGCAGAGAAAAAAACGCGGCTGGCGCGAGCCACTGAGCAGGCGCTCGCGCGCCGCCGCAGCGTGGCGGCACACAAAGACACCTTTGCAGGCCGCGCTGAATATGTGGTAACGCCGCAGGGAGAACCCGGACCCGTAGGAGCGCTGCGCGTGTTTCCGGGAGCGAATGGCCAAGCGGGGCGGGAGGCCGCGCAAGGTGCGGCAGCGCGCGCCGGAAAAGCGATGCTCGCGTGGATTGTTCGCGGCCGCAGCGACCGCCAATTGGATCGGATCATGCCTGTTCTGGCCCCCATGATCTTCCGGGGCATGCAGCGCGCATTCCGTCCTGAGCGCGCGTTTGGGTTTTCGGGCGACATCGGCTATCGCTTGAGCACGAACGGGACGTCAAGAGACTGGGTGATCCACATCGACGGTGGAAAGGCCACGGTGAAGCCTGGCGCTGCGGCGACGCCACGGATTTCGCTGAAGATGTCCGGTCCGACATTCGCGCGATTGAGCGCCGGGTTGATCGAGCCGATCACCGCTGTGCTCGAAGGGAAGCTTGAGGCAGAGGGCGAACTGCGGTTGATGAACCGCATTAGCGAGATGTTTGGCGGACCATCGGGCTATTGAGTTGCTCTTAAGGATGCGGTGAGAAGCAGAGCGTCCTCCACCGGCGCTGTGTAATAACGCAGACGCCGGCCGACGACTTCAAATTTGTGGCGCTCGTAGAACCGCAAGGCCGCGAGGTTCGAAGCGCGGACCTCCAGCAAGACATTCTCGGCATGATGGACCTTGCCCCAGGAAATCGCGGCCTGAAGAAGCGCGCCCCCTACGCCGCGGCGCCGCTCGTCGGGACGCACCGCGAGGTTCAATACTTCCAGGTCCGAGCCGATCCGGCGGCCCACAAGAAAGCCTGCGACCTCTCCGTGAATTTCCGCGGCCCAGCCGGCCATTTCCCCGCGAGCTACACGGTCATAGTCCCACAGACTCCATTGTGCGATTTCAGGCGAGGCAGCTTGAATGGACATGACCGCTTCCAGGTCTCGGGGACCTAATTCCCGAATCGTGCATCCGATCGACGTGCTCACGGGGTTTTCCAGTGCAGTTCGGCGTCCGAGCGGCGGACGTAGTTTGCATCGAGCATGAGCGAGTCAGTCAGTTGGCCGGCTTGCGCGCGCCGGAAACCAAGCTGGCCAATCAACGGGGCCAAGACGGCGGAGACTTGCTCAATGGCGATGGTTCGCGAAATCTCAAGTTGAGACAATTCCTTCGCGATTATTTCCGGATCCGGAGTCACGATTGAAAACTCCCGGCTCCGGGAGCGCGCCCGCAGGATCTCGAAAAACTCGCCGGGAGTCATCACGCACTCTTCTCCTTCGAGTGCTAAAGTGTGCCCGATTCGGCGATAAAACCCAAAATAAAGCTGTCCCCGACGGGCATCCATCACTGGAACGAGCCACGGCGCGGTCGAACGAGCCTGCACGGCAACTGCTTCCAGGCCGCTGATTGCGGCGATTGGCTTCTTATAGACTTCTGCCCACCCTTTGGCTGCGGTGAGTCCCATCCTCAAGCCTGTGAAGGATCCCGGCCCGGCATCCACAGCAAAAAGGTCAAATCGGTCAAGCTCCAGTGAAAGTTCATTCATCAGGTAATCAAGATGGCGAAACAACCGCGACGAATAAGTCTCTGCCGAACAGACCGAAAGAACGCCGATTACTTTTTCATCGCGGAGGACGGCGAGGCTTCCGGCCGGCGAGGCAGTGTCAACTGCAAGGATGAGCACGTGCCCTATTATAGGGCAATTTCAGTGCCAAATCTGCGCTAAACATGCGATTTTGCAGGCTTCCAAACCATTGAAAAATGTGGAGAAATCCTTGACGCCGCCTTCGCATGTGCCTAAAATTTCAATATGCACGTCGGGGAGGGCGAATCCACCAATGGATTTTAAGCTAGGCGAAAAAGTGGTGTATCCAAACCATGGCGTCGGGGTCATCGAGCAAATCAGTTACGGGTACTTGAACGGAAGATCCGAACGCTATTACATGCTCCGCATCGTTTCGAGCGGCTTGAAAGTAATGGTGCCCCAATCCAACGTCGCCAACGTCGGATTGCGGCCCATCATCCGTACCACCCAGGCCGGCGAGGTCCTTTCCTTCTTGGAGAAAGGGCGCTCCGCTTCCCATCATGACTGGAAGCATCGATTCAAGGAAAATTCGGATCGCATGCGGACCGGATCATTGATGGAGGTGGCCGCGGTACTCAAAGGGCTCGTGGCATTGAGCCGCACGAAGCCGCTCTCGTTTCGCGAGAAGAAAATGCTCGAGCGGGCGAAACATCTGCTTGTGACCGAGCTTGCCACCGTGCGGAACACTTCCGAGCAGGCGGTCGAAGTCAATATCGTCCGCGCACTCGCGAAGGCCAAACTGCAAATGCCGGAGACCGCACCGACAGCCGCAGATTAAGACTTCAATCCGTGTTTCTCTCTTCACGCCGGGCTCAACCATGAAAGGTTGCGCCCGGCGTCGTTTTTTTGGCACCCTTCTAGCGCATGGATATCCGCTACCAGGAATTCGCGCCCTCGGCGCGGTTTGCCTCCCACATCGAATGCTTCTGGTCTCATCGATCGGAGAAGCCGGTGCCGCAGTTCCGGGTGCTGCCGGACGGCTGCTCGGACCTCATCTTCGAGCAGCCGGCACGGAGATATGGCGGGCTGGTCGCCATCGGAACGATGACCAACTCCCATTCCTTTGCTCTTCCTTCCCGGCAGTTCACATTCGGAGTTCGTTTTCGCCCGGCGATGGGGGCCAAATTTCTGCGCGTGTCCGCGATTGAAATTGTGGACGCTTCAATTCCCCTGGCGGACTTGTGGGCGGGAGCGGCAACGCGGCGGCTCCTCGAACAACTGAGTGAATCGAATTCACCGCATGAATGCACTGCGCGAATCGAGGCAGCGCTTGGCGAAGCCCCGCCGCTCGATCCCGTCGAAAAGGCAATGGCGTGGCTCGCGCAATGCCATGGACAGTGCCCTGTCGAGGACGTCGCCGACGCCGCGGGTCTTAGCCCAAGGCAATTCCGGCGGGTGTGTCTGGAACGGACCGGGCTCACCCCGAAGCGGTTGGCCCGGATTTTGCGGTTCCGCCAGGCGGTGGCGCATGCGGCACGAGCGCGTCGCCACGATTGGGCTGAGGTGGCCCTCGAATGCGGTTACTACGATCAGGCGCACCTGATCAACGAGTTCCGCGAGTTCACCGGCACACCCCCGGGTGAATACGTCCCCGTGGCTCCTGACGCCACCCAGCATTTTGCCGGATGACCGATTTTTCCAATCCGCGCTGAAACCCTTCCGGTAGCATCTCCCGCATGAGAACAATACTTGCGGTTTCACTACTGCTGGCCGGGCTGCCAAGCGGCCCGGGAACACCAATCGAGAAGGAGCCACAAAAAGTGAAAATCACAACCCTGATATATGCGCCGGCAATCGAGCCGTCACTGAAATTTTGGGTCGATCAGCTGGGGTTCACCAAGACGGTGGAAGTGCCGGACGGGGAGAAGCTGGGATTCGTCATCCTGGTGCACGGTGATGCGGAGCTGATGATTCAGTCCACCGCCAGCATCGGGAAGGACATCCCGGACATTGTTGCATTCGCGCGTCCTGCCGCCTGTCTCTACATCGAGGTGAGCGATTTTGACGATCTGCTGAGACGCCTTGGCTCCGCGCCGGTTGTCGTACCGGTGCGTACCACTTTTTATGGAATGAAGGAAATCGGCGTGCGCGAACCCGGCGGGAATATTGTGCTCTTCGGCGCACACGTTGGGCAGCCGGCTCACCCATAGCGCCAGGTTTGCGTTGAGGTCGCGCCGATAGACGGCAGCCCCGCCAATCGCGAGCGCTAGGCTTTCTTCGGCGCGAGGATTCGCTCGATCTGAGCAATGTGATTCAGGTCGTGTCCGGCGAACATCCGGGCGATGTGCTCGATGGTTTCCTCGCCGCGCTCGGAGTGCATGCCGTGGTGCCTCCACTGCTCGGGGGTGAGCGACTTGAGCAAAGCCAGGTTCGCCTCGCGCAGCACGCGGAATTGTTCGAGGCACTTGCGGGGATCGCGCTTGTCGTAGTGGCAAGCCGTCACCCAGGTGTCCTGGTCGAATGCCGTGATGGGCGTTCCGGGCGAGCCCAAAATCAAGCGCATCCGCCAGCCTCCCACGATTTCCGTGTCCGCGAGGTGAGCAACGATTTCCTGCACGGACCATTTGCCGGGTGCAGGGCGCTTGCGCAATTTGGCCGCAGGCTGTCCCTTAAGCAGCTTCTCGATCTTCTTCGGCGCGGCGGCCTGAAGCTTCAGTGGATCATGACCACCAACGTGCCCGAGCATTCGCTTGATGTATTCTTCCGCTGTCTCTTTCATTTCGTCGGTTCCCTTCCTTTGGGTTCTCCCCAGGAAACATCTTAATTTCAAGTGCCGCGGGCACCAACTTGGGTGGGTCAATTTTACGTCGCGACTCCCCGGCCAAATTGGCGCGGGGGGCATTTGCACACTCGATCCGAGGATATTTCGGGTTTTGGAAACCGTACCCAGGGATTTCACTGGCGCTCCGGCTACCCACACTTACAATTCTAGAATGTGCCGCTATTGGGGATAAGCGGCCGCACCGCTCCTGCCGATTGGCCGGAGCATACTCTCAGAGGCGAAGCGATTGTCACTCAAATCAGCCCACGTGCCTCCTGGCGCGATGTCAGGCCAGCCGGTGGACAAGCCCGAGGAGCAGGAGCTCGCGCGGAAGCGCGATGAACAGGCAGCGCTCGAGACCGGACTCGCCGATCGAGAGCTGCGTTCCGCAAACCTGCGAGCCGAGCTCGGCGCGTTTGAGCGGCGCTACTTGCACTTCGTCGGGCTGCGCTACGCGGAGCTCGACGAGTTGAGGGCGCAGATCGCCGAGCGACTCGCCAGAGAACAACCCGGCAACGAACGCGTGTGCCAGGCGGCGCGGGAAGCGCGTGCTCGCGCGGACGAAACCAAGTCGGCAGCCGGAGACAAGGCGGCAGAGGAACCCCGCGCGTTCAAAGCTTCTCCGGAAACCAAACGGCTTTACCGCGAAGTCGCAAAGCGTGTCCATCCCGACCTTACATCCGACCGGGAGGACCGCGCCAAGCGCCAGGAACTGATGGCCGAGGCAAACGAAGCGTACGAGCGGGGCGACGAGGCGCGCCTTTCCCACATCCTGCGTGAGTACGAATGCAGCCCCGAGGCGGTGCAAGGCGAAGGAGCCGGCGCGGAACTCGTCCGCGTGATTCGCCGCATCAGCCAGGCGCGCAGCCGGCTGGCGGAGATTGAAGCGGAACTCCAGGAATTGCTGCGGTCCGATCTTGCGCAATTGAAGACGCGCGTTGAACAAGCCGAAGAGGGCGGGCGCGACGTACTGAAAGAAATGATCGAGAAAGTGGAAGACCAGATCGCGCAAGCAAAGCAACGCCTGGAAAACTCCGAGCCACTGGGCGGCTGAGATTCTGTCACGCATGCAAACAAATCAAAAATCGACGCCAACGCAGCTCGTGCCCGCAAGTTCCCAAGGACTTGCGGTTCGGTCTGCGGCGCTCGTCGCTCGCGGCTTGCGCGACCTGGCGCGAGACTCGAATTGGTTAATCAAAAAGGTGTTCACAGGCCGCTCTCCTCATCTCTCGGTTTCTCCCGCCGGGCAAGTCTGCGCCATTTCGCAGCAAGTAAGGCACGGAACGCAGCGGGCGGCTCTGTATGACATCGAGCGGAGCGTTCCGACGATGGCTCTTTCCGTTCCTGGTGAGCCCGACGGCTGCCCGCAAGCAGCGCCGGCAGCTTTCGCATGGTCACCGACAGGGCGGTACCTTGTCACCGCGTGGGGCGCGTGGAAATCAGAACTGCACCTGTTCGACCTGCACGGAAAAATGTTTGTAGGTTCGTATGGAGGGTTTCGGACATTCCCCACATGTCTCGCCTGGTCGGATACCGGGAAATACTTTGCCGCCGCCGCTCACGGCGGCAAGTCTGCTTCCTTGCGGCTTTGGCAGGCAGACGCGAGCGGCACTTTCACGGGCCGTCCCGCGAGCGAACTGGGCCTCCCCGAGCGGATCGATCCGCAAGAAGCCGGAGACGAGTTCGCCGAGGAGGGCTCGTTCCGCGGTTACGGGCGAACAGCATTCAGCTGCGACGAGCGCTTGCTGGCGAGCGTGGTGGAAATCAAAGGCGAATGGGCCGACGATTCCATCGTCCTGCTGGAAACACCTTCGTTGCGAAATCAGTCCACGTTTAATGCGCAAGGCCACATTACAGACGTCACCTGGACGCCCGGCAGCCGAGGGATTGTCTACTGTGCGGCGGGACAGGCTTATCACCTGCCGGTCGACACCATGGACTTCCAGCCGCTTCCATTCGGCGCGGAATTGTGTGCTTGCCACCCGCATCTGCCGCTGTGCCTTTGCTTCAGCTCCTGGCTGAAGAATTCCGCCAAGGGCCGGCTCTTTCTCGCGGACCTCAGCCGCGAGACCGTATTTGACGAGTATCCTGCCGAGGGCGTCGTCGACTTGCGTTGGAGTCTGGATGGTTCGAGAGCCTACGCCGTCACGAGCGACGGCCTCGCTTATATCTACGAACCTCCGCTAATTTAACTCTTAGATGGAGGGAGCCGACGCCCGGCTCAGTATTCCGGGCGGCGAGCGGCCACCGCAGCCTTTGCCGCGCGCGGAGGCGGCACTACGGTAGCCATTTTGCGGATCATGGCGAGGACCAGCTTCTTATCGTCATCCGAGAGCGTGGTGGAATATTTTTTGATTTCAGCCAGGAAGCGAATTTCTTCCTCGGAGAGCTCGCCGAGAACCTTGCGAGTTTCGCGGTCCTGAGGCGTGTCGCTGCCGGGGAAAAAGTCTGCGAGGCTGATCTCCATGGCTTCGGCGATTTTCGCCAGCGTTTCCAGCGAGGGGACCGTGTGGCCGTTTTCTACGCGAGAGAGATAGCAACGCAGAAGGCCGGTGCGCCGCTCGATATCGCCTTGCGAAAGACCGCGATCGCTCCGATAGGTCCGGATGACCTCGCCGATATTCACCTTGGGCTTTTCTTTGGGCATCGTTATATTTCCTACAACACCCGGGTATCTTACGGAGCACCCCCGGCGCGTGCAAGTTAATTTTCGGCGAATGTTCGCGGGAAGCACATATCCGTCAACGGGATGTGAAAATGGGGCTTCGTTCGTCTTCCCGCCGCGCATCTCCGCGGACGCGGGCGCCTAGCGGGAAGAACCCGGTACTGGGATCGTGAGGTCGCGCTCGGTTCTGAATTCGAGCACCGTTTCGCTTGGGATACGAATTTTTTCGCCGTGCGTGACCAACTGCACGGTTGTTCCTGCCGCCGCTCCGGCGCCGGCTCCAATGGCCGCCCCGGTTCCTCCTCCGGCGATGCCGCCAATGATCGCGCCGAGCACGGCCCCGCCACCGATGCGCCCCGCGCTTTGCTTGCCCCGGCCTTTCCCGGCCACGTCGTACGTCGTCGATTCAACCGGCACGATTTCGCCGTGGATCCGAATGCCCGTGAGCTGAAGAGTGAGTTGCGCTCCTCCCGAAATTTTCCCAGCTTCCTTTACTTGCGCCAGCTTTCCATAGACGTCGGCGCCTTTCGGGGCGAGGACAACGTCGCCCGCATAGAGGGGGTTTTCCAGGCTGGCATGAAAAATGTCGCCAACATTGTTCTTCGACGAATCCACGCTATCGATCATTCGCACAAACAGAGATGAGCCCGCAGGAATTGTGCCGTTATTCCCGGTCTGCGGAACAAGAGGTCCCGGAGTGGCGACCGCGGCCGAAGAGTCGGGGGCGGGGTTGGCGCTCGCCGGCGCAGGATAGTTAGGGGGCGGAGCGTCGGGTAGGTTGGCTGCGGGAGGATTGGCGGCGTCCGGGGATGTATCGCTGAAGCTGATATTAAGCACATCTCGGGTCGCAAACACCTGTTCCTGGCCTGCCACCTGGAATCGGATGTTGAGCGGTGAACCGCCCAGGAATTTTCCTTGGATTACCTGGCCGTTCCTCAATTCAAGTGTATCCGCGCAGGCAAAATGGGGAGCGAAAGTCACTAAGAGCGTGAGAAAGAACAAACGGGGAATTTTCTTGTCCATGATCGTCTCCCTGCATCGGGGGGCCACCGAAACTGCGCTCCGCAGTTCATCCAAGTCCGCGTAGCCCCGGGCCGCCTGCTGAATCGGCATGATACCGCAATTGGCGCCTTGCGGTCGCTCACTTGCGGGGACTGCATGGGCCCGACTGTATCTGTAGAACCAATCGCTCCTGAATCTGAGAGGAATTAGGCGACGGTTTGAGGGACGGGCGAATGAGCGGGTCGGGTGCCGGATTGCTTCCCCGCGCGTTTATTGGCGTAAAGCGCGTCGTCAGCACGCTTGAGTAGATCCTGAGGGGACTCTCCCGGCTTGTAATCCGTCCAGCCGCGCGAGAACTTGCAGGGGATCTTGTCGTTGTTGTATTCGATTGCCAGGCCTTCCACGCGCCCGAGAACGTGCCGCACTTCATCGGCGCGGCATTCGGGCAGGATGACCATGAATTCATCGCCGCCGAGCCGCACCGCCTGATCCGATCCGCGGATGGCTCGCTGCAATCGCTCGGCAAAACTTTTAATCACCAAGTCCCCGCCGGCGTGTCCGTAGCTGTCGTTCACTTGTTTCAAGTTGTCGAGGTCCATTAAAAGCACTGTGAGGGGGCGTCCATGGCGCTGCGCGCGGCTGATTTCTTGGGCCAGCCGCTGTTCGCCGGAGCGGCGGTTATACAGCCCCGTCAACTGATCCAGAGCTGCCAATTTGTAAACTTCGGAAGCAAGATTTTCAACTTTCGCCAGCGACCGGATTTGCTGGGCCAACTGGCCCCGCAGCCTGTAAATCATCACTTGCTGGTAGACCAGATAGACGCTGAACAACAGCACCATGCCCACAAGCGCTCGCACGGATTGATTCAGGAAAAATGAATAGGTGTTCTCTTCCCTGCTCAACATGGCCGGAAAAGCGAAGGATGCCACGCCCAGAGTCAGCAGCAGGATCACCGCTACAGAAGCGGACCAGAGCCACCATTGCCGATGGTCCAGATGGCGCAGATGCTGGTCAATATCCTCGGGACGCAACGTCTGCGAGTCCGAACGCGGTTCTCTTGATGTCTCTGAGAGGTCTGCCATTTTTTTCGCTAGGACACCTGCTCCCAGTAAATCAGCAGCCACAGTGTGAATACCATCGGTATATTCCGCAGTGTTTTCAATCTCGTTAACTGTGGCTTCGCGGCAAGATCGGAACTTCCATTCGAGATGATCGGTTTTCTTGTATGGCCGGCCCTGGTTTCGATTTCCCTTCTCTGTTCGCTTCCCGTTCAGACAATCAGGAAAACGAATTGCTCGGATTTCGTAGCTAAATGAAAAGGCTCTGCTCGGAATTCCGAGCAGCAATCGCCGCCAGTTCCATTACGGAACATTTCTCCATAATTTTCCTGTGGGTCTGTTGCTCCACTTCCCCCCTGAGGAGGACAAAATGAAGAGAGCTTTTGCAGTGGTTTCGATTCTGCTTGCGGCAGCTAGCGTTCCTGCAATCTCCAACACAGCACGCGATTTAGCGCGTCCGCAGGCCTTTTCCGACGGCACCCGCCCGCTTCCCCCTTACCTTGACGGCACACGGCCACTTCCGCCTTATCACGATGGGACCCGGCCGTTGCCTCCCTACCACGACGGCACTCGTCCCTTGCCGCCTTATTTCGGGTGAGCGAATCTGCTGAACGAGATAACAGGTCGACAATAGCGGGTGCCACTTGAGAGGGGGAAGCTGCGCTTCCCCCTTTTGTTTTTTATGGTAGCATTACCGTGCTACGGAGGTACATTCTGGCTCAACTTCTTTCGCTTGCGGGCATCATCCTAGAGCTGGGCATTCTGTGGCGGGCCCTGCGGGCAAAACTCCTTCCTAGGTTTCCGCTTTTCTATGCGTACATCTTCTGGGTTCTCCTGCTCGATATTTCCTCTTACGGAGTCTATGGCCTCGGCCCCAGCGTTTACAGGAATTGGTATTGGGGTACACAGATCCTGACCCTCCTCGTTGGGTACGGCGTCATCCTGGAAATAGTCCACAAGTCGTTTAAGAACTTTGCCGGGGCGGAGCGTGCTGCCGTCTTCATGGTGATTGCAGTATTCGCTTTGGTGTTTGCCTATGTAATTTTCCGATCCTTCACGATTCCTCATTGGACGCCGGCCGCTACTTACTATGAATTGGAGAGGGACTTGCGGACAGTGCAGGCAGTCGTGCTGGCCGGGGTCCTCGCTGTAGTATTTGGCTATAGGATTTCGATTGGCCGCAATCTCAAGGGCGTGATCCTGGGCTATGGCCTGTACTTGGCAAGCAGCGTGATAAGCTCCGAGCTCCGCTCCTATGCCGGAAGCTCGTTCCACGCCGCGTGGAGGCTCATTCAGCCCTACACGTTTCTCATTTCACTGTGCGTCTGGCTGATAGCGATGTGGGCTTATCAGGAGATTCCCGAAGAGCGGCCGGTACCCCGGCTCGACTCTGACTACGAGGCTTTTGCGATGAAGACGCGAAACGTACTCGAAACCATGCGTTCCTATTTGCAAAGGACGGTCCGGCCATGATCGAACTGATTCTGTTTCTTTCCATTGGCATTGGACTGCTGGTTCTGCTCTTTGCCCTGGCGCGAAGACCCGCGCGGCAGGAAGGAACCGCGCAGGCTCTGGTGGAAGCGAAGCATGCATTGAGGACGCTGCAGGAGAGCTTGGTGGCCGCGGAATTGGTGGAGCGAATATTTGACCAGGGTGATTGGAAGTATGTCGCGTCGGCTGCGGCGGAGGCGACCAAAGACGAATTCTTGCGGGACAGGAAAAAGATTGCTGTGGCGTGGACTCACCGCGTGAAAACTCAGATTCTTAGCCTCAAGGAATACCACTTCCGGCATTCACGCTTCTACTCGCAACTCAACCCGGCCACGGAGTTCAGCCTTGCCCTCAGCTTTGCGGCGCTGCTTCAACAGTGCCGTTTGCTCCAGCTTTTGTTGATAATCGGCGGACCGTACGCCGCTCCGGCTCTGGTGGGCAGGACCGCGGCAGCCACTGCGCGAATCTGTGCGGTTTCGGAGAAATCACTGGCTTTCTTGAATCCTGCAACCGCAGGCTCGTTTGGAGATCAATCGCCGGAAGATGGCGCTGCGGTATTGTGAAATCTTCATGACTCAACTTCCAAAGCGTATGGATGTGCAAGCCGCTTCCGGAGACCTCCGACGCCGGACGCTCGCCCATTTGCCCCGTCCGCTGGACCGGCTGATTTATCTGGCTTCCATGCGGGACTACAACACGGGCATTTATTATCACGATGGTTTAGCGGCGCGGTTCTCGCAGGAAGCTGCTTGTGAAGCTCTAGCGGGCTGCCATCAGGAGGCTTTTCGCCAGTTGCTTGCTTCCTCGATTGAAGACCTGGTTGGGCAGCTTGCTGCCTATAGAGAGTCTTCCCATCTCGATCCGGCGGGTTTCGTGGCTCTCTGGAGGGGACTGGAACCTTACCGAATTGCGGTTCCAGCCGAGACCGATTCGCTATCGGTTGATTTCCTGCTCTCGAATCTCAAGATCGCTTTGGCAATTTTGGAGAACCATCCGCCCCCGCATCCGACGCCGGAACAAGGCGCATGGCCACGCCGGTGACCTGCCCAATGATTTCTGCTTCGTCCCGATAGGCAAATTGGCGTATGGAACACGCAGAAAGCGGATGCGGCACGAGCGTCAGCGTGGCGCCGTGCAATTCACACCAGGAGCAAGCATAGCTCTCCCGTAACTCGATAAAGTAAATCGGGCGGTCAAATTCGGTGCGCCACGCAGACGGGTGCAAGCGCGCGAACTGGCTGTCGATTTGGACGAATGAGCCCGGCCTCAGAAGCGGGTACATCGTGTAATCGTCTGTTCCGATGTACCCGTACTGGCAATGGCGCACATCCAGCTTTTGGATCAAAGAGATAGGCACCTCTCCCCAAACCTCGACCATCCGTGAGATTAGGCTGGTTTTGTCCAAGGAAAAGCTGCGATCAAAGCGTACAGGGAAGGTGATCGCGCGATCCGGATCCGGCGCGTCGAAAGCCACAAGGTGTGTGTTTTGAAGAGGCAGGGCGGCCTGGTAGCTAGCGGTCTTATCCAGGTCCACCCCAAATATTCGCATCAGATCGACGAATTTCGTGCGGTAGATGACGCTCAGGCTAAATAGCTTGTAGATGCTGGGGACAGAAAGCGTGTTCTCCAACTGGCTGAGCCAGGCATTGGAGATATAAAACTCCTCGTTGTTACAATCTTCCGCAATCTTGCGGCTGAGGTCCTCCACTTCACGGGTGGTCACACCAAGGCGATTGCGAAGCTCCTTGAGCTGGTCGCCTGGGCGAGTGGGCTGGGGCATCGATATGTTCCAAAATGGAACAATCGTATATTACCACTCAAAGCGCCCAGCATGAGGAACCTGCGCTCAATCCTCCTGGCTGGAGTGTGGCGGCCGGGCTATCCTGACATCTTACCGTCCGCGTGCCTGCAGCAACTCCGAAAGGTCAACCATTCGAGTCCATCTTTCACGGGGTTTAAGCTGACGCCCCGGCAGTTAAAGGTGCCTCTCGATCCGGGTCATCAGACTTAGTTCCGACATCTTTGCTCGGTATTAAAAGCAAGCGGGGCCTGGAATTCCCATTTTGGGCCACACCTTTTCCATCCTCTACGTGTGCCGGGTTGGCCATCTTCCGAGGGTCAGGAATATTGTCAGCAGAATCGTTTGCACTCCCGTCGCTCAGCCCGAGAATCGCCATGCTGCGAAAACAATTTCGAGTTCCGTTGTCGGCACCATAAATGCAGGAGCAGCTCTTCTTCATGCAGTTTGAATTTACTGCATACGAAACACGGCATGGAGCGCGGCTGGCGGCAGCCGGAGGTGCACGCGAGCGCGACAGTTTGGTCAGGCGAAGGGCTGCTGCTGCCGATTTGAAACATGCGGGGGTAGCTGTTTAGCGTCAACGCTGGCGAGCCGGATGGCTCGGGCGCGCTGTTTGTGACAACCTTTTGAAAGGTGGATATGCACCGATGGGCGGATCACCCGGAGGACCAGGAAGTCCAGGCCCGCCATACCGCGAGAAACGCGAAGTGCCGCGGTTCAGCTTTATCGCCGACGTGGCACTCACGGAGCCCACGACCGACACCCGCATATCCGGCCGAGTGTCGGAAATCAGCCGCAAAGGATGTTACATCGACGTGCTGAACACCCTGCCGGTGGGAAGCTCCATCAACATAAAGGTCTCGCGCGATCAGGGTGTGTTCGCAACGAGAGGCAGAATCATCTACGTCCAGCCGGGGATGGGAATGGGGGTCGCATTCGTCGAGACTCCGCCGGCCCAATTGAATACACTGGACGCGTGGCTGAAAGAACTTTCCTCTTAGCAACAGGCATTCCTGAATCCCCTTCCAACGACGCGAATCCGCCGGCGGCGCCGGCCGGTGGCCTAGACCTGTCACATTAAAGCGTGAAGCCGCTAACGATTGATGCGCGCAGGAATCGCGCGAGCTTTCCCGCGGGCGAGGTGAATGGATGAGCGAGTCTCCCAAGAAATCTGATTACAGGATCCCTCCAAGCCGAGACCGGCGGTCCGCGCCGCGGTTTCGATTCACGGCCCGCGCCGAAGTGGTGGGCCACGGCTCTGATGTGGTGCTGGCCGGAAGAATCGTCAGGATCAGCCAGACTGGGTGTTACGTCAACACGTTGAGCGCCCCTCCAACAGGGACTCAGATTCGATTGAGAATCACGCACGGACTGGACACTTTCAAATCAGCAGGAAAAGTGGTCCATGTGGAGCCCGGAACAGGTATGGGGGTCGAGTTTGTCGACACCTCTGAGGATCAGCAAAAGGTTCTCAGCGCTTGGATTGCCGAGTTGGGCGTTCCCGAGTAGGCAGCTTTTGCAGTTCTCCGCCCTCGACACGTGCCGCCACCGCTCGTCAAAAACGCGGTCCCCACAATGAGACGCATCCAGAAGAGAGGTGCGTCGGTCAGTTGAGCAACCGGCGGAAGAGCCCCGTCAGCACCTCCGCGCGAATTCCAAGTCTCAAGTTATTTTTTATTCCTTCCGACGCGCTTTCCGGCCTCTGTCCTCGCCTGGGGCGCAACGAGAATGCTGCTTGCCTTCACAAGATCAGCGATTTCCTTCCAGTTCAGCCGCGCCGCGTGTACGCGAAGGGTAACCCAGCCGTGCTGTCCGATGTAAGGAGTGCGAAAGAAACGCGAGTCGTTGAGAAAAATCCCTTGCAGCTCTTTTCCCACTTTTACACAAATCCCCAGTTCGCCTTTGTATTCTTCGAGGACGGCGAAGATCTTGCCTCGCACCCGAAAGGCGGGATGGCCGAAGCTCACGCATTCTTCGGTGTCCGGCAGGGCGAGACACACCTTGCGCAATTTTTCCAGGATTTCCTGCTCGGTCTGCATTTCAAATTCCGGCCGGCCGTGCGCTAGAATGATGGTTCCCCAGACCCCGGGAGGGCCAGAGTTGGGCTTCAGCGCAAGTACCCGCCAAATGGGCGATGTAACAGTGGTTGATGTTCGAGGGCGCTTCACGATGATCGAGGGCGAGGCGATTCACGACCTGTTGCTCGATCTTTTTCACGAGGGGCGCACCCGCGTGCTTCTGAATTTCCGCGAAGTCTCTTATCTCGACAGCTCCGGCGTCGGACAGCTCATTCGCGGTCTCTACACGGCGCGGAAGAATGGAGCCGAGCTGCGCGCAGTTGACCTCAGCCCGCGCGCCCGGGAAGTTCTTCGCCTCACCAACCTTCACACGGTTTTCTCAGACTTCCCGGACGAGCAATCGGCGCTCGGCAGTTTTTCAGCCGGCGCCTGAGCAGATCGTCGAGTGGAGACCTCATAAATGCCGAATTGCAACACAGCTGGGAACTTCGGGGGCCAAAGCCCGCAGATTCGGCCATTCTAACGTCGCGGTTGAAACCGCGACCTGTAAAGCGGATTCATGAGATCGGTTGGCTCTGCTGATACCCTAGCTCTGCAAGCGCCGCCCACCAGGACTTGTGGAGTGCGGAAACTCGCTTCCGCTTTGTTTTCAAATCCTGCACAACTCCCGCCATCCTGTGGCTGAGCTATTTCCAGCAGGATCTCAACAGAGCCAGACGGGATCCACGCAAGATCTACTTCTGGATCACGCCACAGGCAATCCGCGCGCCGGAATTTCCTGACGGATCCGTTTTGTAGTCGTCTTCCTTTTCGTGGATCACGATCGCAGTTCCGCCATCGTGAAACAGGGAATTGGGACCGGCATCAAGCGTCACGCCGGGAGCGATTAACGAGGTCTTCGCCTTCCCATCGGCTCCTACAGTCAGGTTCGGCATATCGCCTGCGTGCGGCCCGTTCGGGTTGTCCTTGCCGTGCTGCTTCGCGTCAGGATTCAAATGGCCGCCGGCGGTCTTGAAGTCAGGTCCTTCGCATTTGCCAACGGCATGGATGTGCACGCCGTGGGTGCCCGGGGGAAGCTGAGCGACATCCAAATCCACACGCACTCCGGTGCCGGAAGCCACGAACTGCGCTGTCCCTATCTTCTGTCCCTGAGCGTTGACGATATCCGCATGGGCCTGCCCAAACGCCGCCGTGGCGAAAAGAAGCGCAGGTACTACGACGATGCTTCGAAATCTCATGGGGTTCCCTCCGTGAATTGGCGGCTGGAACCTCCAAAGGTCGAAGGTTGCCGCTTCTGATGCGCCTTTTATAGATGCGCTGAAGGGAGAAAAGCAACGAAGAAAGTTCCGAGGTCCGCCATCAGACGATACGGATGGTCATACGATCCAAAAAGCACGCCCATTGACTGTCAGCCGGCTAGTGGCTGGGTCCTTGCGCCTCGATGTATCGCAGCGCATCTTCCACGGTTCGCGGGCCCACCGGCGACCCGCCCAGAGACTTGGACTCCGTCTTCACGAATTGCGGCTTCCGCCGGGGAGAGAACCGTCCGGGGTCAAATCCGCCGCGTTTGAACTCGAACACCCAGACGTAGTCGCGGCGGGCTTTGTCCGCAGCCGATTCGGAGATCATCGCGGTGTCCACGGTCATCAAGGGGCTGAAGTCCGAAAACCCATTCTTGTCGGTGTGCACAGGGACTGGCAGCGACGACGCGTAGACGTCTTCATCGTGCGTGAAGATCAGCACGAAATCCACCTTTGAAGGCTCCGGCGCCGGGCAGATGCTCGGGTATCTCTTCTTGCGGTTTTGCGCCAGCCATTTGAACTGGGAAGGCGCCAGACCATAGGCCGAGAAATAAATCTGGCACGCCGGATCCTCACTTTCGTTCTCCGGCTGAAAATCAGGGTAGTCTTCTGACTCGGTGGTGGCGGCTACGGGGTGAATGCTCGCGACTTCGCGAGCAGGCTGCACGTTTGCGGTGCTTTCCGTAGACCTGGCACTGTTCGTCGGCGTGGGCGCGGACTTAGGCGCTGGAGCAGGGCTGCTGGAATTGGACGCATTCCCATGCGTCGTCGATGGCGATGCCGCCGGTGCGGCCACCTTGGCCGCGGCGGGTCTGCTTGTCACCGGGGTTGGCGCCGGTTTTGATGCCGAGGCAATGTTTGCCGGACGAGGATTCGAACCCGTAGATTTAATTGTTGTTGCCGCAGTCAGTTTGGTGCTGCCTGCCGCCGGGGTGGCTGCCGTAGAAGGACTCGTCGCAGAAACGGCTGTGGGAGCCGGCGCTGGTGCGCTCGCGGAAGCAGAGAGCACCACGACTGCCGGCGCACTCGGCGGAGCCGGCGGAGGCGCCGAGGGAGGCGCAGCCGGTGGGATTCCGTTCGTTGCCGGCGGAATCGGCGAAATCGGCTGCGGCGCGGGTTCATTGGCGGTCGCCACGAGCGGACGGTTCACGGCAGTGGTGCGCGCCCTTGGCACGGTTCCCAGGCCCACGGGCAAATCCTTATCGTCCTTCAGTGGCGGGAGGCCCGGGAATGCGCTGTCCGGCACCCATCCCTCCGCACCGTTCCCGGATTTGATCTTGACGAACCCTTTTACTCGGCTCGTGATTTCAACCACCTCCCCGCACTTGAGCTTTGTTTGCACATCGAAGCTGTTGAGCGAGTCATAGACCCAAACGATGTCCTGGTTCGCCAGGCACTTCACTGTGGCTGTGTCACCCGCAAATACCGCGCTCTGCATCCATAGCCCGGCAAACACAAGAAAAGCGGTTTTTCTGCGGCTCATGTCGCCTCCCGGAATCCCTAACGCCCCGTTGGCCGGTTCGAGATCATGTCGAATGAATGGTTGGCTGCTTTGCCCAAGGCAGCTCCGAGTGATTTGAGCAGTGTGACTGGTGCAGCCAGTTTGCCGGAGTGGTCCTCGGGCGAACAACTGGACGAAAGACCAAGAAAAGTGCAGGGGCGAAAGGTCTCGCTTTGGTGTAGATTCTCTCCTCCGCGGCTTAAACTCCCAACCAGGTGGCGCCCGATGCGATACGACTTCCTATTGGAGACCTACGAAACCGAGCGGATCAAAGTGGTCAGCGTTTGGAGCGAATTCAAGGATGCGGAGCTCCCCGTGCGGCCCTTGCAGACCGACCCGCGCGGCCGAAGCGTCCATGAACAGATGGTGCACCAGTGCGTCAGCGAAGACATCTGGTTCTGCACGATGCTGGGTATCGATGTCGGAGCCCCCCCATTGCCAAAACCCGAAACGCGCCTCGAATTCATTAAGCGCTACGCCGGGGATAGTGCCAAGCGTCTGGCAGCTCTGCGCTCCAAGGACGAAGCCTGGTGGGAAGGGGAGACCACGTTCTTTGACGTGAAGCGCTCGCGCGCCTGGGTAATGACCCGCCGCATCGCTCACACGGCGCACCATCGCGGCCAGCAAATTGCCATGCTGCGCATGCTGGGCCACAGCCTGCACAGCAACTACGGGCCTACTGCGGACAGGGGAGGCTTAATGCAAAATCACGCTCCGACGATCTACGCCTACAAAAGCGTCGAAGCTCTTCTCCAAGGAGAGGCGGCGGGCGGCGCCAAGTCACCTCTACCGGGCGGAGGCGACAAAGCCGTAACCGAGCGACCGGGAGAGCTTCGGTCCTAAAACTGGCTGGATGCTGAATTGCCAACTAGCCGGTCGCTTTCCCGCTGAAACGCGTCATTTCACCTCGGCGCCCCCGAAAACCCGGCGGATCAAGGCTCACTTCGCACCGCCACCAGGGCCGAACTCTCGACAATCGGCTCCGAGACGAGATCCGCCGGAAGCAATGAGCGGACAGCTTGCTCAAGCTCATGGGCGGTCGCGGCATGCTGCGGGTAGTTGAACACTTTGACGAAGGCGGAAAAGCGGCTGGCCGCGCCGGCAGCGTCCCGCAGCGCGTCCTCCATGCGGGAGGCCAACGCGCGGGCCTGTTCCATTGTCACGCCGGGAAGGATGGTTCCGAAAGCCTCGTGGGAAAAACAGTAAAGCGAATCCTCGCGTCGCAGCCGCCGGCTCATCGCCTTCACCGCATCGCCAAATGCCGTTGTCATCTCGGTTTGGTCGGGGATGCCGACCGCCGGCGTGAGCAGTACGACCACCACGGAGAATGACTCCGAGCCGGACAACGTGCGTCGATACTCCATGGCCAGGCGATCCTGAAACTGATTGAATCGAGGCAAGGCGGCAAGCAAATCTTGGGCGGCCTGCCTCCTCAGTTCTGCCGACTGGCGGCGCTCCACGTGAATCTGTTCCCGCAACCGGCAGACGATGCGATACCTCTGCCAAATGTAGCTCACGAGCAAGAGGCACAGAGCGCAGAATCCGAAAAAACAGACTTTCAGTGTCCCGCCCGAGAGGACTTTCGACCAGCTAAAAACCAAGGGGTAGGCAAGCAGGGCGAACCCAGAACCCAGCAGGAGAATACTGCCCATCGCGAGCATGACCAGCTGAAACTCACGGCGGTCCAGGCTAGCACTATCGACGGTGTCAAATAATTGCATCCTGAAGCGTCCCGGCTCCGGGCCTGATGCCTTGGGAGGAGATTTGCCACCCGCCTCACGCACGAAGCCCGGCGTCAGCAAGCAAAAGTTTGGCCATTCGAATTCGATCCCAGTCCGCCGCTTGCGCACCCTAGTTGTGATGAAACTCCGCCTACCGTCACGCTGGCGGGCGTTCAACGTAAGATGGCTGGGATAGCGACGCGCGAGCCTGTGGGGAGTGTCCTTCCCAATTCGGCAAATTTTTCCCGGTTTGCATAGGTCATGAAGCCGGGTTGCAAAGGCTGTGGATTGTTACTTCAAGCGAACCGTGTAGTCGCCATCGGTGCGTTCGATCTCGAGCTTGTCCTCACGGGCCAGCCAGCCAACCGCCATGAAAAACACGCTTTGCGGCGCGTTAATCTCTTCCATCAAAATAGCCATTGTCAGCGGCCCCGAGGTTGAGAGAGCTTGCCAGATGGCTCCCGCGGTTTCTCCGACTTGCGCGAAATTCATAATGGCCTCGCTTTGGGTGGTAAGCGCTTTTCTTCTGCGCAGTGCCGACGACGCAGCAGCCCATTGAAGTAACGCCTCAAATTCGTCCGGGCAATACCCTGCTTGCTGCGTATTGAAGACAGGCTGAGACGCCATGCAAACCCCTCAATATGAAGCTAGGGCGTCCGCATTAACGCTCTATGAGGGGCCGGTGAAAAAACACCGAATCTGCGAGCCTCCGGGAACCGGGGCAGTTAGCCTCGTCGCCTGCCGGTTTTCCACAGGTGCCGCTGGACGCGCATTTCCCATGCTGGTATCCTTCCGCCTCCCGAATCAGCCCGGGTAATCATTTTGAAACGAGGGCAAAAATGGTCGCGGATACTCAGCAGCGCTACTGCGGTGTCTTGTGTCTCCATTGCCGCCAGCCAATTCCGCTTTCACCGAGGGTCATGCGCAGGGTCGCCGAACTCCGGGGTTTGGAGCCGAATCCGCACCGCGAGCTAGGTTCCCACGCTTTTACCCTCCGGTGCCGCGCCTGCGAAAGGGAGGGGATGTACGCCGAGCCCGACTTCATAGATTGCGAGGGCACGCCGAGGGCTCGGAATTACTGTTCGCGTCCCCCCACCCGCGATTGTGGAGCTCCCGCCGCGTACACTCGCGCTGCGGGCAACTAAGCGACGGGCGGCTGCCAATCCGCGGCCACCAAGATGCATTAGTGCGCGGACCTCTCCGCCTTGATCCAGGCCGCCTGCCACGCTATGGTTTAGATTCCCTCCCGCACTTCCGACCGAATATACTGGCTGGGGCATCTAACGGGAGGGAGAGGTGTGCACAGAGATGCAACCTGCGTGTTTTCATCAGCCGCCGTGGCGTAAGACGAGGGTCATGATTCCAGCACTTTTGCTAATCGCGAGCGCGATTTTGTGCGCGCCTCTCATGGCGCAAGTGCAAGGCCCGCTCCCTCACCCGCCCTCGTCGGCAGGCTCTCCCCCCAGCCCGGCGGCAGCGACACCTCCAAAGCCGGCTCCTCCAGCTTCCTCCGGAATTTCGAAGGAGCCACCATCCGTTCCAGTGGAGCAGATTATCCAGCGCTTTGGCCAGCGGGAGGCCGAATTCAAGAGGGAGCGCGACTATTTCACCTACGAGCAAACCTTCGTGGTCCAGACGCTCGATGATGCGGGCCAGCCCGACGGAGAGTACCGCATGAGCAGCGACATCGTCTTCACGCCCTCCGGCAAGCGCTATGAAAAGGTCACTTACGCGCCCCCTCCGACCCTCGAGCGGATCACGCTCTCCGAACAAGATTTCAACGACCTGAAGAACATCACGCCCTTCGTCCTGACCGCGTCCGAACTGCCGAAATATAACGTCACCTACGTAGGGCGCGAGCAGTTGGATGAGCTCCATACCTATGTTTTCGACGTGGAGCCGAAGCTCATCGAGAAAAACCAGCGCTATTTCCAGGGCCGCATCTGGGTGGACGACAAAGATCTCGAGATCGTGAAGACCTACGGCAAGGCAGTGCCGGATATTCGCAAAGGGGGCAACGAGAACGTGTTTCCCCGCTTTGAGACGTACCGCGAGAATATCGAGGGGAACTACTGGTTTCCAACCTACACCCGCGCCGACGACTACCTCCACTTCCGCTCCGGAGATGTCCACATCCGCATGACCGTCCGCTACACGAACTACAAGCGATTTGGCGTGACCGTCCGCATCGGAGCGCCCATCGAGAACAATCCGCCGAAACCAT
>Ga0187781_10000375_pt1 | contig 31619 bp, 28 predicted proteins | sample 0715_SJ02_MP02_2_FD_132447 | JGI IMG/M metagenome (GOLD analysis project Ga0187781, IMG submission 132447) | Tropical peat soil microbial communities from peatlands in Department of Meta, Colombia - 0715_SJ02_MP02_20_MG | ecosystem: Environmental > Terrestrial > Soil > Wetlands > Peat | place... | reverse complement strand
CGCCGGCTGGCGGTGGACCAGGCTAGCAAAATACCGCTTGACAAACCAGGTACGGGGGCGTATAACCGTGTGCGTACACGGCTCCTTTCCACGGAGCGCCGTTCTCACGGTCACGACTTCGCGGCGACTGGCTCGTCCGCTGATTCTTGCGTTGGGTTTTGGGTCTGGTCTAATTCCTAGTACGACAAACCGCATAGAGAGGAGTGTCGCCATGATGCAGACGCGCAGGCATCACCGAATACTTTGGGTAACGGCGTTCTTGTGTTTCTGTACCTTGCTGGGCGGGCGCGCCGCCTTCGCCCAAGTGGACACCGGCGCCTTATTGGGAACTGTGAAGGACGCCTCCGGCGCCGTGATCCCTAACGCCAAAGTCACTTTAACCAACGAGGGTACGTCTCTCACGCTCACCACCGCCACGCGCGAGGACGGCACCTACATTTTCACGCCCTTGAAGATCGGCACCTACACCGTCGAGGCCGAGGCCGCCGGTTTCGAGAAAGGGCGGAGCGCCGGCAACGTCGTCAACATTCAACAGCAAGTGGTCGTGGACTTCACTTTGGCTCCCGGCACGGTGACTCAGACGGTCGAGGTCACCAGCCAGGCGCCGTTGCTGCAAACTCAGAACGGCTCAGTGGGCCAAGTGGTCAATTCGAACGCCATCAACGACCTGCCGCTGAACGGCCGGAACTTCAACTTTCTGGCCCGGCTCACGGCGGGCGTTACGGAGGGCCAGGAGGAAGGCCGGAGTCTGAACTCCAATGGGTGGTTTGCGGCCAACGGAACGCGGCCCGCTCAGAACGACCTCTTGCTGGACGGCATCGACAATAACAGCGACAACGTCGACTTCCTGAACGGCGCGGCGTACGTGGTGAAGCCGCCCGTCGATGCGCTCAGTGAGTTCAAGCTCCAGACCAACTCTTTCAACGCGGAGTTCGGCCGCGCCGGCGGGGCCGTGCTCAACGCCACGGTGAAGTCGGGGAGCAACCAGATTCACGGCGACGCCTGGGAATTTGTGCGCAACGACAAGTTCGACGCTGCCGATTTCTTCCAGGACGCCGCCAATGAGTCGAAAGGCGAATTCCGCCAAAACCAATTCGGAGGAACCATCGGCGGCCCGATTCGCAAGAACAAGACGTTCTGGTTCGGCGATTATGAGGGAACCCGAATCCGCCAGGCGACGCCTTGGTTGACCACCGTTCCCACAGCCGCCGAGGCCTCGAGTGGATTCACCGATTTCACCGATCTGATCGGCGGTGAGAACGCCGGAGTGGCCGGCACGGACCTGCTGGGCCGCACTGTCCAACTGGGCACCATCCTTGACCCGGCCACCACGCGGCCGGTGACGGCGGGACAGGTGGATCCGGTGACTGGATTGACGGCCACCGGCACGGGCTTCGTGCGCGACCAGATCCAGTGCAACGGTGTGCTCAACACGATCTGCCCCGCCCGCCTGGATCCCAATGCGATCAAGTTGCTCCAGCTTTTCCCGACGCCTACCGCGCCCGGACTTTACAGCAACTACAGCAGCAATCCCAGGGGGTCGACCAACGTCAACCAATTCGATGTGCGCATCGACCAGAACTTCAGCGATAAGGACCAAGTGTTTGCTCGCTACAGCTTCTTTGACTCGCCCACCTTTAGCCCCGGGCCTTTCACGGGCTACGCCGACGGCGGCGGGTTCAACAACGGAAATCAGAAGTCTCGTCCCCAGGGCGCGGCGGTGAGTTGGACACACTCTTTCTCACCCACGGTGATCAACGAAGCCCGAGTCGGCTGGACCCGCGAATCCGTCGTCCGCACTCAGGCCTATGGCAACGACACCAGTAATATTCCCGGGCAGTTTGGCATTCAAGGCATCCCGCAGGAGCCCGGCAACGGGGGCTTGCCCAATTTCGAAATCGGCGGACTGAGTCAACTGGGCTCGGCGGAATGGCTGGTCAGCGCACGGTACAGTCGAACTTTCCAGATCACCGACAACCTGACAAAGATTTACGGCTCGCACAGCTTCAAGGGCGGGGTGGAGATTCAGCAAATTCAATTCCCCTGGATCGCTCCCCCCTACTCGCGAGGCGAGTTCGACTACAACGGGTCCTACACTGCCATCCCGAACGTCGGAGACGGAAGCACCGGGCGCGCGATGTTCCTGTTGTTGCCCCAGGCGACGCCGACGTACGCAGGCGGGGTGGCGGATCTCGGCGGACCCAACAACGTCAACGCCTCGAACTTCGGCTACCTCAATCCCTTCAAGAACTACTACGGCATCTACTTCCAGGACGACTGGAAAGTGACGCCGAAGTTCACCTTGAACCTGGGACTGCGCTGGGATTACTTCGGAATCGTGGGAGACAAGTTCAACGCGCAGGGGAATTTCGTTCCGGGCGCGCCCTTCTCGACAGCGGAGTTCCTGATGGACAACGCTGCCAAGAGCGTTCCGCTTTCTTCCTCGTTCAGCACGCTGTTGGCGAAGGACGGCATCAACCTCGTGTACACCGATGCCTATGGGAAAGGCTTGGGCACTGCACAGCACACCAACTTCGCGCCGCGCTTCGGATTTGCCTATCGCCTCCAGTCCAAGTTGGTCCTGCGCGGCGGCTACGGAATCTACTACGGCGGATTTGAAAACCGCGGCGGTTACCCTGCCCTGGGTTACAACTACCCCTTCCAATTCAGCTTTTATTTCCCGTCCGCCAATTCCCAGACACCGGATGTCTACCCGGACGGCACTCAGGCTTCGCTCGAGCGCGGGTTTCTGGATATTCCTCTCGACCCCTCGCTGGTGCAAGCGGGAGGACTGACGTTTCGGGGGATTCAGTTGCATTACGTCACCCCTTACGTGCAGGGCTATAACCTGTCAACTCAATACGAGCTGACACCGCATGACTCCTTTGAAGTTGGGTACGTGGCTTCCCTGGGCCGGCACATTGAGACCTTCTCGGGCACTAACAATGTGGCGGAGATTTTGCCGCCCGGCACCAACCCGCAAGCCTATGTTCCTTTCCCGGATTTCGCCCGCGGTTCTTCCTACGCGACCTCTAACTCGAACAGCGATTACCATTCCCTCCAGGCCAAGTACGACCGGCGGTTCGCCAAGGGCCTGGATATGCTCGGCGCTTTCACCTGGGGAATGACCCGCACGAATGCGGACGACCTGCTCAGCGGCGGCGGCATTGCCGGTTTCCGCGCGCCTGACCTGCCCCACTTCGGAATTCAGGGGGATATGGGGCTGGCGAGTTACGACATCCGCAAGGCCTTCTCGTGGAGCGGCACTTACCAGATTCCCTTTGGGCACGGGCAGCACTACGGCGCCTCAACCGGCAAGCTCGAGGATGGAGTGCTGGGCGGCTGGATGTTTAACTGGATCGCGACCCTGGATGACGGCCAGCCCCTTACTCTGAACTGTATCACCTACGGGACCGCCGGACTCGGCTGCTACGGTCTCGAGACCGGGGCGCCCAAATACGCCGGCCCGCACAATGTTAACCAATGGATGAACCCCGCGGCCTTTGCCGATCCTGCTGCGGCCACGACCATCGGGCAGAGCGATTACGCTCCTTTGGGGGGCGGCGCGACCCAAATCATCGGCCCCGGATTCCATCGGCTCGACTATTCTCTGTTCAAGCAATTCCAGACCACCGAGAAGACTCGCCTGGAATTCCGCGCCGAATTCTTCAACATCACGAACCACCCGAACTTCGCAGTTACCAGTATGTACACCAACTACAAATCCACCTCGACCTTTGGGCGGATCACTGCTACCCGCGACAGTCCCAACGACCCGCGGCAAATCCAGTTCGCGCTGAAATTCTACTTCTAGCGCTTACGGGTCAACGATGCGATTCCTTGCTTTCTGAGGGCGGCCGGAAAAACGGCCGCCCTCATTTTTGTCGCCCGGCAGGGCATGGCGATCGCGGTTATCAATTCCAAAGAAAAAGACTGGACCACAGAGCACCCAGAGAACACAGAGAAAGAACCGCGGCTCTTCTCCGTGAACTCTGTGTTCTCTGTGGCGAGGTTCTTCTCAGCTTGAAGGGGCGCAGTCGCACGCGTAGAATGAACTCGAATGGACCCTGAAGCGCGCCGTCAACCGCTCCGTGCCCCCTCTTTTTTCCGGAGGGGAATCCGAGTCACGGCCGGTGCGGTCCTGACGCTGCTTCTCGTGGCGGCGGTCGTTTCGGCAGGGGAAGGCGCGGGGCAGGCGGGCGCGCCTTCCGGGAACAACGGCAGCAACTCCCAGAGCCGGCGGCCCGGTGATGTCGAAAGCATGCTGAGGCAGGCCGTCGCCTCGGCGCCGGACAGCTTTGAGGCCAACCATCGGCTGGGCGAATTCTACCTTCAGTCGGGTAAATTGAAAACTGGGATCCCCTATCTCGAGAAGGCGCGGCGAATCGATCCTGCGCATTACGTGAATGGTTACGACTTGGCGCTCGCGTATCTCGAAACTGGCGACCCCGAGAACGCCGCCCGGCAAATCCGCGAAATGCTGGGCCGGCAGAACAACGCCGAGTTGCATAACCTGCTGGGCGAGACGGAGGAGAAGGCCGGCCGGTATGTGTCGGCGGCCAACGAATTCCAGGCCGCGGCGCACCTGGAGCCGAGCGAAAAGTACCTCTTCGATTGGGGGAACGAACTTCTTCGGCACCGCGGCTACGAGCCGGCCGTCAAGGTTTTTTCGAGCGGAGTGGAGCGTTATCCCCAATCGGCCATGCTGCACATAGGGCTTGGGGTTGCTTACTACTCGCTGGGTTTTTATGACGACGCGGCGAAGATGCTTTGCCGCTCGACTGACTTGGCTCCCTCGGATCCGCGCCCCTATCTCTTTCTCGGCAAGATGTTCGACATCTCGCTGAACCAGAGTGATGAGGTGACGGCGCGCTTGAAGCGTTTCGTCGAGATTCAGCCGCGCAACGCCCTCGCCAGCTACTATTACGCGATGAGTCTCTGGAAGGGGCACCGTGAGCAGGGCCTGAAAACGAATAAACCGCTCGTCACCTCGTTGCTCAAGCGCTCGGCGGCGCTGGACCCGAAATTCGCAGACCCGCACCTGCAACTCGGGATTCTCTTTGCCGGCGACCGGAAATACGGCGATGCGAGCGAGGAGTTTCAACAGGCGATCCGGCTCCAACCGGATCTGGCGGATGCGCACTATCATTTGGCGCAGGCCTATTCGCGTCTGGGAGAAAGGGGCCTGGCGGCAAAGGAACTTGAACTCTACCAGCGCTATCACCAGCAGGAGATGACCGAGGACGAGAAAAGGCGCAACGAAGCAGCGCAGCTCTATTTCGAAATGCAGTAGCGCAGACCTGCTTTCCAAGGTCTGCGGTTTTGCCTTGCGCGGAATACCCGCAGACCTTGGAGGGCAGGTCTGCGCTACCCAACTTCTCGACTACGAGGTGCACCACGGATGACCACCTTTGCGCATGATTGCCTGGAAGGAAAAGCTGTTCTGATTACTGGCGGGCTCGGCGCCATCGGGAAGGTTGTCGTCTCCCGGTTGCTCTCGCACTCGGCGCGCGTGGCGGTGAATGATGTGCTGAGCGTCGAGCAGGCCGAGCAGCTCGGCAAAGGACTGGGCTGGCCGGGCGAACGATTCGTCTACGTGCGCGCCGATGTCACCACGCCCGGTGGCGCCCGGGAACTGATCGCGAAAACTCTCGAGGCCTTCGGCCGTCTCGACGTGGCCCTCTGCCATGCCGGGATGGCGCAATCCTGTCCTCTCCTTCAGTATTCGGTCGAGGATTGGGACAAGATCATGGACGTGAACTTGAAGAGCGCGTTTCTGGCGGCGCAAGCTTCGGCGCGCGCCATGGTGGAGCGGGGCATCAAGGGGAAAATCATTTTCACCTCGTCCTGGGTCCAGGATGTTCCCTGGCCGGATATTACCCCTTACAACGTAACCAAAAGCGGCATGAAGATGCTGATGAAGGGCATGGCGCGGGAGTTGGCGGTGAAAGGCATCCGAGTGAACGCGCTGGCCCCCGGCATCGTGGGCGCGGGCATGGGCAAGCGGCAGTGGGACACGGAACCCGATTACCGCCGCCGCGCCGAACGCGCGATTCCCTTGGGCTATCTTCAGCCGCCGGAATCCGTGGCCGATGCGCTGATTTTCCTTTGCTCTGACGCGTCCGACTATATCACCGGAATAACCTTGCTTGCGGACGGAGGCTGCAGCCTCTACCCGATGGATTGATACCATGAAAATCACAGCAGTTAAGACCCTGGTAGTTAATGCCCAGATGCGAAACTGGGTCTTCGTGAAAGTGGAGACAGACCAGGCGGGCCTCGCGGGGTGGGGCGAGGCTTCGCTCGAGTGGAAAACCCGGGCGGTGGTCGGCGCCGTCGAAGACTTCGCGCCGCTGATTATGGGTGAGGATCCCACGCGCATCGAGTACCTGTATCAGAAGCTCTACCGCGAGTCTTTCTGGCGGATGGGCGTCATCGGCATGAGCGCCATCAGCGGCATCGAGCAGGCTTGTTGGGACATCGCCGGCAAGTCCCTGGGGCTGCCAGTGTACAAGCTGCTGGGCGGCGCGGTGCGCGACCGGGTGCGCATGTACACGCACCTGGGGGGCGGCGACATGAAATCAGTTTACGAGACCTTCGACCCGAATCCGCTGATCGACTTGGCGCTGGCGGTGGTGGCGAAAGGTTATAGCGCCGTCAAGGTGGTGTGCGTCCCTTACTCCGAACCGCTTATGAGCGTGTCGTACGTCAAGAAGTTTGCCGAGGCTATCAAACGGCTGCGGCGCGCGGTGGGGGACGGCGTGGATATAATGATCGACTTTCATGGCCGTGCCTACCCGGCGATGGCCATCGAATACATCAACGCGGTCACGGAGTTCCATCCCTACTTCTGCGAGGAACCCGTGCCCCCGGAAAACGTCGCGGCCCTGCGCGAAGTTCGGCAGGCGGTGCGCGTGCCCATCGCCACGGGAGAAAGGCTCGTGACGCGTCACCAGTTTCGCGAGGTGTTCGAACTGCAAGCCTGCCACGTCATTCAGCCCGATCTCTGCCACTGCGGAGGCTTGCTCGAGGGCAAGAAGATCGCGGCCATGGCGGAGGTTTACTATATGGGCGTGGCGCCGCACAACCCGCTGGGCCCCGTGGCCAATGCCGCCGCCCTGCACTTCGCGCTCTCGACTCCGAATTTCCTTATCCAGGAAGATATGCTCACCGACGTTCCCTGGCGATGGGACGTCGTCCGCCACTCTCTCGAGACTCGAGAAGGCTACTGGCTGAAGACCGAACAGCCCGGCCTCGGTGTGGAAGTGAACGAAGACGAGGCTCGCAAGCACCCGTTCCTGCCGGAGGTGATGCCCGCCACCGCCATTCGCGCCCGCGACGGAGCCATCCTGGATTGGTAAGCAAGTGCCGTGCCTGGACGCTGTTTCAAAAACTTCTCTTGCCACGCAATGTTCGTCTATGGCACAATCGAGCTAGATTGTCTAGATTAAGGCGAGTTTCGATGCCGTGGCGTCTGGCAGATGCTAAGAATCGCTTCAGTGAGCTGGTGAACCGCGCGCTGGCCGGGGACCCCCAGGTGGTCCTCCGGCGTAACGATGCTGTGGTCGTGCTCGCGCGTCGGGATTACGAAAAACTGGCAGGCAAGCGGCGAAGCTTCAAGCAATTCCTCCTTGGCAAAGGCCCAAGCCTGCAGGGGCTCGACCTCCGTCGCGACAAATCCCCCATGCGGGACGTGAAACTGTGAGAGTCTTGCTCGACACCTGCGTGCTCTCAGAACTTCGTCATCCGAGAGGAAATCGCGGGGTTCTCCAAGCCGTAGACGCTCTCGACGAAGAAGAACTATTCGTGAGCGTTATATCCACTGGCGAAATTCTCAAGGGCATCTCCCTATTAGAAGAAATCCCGAGAAAACGTACGCTTGAAACCTGGCTCGCGACCCTCGAACGCGACTACGCCGATCGAATTCTCTCGATCGATCTCGAAACCAGCCGCCTCTGGGGGGAGCTTACCGCTGCGGCACAAAAATCGGGGCGGGTGGTGCCTGCCGCGGACGGACTTATCGCCGCCACGGCGATCCGCCACGGGCTCCGTCTGATGACCCGGAACCCTGCCGACTTCGAATTTACTGGGGTCTCACTCCTTAATCCGTGGGAGGCGTGAGGGCCCGCAGGCTAGCGCTTAGCTGCCATAACAAGTGTACTTTACGTTGGGGATTGGAAGGGCGGGGCTTCAGCCCCGAAGCTCGTTCCGGGCAGCATTTAGGGGCTTTAGCCCCTGAAGCAACCATGGCTTCAGGGCCTAAAGGCCCGATCTACCTACGTCCTTGAGCCGGCGGAGCTGAAGCCCCGCCCTTCCGAAGTCTTCTCCTGCTTCCTGCCGGAGGCCGTTGTTTTCGCCATGTGGACGTATCTCGCGGGCCCGTTCCTGTCTCTCTTGCCGCAACGTTGGCGGGCCGGCCTGCCTTGCGCCGTGTCGATTCACTGGCGGCGCGCGACCTTCATCTCGGGAGCGATTGAGGCCCTCGCCTCGCTCTGCGCCCTGGTGGTCTGGTATTCGTATTCCGTCTCCCGCCATACCCCGATGCAGATTGAGCAAGCCCTGCGGGCCCATCCCAACCTTCACCCCAGCGAAATGCAGATGGGCTTGATCGGCTTCGTTTTCGTGGCTCTCAATGCGGTGACGTGGGTCATCTGCTGGTTCTGGCTCGAAGGTTGCGTCCGGGCCTTGGGCGCCGCTTTCACGCAAGAATCCTTGGGGACTCTTCCGCTCTGGATCGTCGACAAGTCGTATCGGGTTCTCCGCGAGAGACGCCGGCGCCGCCAACGGCCGCCGCTCGTGCCCGACGAGGTCAAGTGGGTCAACGACGGCCAAGTGGAATTCCTCAAAATCATGTCCTGCCGGCCCAAGCCCACTTGGCAAGACAGGTGCACCATCCGCTTCCAAGATGAGTTCTTCACCGTCGAGAAGTCACTCGCCGGCGCGGGCCTGCGGCCTTACACTTATCACCTGCGGCGATTGCAACCCGGCGAACTCGTCCGCGCCCCGGAGGATTACGACCCCCTCGCGCTGCCCGTCGAACCCCAGCGAGAGGAAAACATCCTGTCTTCCATTTACCACGCCCTGAGAAAGTAGCGCAGACCTGCTTTCCAGGTCTGCGGCTTTTCGGGACGGAGTGGCGGGACGCGCCGCACCCCATCACGCAAGAGCGGTTCAGTGGTAGTATCATTTGCAATTTACGACCCCATCAAACATCTGAGTCATTCCCGCGAAGGCGGGAATCCACCGCCGAACCAGGGCATTTAAGCGGGATTGTGCGCTGGATTCCCGCCTTCGCGGGAATGACGCGGTGTGCGCGGCCGCCAGCGAAATGAGACGACTACCGGTGGTTCGTTGTCTTTGACAACATTGTCGAGATGCGATACATTGTATCTCAGCGAGGTCTGAGCCTATGGCAACGACCATGGTCCACGTCCGAGTGGATGAAAAGGTCAAGAAGAGAGCCGCGAGAACACTGGCGGTAATGGGAATGTCGATCTCCGATGCGGTACGCGTGCTGCTGGTTCGCGTGGCCGCCGAGAAGGCCCTGCCCTTCCGTGTCAAAGTGCCCAATCGAAACACCATCCGGGCAATAGAGGCAGCAGATAGAGGAAAGGGCAAGCGCTTTAAGTCTGCCGCCGGCCTTCTTAGGGACTTGGGTATTTGAAAGTGCGAAACCTGATCGCCGGCGGGCAATGGGTGGATAGAGGTTCGTGATTGCTTGTATATACAAAAAGCGCTACAATTGAAAATGCATTATGAATGGGACGAAGCGAAGAATCTCAGCAATCTCGCCAAGCACGGTCTGGCCTTCGAGGATGCCGAACATGTGTTTGCGGGACCGTGCGTCACATTTGAGGATGACCGTTTCGATTATGGGGAGCAACGACTGATCACCCTGGGCTTACTCGCGGGCCGACTGGTCGTGATCGCCCACGCACCGCGGGGCGAGACGACGCGCGTCATCTCCATGAGAAAGGCAAATCGTCGTGAACAGGAAATCTATCAAAAGCGACTTGGCGCGGCTTGACCGGATGACCGATGCCGAGATTGACTACTCGGACATCCCGCCACTCAGCAAATCCTTCTTTACGAAGGTGAAGGCGCCTTGGCCGCCGGCAAAGAAACAACTCAGCATCCGTCTTGATGCGGACGTCGTGGCTTGGCTCAAGAGCCAGGGCCGGGGTTACCAGACGCGCATCAATCGCATCTTGCGGGCGGCCATGGAAGGTCAACCCGCGCGGCGTTCGCGTTCCGCGGCTCACCCCTGACGATCGGCCGAGCCGCCTGCTCACCCGCGGGCTTGGTAGGCGATTCGTTCTGAATCCCCCAACCGCTTCCTGAACCCACATCGCTTTACGCCGCAGCCAGAACAGAACTTCAGAATCTTCGTACTCTCTCTTTGCTCTCTTTTTGCTCTCTTTTTGCTTGACAAACCGCTCGACGTGTGATAGCCTACTGCCTGGGCTTATGGCTAGAGCCGACAGAATGCGCGCAAGGGAAACGAACTCCAGGGGCCGCGGGACCCCAGAATCGCTAAGACTTACCCAATCGTGGGAACGAAGCTGGTGTCTTGTCCCAGTCTAACCCAGGGCTTGCGCCCTGGGCTATTATATACCGCCCCTGACGGGGCTTAATCCCCGCAGGGGATTTATAAAGTAGCCGGGGGCAGCGCCCCCGGAATCGTGGCCGCCACCAAGCCCGACCCTGCAAGGGTCGATGGGAAAACCTGCAAAGCGCCTGGTGGCTGGCGATGCGACCCCTGCAGGGTCGCGGAGATTCCCGGTTACGGTTCCGGGGGCTCTGCCCCCGGCTACTCAATGCTGCCCTTGCAGGGCGCCAGGGAGCAAGCGGGACACTAAAGGTGGGAGGTTGTCCGCCAGCAGCACGCTGACCGGGTGTCCAGCGTAAGCTATGGGTAACGACGAGACGTACGGACAGCGGCTTTCGTTTTGCGGTTGGTCCGGCGAAGGCCCTGGAATATCAAACGGATGTTCTAAACAGACGTTTTAAACAGATGTTTTAAACAGTTGTTTTAAACACATGTTCAAAACCCCTGGTCGAAAAGACAAGTCGGTTGGCCGGACAAGCAGCAAGCCGCCCAATGTGAGATTCTACGGAACAAAGCCGGAATGTCTATGAAAACAAAGGACAACGACAATAAGTCAGGCAGTCGAGGTGGCTAGCGGGCGGCTGCAGCGACAGATTGTCCTAGCGCCCCACGGATCTTCTTCTCCACCGTGTCCACGAACGTCTGCACTGTCAACCCTTCCTGCCGGTGCACCACCCGCCCGCCGCGGTCGAAGATGACCAGGGTGGGAAGTGAGACCACCGCCAACAGCCGGTCCAGCCCCTGCGCATAAGCAACTTGTGTAGTCCATCGCTCTTGCTGGATATAAGCCGGCACGCGCTCCCGGTTCTCGTCCACGTTCACCGCCAGGAACACCACGCCCGGCTCGTTGCGGAAGGCCTTGGTGACTTGCTCGAGCAGGCTCCCCTCCAGTCGGCAGGGCCCACACCAGGTGGCCCAGAATTCCAGCACCACCACCTTGCCTCGGTAACCGGCGAGGGGCAGCAGCGAGCCGTCGGTGCGCTTGAGCACGAAGGCGAAGGGATCGCGGAGATCGGTGTTGGGCTGGCCGGAATCCTGGAATCGCGGCGCCAGGGAGAGGGAAAGCTGGTCGTAGCGGGCCAGGACAAGGTCGCCCAGACCCTTCTCGGACCCGTGTAAAGCCAGGTAGCAACTGCCCAGCTTGCGGCGCACCTGCTCGCGCTGCACCGGATCGGCGCCCGGACCGGGGAAGGCGAAGGCGGTGGCGAACTCATCCACGGCTCGCTCCAGGTCGTTCTTCTTCACGGCCAGGTCGCCCAGGCGCTCCGCAACCTCACGCGAAGGGTAGACGGCATAGCTCTTGTTATAGTCGGCTTCCGCCTTGTCCGTGGCGCCGGAGTCGGCGAACAACTTTCCCCGCAGCAGACAGGCCTGGGCCAGCATCAGGGCGGACTGGCCGGAGCCGTGCGCCTGTCCCGCCCCGGGCGGACCGGGAGGTTGGTATTGCTTCTCCTCGATCGCGACAAGGTGGGTGGCGTGCTCGAGGGCCCTGGCGTAGTTGGCGGCGCCGCCCTGCCGTTCGAGCAGTTCGACCAGGGTGGAAAGCACCGCGGGATCGTCAGGCCGGAAGGCCAGCAACTTCTCGCCATATTCGATCCCGGTTTGAGGATCGTTGGCGCGGAACGAGGACTTGTAGATGGCCTCAATCACCTGCTCGCGATGCGCGCTGGCGGGGAAGTGATCGAGAAAGGACTCCAGGTTCTTGATCACAACCTGCGGGTTGTCCTCGGCGTAGCGGACCGCATCCTGAAGCGCCTGCGCTTCCTGCCTTTCCTCGGAGGGCTGAGCGGCGGCTTGCGGCGGCGTAGCCGGGGGGGCCGGCGGATTCTGGGCTCCCGCGGCCACCCGCAGGAAAAGAGCGCCGAGCAAGAACAGAAGGAAGTGACGAGCGACGAGTGACAAGTGACGAGCCGGAAGGCGCGCCAGAACGGCCGCGCGTAGAGGACTGAAACCCGAAGTCGAGATGAGCCGTCGTTGCCCCATCTTGCTAAATCTAAAGAGAAGCGGAGTCGAGGTCAAGTCAAATAGGGCGTGCTGCTATAATGGTAGTTTCCCAAGGAGCTACAATGAGACAAGGACGAATTCGCGCCATTTTCCTGGATGCCGGCAACACTTTGGTCTTCCCGAAGATCGAGGTGATTATCGGGGAGTTGAGAGAGCGCGGCTACGCCGCTACGCCGGAGGACTTCTACGGCGCAGAGCGATTGGCCAAACATAAGCTGGATGAATGGCTGTGGCCCCAGATTCGGGCCGGCCAAGTGCCCGAGCAGATCGACTATTTCTACTGGTCGGCGTATTTGCGCGAACTCATCCGCCGGCTGGGCGCTGCGGAGAGCCAGCAGAGTGAACTGAGCGCGCGCCTGATTCAGAGCTTCCAGAACATCGAGAATTGGTCGCGGGTCATGCCGGATACGCCTCCCTTCCTCGAGTGGCTGCTGGCGGAAGGCTACCTTCTGGGAGTGATCTCCAACTCCGTTGGACTGCTCGAGGGCCAACTCTTGCGCTTGGACCTGGCGCGCTATTTCCAGGCGATCTTGGATTCAGCCATCGTAGGCATTCAAAAGCCCAATCCGGGGATCTTCAAGTTGGGGCTCGAGCGCCTGGCCGTGAGCGCCGCGGAATCGGTGTTTGTCGGTGACACCTACGCGACGGACATAGGCGGCGCGCAACTCGCCGGGTTGACCGGCGTGCTAATCGACAGTGTCGAGGCCTACCCGGATGCCACCTGTCCCAGGATCGCGTCGCTCCCGGAACTGCGGCGTGTCCTCGAAGGTCTGTAAGACGCCCTCCCTTGCTTCGCCTACGTTTCTCACCACGCCTTGGGAAGGACGGAGCTTTAGCTCCGCCGCAACCGCACCTGGTCGCGAAAGTTGGCCCCGCCCTTCCATTCTTCTCCAACCATTGGGCAAGCCCTATCCCAACGGTGCCCAGGAGTGCTACCATTCCTTCGGCGTGTGACGACACGCCAGGGGGTGCAATATGGAGGTTGAAAAACATCATCGCAAAAAAGAGGACTACAAGCTGCGTACCCACATGATCCACGGGAGCTTTGACAGCAAGAAGTGGGACTACAACCACCACGTGGTCCCGCCGGTCTCCCATTCCACAGCCTTCCGCCTGACCTCTCTCGAGCGGGGCGCGAAAGGCTTCGTGCAGTTTGCTTCCGCTGACGAAGCCTTGAGCGGCCACATGCCGATCTACATCTACGACCGTCTGGACGAACCCACACGGGCGATGCTCGAGGAAAACCTGGCCTATGCGGAGGGCGGCGACGTCTGCGTCACCTTTGCCACCGGTATGGCGGCGATCAGCGCGGCTCTGGGTTCGACGCTTCGCCAAGGGCAGGAAGTTCTGGCCCATCACACTCTCTACGGCTGCACGTACAGCCTGATGACCAATTGGCTGCCCCGTTTCGGCATGCAGGCCCGCTTCGCCAATTTCGTGAATCTGGAATCTCTGCCGGAGCAAATCACCGCCTCCACGCGCGTCCTCTATTTCGAGACGCCGACCAATCCCACGATGGAATTGATTGACGTGGCGGCGGTCCGCCGCCTCGCTGACCAATTGAACCAAGGGCGCGAGGAGCGGGAGCGGATCCTGGTGATCGTGGATAACACTTTCGCCACGCCTTATTGCCAGCGTCCTTTGAAGCTCGGCGCCCACATCGTGGTGGAGAGTCTCACCAAGGGAGTGGGAGGGTTTGGGACGGACATGGGGGGCGCGGCGATCGCCCCGGCGGAGTGGTACAACAACCTCATGCTGTTTCGCAAGGATTTCGGAGGCGTGCTATCGCCGCGCGCCGCCTGGGGGATTCTCGTTTACGGCCTGCCCACGCTGGCCACTCGCGTCTCCAACATGCAGAAAACGGCTCAGCGTGTGGCGGAGTTCCTCTCCAAGCATCCCAAGGTGGAATGCGTCCGATATCCCGGCTCGGAATGCTTCCCGCAGAAGGCCCTGGCTCATCGGCAAATGCTCAGCCCCGATGGAAAGTTTGCGCCGGGCAGCATGATGTACTTCGTGCTGAAAGGAAGCGATGCGAAGCAGAGCCGAGCCGAGAAGTTGGTGGACTACCTTGCCGAACACGCCTACTCAATCACCTTGGCCGTCAGCCTCGGCCAGGTCAAGACGCTGATCGAACATCCCTTCTCGATGACGCATTCGGCGCTGCCCGATGAGCAAAAACGCGCCTTCGGCATGCACCCCGAGGGCATCCGAGTTTCCCTCGGCCTCGAGGATTGGCACGACATTATTCGTGACCTGGAGATCGCGTTGGAGAAGGTGTGAAGCCAGCTGAGAGCTGAAGGCTGACAGCTTCGCTTACTTTCCGGTCACGACGCTCGCCTGGGTGGCGAGGTGCTCTTTGTGCAATACTTCACGATAGAAGCGCCCCGCGATTTCCGCGGCATGAGGCCCAAACATCATGCGCCCGCCGCGCAGCAGGACGACGGCGACATACTTGGGCTGCTGCTCCTGGAGGTAGGAAACGAACCAGCCCAGCCGGGCTCCGTCCTCGCTGCAGGTTCCGGTTTTGCCGTAAATCTGCAATTGGGGGTCATACGCCGAGCGGGCGGTTCCATATAAGACCGCGCCCTCAAGGCCGGCCTTGACCTGGGGCAGATATTCGACCAGGTCATCCAATTGCCGACGGATTTTCGGCTCGAATTCGGAAAGCTCATCGGCGGTGCGGGGATACTGGAGTTCGTAAAGCGTGCCCCCGTTCGCGACGGCTGAAATGACGGCGGCCAACTGAAGCGGGGTGACTTCCATGTCCATCCCGTAATAAGCCAGATAACCGGCGCCGCCCTCCTTCGGCGCAGAGGCCGGAAATTTCCCCGGTGATTCGCCCGGCAGGTCGTCGCTGGTCCTTTCACCGAGATTGAACTCGTGCGCGTATTGGGCCAGTCGCGAGTATCCCAGCATCTCACCCAGCTTGTGGAAGAAGATATTATTAGAGCGGGCCAGCGCCTCCGTCAGGTCCATCCGTTGGCGGCCACCGACGTAGAGCTTGGTAGTTGGGGTGATGATGCCTTCGCGCAGGGCAGCGAGCGCTACGACCGGTTTGAAGGTCGAACAAGGTGTATAACCGCTGGTCAGAGCCAGCTTCTGATTCACGATGGAGAGTATCCGCCCATTGTTCGGATTCACGACCACGATGCTGCCATTCCAGTTTCCCAATGCGGCGATAGCGGCTTGGCGGACCTCAGGATCGTCGCCGATCGGGTTGTCCTCAGCCGCCGGCTCGCCAAACGAGCCGTAACGATAAGCCTCGTTAGCACGCAGGCGGCGCCGGTAGCGCCGTCGGGTAGCGGATAGTCGGACGACAGAGCTTTGCTTTTTCACGGCATGGTGCTTCGCTGTCGAAAGGTTCTTGGAAGAGGTACGCGTCTTCGGCGGAGTCGTCGTTGTCGGCGTGCCGGAAATGGGCGCGGACCCGGAGTAGGTGGGTATCAAGCAGAGGCAAAAAAGAGCCACGGCCAGGATGGCTATTCGGTTTGACAAGGTTTAGGTCAAGACCTCCTTGGTTGTTGTGGTGTTGATTCCGCTCCCACGCCGCTGCTGGCGACAGCCGGCCGGGAGAAAATCTGAAAACCCGGTTTGCTGGAGACCTGATTCAGGTCGCAACTCATCCCCAGGCCCCTCGAAAGCCAACGACCTTCAAAAGCCGGTCGTCCTTTCATCTCATAATCGGTATTTCGGGGGTAGTGAATTAACTCCAACTTACGTCCCATGCCGACTTGCTGACCTCTAAACTTTACTTCTTACCCTTTGCCGCCGCCGCACTTTCCGCCGCGGCCGCCGCATCGGCCGCCACCGGTAGGTTCAGCGCCTTGCGCACCTCGGTGTCGAGCTTCTTGCGGAGGTCGGGATTGTCGCGTAAGAACTGCCTGGCATTCTCGCGGCCCTGGCCGATGCGCTCACCCGCGTAAGAAAACCACGCCCCGCTTTTTTCCAAGATGTTGCGCTCGGCAGCGACGTCGATCAGGTCGCCTTCCCTGGAAATCCCCTCGCCATATAGAATATCAAATTCTGCCTCGCGAAAGGGAGCGGCAATTTTGTTCTTCACTATTTTTACCTTGGTCCGGTTGCCAATCACCCGCTCCCCGTCCTTGATGGAAGCAATGCGGCGGATGTCCACCCGTACAGAGGCGTAGAACTTCAGCGCCCGGCCGCCGGTGGTGGTCTCCGGGTTGCCAAACATGACCCCGATCTTCTCCCGGATTTGGTTGATGAAAATGAGGCAGGTCTTGGATTTCGCGACGATGCCGGCCAATTTTCTGAGGGCTTGCGACATCAAACGCGCCTGAAGGCCGGGCAGGGAGTCGCCCATGTCGCCATCCAGCTCCGCCTTGGGGACCAGCGCCGCCACCGAATCGACCACCAGGACATCAATGGCGTTGGAGCGGACGAGGGCCTCGGCGATTTCCAGAGCCTGCTCGCCATAATCCGGCTGCGAGACCAGCAGGTTGTCCACATCCACACCCAGCTTTTTGGCATAGGGCGCGTCCAGCGCGTGCTCGGCGTCTATAAAGGCGGCCATACCACCGCGCTGTTGAGCCTGAGCCACCACGTGCAAGGCTATGGTCGTCTTGCCGCTCGATTCCGGGCCGAAGATTTCGACCACCCTTCCGCGCGGCATGCCGCCCACTCCCAGCGCCGAATCAAAGGTGACTGAGCCGGTGGGGATGACTTCCACCGGGACAAAGGCGTCCTTCGTCCCCAGGCGCATGATCGAACCCTTACCAAACTGCTTCTCGATTTGCGTCAGCGCCAGATCGATGGCCTTGCCTTTCTCGCTTTGCTCCGGAGGCATGTCGCTACCCTTCTCTGGGGTGGATTACCCTCATTAAGATGCGTCTAACCGCGTTCTCGATTCCCCAACTCCTTACGCTCCAGAATTCGGCCTTCTAAGCCACGACCACTCCGAGCACCCTGACGCACGCCGGAGCGGGTCGGCAACTCGGTATCGCCGCCCAGCCCGCCGGAGGGACTGCGCTCGGTTCACACCTTCCTATACCTTTTCTTGATCGTCGTCAATGGTACTTTTGCGCCTTCCTGGAACCGCTATCGGCGGAGTCTCTGTCCTTCCGTCTATGGAGGGTCTTGACCTGTACTCTTATCCAACCCGCCCCTGAGGGTACCCATAAAACCCCCGGCCTGACTTGCGGCCCAGGCGGCCAGCGCTCACCATTTTTTCCAGCAGCGGGCAGGGGCGGTATTTGGAGTCGCGAAAGCTCTCGTAGAGAACTTTCATGATGTGCAGGCAGACGTCCAGCCCGATCAGGTCAGCGAGTTCGAGCGGCCCCATGGGATGGTTCATTCCCAGCTTCATCACTTCATCAATCCCTTTCGCCTCCGCCACACCCTCCATCAAGCAGTAGACAGCTTCGTTGATCATGGGCATCAAGAGGCGATTGGAAACAAATCCTGGGCCGTCGTTCACCCGCACCGGCGTCTTGCCGGCTGAGGCGGCGAGGCGCTCGGCGGCTTCCAGTGTCTCCGGGGAGGTGGCCAATCCGGGAACGACCTCGACCAGCTTCATGACCGGTACGGGATTGAAAAAGTGCAGGCCCACGAAGCGGTCCGGGCGCTCGGTGGTGGCGGCAAGGCGCGTAATGGAGATGGAAGACGTGTTGGAGGCAAAGATCACCTCCGGCCGGCTAAACGGCTCGATGGCCCGAATCGCGCCCGTCTTCACCTCGAAGTTCTCCGTCACCGCCTCCACGATGAAGTCCGCCGCTCCCAGGTCCGAGACTCGCGTCGTGGCCTTCAGACGCCCGAGCGCTTTCTCGCCTTCTTCAGCGGTCAGTCGACCCTTCTCCACGTCCCGATTCAATCCCTTGACGATTCTCCCCACAGCCGCCTCCAGAAACTGCAGCGATAAATCGTGGAGGAAGACCGTGTAGCCGCTCCGGACCAGGATCTGCGCGATCCCGCGGCCCATCGTTCCCGCCCCCAATACACCTACCGTTTTAGTTTCCAATCGAGGCTCCGCATCGGCGCTGGATAGACCATGCGCATCATGATTCACCTCTCCGCCAAATGTCAAGGCTTCGTCATTGCCGGTGATCTCTTGCGTGCAGGAGCCGACCCTTTTCGAGCTTGAGACACCTGTCCAACCCACCCAACCGGCTCTACCCGACGGTCAAATCCCTTGACACCGGTTGCGGGTTGGGGAGAAATAGTCGAAACTAGTCTGCGCGGGAGGTAGCATGGTCGCCTGGATTCTGGTCTTTCACCTGATCGGGCTGGTCTTCTGGCTCGGCAGCTTAATGGTCGTCACGCACATCCTGGGGGTCCATACCGAGGAACCTTCGCCGGAAGCCCGAGCGGCGCTGGGACGAGTGGAGATGAGGCTTTTCAAGGGCCTGGCGCATCCCGGCGCGGCCTTGATGGTGATTTCAGGCGCAATTCTGGTCGGTGAGAACCCTCAATACTTGCGCGAGCCTTGGCTCCATGCCAAGTTGCTGCTGGTGGCTCTATTGGTGGTGTTGGATTTGCGAGCCTATCTTCGCGCCAGCGCGTACCTGGCGGGAAAAATACAATTACGACGGGGCGAATGCAAGGTCCTGCACGGCGCGATTTCCCTGGTGTTTTTCAGCATTCTGATTCTCGTCTTGCTGAAGCCGTTTGGCGGTGGAGGCCCGTCACTCCTGCGATACGGGTCGTCGCGTCCAAGCGAGAATCGGACAGGGGCGAGTTTGAAATGAAGGCACCGTGGAGTGCGGCAGCGGAGCTTGCGGAGCTGCCGCCTTGGAATGGCTCAGCATCGCGAAGGCGGCAGCTCCGCTGCCGCACTCCACGGCGCTTCGCGCCAACTGACGCAGCACGGGGAGGAATGCTAAATGAAGATCACAGTTAACAAGAACGGATCATTGCGTGTGGAAGGTGAAATCACCATCTGCGACGCGGAAGGCAACCCATTCGATCTCGCGGGGCGAACCTCCATTTCACTTTGCCGTTGCGGACATTCGGGGGATAAACCCTTTTGCGACGGGACGCACCGGCAACTGCCTTTCCAGTCGGAAGTGAAAGCGCGCGCGCTTCCGCCGCCCGCCCCGAAGCCGCCAACGGCGTAGGGGATTGACGATTGTCGATTGACGATTCTCGATTGCCAAGGTCGGCTTGGCGATTGCCGGTTGCTGTCGTGGCGAAAGAGTGTAGCCCCGAACTTGAGAATCGGCAATCGACCATCGGCAATCGACCATCGTCCATGCAGGGGGCATGCCATGGGGCTAACCGGATGGGTTTTGGCTCTACTGCTTTCGTGCGGCGGCGGATTCCAGGACCTGGATGCTGCCTCGCTCGCGAAGCTTCTCTCCGACGCCCAGATTTCTTCTGGCCAAGAGGTAGTCACTTACCGCCAGGTGGGGATACGCGCCTCAGAACTCTATTTTGCCTTGCGCCTGCTCGGATACCCGCGCGTCCGCTTATACGATGGCTCTTGGGAAGACTGGAGCGCCCGCGCCGACCTGCCCGTGGAAAAATAGGCCATGTGCGGTATGTAGAATATGGTATGGGGTATGTGGGGCAGTGCGCCGATCCCCCCCCACAGACCACCTACCGTATACGACATACCGAGTTTCGCCGTTCGTTGACTCGCGTGGGAGCGTGTGTTACGGTAGCCCATGACCTAGTATCGGCACAGGGAAGTGGAGCGTTCGAATGGCTTTCAACAAAGCCAGAGTGCTGCAAGAGGCAGAATACCTCGTCACCCAAGGCAAAATCAGTCAGGCTATCATCCGATACCTCAGTATTCTCGAGCGGGAACCCTCCGAAATCGACCTGCTGAACACGATTGGCGACCTCTATGTGCGAGATCGGAATGTTGCCGAGGGACTCAAGCAGTTTTACCGGCTGGCGGAAGCCTACGTCCAGGGCGGCTTTAACGTCAAAGCGGTGGCGATCTACAAGAAAATCGTCAAGCTCGATCCTGAGTCGGTCGAGCCTTTACTGAAACTCGGCGAACTCTACCAGTCGCAGAGGCTGGTTCGCGAAACCCGCGACGTCTATTATCAGATCGCAGACTTCTACAAGAAAAGAAAACAGCACGATAAAGCGCTCGAAGCCCTGCGCCAAGTGGTGCAACTCGACCTCGAGAATGCCACGGCAAGAGCCCGTCTCGGGGCGTTTTGCGAGGAGATAGGTCAGAAGGACGAAGCCCTCCGGGTCTACGTGGAAACGGCCCAGCTCGCGCTTCGCCGCGAAGACATCGAGGCTGCCGAGGGCGCTCTCGAGAAAGCGCGGGAATTGAAGCCGGAGAGTCCTGAGATACCACTGCTCAGGGCTCGCGAGGCGTTGGTCCTGAAGCACCCGGAACGGGTGGAGGGGATTTTGAGTGGCTCCCCCGCGCTGAAGGATGATCCTTCCGGTCAGTCGCTCCTAATCGAGGCGCAGGTTGCGATGCGCCGATTCGAGAGGGCGGAAGCGATGGCGCTGCAGCTTGTGCGCGCCCTGCCGTCGGATTTCTCGCCACTGGCCTGCTTCGTATCTGCCTGCGTGCGGGAGGGGCAATTCGATGCGCCGGTAAGGGTCTTATCCGCGGTGGCGGATGAACAAATGGCGCGCGGGAACACGAGGGCGTTGCTCGAGTCATTGCGCCTGGTCCAGAGCCAATCGCCTCAGCACCTTGCCGCCCTCGAGTTGATTTTCAGGATCTCGGATGCGAGCGGAGACGCGGACGCTCTGCCGGAGATTCTGGAAGCGCTCGGTAGCGCCTATCTAAAGTGTGGGCAATTTGAAAAGGCCGGCGAGTCATTCCAAAAGCTCGTGGCGCGCGAACCGTCAAACGAACATTATAAGGGCCTGCTGGAGCAGATCCCACGGGAGGAGAGACTGGGGGCCGCCGATGACCTCGCGGACGACGTGCCCTCCTCTGCCGCCGCGCTTTTCGCTGAAGACGATGCCGCCCCTCCCGCCGAGCCTTCGCCCGTCGACGAGCGGCAGGCGATGATCAACGAGGCAATAGAGAATAGCGAGCTTTATGCGCGTTTCCATTTATTGAGCAGGGCGGTCGCGGAGTTGGAGAGGGTATTGGAGATCTACCCTGACGAAGTCGAGATCCACAAACGCTTGGTCGGGATGTGCTGGAAGAGCCTGCCGGAACGAGCTGAACGGGCCGCCCAGGCACTCGCCCAGATCTATGCGCAGCAGGGTGATACCGAGGGAGCCATGCGAGCCGCGCACTTGGTCGGCGAACCGAATGTTCCCGAACCGGTGGAGGGAGTTCCGCCCGTGCCCCATGGCGAGGCGGTGGAACCAGAGCCGCCGCCATCCTTCGAGGCGCCGCCCCCAGCCACCGCTGCGCAGGAACTCGACCTCGCCATCGATTCCTGGCTGAAACCGGTCCAGGCTGACTCCGAAGTACCATTGGACCCGTACATTCCGCCTCCCACCCAAGGGCCGGAGCCCTCGCCTTTCGAAGCGCCTCTCGAACCCGGCGGGCTCGACCTAGCTCTTTTTCCGTCTGAATCTCTATCTGACGGGCAAGAAATCGACCTTTCGGAAGACTTGGAAGCTTTTCTGGCTCAGATGGCCAAAGGTACGCAGGCGCCGCGTCCCCCGGCAGCGACGTTCAACTATGAAGACAGCCGCATCGAGATCAAGTTCTATCTCGAGAATGGGTTTGCGGAGGAAGCCCGAGAGGCCGTCAAGGAATTGGAACGTAGGTTTCCTGACGACCCTAGAATCGCGGATCTGCGGGCTATGGTGAAATTGCCTCTCCGTGCGCCGGCGGCAGGAGCGCCGGTGAAGCAGCCGAGTGGGGTGGAAACCGCGTCCGTACTGGCGGATTCAGCCGCGCCCCTTGCCGCACCAGCGCCCGGGCCTCGGCCCGCTGCCGAGGTGGAAGCGCCTGCAGAGCCGGCCCCCCTAGCTGGCGCGGTGACATCAGCCGACCTGCTCGGCGACTTCACAGAGGTGTTTGACTCGGCCATGGAAAGGCTGGAAGGGCCCGCAGTCGTGCCCACCCCTGCTGCCGTCGTTCAGCAACCTGAACCCCTTGAGGATGCCGAAAGGCATTACAATCTTGGAGTGGCGTATCGGGAGATGAACCGCTTGGACGAGGCCATCGGAGAATTTCAAAAAGCCGTAAGTGGCGCTGAAAACAGAGTTCCCAACTACTATCAAGCCTGCGAATCTCTGGCCGCTTGTTTCCTGGAGAAGGGCCTGGCCGGGCTGGCGGTCAAGTGGTACGGTCGAGCGTTGGAGACGCCGAATCTGGACGACGCGGCTTGGTTAGCTCTCCACTATGATCTGGGAGTCGCCTACGAGCGAGCTGGGGATCTGCCCCACGCCTGGGAGATGTTCGCCGAAGTTTACGGCCGCAACATCGGTTTTCGCGACATCGCCGAGAAAATCCGCACGCTTGAGCAGAAAGGCTCATGAGGCTTACGCTACAGAGCATTCCGGGCGTTCGAGGGCCTTCGCCGGGCCAATGACCGCGCCCAAACAAGATTTGCAATTCGCGAAACGACATGCGCAAACTGTTGACCATCATCTACATCGCATTTTGCCTGGAGCTCGGGATTTTCCTCTTCCTCCTCCCCTGGGCCACCTTCTGGACTAAGAACTATTTCGTTGACCACTACTCGCTGGCTGCGGGCCTGGCGCGCAATTATTTCCTCCGCGGGGCGATTTCCGGAGTGGGATTAGCCGATATCTGGATGGCCCTTGATGAGGTCTGGCAACTCCTCCGTCCTCAGCGGACTGCCGATTCGCGCACAACCCAATGAAGAGTTTTGTTCTCTGTTACATCACCGACCGGTATCAGTTGAAGTCAGTTACTCTCACCGAAGTGATCCGCGAGACGCTGCGCGCCGGAGTGGATATGGTGCAGATTCGCGAGAAAGACCTCACCAGCCGGGAATTAATCCGCGTGGTGGAAGAGGCAGTGAGCACAGCCAGTGAAATTGCGAGCGGACTTGCGGCGCCGCCATCTTTCCCCCCGCACCTGCCCGGCGGGCATTCCTCGAGCGCGGTCGCGACGAACGGCGGCCCCACCGACCAGGGGTCTCCGCTGCAAGCCCACCCCTACGTGCTGGTCAACGACCGTTTGGACGTGGCCCTAGCGACGGGAGCGGCAGGAGTGCATCTGGGATCACACTCAATGCCCGTAGCCGTGGTACGTCAATCGGCGCCTCACCCTTTGGTTGTCGGGGCCTCCAGCCACTCGCTGGACGAAGCCCTGGCCGCCGAATCGGGCGGAGCGGATTACCTGGTCTTGGGACCGATCTTCGAAACGCCTTCCAAGCTGGCCTACGGCCCGCCGCTGGGTTTGGAGAAGCTGCGCGACGTCACCTCGCGAGTAAGAATACCCGTCCTGGCGCTAGGCGGAATCACCCTGGAGCGCGTCCGGCCCTGCCTCGAGGCGGGAGCCGCCGGCATTGCCGGCATTCGAATCTTCCAGGACTGCCTGTCCGTCCAAGAACGGTTGCGAGAGTTGCGAGCGCAAGTCCGCTAGTGCTTAGTTGTGTTGATAAGCGTAACTATTCTGCGTCCCGGAAGGGCGGGGCTTTAGCCCCGCCGGTGGGCAGAGCGCAGTTGCAGGGCCCTTTAGGCCCTGAAGCAATGCGGCTTCAGGGGCTAAAGCCCCGAGGAGTGGCCTGCTCTCGGCGGCGGGGCTGAAGCCCCGCCCTTCCGACGTCTACCGAATAAGAACCCTCACTTCTGCTTTCGACTCTCGACTCTTGACTCTCGACTCCCAACCAGACTTACCCCTCCCCCATCCAGGCCCCAAACGGTTTCAGCTTATCGACGTTGTCGAAAACAGCTTTGATACCAGCCGTGATGGGCACGGCCAGGATGAGCCCAAACCCGCCCCATAACCAGGCCCAGAACATCATGGCAATGGTGACCGAGAATGCATTCAGGTTCAGGCGGTGCCCCACCAGTTTCGGGGTCAGCAAATTCACGGCAACGAAGTGTGCGCCGGCCACCGTGGCCGCCAAAATGAGAAAAGGGTTAACCGAATCGTATTGCAGCAGGGCCACCATCAAAGGCGGGACAAGCGCCAGCGCCACTCCAATATAGGGAATGAGCCCTACGAACGCCGCCAGGAGCCCCAGGATGAAGGCATATTGAAGACGCAAAGCAGCAAAGACCAGGCAAATCGGAACCGCCGTAATCAGAGCCACCAGCAGGTTACCGAGCGCAAACTGGCGAAGCATAACGCCAATCGAGTGGATCACATCCTCCGCCTGCTGCCGCTTGTGCCGAGGAAACAGGTTCAGCGTGGCGGCCCATAAGTGGTCCTTGGAGTTCAGCATGAAGAAGACCAGGAAGGGAATGAACATCACGGTGACCGCGAAGGCGTAAACCGACCCCACTCCGCGCAGCAAAAACTGCTCCCAGGGGGATTCTTGCTGAAGCCGCACCGCCGGGACGTTGCTGTCCTGGCCGGCCGGCATGATGCCGCGAGTGCTCTGCTGGAAGCTCTGGGCGGCAACATCCAGATGAGCGGTCAGCAGCCGGAGCCGGGCGGCCAGCTTGGGCGCGTTGTCAACAAAGTCCACCGCTCGTCCGTAAACGCCGTAGACTGCCAGATAACTGGCCGTGAGCATCAGCAACACCATCACCAGCGAACTCAACCATCGCGGCATCCGCAGACGTTCCAAAAGGCCCGCGCCGGGCTCCAGCACTGCGGCGATGAGGATGGAGAAAATCAGAGTAATGACCACCGAACTGGCATAATAGATGCATCCGCCGAGCACCGCGAGGGCGATAATCCTGGCGCTGAGCGTGGCCCCGGAACTCTCGCGCGCGATCTCGGTTCTGGAATCCGGCATGAAAGCGCTCCCTGCCGAGATTCTAGCTTGTCAGGCCGTGAAATGCCAGCCAGCGTTTCTGCGCGCGTTTTTTCTTGACACGCCGTAACCCTTTGCGGTATAAGAAAGTATATTTATGCACTCAATGCATAAATATTATATTGGGGGACTGCGGGGCTCGGCGCACGTTGGATGGCACAATAAAAACTGAAATGGACTTCCAGCCGGCGGGCCTGGAAAAAGCAGACGCTGGGGACCGGGCGGGTGGGCCTGCGTGGCCGGTGCGCGCCGCCGTGCTGGGCGCCAGCGGGTACGTGGGTCGCGAGCTTTTGACCATCCTGGCGCGCCATCCCCGCGCCGCCGTCGCCCGCCTGAGCTCATCGCCGCTCGACGGTAAACAACCTTTCCCCATCGAACGCGTCCATCCCGCGCTGCGTGGACGCTTTTCGGTTCCCTGCCTCCCCCTGGACCTCGAGCGGCTTACTCCTTCGGAGGTCCCCGCCGCCGTGGCCGCGCCCGCGGTGGACGTGGTGTTCCTCGCCACGCCGCACGAAACCTCGCGCGATATCGTGCCCATCCTGCTGGACGCAGGTTTGCGCATCATCGACTTGAGCGGGGCTTTCCGTCTCCGAGATTCTGCCGCCTACCCGCGCTGGTATGGTTTCGAGCACCGCGCTTCGTTGGCGCTTGCTCAAGCCGTCTACGGATTGCCCGAACTCGGCCACGCGGCCATCGCCCAAACCAGATTGCTCTCCAATCCAGGCTGCTATGCCACGTCTGTGATTCTGGCTCTCGCGCCTCTGCTCCAGGCCGGCTGGGTCGATGTATCGGCCGGCATCATTTCTGACTCCAAATCCGGCGCCAGCGGCGCGGGCCGCACGCCGAGCGCGAAACTTCACTTTCCCGAGGTCAACGAAAACTGCCGGGCCTACGGCATTTTCACTCATCGGCACGTTCCGGAGATGCTTCAAGCTCTGCAGATCGAGGAAAAGGATTTCATCTTCACTCCCCACCTATTGCCTGTCACGCGCGGCATCCTCAGCACGGTTTACACACGCCTCAACGGGCAGCGCACCCGCGACGACGTGGTCGCCCTTTTCAAGCAGTTTTACGGGCCGTCGCCCCTGGTGCGGGTTTACGAAGATGCAACTCTGCCCGAGATCCAAGCGGTGGCTAACACCCAATACGCCGATCTGGGGTTCGCGCTCGATGAGCACACGCGGCGCCTCATCGTGGTCTCCGCTTTGGACAACCTCGGCAAAGGCGCGGCGGGCCAAGCGGTTCAGAATATGAACATCATGTTCGGACTAGCGCAGGAATTGGGGTTGGTATGAGGCTGGTGATCAAGATCGGCGGACAAGCGGCGGAAGACGCCAAGGGACGCAGGAGCTTGGCCCGGCAAATCGTGAAACTGCGGCGGGCCGGCCACTCGGTGGTAGTGGTCCACGGCGGCGGCCGGGAGCTTACGCGGACGCTCGATCGCCTGGGCATCGCCACGGAATTCTACCAGGGACTGCGCGTGACCGACGCGGCGACGCGTGACGTCGCCGAGATGGTATTGGCCGGCTTGGTCAACAAGCAGTGGGTGGCCGAATTCGCCGCACTCCGCCAACCGGCCTTGGGCATTTCGGGCGGCGATGCCGGCATGGTCCAGGCCAAAAAGCTCTCCCTGCGGTCGAACGGTCAGAAAAAGGATTTGGGTTACGTTGGGCTGCCCACCAAAATCCGGACCCAGGTCCTCGATACGGCGTTGCAGCAGGGGCTTGTTCCGGTGGTCGCAAGCCTGGGTCTGGGGGCGCGGGGAGAATTCCTGAATATCAACGCCGATGATTTGGCGGCGGCCCTGGCCGTGGCTCTCGAAGCTGACCTCCTCCTTTACCTTACGGAGTCGGGCGGGGTCTGGGACGCCGAGCACCGCGTGTTGCCCCTCGTGAAATTGAGCGAGATTCCCGCGCTGATCAAAAAGGGCGTGGTGCGTGATGGCATGATTCCAAAACTCCTCTCCTGCGCCCGCGTGCTGCGCAAGCGGGTTGGGGAAATTGACATCCTCCCGGCCGACGGATCAACGGACCTGCTTCGAGCCCTCCAGACCGGGCAACACGGCGGGACCAGGATTGTGAAAAACGCATGAACTTCAACGAGATTGTACAGCTCGAAAAACAGGTTCTCATTCCCACCTACGACCGTCTGCCGATCCTGGCGGTGCGGGGCGAAGGCTGCTATCTCTACGACGATCAGGGCAGGAAATATCTGGATTTCCTGGGCGGCCTGGCGGTGAATTCTCTCGGCTACGCGCATCCGGAAATCCTCGCAGTCCTGCGCGATCGGACCGAAACACTGCTGCACGTCTCCAACCTGCTTTACCACCCCTACCAGGCGCCGCTGGCACAGAAACTCACCGCCCTGGCAGGAATGGATCGGGCGTTCTTTGCCAACTCCGGCACCGAAGCCATCGAGGGGACGCTGAAACTGGTTCGCGCCTACGGCCGCCGGCCTCAGGAGACTTCCCCGAAAGACGAAATCCTGGCGGTCGAAAACTCTTTTCATGGCAGAACCTTTGGCGCGCTCGCCGCCACATGGCCGGAAAAGTATCGCAAACCGTTCGAGCCCCTGCTTCCGGGCGTCCGATTCGTTCGGCTGAATGACGCCGGCCACTTGCGCGAGAGCTTCACGCCGCGCGTGGGAGCGGTGCTGCTGGAAGTAATCCAAGGCGAAGGCGGGGTGGTGGAACTCAGCCGGGAATTCCTCGAAACTGCGGCGGAACTCTGCCGGACCCATGGCGCCCTGTTGATTTGTGATGAAATTCAGTGCGGCCTGGGACGCACCGGGCGCTTTTTCGCGTTTTCCAAGTTTGGCCTTCGGCCCGATATCGTGGTGGTGGCCAAACCCCTGGCGGCGGGATTACCTCTGGCGGCCATCCTGGCTCGCGAAGAAGTAGCGAAGGCTTTTTCGCCCGGCATGCACGGAACGACATTCGGAGGCGGGCCGCTGCAATGCCGCCTGGCTCTGAAAGTTCTCGAAATCCTCGAACGGCCGGAAACTCTCGCGCAGGTTCGCGAGGTCGGGGCCTATTTCCGTGCCCAACTCGAGGCCCTCGAGAGCGAGTGCCCGGTGATTCAGGAGGTCCGCGGCGACGGTTTGATGTTGTCCGCTCAACTCTCCGTTCCCGGAAAGACCGTGGTCAGGCAAGCGCTCGAGGCGGGAGTGATCTGCAATTGCACACAGGAGAAGGTGCTGCGTTTCCTTCCCCCGCTGATCATCGAGCGCCGCCACGTGGATGAACTGATTGCGGTGCTCAAGCCGATTCTGGCCGCCCTCGAACCCGACGAAGTGCGAAGTGCCGGAGCATAGAACATTCTCTCGCCTTTCCTGGAGAGAGTTGCCAGATCGGCGCCCTGCTCTCGCCCGTTGGGGGGAGAGGGTGGCCCGCAGCCGGCGCTTTCGCGAGGCGTGGCGGGACGGGTAAGTGGGTCGCTGCGCACCTCGAGTGCGACTGTTTCCCCGGTGCCAGACAGCCAAGGGAGCCAATTCATGTCGTCGAGCCCGAGTATGGTCAAAAAACAAGAGAAGCTAAGCGTGGGCGATTTGCTGGCGGACACTGACCTGTCGCCGCGCGACCTGAGCCTGATCTTCGAGTTGGCTGAACGAGTCAAAGCCTCTCCCCAAGACTATGCGCAGGCGCTGCTCGGTAAACAACTCGCGATGATTTTTGAGAAGCCCTCGCTGCGCACCCGCGTCACTTTTGAGGTGGGGATGACCAGCATGGGCGGCTTTGGCGTTTACCTGGATCACGCCAAGCCTCGGCTGGGTGAACGAGAGGCAGTCAGGGACATTGCCCGTAACCTCGAGCGCTGGGTCGATGGAATTGTGGCTCGCACCTTCTCGCATGAGTCGGTTCTGGAATTGGCGCACCACGCTGCGATTCCCGTCGTGAACGCGCTGACTGACCTCTTCCATCCCTGCCAGGCTTTGGCCGACCTGTTTACGCTGCGGGAGAAGTTCGGGAAGCTGGCGGGACTGAAACTGGCTTTTGTGGGCGACGGCTACAATGTGTGTCATTCCTTGATGGTTACAGGCGCGAAGCTGGGCGTCTCAGTGCGCGTGGCCACCCCTCCGGGCTACGAGCCCAAACCCGAGATTGTCTCCGAAGCCAAGACGCTGGCCACGGCGACGGGGGCGACGATCGAGCTTTTCAATAACCCCCTCGAGGCCGTGAAGGATGCGCAGGCGATTTATACCGACGTCTGGGCGAGCATGGGCCAGGAGCACGCCGTGCATCTGCGCGCCCAGGTGTTCGCGCCCTATCGCGTCACGGAAGAGTTGATGGCGGCGTGCGATCCAGCCGCAGTCTTCATGCATTGCCTTCCGGCGCATCGCGGCCACGAGGTGACCAACGAGGTGATCGACTCAGCGCGTTCCGTCGTTTTCGACCAGGCGGAAAACCGCCTGCACGTTCAAAAGGCTTTGCTGCTACTGCTTATGCAAGATCCGCGGCCTTGAATTCTTTACCTTTTCCCAGGGAATCAGCCGACCGGGCTTTTTCATGATCAGCCGCGCCTCTTCCAAATCTAGCCGGTCCTCGAGCTCCTCCAGTGTCTTCAGATCCTCCACCGAGACAACGGCCGCGACCGCCTTGCCGTGACGCCGGATGACGGTTCGCTCGCCGCCGAAGCTTGCCCGGTTTATCGCCGCTGCGAAGCCGGCGGGAACTTCGCTGGCGTTCAGGTGTCGGGCCATTATAGCCATCTCCTTCGTACAAGTTGTACAGTGTTTAGTTCCGTGCGCCCAGGTCTGCTCGATTGGGTTGTATCCTCGATTTCTTTCCTTGTCCTTGGTGTATACTCTCGCTCACGCAAGGCCGTGGGAGGCAACTATGCGTCTGCAGAGGCTTCTCCTCACCATCTCCTTTGTCATTGTCGCCGCGCTGGGCACTCTTGCCGCAACGCCGCGAACCATGCGGCTGGACTATTACCACACCGGCAACTCAAGACAGGAATTATTCAGCGTGGACCGCGTGGTCATCGAACCTCTGCCGTGGCCCGGGAATCCCGCCAAACCCGTCGACACCACCAACCGCGGCACCTACTTCTTCGAAGTGCGGGACCTCGCCAGCCAGCGCGTGTTGTACTCACGCGGGTTCTCATCCATTTACGGCGAATGGGTAACGACGGACGAGGCGAAAAAGGCGAACCGCACTTTTCACGAGTCGCTTCGCTTCCCTGCCCCGGATTCCGCGGTGCAAATCGTGGTGAAGAAACGCGACGCGCAGAACGCTTTCGGCGAGGTTTGGTCGACCAGCATCGATCCGCACGACAAACGCATCGACGCCTCGAAACCGCCCTCGCCCGGACGCGTGTTGGCCCTCGAGCAAAACGGCGATCCGGCGGATAAAGTGGATCTGTTGTTTCTCGGCGACGGCTACACCGCGGCCGAACTCGATAAATGCGAGAAAGACGTGCGCCGCCTCGCGGAGGGCCTCTTCACCTACTCGCCCTTCAAAGAGCGCCGCAAGGATTTCAACCTCTGGGCGATCTGCTCGCCCTCCCCCGATTCCGGCGTGTCTCATCCCTCGCGAGGCGAGTACCGGAACACCCTCTTCGGCTCGCAATTCGACGTGTTCGGCACCGAGCGCTACGCGCTGTCGTTCGACGACCGCGCCATCCGCAGCGTGGCGTCGTTTGCTCCTTATGACGTGATGGGGATTGTGATGAACTCGAAAGAGTATGGCAACGGAGGCATCTTCGGCCTCTACGCAACGGTCAGCATCGACTTCCCGGCGGCGGTGCGCGTCTTCGTCCACGAATTCGGCCACCACATCGCGGACCTCGGCGACGAGTACTACTTCAACGCCAGCGTGGCGTATGCGCCCACCACCACGGTCGTCGAGCCGTGGGAGCCGAACATTACCGCCCTCCTCGACCCCCAGAATCTGAAGTGGAAATCCCTGGTGCTTCCCGGCACGCCGATTCCCACCCCCTGGCCAAAGGAGTGCTACGAGAACAGCATCCGCGACGCGCCCGCACACCTCCAGCAGATGCGCGCCGAGGGCGCCACCGCCGACCAGATCGCCGCTTACCGCCGCCAGGCGCGCGAGACCACGGAGCACTGCCTCGCCGACGGCCCGAACGCCGATAAGGTCGGCGCATTTCAGGGCGCCATGTACGAGAACAAATACTACCGGCCACAGCAGCGCTGCATTATGCTCTCCGGCGACGCGTACTGCGCCGTCTGCCAACACGCCATCGGGG
>Ga0187781_10000374_pt1 | contig 31632 bp, 30 predicted proteins | sample 0715_SJ02_MP02_2_FD_132447 | JGI IMG/M metagenome (GOLD analysis project Ga0187781, IMG submission 132447) | Tropical peat soil microbial communities from peatlands in Department of Meta, Colombia - 0715_SJ02_MP02_20_MG | ecosystem: Environmental > Terrestrial > Soil > Wetlands > Peat | place... | reverse complement strand
GGCATGGGGTGCCTGACCACGACTGGTTTCAGCCCCATCTTCAGCAGTACGTCGACGACCATCCGGCTGACGGTGCTCTTCCCCGCCCCTGTCCTGTCTGCCACAACCGCAACGACCGGTTTGGAAGACTTCAGCATGGTGTCCTTCGGGCCCAGCAGGTGGAAGCTCGCCCCCTTCGACTGGGCTATCGATGCCAGGTCCATTACGTATGTCCCCGGGACGTCGCTGTAGGCGAAATAGACGTCGGTGACCTCGTGCTTCTCTATCAGCTCAGCCAGCTTCTCTTGCGGGTAGATTGGAATACCTTCAGGGTAGAGTCTCCCAGCCATGGACGCGGGATAGGTCCTGTTGGCGATGTACGGGATCTGAGTCGCAGTAAAGGCAACGACGTTGTACTCAGGGTTGTCCCTGAAATACACGTTAAAGTCGTGAAAGTCTCTCCCGGCAGCACCCATTATGATGGCGTTTCTGGTCACAACCAAGCACCTAACCCGCCCGGGGTTCGAGCGTATATAATCGAGAAGCCGATTCTTACGTGTGGGAACCTACTTCCAGACGGGAAACACCTTCAGAGTCGATCGACTATGAAGAGAGTGGTCGTTCTCCTGCAGCTGGCCCTATGAGCATATCCCCGTGGGATCCAGAAGCCCTGCCCTCTAAGGACCTCCATGGGGCTCTGGGCCTCGAATTCCAGTGTGAGCCTCCCCGAGGTGACGTACCCGATGTGGGCTCTGGTACACCAGTCTAGCTCTTTCCATTCTGGGGACACTTCGAGGATGCGGATCGCCTGCCCATCGTCAGAAACATGTTTCTTCATACGACCTGCGGCGCCTCCCCCTTCTACCTTGGCCCATGGAAGCCGGGGGAAATCAACAAGTTGGGCCTTCCCCTTGGAAAACAACTTCAGGGCAGGAAGTAATCACTGATTTAGCCATTCCAAAGCACTCGAAGGGCGGCATGATGGAGACATCAATAACCGGTGGCTTCTGACCGGAGACTGGGTGGGCAAAGATCATGGAAGCACTGCGTTCAACCAAGCTGACGAAAATCTACAGGAAATCGAAGCAACCCGCACTAGATTCCATCGACTTGGAAATCGAGGCCGGGCAGATATTCACGATGCTGGGCAGGAACGGGGCAGGCAAGACGACCTTCCTGAGGATAGCAAGCACCCAGCTGATGCCCACTTCTGGAAGCGTGACAGTCCTCGGGCTCGACGTAGTTGGAGACGCCAAGAAGCTACGAGAGCGAATCGCGATCACGCCCCAGGAGGCCGAGACCATCTATCCGCTTACGCCCCGGGATCACGTCATGCTCAACCTCAGGATGCGAGGCATTCCGAAGGAGGAGGCGAGGAAGAGGGCTCAGGAAGCCCTGGGCGAGCTCGAGCTGAGCGATGTTGCAGACGTGAACTCGGACTGGCTCTCTGGCGGGATGAAGCAGAGGGTGATCGTGGCCATGGCCATCCAGACGGACGCCGAGCTAATCTTCTTGGACGAGCCCACCATCGGACTCGACCCCCTTAACAGGAGAAAAGTGTGGGAGCAACTGACTAGACTGAAGAAGAGCGGGAGGACAATCGTCCTCACCACCCACTACATGGACGAAGCGGAAGCGCTGTCAGACAACCTCGTAATCATCAACAGGGGAAAGGTGGTCGCGTCCGGGACACCCAGGAGCGTGAAGGAGGCCATAACCCTCAGGAGCACCAGAGTTGACGTCTACGACAGGTTCACCCAGTCGGAGCTGGGCCGCTACGGCAGGGTCTCCTCGATTGCAGGGAGGTTCAGGGTACTGACCGACGAGGAGGGAGCAAGAAGCCTCGGCGAAGAAGCTGTGGCAAGAAGCGCGACCATTTCGATGAGCCCGGTGACACTAGACGACGTGTTCGTGGACATAGTGGGCGAAGCCGAGAAGGGGGAGGAAAGTGAGGCTTAGGGAACGGGCCAGGTCGCTCTGGGCGATAATGTACTACCTTGGGTTCACTCCCATGCTGCGGAACCCGCTCTTCATCGCCTTCGTCTTCTCGACACCATTCACGCTCCTCTTCATCCTGTTCGTGGCAAGCAACGGTACGGCCCTCCCCTACGGGCTCGCAGGTGCGCTCACCATGGTAACTACCGAGCTGGGGCTGTTCGTCGGGACTGACCTGGCATCGTACAAACTGCAGAACAGGTTCCAAGACATCGTGGTCGCTTCACCAGTAACCCCCCTCGTGTACATGTTCGGGGTGGCTCTGTCTGAGCTCATCTTCGGGGCCCCGGCCCTCGTAATTCTGTTCGCGTTGATAGCAGGGCATGGCGCTTCGGCCGTCGCGCTCGCGGGGTGCCTCGGGGTCGTGGTGCTCCTCTGGGTCACAACGACAAGCCTCGGTTTCTTCTTTTCCGCCTATGCCCCGAACACGCAGAACGCTTTCATCATCAATGGCTTCATAACGACGATCCTTTCGGTCCTCCCGCCCGTTTACTACTCCATCAACGTGCTTCCGAAGTTCCTGGTTCCACTCGCAGAGATCATCCCCACGACGGAGGCGTCAGCCCTGTTCCAGGGGACCATAGGGCTCGGCTACTCGATAGAGCCTGCGGCGGGCTTCGTGGTGCTGTTGGCGGCGACAGTGATAATGCTACTGCTGGTTTCGTTCAGGATGAAGTGGCGCGAGAACTAAACGGAGAAACAGGAAAGCGCCGGGGGAGGGATTCGAACCCGCGCGACCGATAACGGTCACGGGCTGTCCTGCATGGACTCAAGGCCCGCGCATTAACCACTCTGCCACCCCGGCGTTGACGCAACTCCAAAGGACTGTCTTCTTATCCTTTAGCGGGCGGGTCAGGACGTAGGCCGGGCAATGGTTTTACCGCGTCGCCTGGGCGCCCGGTGTCGATGGAAAAGAAGGTTCGGCCCGCCAGGGGAGCAGACAGAGCACCCCTCATGAGCTTCATCAAGGAGGTTTGGGGGGGCCACGATTACGTCCCATCCGTGTGGGACAGGTGGCTCCGCGACAGACACGGGAAGATGTTCGTTGTCGAAGTGGATGGGATTCCTGTCGGGATGAACAGAGTCCGGTTCTTGGGGGACGGATCGGCTTGGTTTGAAGGAGCAAGGGTACACCCCGCCTTTCGCGGAAGGGGACTGGCTTCCATGCTCGGGGAGAACTCGATGCGGTTCGCGGCGGCCAAGGGGGTGGGAGTGTTCAGGTTGACCAGCGGGTCTCGGAACAGGGCGGCCCACCGGCAGATATCGAGGATCCTGTTTAGGGAGACGGCCCGCTTTAGCGTCTATGAGCCCCCGAGGGGCTTCAGGCCCAGGCCAGCCGGGGCGGCCACCAGGATGGGCCCGGGTGACCTCTTGACGGTAATGGGCCTCCTAAGGGGAGCAGAGGAGTTCCGGCTGGGAAGCGGCGTGTTCTGGCATTATTTCGCGGCAGCTTCGCTCACAGAGCGTGTGGTGACCGGACTGCTGGCAGAGGGGGCGGTATGGCGCTCCGGAGATGCGGTTGCGGTGGTCAAGGCCGGCGATGAAGGGGAGGGGCACTGGGAGGAGGTCTGCTACATCGGTGGGCCGGTCTCTGACTCGACAGGACTCCTAAAGGCCCTTGTCGGAAGAGACAAGAATGCGAGCGAGAGGTTCGTGTTTGTGCCGCAGAGGTCCCCCATTATTTCTGCGCTTAGGAAAGAAGGGTACGGCAGGAATTTTTCCATGGTTCTTTTCGAACGCAGGGTCGCCAACGGTTAAAACGAGCGGACGGGCCTCGCCGCCCATGGACAGTAGCTCCGAAAAGGTCACCGTCCTCGGCGCAGGGCTCATGGGCCACGGAATCGCCCAGGTCGCATCGCAGATGGGCGGATACGAGGTCTCGATGCTCGACGTGGAGCAGAGGTTCCTCGACGGGGGGATGAAGATGATCAGGGAAAGCGTCGGGAAGTTCGTTGAGAAGGGGAAGCTCACCAGAGAACGGGGGGAGTCAGCAATCGGGAGGATCCATCCGACCCTCGACCTGGCCGAGGCGCTGAAAGGGAGCTCGCTTGTGATCGAGGCTGCAACGGAGGACCCGAAGCTCAAGATGGACCTTTACAGGAAGGTGGCGGAGCTAGTCGACGGGGACGCAATTGTCGCTTCGAACACCTCTTCGATCAGCATCACCCTGCTGGCGTCGGCCACCAAGAATCCAGAGCAGGTCTGCGGGATGCACTTCTTCAACCCGCCTCAGCTCATGTCCCTGGTCGAGATAATCAGGGGGAAGAGGACATCAGACGAAACGGTAAGGCGAGTCAAGGAGGTATCGGGAAGACTGGGGAAGGAGACGGTCCTGTGTAAGAAGGACTCCCCTGGGTTCATAGTGAACAGGATCCTTGTCCCCGCGCTGAACGAGGCGACCCTCCTCCTCCATGAAGGTGTAGCCGACCCCGAAGACATCGACAAGGCCGTCAAGCTTGGCCTTAACTGGCCCATGGGGCCCCTTCAGCTTCTCGACTACGTAGGGCTGGACACCACGTTCAACATCACGCAGGTGTTCATGAACGAATTCCAAGATAGCAAGTATCGGCCGAGTCCCCTCCTGCGGGAGATGGTACGAGCGGGGATGCTGGGGAGAAAGAGCGGCAAAGGCTTCTACGAGTGGAGCTCACCGGGTGCGACCAGGACGAAGTAGGCCGCTCCCCGAGCTCCCTGGTTCTGCAGCGCAGTGGGGACGCTATAATTAATACGAACGCGGCACGGCCTTTGACCCATGGATTACGAGACAATCCTCGTTTCGAAAGAAGGGATGCTTGGGATAATCACATTGAATCGCCCCCAGGCAATGAATGCTCTGAGTCCAAAGCTGGTGGAGGAGGTGAGCTCGGCCCTGACCGAGTTCGAGAAGGACGAGGGAGTACGGTGCATTGTGATTACGGGTAGCGAGAGGGCCTTCTCGGCGGGGGCGGACATCAAAGACATGGTAGAGAAGACCGCTGTGGAGATGGCGATGACCGGACACTTCGGTCCCTTCTGGAACAAGGTGGGGAACTGTCCCAAGCCGATAGTCGGTGCGTTGAGCGGATACGTCCTGGGGGGAGGTCTCGAGCTCGCGATGAGCCTCGACGTCCTCATAGCTTCCGAGACCACTCAGTTCGGCCAGCCAGAGATAAACATCGGAGTCATGCCTGGAGGAGGAGGGACCCAGAGGCTGGTGAGGGCGATAGGGAAGTCCAAGGCGATGGAAATGATACTAACAGGGAACAGGATAGGTGCCGAGGAGGCGAAGTATCTGGGGCTGGTTAGCAGGGTAGTCCCAAAGGAGGTGTACCTGGAAGAGGCAAAGAAGGTGGCCAACGACATAGCGTCGAAGTCGCCCGTTGCGGTGAGGATGGCCAAGTTGGCAGTCAACAAGTCTTTCCAGATGGGTCTGAGCGACGGCCTGGACTTCGAGAGGGAGCTCTTCTTCCTTCTGTTCGCCTCGGAGGACAAGGAGGAAGGGATGAGCGCCTTCGTCGAGAAACGGAAACCGGTATTCAAGGGGAAGTAGATGGGTTACGAGACAATCAAGGCGGAGACATCGAACGGCGTCCTTTGGATAACCCTGAACAGGCCAGACAAGCTGAACTCCTTCAACGATCAGATGGGGGACGAGCTCATTGACGCGCTGAAGGAGGGGGCGAACTCGGCAGAGGCGAGGTGTCTCGTTCTTACGGGCGAAGGGAGAGCCTTCTCCGCCGGAGAGGACCTGAGCACGAACAGGTCCACGTATGAAAGCGGCAAACCTATTCGCCTAGGAGAGGTGGTGAAGAGGAGATACAATCCCATAGTGCAGAGCATCCGAAGAATGGAGAAACCAGTCCTTGCTTCTGTAAATGGTGTCACAGCCGGAGCGGGATTGGGGTTGGCGCTCGCATGCGACCTAAGGGCGGCATCGGACAGGGCCACGTTTCACGAGGCTTTCGTCAGAGCCGGACTGGTACTGGATTCAGGGACGAGCTTCTGGCTCCCCCGGATTCTGGGCCTGGGGAAGGCAATGGAGGTCGCGCTCCTTGGAGAACCCATCGACGCCGGGAGGGCGCTGAGTCTTGGCCTGGTTAACTGGGTTTTCCCAGACGAGAGCCTCAGGGACCAGTCAACCAGGATAGCGGAGCGGCTCGCAAAGGGGCCGACGAAGGCCATGGGCCTGGCCAAGCGAGCGCTGAACCGTGCTGTAGTGGTGGACCTCGACTCTTCCCTCGAGTACGAGATGTACCTTCAGGACATCGCGGGGAGGACCCGGGATCACGTGGAAGGAGTCAGGGCCTTCTTCGACAAGAGAGAACCGAGTTTCACCGGCCAATAGGGAGACAATCGAAAGGTCCGGCCGTTAAAAATGCGGCGTTCTTCAACAAAAGGAGATAAGCACCCAGCCATCGCGCGCCATGCATGAAGGACGAGGCGGTGGTGGTCGACGCAGTGAGGACCCCCATTGGAAAATACGGCGGGGTACTGAGGTCTGTCCGCCCTGACGACCTGGGAGCGTTGGTGCTCAGGGCTGTTCTCGAAAGGTCCGGTGTAGACCCCGCTTCAATCGATGACGTCTACTTCGGCTGCGCCAATCAGGCAGGGGAGGACAACAGGAACGTGGCACGGATGTCCCTTCTCCTCGCTGGTATGCCCTACTCGGTACCGGGTTCGACGGTGAACAGGCTCTGTGGCTCGGGACTGGAGGCGCTCAACTCGGCTGCAAGGGTCATAGTCGCCGGCGAGGGTGAGATTCTCATCGGCGGAGGCGTGGAGAGCATGACTCGGGCGCCGCTCGTGATGCTCAAGCCGGAAGTTGCCTTCGGGAGGGGGGGCGCCGCTCTTGTGGACACGACCATCGGATGGCGCTTCCCCAATCCGGCGTTCCTTCCCGAATACCCGCCGTTGACCATGGGTGAAACAGCCGAAAACCTCGCAGACAAGTACAAGATCAGCAGGACCTCTCAGGACGAATTTGCACTTTCTTCCCACATGAAGGCGGTGGACGCCACGAGGAGCGGGAGGTTCAAGGACGAGATGGTGCCCGTCGAGACACGCGAAAACCCGAACGGCGTGAGCGAGGACGAAGGACCCAGGCCTGACACTTCCCTGGAGAAGCTCGCCGCTCTTAAGCCGTCCTTCAGGAAGGACGGAACCGTCACGCCTGGTAATTCCTCTGGCATCAATGACGGAGCCGCAGCCGTGTTGTTGATGGGGAAGCAGAAGGCGGAGAGCCTAGGCATCAAGCCGATTGCCAGGATACTCGGTTCTGCCACGGCCGGGGTGCACCCAAACTACATGGGAATAGGTCCGGTCTATGCCACGCGGAAGCTGCTTTCGCGCCTGGCCATTACAATGGACGACTTCGGAGTCATAGAGCTGAACGAGGCGTTCGCGGCCCAGGTTCTGGCGTGCGCGCAGGAGATGCCCGAATTCGACCTCAAGAAAATCAACCCCAACGGAGGTGCCATCGCTCTCGGTCATCCTCTGGGGTGCAGTGGAGCCAGGCTAGCGACAACTCTTCTACACCAGATGAGGAGGGCGGGGACGCGCTACGGGTTGGCTACGATGTGCATCGGAGTTGGCCAGGGGATAGCCACCGCCTTCGAACTGGTGAAGTGACGAACTTCAGTCGCGCTGACCGAGGACCTTCTCCCTATGCCTTCCAGACGTCATCTTTCTTCTTCGCCCTGCTGTTGACCCAGCGGGACAGGTCGAAGAGATACGAGGAAAGCCTGTTGAAAAAAGGAAGGAGCTGAGGGTTCATCCCTCCGGGTGCCGAGGCAGTTACGATGCGCCTCTCTGCCCGGCGGCAGACCGACCTGGCCACGTGAAGCATAGCCCCGGTTGGCGAGCCTCCCGGGAGGATGAAGTTGCTTAGGGGTGGGAGCTGTGTCAGCAGGTCGTCGGTCAGTTCCTCTACCCTCTTGGTGTCGGGCTCCGTGATTCGTGGAACCTTCTGCCTCCCCCCAATTTCTGTCGCCGCGTCCCCTCCAGCAACGAAAAGCATCCTCTGGACCTCCTTCAGGGAAGAAACGAGTGCCCGATCATTCGAGCCCGCGATTATGACTCCGATTATGCTATTCAGTTCGTCGATGGTACCGTAGGCTTCGACCCTTGGGTCGTCCTTCCTCACACGCTTCGGTCCGTAGAGGGAAGTTTCACCCCTGTCTCCCCGACGAGTGTACATCGCACGCAGGCGGCCCCCGCGAACTATTAACGGTAACAGGCGAGGCTCGGGGGGAGCCCGGCGTGGGTTTAATGGCAATTCTTTGGGTCAAACGGATAATCATCGTTGGTCACCAAAATTAAAGTGTGAAGTTTCTTATGCGAAAAAACAAGGATGGCGGGGGCGAATCAGACGAGCTTCGAAGATCATGACGTTCACCTGTTCACGCCACAGGAGGCTTCGAAGCTCCTATCCGACATTAAGCCCAAGATGAAGGAGCTCATCGAAAAGAAGAAGGTCGTCGCCAAGCTGCATAACGAGATCGAAAAGTACAACCTCTTCGGATTCAGAACGGCAGAGGTAGCTGAAAGGGCCGCTCAACTTGACGCGTTAATCGAGGACATGAAAAGGGAGGTCTTGGAGCTAGAGGACCTGGGGGTGCAGGTGAAGGACCTGGACTACGGTCTCGTGGACTTCCCCGCCGAGAAGTACGGAGAGAGCGTGTTGCTCTGCTGGAGGTACGGCGAGCCCGAAGTGGCCTTCTGGCACAGGCCCAACGAGGGGTACAACGGGCGAAAATCTCTGAAGATGCAGCTGATTCAGCCTTAGGCGGAAAACAGCCTCTTCGCGTTGCCGGAGAGGAGCTTGTCGCCCACGCCCGGCCTGAGCTTGGGGGCGAGGTTCGTCCGAAAGTCGTCGAGCCATTCCTTCTGTCTGAGCATGGGATAGTCCGTGCCGAACAGGAACCGGTCCTGAAGAAGCCCGTTGAGATATGGAAGCACACTCTGGGGTATGTACTTCGGTTTCCACCCCGAAACGTCGATGAAGACGTTGGGGTTCCTCAGCGCGATGGCGACTGCCACATCAGGCCATGGCCATCCGAAGTGGGCCATTATCACTCTTAGGTCCGGGAAGCTCTGACAGACCTCGTCGACGAGCTCCGTCTTGCTGTACTTTATTTCGCAATCGCCGAGCCCCGTGGTCCCGGTGTGTATGAGCACAGGAACCCCGACTTCTTGGCAGAACTCGTAGATCGGATACATCCGCCTCCTGTCGTTGATGTAGACCGAGTTGGCGCTCCCGTGGACTTTCAACCCGCGCATACCTAGCTTCTCGACTGCCCTCTTCAATTCTGCCACTGCCGCCTCTCCGGCATTGGGGTCGACGCCTGCGAAGGGAATCAGCCTGTCCCCGGACTTTTCGGCTATCCTGGCAACCGCGTCGTTGGTTAGGGTGTATCTCTTGAACGCGGGGTTTCTGGTTGCGTGTGTGTCCTGTCCGAGTATCACCGCCTTCGCAACCCCGGCCTCGGCCATCTCGTCCAGAAGCTGGTCCGTGGTGGCGGGAAGGTTCAAGACGTCCAACTTGAAGAAGCCGCACGCCTTCATTATGGGGCCGTTCTTCTTCATGAATGCCCTTGTCCACGGGTGCACGTGGACGTCGAACGACAAGCTTTCCGGGGAGCGCCGGGCTCAATCATTAACTTTTTTTGTAGGCGTTTTGTCGAGGTCGAGTGTGAGTCCGGTGGCGAGGGCGCTGGAGGTGGGGGATAAGGCCCCCGACTTCACCCTTCCTGCATCGACTGGCAAGAGTGTGAAGCTCAGCTCGTTGAGGGGGAAGCAGGTCGTGCTCTACTTCTACCCCAGGGACGACACCCCCGGCTGCACGATAGAGGCGTGCAGCTTCCGCGACAACTTGCCGAAGTTCGACGGGGTGGACGCTGTCGTGCTCGGCGTGAGCAAGGACACGCTAGATTCGCACGCCAAATTCATCAACAAGTACTCGCTTAATTTCACTCTCCTCAGCGACCAGGACGGCGTCGCCCACAGGCTGTACGACACGTGGAAAGAAAAGGTCCTTTACGGAAAGAAGTACATGGGGACGGAGAGGTCGACGTTCGTAATCGGTGCGGACGGGAAGATCAAGAAGATATTCAGGAAGGTAAACCCCCAGGGGCATGAGGCAGAGGTTCTGGCAGCCCTGAACGCCTAGGATTTCCAGAAGTTGGGTTCTTTCTTCGCCGGGATAAAGGCAGGGACGCTTAGTGGAATCCTATACGTTGGGGGCATCGCCATCTTCAATGTAGCCCTCCTCTACGCGCTCCAGACTTCAGCTCTCAATGCGATAAGCCAGGCCTATCCACAGTCCTGCCCCCTGACCGCGAACGTGAACGGAAGCGCTGCAGATTGTTTCCAATCGGTGGTCGCCGTCGACGTGCCATTCATAGCGTTCGTTGCGTTCTTCATAACGCTCATCTACACAGGGGTCTTCGGTCTTTACTATGACTCGCTCCCCAACCGGGGAAGCACGGTCAAGGGTCTGATCTTCGCGGCCGTTATCGCACTCAGCCTCGTCTTCTTCGGCTTCTCGGGGTACGTGTTCGACTCCGAATCCGGTGTTGCCACCGTCCTCATGATGCTTTTCTGGACTCCCCTCTTTGGGTATTTTCTGGGGAGACTATACAAGAAGTACACGCGCGTAGTGGAATTCTCGAGCCAAAACCCCGACCTGCTGAAAGTCGTAGTCGACGGCAGGGACAGCACAGGACGGGTTAAGACATTCGCAACAACGTCGAACCACAAGCTTCGGGCTGAGGTCGCGGAGGACGCCTCTTTCAAGGAATGGCAGGTCACGGGGGGGATCTCGCTGGAGGACGCACGCTCCTTTGAGACGACCATGGAAGTCAACGACGACGGAAAGCTCGTCGGTAATGTGAGCACCAAATATTAGTCAAACGACGAATCTGGGTATAATGTTTAGCCGAAGGTTAAATATCCAGACGCGCCGGGTCGGCAAAATGCTTCTGAAAGCCATCCCCGAGGAGGAGTATTGCACGAGGTCGCAGAACCACTCTCATGCAAGGGCGGGCAACATCATATTCTGCTACAGATGCATGATGCTTCTGGGAACCTCGCCGGAACCCCGGCTCGGCTCACTCCTGGACTACTAGGGGCTCTTTCCGACCAGGTTTGAAAGGGACCTGAAACCGCGTTTCATGTAGAACCTGTTCGCTATCTCGTTCTGAGCGGGCACGTCGGCGACTATGATCTGAGCACCCATCGCCTTGAGCTCGGTGGCGGCCTTTTGGATCATTTCGTTTCCGAGGGCCTTTCTTCTGTATTCGGGAAGTATGTAGAAGTCCGTGACGAACCCCTCCATGTGCGGCTCGTAGAACAGCCGCTCCCGCATCTCCGCCCGCAGGATCCCCACGACCTTCGATCCCTCTGCAGCGACGAGCAGCAGCTTGTCAGCTGACTTCATCGAACCAGCGACGTGCCTTTCTGCCCTAGCCTTCACGTCTGGGACCACGGCGAAGAGAGGGTCAAACTCGTTGTTCAGTCGCTTCGTCCTGACGATGAGGTCTGCCACTGCACCCATGTCCTCTTCTCTAGCGCGCCGGATCTGCAATGCCGGGTGGCCGGGTGTTCCGCCGCCCGATTTACGCCTATTCTGGAGGGTCAAGAATTATTCCGTTCCTCCGTAGCGCGTTCATCACTTTCCTAGAGTGCTCTATCGTCTCCGTCGCAGCGGCCAGGGATTCCTTCTCGGAGAGCCTCCTTCGGGCGACGCCTTCTTTGACGGCGGCCTGTCCCACCGTCGCCGCGACCCGGGGGTAGACCTCCCATTGGATCATAGTGGGTATGATGTACTTCTTGCTGATCCCCTTCTCCTTTGCGAAACCGGCCAGCTCCATGGCGGCCGCTATCACCATGTTGTCTGTGATGGTCTTCGCCCTGACGTCAAGGGCCCCGCGGAAGATTGCCGGGAAGAGGAGGCTGTTGTTGACCTGGTTGGGGTAGTCCGACCGTCCGGTCGCAACAATCTCTGCGCCTGCAGCGAGAGCTGCTGATGGGAGCATCTCGGGGACGGGGTTTGCAAGGAAAAACGCGATGGCCCTCTTGTTCATCATGCGTATCTCGTCTGGTTTGACCAGTTCGGGCCCGTTGCCGGCGGCGGCGACAAGCGCATCGGCACCGTCGAGGGCTTCCTTTAGCCCCCCCGAGACCCTGTCCCCGTTGGTGCGCAGTGCTATGTCGTGTTTCCACCTGTTCCTTAGCATCAGCTTGTCCATGTCCTCCCTCTCCGGCTCCAGTATCCCCTTCGAGTCGAGGACGACCAGGTCCTTGGGGTCGGCCCCGGCTTGGACCAGCAGCCTCTCAGCTGCCACGTTGGCAGCTCCCGCGCCGAACAGGACTATCTTCGAGCCCCGGAGCTTGCGCCCTGTGAGTTCGAGAGCGTTGAAAAGCGCGGCGAGTGTGACGCCGGCGGTCCCCTGCTGGTCGTCGTGCCAGACGGGGATCTTCATCTCCGAGCGGAGCCTTTCTAGTATGTCGAAGCACTTCGGGGACTCTATGTCTTCCAGGTTGACGCCTCCCATGGACGGCTCCAGCGCCTTCACGAACGAGATGAACTCGCCTTCGGTCTCCGCCCTTATCGGGAGGGGAATGGCGTTGACCCCGCCGAGGTAGTTGTAGATGAGGGCCTTTCCTTCCATTACGGGGAGGGCACCCTCAGGCCCGATGTTTCCGAGCCCCAGCACCCTGCTGCCATCCGTCACAACGGCGACCGTGTTCCACCTTCCAGTGTACTCGAATGAGAGGTCAGCGTCAGCTTCAATGGCTCGAGACACCGCGGCGACCCCCGGGGTGTACCAGATTGAGAAGTCCTCGAGCGACCTGACTGGGACCTTGGGGGCAACCACGACCTTACCACCGTAGAACTTCGAATATTCGAGGGCCTTCTTCGACGAATCCTCCTTTAGCTCGGGCAAACGGTCCGTGCGGCCGAATTGACGTATTTGTGCGCTTCCGATGCCTTCGGTGACACCATTCTGGTGCCCCTTCGCCGCCTGCCGGTGCCTAGTCACCTACCTGACGCTCCTGTTACCCCATAGGCACGGACCAAACCCGATTCAGTCGTGCGTCCTTCGATTCGGCTTTAAGCCTACGGGCGATCTGTCAAGGCAGGAGCACGTCCCGCCAGGCGCGACCGTCGCCACTAGTGAGCGTAGCGATGTGGGTCCTTGTCAAAGGCGGCCTTGCACCCGGCGGAGCAGAAGTAGTACGTCCCGCCACCGTAGTCTGACTTCAGCCGAGCCTCGCGCTCGTCGACCGTCATGCCGCACACGGGGTCCTTTTTCATGACCTAGTGATGGAATTTCGCCAATTTAGAGATTCTTGGCATCCCATGGGCGGACGAAAGAGACCTGACGGCGTCCTGCGGGGAATGATTTAACATCGACAAGGGGCGGCTCGCTGAGAGGTTGGCGAAGGACCCAGTCTGCGGGATGAGCGTTCCTGAGACTCCGGATGCGCTGAGGGCGACCGTCGGAGGTAGCACGTACTACTTCTGCAGTGAACCGTGCAGGTTGGAATTCACCATGCCTCAGAGGGAGTTGGGCAGACTGAGGTCGACTGTGGCAGTCGGTGCTATTCTAGCCGTCCCGATCCTCGTGCTGAGTTACGTCCCCGTTCTCCCGCCCCAGACGAGCGATTACGTTCTACTCCTCCTGGCTCTTCCGGTCCAGTTCTACGTCGGTTCGAGGTTCTACCGCGGCGCGTATCATTCCCTGAGAACCCACGCGGCCAACATGGATGTCCTGGTTGCCGTGGGGACGACGGCCGCCTTTGGATACAGCGCACTCGCCACCCTCGTGCCTTCGTTCTTCGGGGTCGGGGGGGCGTACTACGACGCTTCGGCTGTAATCATAACGCTGGTGCTTTCCGGGCGGCTGTTGGAGTTTCATACGAAACAAAGGGCGTCCGACGCTGTCAGGAAGCTGCTCGAGCTGAGACCGAGGGTCGCACACGTGCTGAGTGGGGGTGCGGTTGCCGACGTGCCAGTGGAGAATCTCGTCGTGGGGGACGTAGTCGAGGTGAAGCCGGGAGAGCGAATCCCGACCGATGGGATTGTGCGGGACGGCGCATCAGAGGCGGATGAATCGCTTCTGACTGGAGAGAGTGCTCCGGTGAGGAAGGAGCACGGGAGCCAGGTGATAGGGGGTTCGATCAACACCGGAGGAATGCTCGTTGTTGGATGCACAGCCGTTGGTCAGGATACTGTCCTAGGCCAGATAACAAAGCTGGTGGAGGAAGCCAAGGCCGGCAGGGCGCCGATTCAAAGGCTCGCGGACAGGGTCGCCGAGTACTTCGTCCCCGCGATAATCATAGCCGCCCTCGCGGCTGCGATGGGGTGGAGGTTCCTGGGGGGCGTATCCATCTCGACCTCGGTGCTGATCTTCGTGTCGGTGGTCATAATCGCCTGCCCCTGCGCCCTGGGCATAGCCACCCCCGCGGCTCTCCTCGTGGGGACGGGGAACGCAGCGAAAAGAGGTATCCTGGTGAAGGGAGGGGAAGCGGTGGAGGCTGCGGCTCGCGTAGACACGATAGTTCTCGACAAGACGGGGACCATAACAGAAGGGAAGCAGTCAGTCACAGGGGTTGTCGGGCGAGACAGGGACAAGACTCTCGCGACCGCCGCCTCCGTGGAGAAGGCGTCGGAGCACACCATCGGTCATGCTATCGTGAGGGAAGCTCTTGCGGGGGGACTGAAGCTGTTCGAAACAAGGGACTTCGCTTCCATCCCCGGGGAGGGCGTGGAGGGAACAGTCGATGGGAGGACGGTCAGGGTGGGAAGGAGAGACTTCGCAGGCATCCCGGCGAATTGGGAAGGCGAGGAAGAGGCGGGGAGACTCCGGTCAGAGGGGAACAGCGTAATCTACGTCTCCTCCGGGGGCGATTATGGCGCAATTGCAGTTGGGGATACCGTAAAGCCAGAAGCTGCGGAAGCGGTCAGTGAGATGAAGTCCATGGGACTCTCGGTGGTGATGCTCACCGGGGACGACGAGCAGGAAGCAAGGGTCATAGCCGAAAGAGTGGGGGTTCAAGAGTTCAGAGCGGGTCTCCTGCCTGCTGAAAAGGAAAATGAAGTGGCGAGGCTACAGGCGAGTGGGAGGGTGGTGGCTATGGTAGGGGACGGGGTGAATGACGCTCCTGCACTGGCCAGGGCGAATCTGGGGTTGGCCATTGGCAGTGGGACAGACGTGGCGAAGGAGACAGGGGGTATTGTGCTCGTCAAGGACAGACTGACGGACGCTGTCGACGCGCTGAAGATAGGGAGGGCTACGATGCGGAAGATAAAGGAGAACCTAGGCTGGGCCTTCGGGTACAACGCGATCCTTGTCCCTGTTGCAGGGGGGTTACTGATTCCGTTCTACGGTGCGGGCGTCTACTCTTTTCTTCCCTTCTTTTCCGGGGCGGCCATGGCGTTGAGTTCGGTGTCGGTTGTCAGCAATTCACTTCTGCTGATGAGGTACAAGCCCCGGTAGCAGTCGTACGTCTAACATTTATTTCCCGTGGGCTCGGGCACGGCCAAGCGGTATTCTTCATGGTCGACAGGAGATTCGAGGAGTACGTGGGCGAGCACATCAACGCCTTCGCCAACGAAGTGATCAGGCTAGCGTCTCAGCCCAGCGTTTCGGCGCGAAAGGAGGGGATCGAGGAGTGTGCTGAACTGGTGGAAGAGATGCTCAAGGAGACAGGAGCCGCCACGAAAGTTCTTCGCATCAGTGGGGCCGCCCCGCTGGTCTACGGGGAGATGAAGTCGACAAGGTCCCAAAAGACGATAATGTTCTACAACCACTACGACGTCCAGCCCGAAGAGCCTCTGGAGCTCTGGAAGTCCCCCCCGTTCAAGCCCGAGGTCCGGGATGGCGTCCTCTACGGCCGGGGGGTGTCGGACGACAAAGGGGAGCTCGTCTCAAGGCTGAAGATTGTGGAGTCGTACATCAAGACTGCCGGGGAACCCCCGTGCAATGTGAAGTTCTGCTTCGAGGGGGAGGAGGAGACCGGGAGCGTCCATCTCGGGGACTACGTCTCGAAGTACAGCGATATGTTCAGGGCGGACGCGGTAATCTGGGAGTACGGCACGGTGGATGCCAAGGGGGTCCCGATGGTGACGCTTGGGGTGAAGGGGATGATCTATGTAGAATTCGTGCTCAGGTCTCTGTCTCAGGATGCGCACAGCAGCTATGCTGCAATTCTCCCGAGCGCGCCATGGAGAATGGTGAGGCTCCTCAACATGCTGAAGGACGAGAAGGAGATGATCAGGGTGCCGGGGTGGTACGACGGTGTGACGAATCTGGCGGAAGACGAGATAGGCGTTCTCCAACAGCAGCCCTTTGATGGCGCCGAGTTCAGGAAGACGTACGGCGCCGAGGGGTTCCTAGGGGGTATGGGGGACGACCAAGCGAAGAAGGCACTGGTGCAACGCCCTACCGGCAACATAGCCGGGATCTGGACAGGCTACACGGGTCCTGGGTCCAAGACCGTCCTCCCCAAGGAGATACACGTGAAAATGGACTTCAGATTAGTGCCAGAGCAAGACCCTCAGGAGCTCCTGAAAAAGTTGAGGAAGTTCCTCGACAACAACGGCTTCCAGGACGTGGAAATACTGTTAGAAAGCATGGAGCCGGCCGCCAGGACCTCATACAAGAACCCGTTTGCGCAGTCTGCCATCAGGGCAGCAGAGAACGTGTACGGCAAGAAGCCCATCGTCGAGCTCGGGTCCCCCGGCACGGGGCCCCTTTACCTGTTCACACGGAAGTACAACATGCCGTCGGTCGACATCGGCGTTTCTGCCATGGACGGAGGTATTCACGCGCCCAACGAGAACCTGAAGCTGGAGAACATGCGAAAGGGCATGCTCTGGATTGCCGAGACCATGGAACTCTACTGCACTTCGTAGATTACCATTTCGAGCTGTCGCCCTGGAGCAGGCCGAGTCCTCCGATGTGGTCGCGGTCGATGTGCCTCGACAGTTCCTCTTTCGATTTCATGACTGCGTTGCAGTAGGGACAGGTGAGTCTTTCAGGGTGCACCAGCTCTGGGAGGGGGATGTTTTGATCCGCCTTCCCTGTGATCAACGCCTTCTGGGTGATGATCCCGACCAGCTTGCCGCCTCTGGTTACCCCGAGCCTCCTGATGCCGAATTCCGACATCTTGGTGATAGCCTCTCCAACGCTGGCGGCCTCGTCGATCGTGTGGGCAGGGGAGCTCATAATGTCCCGGACCTTGATCATCGACGGGTTCAAACCCGCGGCCACGACCTTGTAGAGGACGTCCCTCTCTGTGACGATTCCCTGCAGGATCGGGCCGGTCACGACCACCGCCTCGGTGGTGTCTGCTTTCTGCATCATCCTCGCGGCCTCGGCCACCGTGTCGGTAGCCGACACCTGTGCGAATGAAGATGACATATAGTCGGAGACCGGCTGGCTCAGAGAGTCCCGTAGGCTCACGGTCCACGCCAGCCCGTTTCCCTACTTAAGATGTGTAGACATCCAGCTCTTAAGCGAGAGAAACGGGGCCTGCCCACATGAGAACTGCTGTCCTTGGTTCCGGTCTGATGGGATCTGTGATTGCATGGGATCTCGCCAGATCCGAGGGTGTCGACTCGGTGGTGGTCGCGGACATAGACCCCGAAAGGCTGAAGGGTGTCAGGAAGCGCGCTCGTGGGAAGAAGCTCTCGACGGAACTTCTCAACCTCAAGGACAGGAGGAAGGTGGTAACGTTCCTCAAGGGGTTCGACGTCGCCGCCTCTGCGCTCCCTCACGGAATCGTCCACCCTTCTGATCTGGCCGCGGTGCAAGCGGGGGCCAAGATGGTGAACATAGCCTTCGAGGACGAACAGATGGCCCTCGACGCTCAGGCTAGGAAAACAGGTGGGGTGCTGATACCGGGGTGTGGGGTGGCGCCTGGTCTCGGGGGCGTGCTCCTCGCTCACGGCCTCGAGCAGATTGGCGGGGGAGACGAAGGGCACATCCTCGTCGGGGGTCTTCCGCAGAAGCCACTCCCCCCTTTCGACTACCGCCTAGTTTTCTCCATAGTGGGGCTGCTCAGGGAGTACATCGACGATGCCCGTGTGTTCAGGAACGGCAGACTCCTGAAGGTTCGCCCGTTCTCGACGGTCGAGAATTACAAGTTCCCCCCTCCCATTGGCACGCTGGAAGGCTTCTGCACCGACGGTCTAGCAAGCCTCGTCTACACGCTGCATGGAATGAAGACCCTCGACGAAATCACCCTCAGGTGGCCAGGGCATGCAGAGAAGATGGGCCTGCTCATGGAGTCGGGATATTTCTCCAGGGAGAAGGTGAGGGCGGGGGATGCCGACGTATCCCCACTTGAGGTTTCGTGGGCGGTGCTCGGGAAGAAGCTTGCGGTGGGCGACCCCCGGGACATGACCGTGATGAGGGTCATCGCCAAAGGGAGGAAGGGGAGGGTGGTCTACGACATGGTCGATAGGTACGACGAGAAGAATGGCGTCAGTTCGATGGGGAAGACCACGGCATACACCGCGTCGATAGTCACGCAGATGCTTGGGTCGGGGGAGGTCAAAGGAAAGGGGGTCATCCCTCCAGAGGTCGCCATCCGGGGGAAGAGTGTAGAAGAGCTCCTCTCCGAGCTAGATCGTCGCGGAGTCAGAGTCGAGCGATCTGCGGGATAGTCCGGCCGATCATCACCGGCGGACGCGCTCGAACGAGTCGGAAAGCTGCAGGCTGATGTGTTTCGTCTGCAGGAATTCCATCAACCCCTCCATCCCCGTTTCCCGCCCGAGCCCGCTCTGTTTGTAGCCACCGAAAGGGACCTCCGGTCCCGGGTTGAGGTGGCGGTTCACCCAGAGCGTGCCCGTCCTGACGCCCTGACAGACCTTCATGATCCTTGTGAGGTTACGCGACCAGACGTCCCCGGCCAGCCCGAACCTGGTGTCATTGGCGATTGTTACCGCATCCTCTTCGTCCTCGAAGGGGAGGACACAGAGCACAGGCCCGAAGATCTCCTCCTGGAAGATCCGCATGTCTCTGTCGACACCCTCGAAGACGGTTGGCTGTACGAAGAATCCCTTTGAGTACTCCCCTCCGATAAGCCGCTTCCCGCCTGCGGTTATGTGGGCGCCTTCGTCCTGGCCGGACTTGATGTACCCCAGGACGCGCTCCAGCTGTGGCTCGGAGACAACGGGACCCATTTCCGTCGCGGGGTCCAGGCCGTTGCCAATCCTGATCTTTGCGGTCGCTTCTCTGAAGCCCTCCATGAACGTATCGTAGATGCTCTTCTGAACAAGGAGCCTGGAGCCCGCGTTGCAGGACTGGCCTGCGCTCCGGAATATGGACCAAACAGCGCTCGGAAGTGCCGCCTCCAAGTTCGCGTCGTCGAAGACGATGTCAGCCGACTTCCCCCCGCACTCTAGGTTCACTTTCTTCAGGTTCGAGGCAGCCATCTCCATAATCATCCTGCCTGTCTCAGTGGAGCCGGTGAAGGAGATCTTGTCCACCCCTGGGCTCTTCACCAGTTCCGTGCCGATGGGCTCGCCTGGGCCCGTAACTGCGTTGAGGACGCCGGGGGGCAGCCCCTCGATGGCACTGAGGAGTCTTACGAATTCCATTGTGATTCCCGATGTGTAGCCCGCCGGCTTGATGACGACCGTGCAGCCAGCGGCAAGGGCAGGGCCGAGCTTCCACGACAGGAGGGAGATCGGAGAGTTCCAAGGGACGATCAGACCGCACACTCCCACAGGCTCGTGGACCACCAGGCTCACGTCAGACGCTCCATACCGGGGGATCCTTCCCACTATGTGCCGCGCAGCCGACGCATAGTACTCCAACACGTTGGCAGCGTTCATGAGTTCCCCCTTCGAATCGGCCAGAGGCTTCCCCGTCTCGAGTGTGAGAAGGACGGAGAGCGCCCCGGACTCCCTACGTAACGTGTCTGAAATCTCCCGGAGAACACCGGCCCTCTCTGCTGGACGCTTCAGGGACCAGGCCCCGGAGTCGAACGCCCTCTTCGCTTCCTCGACGGCGTGGGAGACATCCTCGGGCTTCGACCTAGATGACCTTGAGACGAGCTCGCCGTTTGCAGGGTTGTGACTCTCTATAATTCCCCCGGAGGATTCGGTCCACTTTCCTCCTATGAAGTTGGAGTAAGTCTTTACTTCGTGTTTCGATTGCAAGATTAGACTCGGACCTCCTGAATCGATATAAATGCGGTGCTACTCTTTCAAAGGTTTCGAGCCGGATATGGTAAACCCGCTTCGGTACACCGCTCCGTACCATGGCTCAATCCTCCCCACTTCGAGCTTCGTCTTGACAGAGCCCGTCCCAATCCAGACGTCCGACACCCTTGAGTTGGATTTCAGAATCTCCACGGGCTCGTCCACACCCTCCTGCCCGGCGCCGGTGGGCGGGAACCTCCGCACCCCATAGGTGGCACCGAACGATGGCAGGTCGGAGGTGTTCCCAGCCTTCTCCACCGCGACCTCGAGCGACAGTGTCTGCCCTGGCCCCTTGACGCAGAACCCCCCGAACTTCGCCCCAGGGGAGATAGGCTTCAGCCCTGGGTTGAGGGGGTGGAGCTTGGTCATCGAAATCCTGTCCGCCAGCCTCTTCTGGTATCCGTTCAGCAATCCCCGGAGGAGAGACCACTCGGTCGTGACCCACATGACCGGGAAGAATATCCCCGGCTTCTCCTTGTATCTGCACTTCACGCCAACTGCGGCTTCCTGGTAGAGTGTTCTGTCGGGCCTCGTGGACACCATGTCCGCCCCCGAGTCCGCAACAGAAATTATCTCGCAGACGTAGGCCATGCAAACCCCGTCGTCCACGACAAAAGGCGGCGGAACCAGCTGTTTGAGCGAAGGGAGCTCGCCTTTGAAGAAGACCGAGACATAGTCAGCACCGTAGTGCCAGGGCCCCGTTTCTATCGCGGAGGTGGGACCGGGCACGAGAGGGTGGCCAAGCATTGGTGAGAGGACGCTTCCAAAGGTAAAAAAGGGTTGGTTGAGTCGCTCAATTCAGATGAGGATCTGTAACTTCACCCTCAGAGGTGAGCCCAGGGACAGGCAGAGGGCTGGTCTCGTGGAGGGGTCGATGGTGTTCGAACTGAACGAAAGGCGCTCCCTTTCTGACCTGCTCGAGGAAGGTGTGCAAGGAGTCGAGCGACAGGGGGACGGCCACCCGATGGCCCAAGCCATCCTCTACGCTCCCATTCCGCGACCGGGTAAGATTCTGGCCACGATAGTGAACACCAGAGGGATGCTGGGGGGGAAGACATCGTTCTGGACAGGCCGAGGCTCGACATGAAAGCCCCAAGCGCGGTGGTCGGGCCGGGGACCGAGATCCAGGCTCCGAAGAGCGGGATTCGGCCCGAGGTAGAACTTGCCGCCATCGTAGGGAAGAGAATCTCGAACGCGAGCAGGGCACGGGCAGGGGCTTCCATTTTCGGTTACACCGTGCTAAACGACGTCACGGCACCGGCAGACTCCCGGGAGGACGCCTACGATGCCTACAGGCGCGACCGGCGCACGGGAGAAATCAGAAGAACAACCCTGAGGGGGCCCCTCTTCCGGTCGAAGAACCACGACACCTTCTGCCCGATGGGACCCTGGGTTTGCACGCCCGACGAGAACAGTGAATGGTCCGACCTGAGGATGACCACGAGGTTCCGTGGAAGGCTCGTTCAGGACGGTTCCACCTCCGAGTACATCTTCGACTCTGCGGACATAGCGGCCTACGTCTCTCGTTTTCTTTCACTCGAGCCGGGAGACGTCGTGTCCTGCGGTAGCGTCGGGTGGACACCGGAAGCTCTTGGCAACCTGGATCCGACGGAGTTCGTCCTTCCTCCCACAGAAGGGACCCTAGAACTGGAGATCGAAGGGGTGGGGAGCCTTGTCAACCCCGTCGTTCCGAAGGCCTAGCTGAAGCGCGGGTGCCAACACCTGAGGGAGACTCTGTCATCTCTCACCCCACTGCATAGCCGTGCAAAGATTCAATTAGAGAATCAGCGGGAGCAGAACGTTCCTTAGATGGGAGCGATCGACGGAAGGCAATTCCTTCAGAGGGTAGACTCGACCCCGCGAGAGGTGTGGTATGGCGATCAGAAGATCACGGGCTCTGTCTCGAGCCATCCTGCGTTCAAAGGGGTCACGAGGTCCATCGCTGCCCTGTACGACATGCAGACGAAGCCCGAGCTGGTTGACTCGATGACCTACGTGTCTCCTTCAAGCGGGGAAAGGGTGGGTGTTAGCTTTCTTCAGCCGCGCACGAGGGAGGACCTTTCCATTAGAAGTGGGATGATGAAGGCTTGGGCGGATTACTCCGGTGGGATATTGGGGAGGACCGCTGACTATCTGAACAGTTCACTCATGGCGATGGCCGCCGCAAGGGGATACTTCGGGAATGATGGCAGAGACTTCGGTTCCAACATCGTCCGCTACTATGAGCACGTGAGGGAGAACGACCTGCTGATGACACACACGCTGATCAACCCACAGGCGAACAGGGGCGTCGGCCCTTCGAAGCAGGCCGATCCGTTCACTGCGGCCAGGGTCGTGGAGAAGAACTCAGAGGGAGTCGTGATCCGAGGGGCCAGGATGCTCGCGACTCTCCCCATCGCCGATGAAATCATGGTTTTCCCATCCACGGTTATCCGGTCGGGACAGGATGATACTCCCTATTCCATCGCGTTCGCACTCCCCGTGAGCGCAAGGGGGCTGAAGTTCATCTGCAGGGAGTCGTTTGCGTCCGATTCCCTTTACGATCACCCAATGGCTTCGAGGTTCGATGAGCAGGATGCGGTCGTTGTGTTCGACGATGTACTGGTCCCCTGGGAGCGGGTGTTCGTCCTCGAAGACCCGGACAGAGCCAACAAGGTGAGCGAAGCCACGGACGCGATTGTTTTCATGGCGCACCAAGCGACGATCCGGGAAGCAGCGAAGGTGGGGTTCGTAGCCGGACTGGTGACGCTCGTGGCTGAGACCATCGGTGTGGATCAGTTCCCCCAGGTCCAAGAGAAGATTACTGAGATTCTCCTGACCGCGGAGACGATGAAGGCGTTCCTGGTGGCGAGTGAAGCGAACGCGAAGGTGAACAGGTGGGGGCTGATGACCCCAGACTACATTCCAATCAACTCGGCGCGGAACCTCTGGCCGAAGGTGTCGCCGGGGCTGTCTGCGGTCCTCAAACAGATAGGGGCAAGCGGGCTCATGGCAATCCCACCCGAGGGTGTCCTCGATTCTCAGGCAAGGCCCGACGTGGACAGATATTATCAAGCGAAGACCGCGGACGCGAAAGAGAGGATCCGGCTGTTCAAACTGGCGTGGGACCTCGCGGGGAGCTCCTTCGCAGGGAGACAGGACCTGTACGAGAGGTTCTTCTTCGGGGACCCGGTCCGAATGGCCAGCGCCTTCTACGCCTGGTATGACAAGGAGCCGTACAAAGAGCGGGTAAGAGAACTGCTCCACAGGGAGAACTGAGAGTGATGAGGGCGGAGCGAGGGTTCGACATAGTGAAGGCAGGGCACATCGAGTTCCTCGTCACTGACCTTGCCGAAGCGAAGAAGTTCTACGTGGACGCACTCGGGTTCGTGGTGACGGAGTCTGACAGGTCGCACCTATACCTCCGCGGGCTGGAGGACAGGCACCACCACTGCCTGACACTCACGAAGTCTGACGAACCGGGAGTTGGACACTTCGCATTCCGCCTGGCAGACGAATCGGGGCTCAGGGCGGTCGAGAAGGTGGTGAAAGCGAAGGGGTGGTACAGCCGCTGGGTTGAGCCCGGAGAAGAAAGGGGGCAGGGGCGGGCGCTGATGGTTGAAGATGGGTTCGGGTTTCCAGTGGAATTCTATGCTAAGATGGCCCAGGAGGAGTGGTTGCTGCAGAAGTATCAGAACTACAGGGGCGCGAAGGTGATGAGGCTAGACCACTTCAACATTATGTTGCCCGACGCGGCTTCGGCCTACGATTGGTACGTCGGCGGCCTTGGATTCGGGTGCACGGAGGTCACGGAGACGGAGGGGAAGAAGCCTGAGCTCTGGGCCGCCTGGCTGAGGAGAAAGCACACCTGCCACGACATAGCGCTGACCACAGGGAAGGGCCCGCGCGTGCATCATGCCGGGTTCACCGTTTCGGACCGCGCTTCCATAATGGACGCCGCAGATCTGCTGGCCGCCAGCGGGTACCTGAAGAGCATGGAGCGGGGGCCCGGGAGGCACGGCGTCTCCAACGCCTTCTTCCTATATCTGAGGGATTCAGACGGGAACAGGATCGAACTCTACACCGGGGACTACATCAGTGCGGATCCCGACTGGGTCCCCATCCGTTGGAAGCTCAACGACCCCCGCAGGCAGACGTTCTGGGGGGCGCCGACGCCGGAAAGCTGGTTCAACGAGGCCATGATGGTGAGGTCGCCGAGAAACGGCGAACTCGCGAAAGTCGTCGCACCGAAGATCAAGGACAGGCCGGACTACCTTCTCTCGGTTCGCTGAATCCTACCAGACCATGTCCGACGGCGGAGCGGGATACTCCGTCTGCTCCGTTGTCGTGTACTGCTGCGAATAGTAGACGAGCGGTCGCTTCGAGTTGAAGGTCTTGGCCGCCACGACCTCCCCGACGAGAATGGAATGGTCCCCCCCTTCGTACACCTGCCACGGCTTGCATTCTATTGCCACCCGGGCGCCTTCGATAATCGGAGAACCGGTGACACCCCTGATGAATCTGAGCCCCTCGAACCTGTCCCTGGCTCCGGTCCTACCGGCAAACCTGTCGGACACCGACTTCTGGTCGTCCGCCAGGAAATTGACGGCATACGCTTCCGCCTCGCAGAACAGGTCGTGAATGGCGGAGCCTTTTGCGATCGAGATCAGGATGAGCGGCGGGTCCAGTGACACGCTCGTAAAGGAGCTCACGGTGAGGCCGGTGGGCCCACTCGGACCCGTTGTAGTCGCGACCGTGACCCCCTGAGGATAGACCCTCATGGCCTGTTTCAACCCGTTTAGCGAATCTTTTTCCATGTGAATCTCGACCCCCGGTTCAGAACCCGTGGCCCCCTTGCGTTGTTTAAAGCGTTCCCCAACTGGGCGGGTTACCAAGCAGAGCGCCTCACCCGATAGCAGCCCCGGGCTCTAGACCGCAACCATCAGGGCATATGCCGCCGCCGAGACGAATGCTGCAGCAGGGATCGTGATCATCCAAGCCCATATGATTCGCCTGGCTACCCCCCATCTGACGGAACCCGAGCCCATGGTTGCACCAGAGCCCATCACCGACCCGCTCACGACGTGAGTTGTGCTGACGGGGATGCCCAAGAAAGAGGAGGTGAGAATGGTGATTGCGGATGCGGTTTCTATCGATACGCCGTGGACGGGATCAATCTTAGTCATCCTGAATCCCAGTGTTTTCACTATCCGCCACCCGCCGAAGAAGGTGCCCAGTGCGATGGACGTGGCGGCCAGCACCGCCACTATGAATGGGACCTTGAACGAAGGGATCCATCCTACAGAGAACAAGAGAGCGGTGACCACCCCCATGGTCTTCTGGGCGTCGTTGGTCCCGTGGCTGAGGCTTACGAGGGCGGAGGAGACCAGCTGGAGCCTACGAAAGTACCTATTGATGACGTGGATGGACACAGAGAAGAACGCCCTGATCAGGGCGGTCATCAAGACGAAGGCGAGGGCAAAGCCGATGATCGGGGAGAGCACCATGAACACCAACGTCTTATCGAGCCCCGACCATATGAGGGATCCGACGCCCGCCTTGGTGACAGCCGCCCCCACAAGGCCGCCAATCAGAGCATGTGAAGAACTGGAAGGCAGCCCCATGTACCAAGTCATGAGGTCCCACGTGATTGCGCCTGCCAGGGCGGCGAGCACGAGCTCGGGTGTGATTACGGATGAGCTGATGATGCCGCTTCCTATGGTGGTAGCCACGGCTACGCCGAAAATCGCAAATGCGACGAAATTGAAGAATGCTGCCATCGCGACCGCGGCCACGGGGGGGAGGACCCTCGTGGAAATGACCGTAGCAACAGAGTTCGCAGCGTCATGGAAGCCATTGATGAAGTCGAAGCTATAGGCAATGGCGATTACCGCCAAGATGTAGGCTTCGAAGAGGTCCACGGGGACAACACTAGGAGTGCTTGATCAGAATGTCCCTGATGATGAACGAAACGGCCTCACACCTGTCGGTGGTGGTCTCCAGATCCTCGTAGATCTCCTTGAGCTTCAGAATCTCGCTCACGTCTCCTCCTTTGAACAGAGCGGCGACTGACTCGTTGAACAGGACGTCGGCTTCGTTCTCGAGGCGGTCGACTTCTATGCAGGCCTCGTCGATCATGTTCCGGTCTAGTTTTCTGAGGGAAGTAAGGGCGGCATGAAGCTGCGCTACAGACGCCTTTATGATTCCGGTGAACTCGATCATCGTGGGGGTGGGACCCTTGATTTCGAAGAGGACCAGCCTGTTCATGGCTGCATTCATCAGGTCGAGAACGTCGTCGTATCCCGACGCCAGCTTCGTGAGGTCCTCCTGATCGATGGGTGTGATGAAGCTCCTGTTTACCTTGTCGTAGATGTCGTGGACGACGCCGTCGCAGTTGTGCTCGAGGTCCTTGAACTCCTTCCGCTTCCCCTCCATGTTGTCGAAGTGCCTGACCGCTTCCTCCAGCATCACCGCACCTTCAAGGATGAAGGACGACTCTTTGTCCAGAAGATCGTAGAACGCCTTGTCCTGGGGAATGATCCACTCCCGTATGCCCATCTGGCCGCAAAGCCCATTGGAACGGCTATACCCCTTTTCCCTGAGCAGTTAGGAGCTTCAGGATTTTTGGGTCTGTCCTCAAGGACAGTCTGGAAAGCCGCCATCTTCGAAGAGTTGAACAGGGACATGGAGCAGCACGGAGCTCCGTACCCCTTCCCGCCCATCGACACTTCCCAATCGATTTATCCGTCCAGTCGATCGAAGGGGAAGTGTGGGGATCCTGATAAGGAAAGGACGGAGGGCCGATGCTGAACAGTTCATCGGCCTGGTCCATGCCCTTGCGGAGTTCGAGCATCTTGATCCCCCCTCGAAGGAGGGGAGGAGAAGGCTCGTCGATGACATCTTTGACAAGAAGAGGGTCAACCTGCTCGTCGCCTCGGATGACAGGAAGCTGGTCGGATACGCCCTTTACTTCCACACCTACTCGTCCTTTCTCGCCAAGCCCACCCTCTACCTTGAGGATCTGTTCGTCCTAGACGAATACAGGAAGCAGGGTGTAGGGTTCTCTCTGTTCAGGAAGTGTGTCGAAACTGCGTTGGCAGAAGGGTGCGGGCGCATGGAGTGGGCGGTCCTGACCTGGAACGCGAAGGCTCTGAAGTTCTACGAGAGGCTGGGCGCGCGAAGGATGTCCGACTGGTACGTCTACAGGCTCGACGAGAAGGCCCTGGGAAGGGTTCCCGGGACACCCTAGTACGGAGAGGGTGCGGCCGTGCCCAGCTCAGATGAGGGGTAGAATCCTCCGGCCCCTACAGATATATCCATGGAGAATCTGGCTTGAAATGGAAGCATCGTCGTTGGAAAGAATAATGCTCTTCCAGAACGCGAAGGGGGGGGACAAGTTCCTCCTCGGCGGCAAAGGCTACGGGCTCGTCGAGATGACGTCCCTTGGACTCCCTGTGCCTCAGGGGTTCGTTATCACAACAGAAGTGTGCAAGCAGTACTACAAAGAAGGGGGGATTGTCCCCCCGGGCCTCTTCGAGCAAGTCAGGGAGAAAATATCAGAGGTGGAGAAGGAGACAGGGAAGAAGTTCGGCGGAGAAGAAGCGCCCCTTCTTTTCTCGGTCAGGTCAGGGGCCCCCTTTTCCATGCCGGGGATGATGGACACAATCCTGAACCTTGGCCTAAACGACAGGACGACCAAGAGCCTGGCAGCCCGAACCAAGAACGAAAGGTTCGCCTACGATTCATACAGGCGACTCATACAGATGTTCGGCAAGGTTGCGCTTGGGGCTGACGCAGGAGCATTCGAGAAGATACTGGAGGAAAAGAGGAAGGAGGCGGGGGTGAAGATGGACATAGACATCCCTGCCGAAGAGCTCAAGAGAATGACAGAGGAGTTCAAGCGCGTCATCAAAAAGCAGACGGGAAGAGAATTCCCACAGGACCCGTTCGTTCAGCTCCAGATGGCCATCGAGGCCGTCCTCCGGTCATGGAACAACGCCCGGGCAAAGGAGTACAGGAGGTTCTACCACATCAGCGAAGAGCTGGGGACGGCGGTCAACGTTCAGACCATGGTGTACGGGAACTTCGGCGAGACTTCAGGATCGGGAGTGGGATTCACCCGTAACCCGTCGACTGGAGAGAACGTTCTGTTCGGCGAGTACCTGCCTGACTCGCAGGGCGAAGACGTGGTGGCAGGGGTACGCACCCCCATGGGGCTGGACAGGATGGACCCTGTCGTCCTAGAGCAGCTCAAGGAAGTCGCCAAGAAGCTGGAAGGCCACTTCAGGGACATGCAGGACTTCGAGTTCACGGTCGAGGAGGGGAAGCTCTACACCCTGCAGACGAGGAACGGAAAGAGGACCGCCCAGGCGGCTGTGAAAATTGCTGTCGACATGGCAGCCGAGGGGCTCATTGCCACCCAGGAGGCCGTGTCTAGGATTGAGCCAGACATGCTCGAGTCACTTCTCCACCGAAGGCTCGATCCGACCCCAGCGGACAGGCCGATCGCCAAGGGCCTTGACGCGTCACCAGGGGCAGCCTCAGGGGAGGTGGTGTTCGAGACAGAAGAGGCAGCCAGAGTGGGCGGGAGCAAACAGGTGATCCTGGTGAGAGTGGAGACGACCCCTGAGGACATCAAGGGGATGATCCCGTCACAGGGGGTGCTCACAATGAGAGGGGGGATGACCTCCCATGCAGCAGTGGTCGCTCGAGGGATGGGGAAGCCGGCCGTGGTGGGGTGCGGCGAGATAGAGATTGCACCCGATGGGACCTCTTTTGTGACAAAGTCGGGGGAGAAGGTGATGAAGGGAGACACAATAACGATCGACGGCACCACCGGGAACGTCTACAAGGGAGAGGTCAGGATGGTGGACCCCGAGCCGTCGCGGGAGCTCCTTCAAGTCCTGACGATGGCAGACGGGATGAGAAGGCTGGGCGTGTGGGCCAATGCGGACACCCCCGAGGCCGCGCTGAAGGCGAGGGAATTCGGGGCCGAGGGGATAGGGCTCTGCCGAACGGAAAGGATGTTCAACGCTCCTCACAGACTCCCTATCGTCAGGGACATGATCATGAGCACGGATGATGAATCGAGGAGAAGACACCTCTACAGGCTTTTCCCATTCCAGCTTTCCGACTTCAAGGAAATCTTCTCAGCGATGGGTGGAAGGCCCGTCGTCGTCCGGCTGCTCGACCTCCCCCTGCACGAGTTCCTGCCTCCACCCGAAGACCTGGTGCTGGAGATCCAGTCCAGAAGGGCGAATGGCTCAACCGCGGAGGAGCTGCAGGGGCTCGAGGCGATGCTTGCAAGGGTCAGGCAACTTGTCGAGCATAACCCAATGATCGGACACCGAGGGTGCAGGTTGGCAGTGACGTACCCCGAGATCTACGAGATGCAGGCGAAGGCCATCCTCCAGGCGGCCATGGAGTTGGATCGGGAGGGGAAGAAGAGGGCGCAAGTCAAGATAATGATCCCGCTTGTTGCGCTGGCAGGGGAGTTGAAGTTCCTCAGGGGGGTCGTGGAACGAGCTGCCGAGGAGCTGTTTAGGGAGCTCGGGGGCCGGGTCGACTACAAGGTCGGGACGATGATAGAAACGCCGCGAGCCGCGCTCACTGCTTCTGAAATCGTGCAGCACTCCGACTTCTTCTCTTTCGGAACCAACGACCTGACCCAGACTACGTTCGGATTTAGCAGGGATGATGTCGAAGCGAAGTTCATCCCGAAGTACATCGAGATGGGCCTACTCCCCCAGAGTCCCTTCGACTCGGTGGACACTGCAGGGGTGGGGCGCCTGGTGAAGATCGCGGTAGAAGACGGACGAAGGGCGAAGCCGGGTCTCGAGATCGGCGTGTGCGGAGAGCACGGGGGAGACCCCAAGAGCATCGCTTTCTTCAACGAGGCTGGGCTTGACTACGTCAGCTGCTCCGCCTATCGGGTGCCCGTGGCTCGCCTCGCCGCCGCCCAGGCGACGCTGGGGAAGGCGTCCGCAGCCACCGTATAGAACGCCTCCAGGACACCCTAAATTCTCGGTGGAATCTAGGAAACCAGAACTGCGCCGGTTGTTTTCATCATTGAGAATCGTGGTCGCACTTTAATTCGCTCTGAGGGGGCTCCCTAACTTGTTAGGTCATGATAATTCGGGTCCGCTTTCATGGCCGTGGGGGGCAGGGTGCTAAGACGGCGAGCAGGATTCTAGGGGACGCTGGCTTCAACGACGGCTATTTTGCCCAGGACTTCCCAATATACGGTGCCGAGAGGAGGGGAGCGCCTGTAACCGCGTTCACGAGGTTCTCCGACGAGAAGATCACAGAGAAGGGGTTCGTCTTCTCCCCAGACATCACAGCCGTAATGGACGACTCGCTTATCTCAGACCCTATGGCGAACCCGTTTGCAGGGCTACGTAAGGGAGGGGTCGCGGTTGTCAACACGACCAAGCAGTCCGGCGAGGTGCTCCAGGGGAGGGGGGACGTGACCGTCGCGACGGTGGACCTCACCGGCCAAGCGCTCAAGATACTCGGGAAGCCCGTACTGAGCGCGGGAATCGCAGCTGCGGTCGCCAGGATAGCCGGGATCAACAGGGAAGCGCTACTCAAGGCTGTGACTGAGGAGCTCGGGGACATCGGATTGTCAGGAGAGATGGTGGCGAAGAACGTCGAATTCGCCACAACAATCTACCACCAACTTACGCCGCTTAAGCTCAGGACGGAAGAACTCCCGACGACCGAGAATCTCGTTCCACTCGCTGTCGTGGTGTCTGAGAATGGCATCGAGAAGATCCTGAACACCGGGAACTCCTACCTTAGGCACACCGGAAACTGGAGGACGTTCAGACCCACAATCGATTATTCGAAGTGCACCAACTGCATGATTTGCTATGCCTACTGTCCCGAGTCTGCGATGTCAGTCGCTCAGGACGGGAGGGTGACCATAGACTACGACAACTGTAAGGGGTGCATGATATGCATGACCGAGTGTCCGCTGAGGGCGGTCTCACAGTCGAGGGAGGGGCGGGCCCAGTGAAGGGACAGCTCCTTACTGGCAACGTCGCTGCTGCCGCGGGAGCGATGCTGGCGAGGGTAGACTACGTCCCCGCCTATCCCATTACCCCGCAGACGGAGATAATCGAGACCATAGCAGACTGGGTGAGGGAGGGGAAGATGGATTCGAAGTTCGTACAAGTGGAGTCGGAGCACTCCATGTTGACTGCAGCGGGCGCGGCTTCACTTACGGGAGCCAGGGTGTTCACGGCGACGTCCAGCCAGGGAATGCTCTACACCATCGAGATGCTCTACAACGTGTCTGGGTGGAGGGCCCCGATGCTGTTGGTAAACGTGTCCAGAGGGGTGGCAGCGCCAATCGTTCTAGAGCCGGATCACAACGACGTCCTCGCCGCGAGGGACAGCGGTTTCCTCCAGTTCCACTCCGAGACCTGTCAGGAGGTCACGGACCTGGTCCTCCTCGCCTATCGGGTGGCCGAGGACAAGCG
>Ga0187781_10000373_pt1 | contig 31656 bp, 30 predicted proteins | sample 0715_SJ02_MP02_2_FD_132447 | JGI IMG/M metagenome (GOLD analysis project Ga0187781, IMG submission 132447) | Tropical peat soil microbial communities from peatlands in Department of Meta, Colombia - 0715_SJ02_MP02_20_MG | ecosystem: Environmental > Terrestrial > Soil > Wetlands > Peat | place... | reverse complement strand
CCGCGGATTTGTGGACGCGGTCATCCTGCCGCATGAGACCCGCAAAAAGCTGATTCAGGCTCTCGAGATGCTCGACAGCAAGCGCGACAAAAACCCTCCCAAGAAGCATGGGAATATCCCGCTGTGATCGGGTGGTACGCAGACCTTGGAGTGCAATATTTCGGGCGGTACGTCTCCGGCATTCGGGAAAAAGTCACAAGGGGTGCAGTTCGATCGCCATCCAGACGCAATCTGATTCCGCGTAATAGCGGTGCCACGGATAGCTAAAGCTGCGGTCATTCCCTAGCACGAAGAACGGGTCATGAGTGTACCCGGGGAGCATCGGAACATCTTCATAAAGGGTCTGGGCATTGTTCTCGCGGAACTTCTGCATGTGGCCGGTGCCAACCACCTGGGTGTGCACCTCGAGAAATTGATGTCCGGTATGAATACCGCAGTCTGTCTGCTCCGGCGTGTACCAGAGATTCAGCTTGAGCCGGTATCGTCCAGACGAAGCTGAAGGAGACGCTTCGCGCATAAACGTGACCACGGGATCGACCTGGATCTCTCCGATGTCGTCCTGCGGTGAGATATAGAGCGGTGTTCCTCGTGGATACTGCGGATTCCGCCGGCCGTACCAATCCCATTCCAGGGCGAGGCCGCCGAGATTGGTGCGTTGTCGTACGTGAAGCAATGCGGCCGATTCGGCATGCTCAATCGTGCTGTGCCGGAGCATTGTGGACTTCCAAGGCTGGATCGCGCCTTGATCTTTTCCCGCGCTGTATCGCAACGGAGCCGCCGACAGATTAACGACGATGGCGTCTTCCACCGGGACTGCTCGTGCGTTCGTTATGAGAACGCTCTCGATCCAGTCGTTTGAGAAGGAAAGATTTCGGCGTTGGCTGTTTTCAGGCATGGAATTCTCCGTGAGCATGCGGGGAGCAAAGCGCCTGAGTACCAGGAGCTGGCCAGAATGGGACAGGAAGGTTCGTCGATCCATTATTCAAATCCCTAAACTGCGGGGGATTATACCGTTCAATGAAGACACTGGCCTTAGTTTAGCTTTTCTCGCGGTCAATGCCATCCGGGAGTAGAATGTGCGGCGAACATCTCTCGGGCGCAGGAGGTCTTCCATGCGGCTGACGGTCGGACAGATTATCGGCAAAGCTCTCAAAGCATACGGCGTACCCTATGTCACCGGCTTGCCTGGGCACGGGAACTGGAGCTTGATCGACGCCTTCAACGATCCCATCTCCAAGCTGCCGTTCATCCAAGTTATGCACGAGCAGAGTGCAGTGCACATAGCCGATGCGCATTACCGCGTCACCGGGCAGCCGATTGCCGCTTGCACGTCGATTGGTCCGGGTGCGACGAACACTATCATCGGGCTGGCCACCGCCCATTGTGATTCGACAGCACTGCTCCTGATTACCGGCAGCGCTGCTACCCACATGCGCGGACACGGAGTCATGCAGGAACTCGATCGCTCGGCCTCGCCGGACTTTCCACATCTGGCAGCGCCGGTCACCAAGCGGACGTTCGACGTAATCCACGCCGATCAGGTTCCGTTCGTCATGCATCGCGCCTGGAACGCGATGATGACTGGCCGACCGGGTCCGGTCCACATGGAAATTCCGCTGGACGTGCAGGTGCAGACCACGGAGATTGAAGTTGCGGATCTGGACAAGCGGCTGCCGATCGGTAAACAAAGGGGGGATGCCACAGCCATCGAAGCTGCAATCGGGCTTCTTTTGCGCGCTCAGAGGCCTTGCATCGTGGTTGGTGGCGGAGCCATCACGGCAGATGCCACGCCGGAACTAACGATGCTCGCTGAAAAGCTAGGCATTCCAGTCGTGTTCACCTGGAACGGCAAAGGGGCCATTGCTGAGGACAACCCGATGTGTGCCGGTACGGCAGGATGGCCCGGATCGCTGCCTGGAAACAAAACCGCCGCGAATGCCGACGTACTGATGTCGCTGGGCTGCCGGTTCACTGACTGGTCCGCTTCGTCCTATCGCAAGGGTGTAACCTTCTCGATCCCGGATGCCAAGCTTATTCAAGTCGATATCGACCCACGCGAGATCGGCAAGAATTATCCTGCCGAAGTTGGCATAGTGGGCGATTGCAAGCTAGTGCTTGCCGATATCCTGGCCGGCATTTCGGATGAGCAGGCACGCAAGGCGCGGGAGGGGCGAGCATTTTATCTTTCCGGCGTTGCAGCACTGAAGAAGGAATGGGAAGAGCGGTTGGAACGACGTCGCTCCTTCCCGGGCATGCCAACGACCATGCTGCGCACTTTACGCGAGTTGCGCAAAGTTCTGCCTCGACATGGCATCGTGACGGTTGGGTCCGGTCACCCGCAAAGCACAACCAAGCAGGCCTTTCCGGTATATGAACCGCGGACGCACATTACATCGGGGTCGTTTTCGTCTATGGGATTTGCGCTGCCCGCGGCAATTGGGGCCAAACTGGCGAAGCCGGACGCGCCGGTGGTGTGCATTATCGGCGACGGGGACTTCCTGATGTGTGTCCAAGAGCTCGCGGTCTGCGCTATGTACGACATTCCGGTGGTCTTTTTGATCCTCAACAACTCGGGATACATTTCCATTCGCGACGGCCAGAACCACCTGATGGGCCGCCAGATTGGATCGGAATTCAATTATCAGCACGGTGATGGGCGCCCCTATTCCGTCGACTTTGTGGCACTGGCAAAGTCGTTCGGCTTCGAGGTTGCAGCGAAAGTGCAAGCGGCGGACGATATCGGCTCGACCATCCAGCGCGCCCTCGACTCGAAGGCACCGGCTCTGATCGAGGTGCCGATCACGCGTGACGTTTCCGTGGCTGCTGCCGAAGTTGTCGGCTGGTGGGACTTCCCTGTGCTTCCGACGGCTTCAGAAGCAGTAAAGGCCGATTACAAAGCGGGCTATGCGGCCGAACAACATCAGCGCTCCAGCAGCGACGTGAACACCGTCGAACCTGTTTCGGCCACGGGGTAATCCTCACCATAATGCGGTCACGCCACGAAACGGGGTTTGGAAGGAGGATGCAATGGCACGACATCTGAAGCAAGGCCGCACACCAGAGCAAACCACCGCCGATGCCAATAAGGTTCGTGACATCGTGGCGGGCATCATCGAGGACATTGCCAAGCGGGGCGAGATTGCCCTGCGCGAGATCTCGGAGAAATTTGACAAGTGGAACCCGCCGACGTTCCGGCTTTCGGAAAAGGAGATTGAGGAGTGTTTGTCACAGCTCTCAAGCCGCAACCTGGAGGACATCAAGTTTGCGGAGGCGCAAGTGCGTAACTTTGCGCAGGCGCAGCGGGCTGCTCTTCAGGATCTGGAGGTTGAGACGCTGCCGGGAGTAATTCTGGGTCATAAGAACATCCCAGTGGACTCGGTCGGCTGTTACGTTCCTGGCGGAAAATATCCGCTTGTCGCCTCCGCCCACATGAGTGTAGTGACAGCGAAGGTTGCAGGAGTGCCGCGAGTCATCGCTGCGTCGCCGCCCTACCATGGCAAGCCGAGTCCTGCAGTCGTCGCGGCCATGCATCTTGGAGGCGCGGACGAGATTTATTGTATGGGCGGGGTTCAGGCCATCGCTGCCATGGCACTCGGCATCGAAAGCATCGAACCCGTGTCCATGATTGTGGGTCCGGGCAATGCTTATGTGGCCGAGGCCAAGCGCCAGCTTTTCGGCCGCGTTGGTATCGATCTCATTGCGGGCCCGACCGAGACCCTGGTCATTGCGGATGACGCGGTCGATGCGGAAATCTGCGCGACCGACCTTTTAGGTCAAGCGGAGCATGGCTTCAATACGCCAGCCATCCTGCTTACAACGTCGGAGAAGCTGGCACGGAGCACCATGGCGGAAGTGGAACGTCTGCTCGCCACTCTTCCAACGGCTGACCTTGCTTCCGTCTCATGGCGGGATTATGGAGAAGTGATCGTCTGCGACTCCGACGAGGAGATGGTGCGGGAAGCCGATCGCATCGCCTCCGAACACGTGCAGGTCATGACCCGGAATCCGGACTATTTTCTCAGGAACATGAAGAATTACGGCGCGCTGTTTCTGGGTCCACGCACCAACGTGGCTTTCGGCGACAAGGTGATCGGGACCAACCATACTCTGCCCACCGGCAAAGCAGCGCGTTACACCGGCGGACTCTGGGTGGGAAAGTTCATCAAGACTTGCACCTACCAAAAAGTGCTCACCGACGAAGCCTCAGCCATGATCGGTGAATATTGTTCCCGACTGTGCTTGCTGGAGGGTTTCTATGCCCACGCCGAGCAAGCCAACATCAGGGTGCGCCGCTACGGCCGCAATGTTGCGTAAGCAACGCACGGGGGCACGGGTCTTAACAGAACCGGATCCTCATCTCTTACGAAAATTTTCAGCAGTGGGCCGGCAAACAAGGTCACGACGCGAAATTATTCTGTATTCATCGCGGAGCTTTAAGTGTAGTTTTCGAGCTGAGCACAGGAACTGCGCTGCCTCTCCTACTGCACGACTACCGTGAAATTGGTGGAATGTACTAAATTGGCTGGGCCAGAACTGAACGTGCCTGTGACCGTCAAATTGTAAGTACCAGCCGGTGTGCCGGTTGTTCCCCCGCTGCTGCCATTGCCTCCGCCACAACCAGGCAACCCGATCACGACGAAAAGCACGAACACGAGCAGTAGTCCAAGAACTGCCTTATCACGCCGTCTACAAAGGCTGGTGCGCAACACCACTAGACCCGGCAAGCCAGAGAATGCCAGCCAGAGGGCAAACCTGCTGTCGCCCGGTGGCGGAAAAGCAGCCGGACGACCGAGAACCGCCGAAGGTCCCGACGTCACTACCGCGACGCTGGCTGATGCGCTGCCCGTGCCATCGAGGGCCACTGAGCTGGGGCTGATTGTGCAGGTCGATTGCGGCGGCGCTCCGCTGCAACTTAGCGCGACCTTTTGGGCAAATCCGTTTACGGGAGAGACAGTCAGAGTGTAGTTGGCTGCTTGCCCTGGGGTCACTGTTGTTTGCGCTGGCGATGCTGCAAGAGAGAAGTCACTTCCTGTGCCCGTCAGCACGATGGACTGTTGACTCCCGGGCGCGTTGTCCGTGGCCTGTAGTTGTGCTGACCGGTTACCTCCTGCTGTGGGCGTGAAAGTGACGCTGATGTCGCAGCTATCGTTTTGTGGCAAGGATGCCGGACAGGTGTTGGTCTGAGCAAAATCACTGCTGTTTGTCCCGGTAATCTGGATCGACGTGATGACTAACGGCAACCGTCCGGTGTTGGTGAGGGTCACCGCTTGTGGGCTGCTGGCCGAACCTGGGGTTTGGTTGCCGAAGCTAATACTTGCAGGGGACAATGTGGCACCCGGCGCCTTTATCACCTCAAACGCCACGCCACAGCCAGAGCCGCCGCACCCGGTTCCTCCGCCGAGCTGGGTTGTGCCGTACAGATTTCCGGCCTGATCGAAGATCACGCCACCGGTCGGCTCGTTCGCCCCTTCACCGTCATTGCCAGCTTGGAAGCTATAGAGGAGGGTTTCCGCCCAGGCTCCAGCCCCGGTGGGACTGAGCTCAAAAACTGTGCCGCAGCCATTGTAAAGGGGGCAGTTTCCCTTTCCTCCATTACCGGTTGTGCTATACAGATTTCCAGACTTGTCGAAAATCAGCACATCAAACGGACGGGCACCATCACTGCCCTGAAAATTGTGAAGGATGGTCTCGGTCCATCCTCCGCTCCCGTTGGGGCTGAGCTTGAATGCTGTTCCACAGCCGTCGATGGGATCAAAAGCGCACGTGCCTCCCGAGGAAGTTGTGCCATACAGGTTTCCGGTTTGATCAGAAATCAGCCCAGCGAGCGGGGTATCGCCGTCGCTGCCGCCCTGAAAACTATAAAGGAGCATCTCTATCCAGGACCCACCGGCGCTGGGACTAAGTTCAAACGCTACCCCACAGCCACCCGCTCCTTCGCACGTACCCGCTCCTCCCAGCGAGGTCATGCCGTACAAATTTCCGGCTTGGTCAAAAATCAGCCCGGGGTTCGGCACATAACCTTCGCTGTCGCCAGATGGAAACTTGTAGATGATGGTTTCTGTCCACCCGCCCGCTGATTTCGGACTGAGCTCAAAGACCGTACCACACGACGCAAATCCGTCGTGGGAGCAGACGCCATTCCCGCCCTGGGATGTTGTGCCGTAGAGGTTTCCAGCTTTGTCGAAGATCACTCCCTGTGGGTTTGCACCATCGGAGCTGCCGCCATTTGTACCGAAGACGTAAAGCACGGCCTCAGTCCATCCTCCATTGCCGTTATGACTGAGCTCAAAGACTGTGCCGCAGCAGGAGCTGGGCCCGCCTCCGGACGCAGTTGTGCCGTAGAGGTTCCCCGTTTGATCAAAAATCAATCCGGAGGACGGTTGGATACCATCCGTACCGCCCTGAAACCTATAAAGGACAGTCTCTGTCCAACCCCCGCTGCCGTTGGGACTCAGCTTGAAAACCGTGCCGCAGCCAGAGTAGACACCGTTGGGGGCGGGTTCGCCGCTGCACGGGCCGCCGCCGCCCCACTGCGTTGTGCCGTAGAGGTTTCCCTCAGAATCGAAGATTAGCCCGCCGCTCGGGTCTGCGCCGTCGTTTCCGCCCTGAAACGAGTACAGCACTTGTTCGGGATCACTTGTTGTTGATTTCGCCCTGGGGATGTTTTTGAGTTGTCGGCTTACTGAAACACCACCGGACTGAGCCAGCGCAAGTGTGCTTAAGAGAAGCAGAAGGAAGAGATGAACACGGTAGACGCGAAACCACGGCAAGGCGCCGACAGTCATGGCCCCTCCTTGATGGGGGAGGAACGAGCAGCGCCGCACAACTAAAGAGCTGTCCGGAAGCTACCTAGCAAGATTTTAGCACTCGTTGGAAAGCATTAGTCATCACTGAAGCAAGGTGCTTTGCCGCTCACATTGGCTCGATCTATCAGGTGATTACACCCAAAACGCCGTGAGGCCGCACGGTCCGCTCGCACCGCGTCTCGAAAAGGTGGGGAACTATCTGGCTTGCTCTCTAACCCAATTAAATCGGCGCATAAATGTTCTCGATTCATAATCGGTCTGAGCTAGGCGTCGGCAGGTTCTACTGGCAATGGAGCAATGGTGTGCAGCCCGCACTCGTTCTTAGTGAAACCCGACCAGCGGCCGGCTCGTGCATTCTCGCCGGCTCGAATTGCCCGCGTGCAATGGGTGCATCCGATGCTGGGATAATCCCGATCGTGCAGTGGATTGTATGGAACCCTGTGCTCACGGATGTAGCTCCAGACTTGTTGAGAAGTCCAGTCCACGATGGGATTAATTTTGACCAGATTAAATCTCGTGTCCCACTCGACTTTCTGAGCAGTAGCACGGACAGAGGTTTGGTCGGCGCGAATGCTCGTGATCCAGGCGCGCAGTTCGCTTAACTTTCTTGCCAGCGGCTCAACTTTCCTCAGTTCGCAGCAGCCATCCGGGTTGCGACTCCAGAGAGATGGTCCGTGGATTATTGCCTGCTCTTCCGGCGAAAGCAACGGATAGACTCTTTCAATCTTGATGGCATATCTTGCTTCGACCTTATCCATCAGGTCGTAGGTTTCCGGGAAGAAGAACTCAGTATCGAGAGTGAACACACGAAAATCAGTGCGCAGGCGAGCGGCCATGTCAATCAACACCATGCCTTCGGCACCAAACGCCGACGAAATTGCGACCTCACGGCGGAATCTCTTGAAAGCCCAGCTCAGCACTTGCTCGGGCGTCCAGCTGGCTGCCAGAAATTGAATGCTGGCCAGTTCGTGCGTCACCGAATCTGCTCCTTTATGGCAAAACGCGCGATGTCGTACAAGCCGGATGGGTTGACGAATTCAGAGTCCGCGTTGGCTATTGGGAATTGAGCTTGTTCGGAATACTGCCCGAGTGTCACCACTTCGCCGACGATCACCAACGCTGGAGTTGGCAAACGTCGGACATCAGGAAGAGCGTGCAAGGTGCTCACTTCAGTTTTCTGACGAGCGGTTGTGGCGCCAGAAATTACGGCGCATGGCATTTCGGGACTAAGTCCAGCGTTCATCAGCCGAGCTGAGAGTTCCCTGTAATCGCTGCCGGGCATGTAAATCACAAGAGTTGCTCCGCCGCCAACTAGCCTCTTCCATTCGAGCGATGCGCTGTGGTCAGCGGCGTGCGCAGTCAGAAAAACCAAGGAATGCGAAAATTGGCGGTGCGTAAGCGGAATCTGGGCGGCGGCTGCTGCACCGAAGGCGGACGTAACCCCCGGCACGATTTCGAATTCAATATTGGCTTTGCGCAGGGCTTCGATCTCTTCCCCGCAACGGCCAAAGACCGTAGGGTCGCCGCTCTTGAGGCGTACGACTGTGAGTCCGGTTGAAGCCAACGCGATCATCAAGAAATTGATCTCTGCCTGGCTGATTCTCCGGCTGCCGCAACGCTTGCCGACGTTGTGAAGCTGAGCCGCAGGTTGCACTACACTCAAAATCTCACTCGAAACGAGGTCGTCGTGCAGAACAGCGTCTGCGCTCTTCAAAATCCTTAGAGCTTTCAGCGTCAATAACTCGGGATCCCCGGGTCCGGCGCCCACTAAGAAAACTTTGCCTGTCATGCGACTTCACTCTCTTGTTCCTGGGTCCGCTTGGCGAGAAGCATTTCCTCGAACGCCTGGCGGCTCGCCAAGGAGCTCAACAAAAATCGTTTTTGTTCCGGTTGCAGATCGCTGCGCAGGACGTCGCGCCTAGTTCTGCCCAGCTCCCGTACCCATTCGGAGTATCCGGGCCCAAATTGCCGTTCCAATTGCAGGCGGAGCTTTTGCGCCAGCGATGGACTCTGCCCGCCCGTAGAAATAGCAATCTGCAGATCACCGCGCTGAACGACTGCCGGGTAGTAGAAGTCGCACAGGTCTGGCACGTCCACAACGTTGCACAGAATCCCGCGCGCCCGCGATTCCCGGAACACTGTCTGGTTGAGAGCGCTTGACGAGCTGGCCACGATAACCAGAGAAACTCCATCCAGGTCATCGGGAGAGAATGCACGTTCTTCCAAAGTAATTGCGCCGGAGCTCGCCAGCTCTTTTATGCGCGCAAGCGCTCGCAATGCGATCACCTGAATTTTGGCTCCGGTGTCCAGCAAACCGTAGATTTTCCCCTCCGCCACTTTGCCGGCGCCAACGACAAGGACCGAACGTCCTTCCAGTTTCACGTACATGGGAAATATTCTCGACACGGTGTTCTTCCTTCAACCCTCCAGCCCATGCGGCACAGGGCCCGGCGGAACATCGCGAGGCACGGCTTCGAGCGTTTGACCCGCGATAAAACCTCGTAACGCTTCATCAGTGTGGCGTGCAAAGAATTGGCGCAGGTTCTCACCGGGCAGATGGCCATCGATATAAGCACTTAACAAGCGTTCGATGGCGTCGGGCACATCGGCTGCGGCACAACGGTAACCGATTGGCCGTGCGATCGCCTGTTCCTGACCGACAGCGCCGCCAACGCAGAAATAGTAGGCGTCCACCATGCGACCATCCACCTTCAACTTTTTGCCCTCGATCCCGATGTCGGCAATCCAGTGCTGTCCACAACTGTTGGGACAACCGGTAACGTGCAGTTTCAAATCCTGATCGAAGCCAGGCAGTCGCTCTTCAAGTTCCTGCACCAGCCAACGGGAAAAACTCTTGGTCTCCGTGATGGCCAGCTTGCAGAATTCAGTACCGCTGCAGGCGATAGCTCCACGCCAGAATGGCGAGGCTTCGACGGGCAGATTCACCGCACCAAGTTCTTTGGCCAGTGAATCGGTGTTGTAGCGCGGCACATTGACAATCAGCAGGTTCTGCATATTGGTAGTTCGCAATTCGCCCCCGGCAAATTGCTCGGCGAGCTGCGCGGCGGCCAGCATTTGCTCGGCGGAGATTCGACCGCGCAACACGGCGGCACCGACGTAGTAGTAACCGGGCTGCTTTTGAGGATGAATGCCAACGTGGTCACGATAAACATCCAACGGCGCTTGCTCTTCGACCGCAGGTTCGAGGCGGAATCCGATTCGCTTCTGCAATTCGTTCAGAAAATCGTCGGCGGACCATCCGTGGCGCAAGAAAAGAAACTTCAGCCGTGCGCGTTCGCGGTGCTCGCGAAGCTGGTATGAATCGCGGAACAATTCGGCGATGCCTCTTACCACCGGGCTGACCTGATCCCATTTCACAAAGGCGTTGAGGCGTGCGGCCAGGTGCGGCTCGGTAGAAAGGCCGCCGCCAACTCGTAACGAGAAGCCGAGCTCCTTTTCACCATGCAATGTGCGCTGGGCCGCAGCTAGACCGATGTCGTTAATTTCCGGATAGGTACACCACACGCGGCAGCCGGTGATGGAAATCTTGAACTTGCGCGGCAAGTTGTAGAACTCAGAATTACCCGCCAACATTGCTGTGACTTGTAGAGCCAGGGGCGATGCGTCACAAATTTCTTCCGCATCGACACCGGCGAGCGGGCAGCCGGTCACGTTGCGAGTTACGTCCCCGCAGGCCCCAATTGTGTTCAGGCCACAACGCACAAGCGCGTCCAGCAATTCGGGCAGAGCCTCGATCGTTACCCAATGAAGCTGGATGTTTTGCCGCACCGTGATATCGGCAATTCCTCGCGCGTAGCGCTTGCTGAGATCAGCGATGGTCCGGAACTGGCCGGAACGAAGCAGCCCGTTGGGTATCCGGAGGCGAACCATGAAATAAGGCAGGGCACGGCCTTCGCCATTTTGACCTCCAATTGCGCCTGCACCGTCTCCCTGGGTGTAAACACCCCACCAGCGGAAATAGGTGCCCAGCCACTCCGGAGGAATTGAAGCAAAACCTTGGCGCGCGAAACGACGAATCTCGGCGAGTTGCTCCCAGGGATTTTTCTCCCGCTTGAGGCGCTCGACGCGTTGTGCTTTGGTTTCTTTGATCGTTTCTGCCATAAAAGAAAAACCCACCGCCAGGTCTTCTGGCGATGGGTGGTGAATGCTGAGCTTTCTAAAAAATTATTTCAGCAGCCTCCTCGAGCCAGAAGACACCGGCGCGCGACAACAACAAGCGCAGCAACAGGCGTTCTGGCTGGCCCACATCATGGTCTCAAAATTCTATATCAGATCAGGAAACTGTCAAATTCTGTTACTTTCGATGAAGGAATTGCATCGCGAGAGGCAAAATCTTTTGAAGCTGAACGGGAACGCTGACTTCGATCCTTTATTCCTATTCCGGCTGCCCCCACGGGCGCACAAGGCCGTGTACGCACCGACCATAACAAACTACTGTCTTCGGCAGGTATTTGCGCGACCAAGAGCCAGAATTTGTATCTAAATGAAGGATTTGTGTAAGAATCTTTGCGTTTCGGTCACCCTGAAACTGGAAGAAGTTAGCTATGGCCAAGCCCATTCTGCTCAGTGTAGATGACGACTCCGACGTGCTGCGGGCGATCGAACGTGATCTGCGCTCACGTTATGGGGCTGACTATCGAGTCATTGGAAGTGACTCTCCGGAAAGAGCCCTCGAGATCCTGAGACAACTCAGCTTGCGCAATGACAGTGTCGCCTTATTGCTGGCCGATCAGCGGATGCCGCGAATGAACGGAATCGAATTTCTCCAGGCGGGGATGCAGGTATTTCCTGAGGCCAAGCGGGCGCTGTTGACCGCCTATGCCGACACGGGTGCCGCGATCAGCGCCATCAACGAAGCCAACATCAATTACTTTTTTATGAAACCCTGGGACCCTCCGTCCGAGCATCTGTATCCGCAACTGGACGATTTGCTGGACGACTGGCGGGCCTCGTATCGCCCCGCTTTCGAAGGCATTCGGGTCCTGGGCACGCGTTGGTCCCGGCGCTGTTATGAGCTGCGGGATTTTCTCGCCCGCAACCATGTCCCCTATCAATGGATTGACGTGGAGCTTTCTGCCAGTGACCCTGAGACAAAGCGGCTGCTAGAGGTGCTCGGACCTGAGGTGGCTGAACTGCCGGTGGTACTGTTTCCTGATGGGACAAAACTTCTTGAGGGTGCGCCGGCTGAAATTGCGCAGAAGGTGGGGCTGCGGACTCGAGCTCAAACGAGTTTTTATGACTTGGCCATCGTTGGCGGAGGGCCTGCTGGGCTAGCAGCAGCCGTTTACGGCGCCTCGGAAGGTTTGCACACGGTGATGATTGAGCGCGAGGCGCCCGGCGGGCAGGCAGGAATGAGTTCGAAGATTGAAAATTACCTGGGATTTCCAACTGGACTCAGTGGAGGCGATCTCGCACGGCGGGCAGTCGTGCAAGCGCAGCGTTTTGGGGTGGAGATTCTATCGCCGCAGGAAGCTGTGAGTGTTCGGACGGAAGGATCCTACCGAATTATTAAGCTTGCCGACGGCAACGAGATCTCGTGTCACGCGCTAATGATTGCGACTGGCGTGCAATGGCGGCGGTTGGAGGCTCCAGGAGTAGATCAGCTGCAGGGAGCTGGGGTCTACTACGGAGGCGGCACGACCGAAGCTCTCTCCTGCAAAGGCGAAATCGTCTACGTGGTGGGTGGCGCCAATTCCGCCGGGCAAGCCGCGATGAACTTTGCCAAGTATGCGGAAAGAGTCATGGTGCTAGTGCGGGGGGAGGGGCTTGCCAGCACCATGTCTCAATATCTAATTGATCAGATTGAACAGACGCCGAATATTCAAATATGGACCCATGCCAGCGTGGCCGAAGTGCATGGCCAAGCGCACCTGGAAGAAATTTCAGTGTTATGTTCCGACACAGGCAAAGTAGAACGGGTGCCTGCGAGCGCAATGTTCATTTTTATTGGGGCCCTCCCGCGTACCGACTGGCTGAGCAATGTGGTGGAGAGAGACGACCGTGGGTTTATCTTAACCGGACCGGATTTGATACGGGATGGGCAACGACCGAAGGGTTGGGGGCTTGACCGCGATCCGTTTCTGCTGGAAACGAATGTTCCGGGCATATTCGCCGTGGGTGATGTGCGGCATGGATCGGTGAAGCGAGTCGCTTCGGGCGTTGGCGAAGGCTCCGTGGCTGTGCAGTTTATTCATCAGTATTTGAGCAAAGTTTAATGGCCAGTACACAAGAATTGTCGCGCTTTCCGGCTTTTGCTGATTTGCCTGAGGATCAGATCGTGTGGTTCCTGAACCAAGCGCAGGAGGTGAACCTGAAGGCGGGAGATGTTTATGCCCGACAGGGCGATCCCGCAGAGGCGATGTTCGTGCTTCTCGAGGGCGAGTTTGAGTGGCGCGGGGAATTCGGCGGCGAGGCGGTGGTCATGCCGGGCAAAGTGGGAGATGTGACTGGGATCTTGCCATTTTCCCGCATGAAGCAGTTTACGGTCACTGGAAGGGCAGTTAGTGACGGCCGTATGTTGCGGTTTCCATCCAAGCTCTTTCCGGATCTCATTCAGAAAATGCCGGAACTGGCCAAGCGCCTGGTCGGAGTGATGGCCGATCGCATCCGCGAAGCCACTCGCCTCGAACAACAACGGGACCGACTGGCTGGATTAGGGAAGCTTTCTGCCGGCCTGGCTCACGAACTGAACAATCCTGCTTCGGCGGCCAAACGTGCGGCAGCGCAGCTACGGGACACGCTGCATCGGATCAAAGAGGCGAGCCACGAGCTTGGACGGCGCGAACTGACTCCAGCCCAGAAATCAGAGATCGAGAAACTGGAGGTTTCCTTTACGCAGCGTAACGAGCCGCCGGCGGACCCCCTGGCGGTCAGCGACCTGGAAGAGCAAATTGATTCTTTGTTGCGGAGTCATGGGCAGAGCGATTTATGGCAACTGGCGGCGGAGCTGGCGCAGAGGGGAATTAAACCGGCAGCGCTCGAGTCTCTATTTGAGAACCTCGATGCCGGCACAGCGCGGGCGGCGCTGGTAAGAATCGCGGCTTCCGTCGAGATTGCCAGCCTGTTGCAAGAAATCGAAAGCAGCACTTCGCGAATTTCCGACCTGGTCGGCGCGATCAAGGAATATACCTTCATGGACCAGTCTCCGGTGCAGAATGTCGACGTGGTGAAGAGCCTTGAGACGACTTTAACGATCATGAACCACAAGCTTAAACGCGGCGTCACGGTACATCGCGATTACCAGCCGGTTCCGCTTCTGGTGGATTCGTTTGGCAGTGAACTCAATCAGGTGTGGACGAATCTTATCGACAACGCCATTGACGCCATGAATGGCAAGGGTGAACTTCGAGTTAGAACCTATCGCGACGATGGGTGTGTAGTGGTTGAAATTGCCGATAACGGTCCGGGGATTTCGCCAGAGGTAAGGCCGCACATCTTTGAACCGTTTTTTACGACCAAGGGAGTGGGTGAAGGCACGGGACTGGGACTCGATACCGTGCAACGGATTGTGAAGAAACACCGCGGCAATGTTCAAGTCAACTCAAAACCGGGTGATACGCGTTTTCAGGTCTGGCTTCCGCTGGCAGATGCCCGGGCTTGACCGTGCCGGCGCTGCAGCTCCGAGGAGAGACTCGTGGCCGATGCCGTCAAGGTTTTCTTGCTCACGCTGAGCGCGCTTTTTCCGATTGTGGATCCCTTGGCCGGCAGTCCCATCTTCCTGGCGATGACGGAACAGTACCCAGAGCAAACCCGCAGAGCGCTGGCGTGGCGGGTTGCCTCAAACAGCTTATTGTTGATGGTCGGGTCTTATTTTATCGGGGCGCATGTCCTCAACTTTTTTGGTGTCTCGCTGCCGGTGGTGCAGGTGGGTGGGGGGTTGGTGGTGATCTCGATGGGTTGGAGCATGCTATTGGAAAAGGAAGAAACGCATGAAACAGCCCGGAAAAATGTGCAGTGCGCGGATGCCCTTCACAGCGCATTTTATCCTCTGACCCTGCCATTGACGGTGGGACCGGGATCGATATCCGTTGCGGTCACGCTGGGCGCAAACTCGACGCGGCGCTATGGATTCCACATCGCAATCATCGCTGCGGCGCTCGTCGCCATGGGCGCGGTCGCTCTGAGCGTTTTGCTCTGCTATGGACTGGCAGACCGGCTTGCCCGAATACTCGGCAAGACAGCCATGATAGTCATTGTGAGGCTTTCGTCGTTTCTGCTGGTTTGCATTGGCGTGCAGATCATGTGGAACGGAATCAGCGCATTGCTATTATCATTGCGTTTCTAGCGAGGGGCAAAAGTCAAAACGGTGTCCGATGGTAGAGGGGATACTTACTCAGAAGGTGTAAGAGAGTCCGCCGAGTGGGATCAATCGGGCACGCAAGCCGGACCGATCTAATCTAACGCCCAAGTTACCGGTCAACAATAGAGTCCGCCAAGGATTGACCTTCGCGCCGACAGAACCGTCTTTCATGTTTATCGATCGCGCGGTCACCACGACGCGGTCCGGATTCGTGAAGAACTCGTAGTTCCGATCTGCGCTGAATAAGCGTTCGCCAACAAGATCCAAGGTCATTGTAGCTCTTTTGACTACACCTACCTCTGTGCCCACGGCATACGACAACACGTGTGGCAGGCGGCCTTCCTCGCCCAGCAGCACTCCACCCAGAAGCGAACTACCGTTCCACTGATACCCAACGTTCAGATGCGGGCCCAGGTAGACGTGGTGGAAGCGCTTGCCCCACGACCCGATCAGGAACGGCCGCGCTGGTGGACCATGGCGAATCCGGCGACGTCCCCGAATTTTTCATAGTATGCGGTCGAGCCCTGGATATCAGTGAACAGCACCACCACCGAACGCCGGAAACTTTCAAGCTCCTGAAGCCGGCGTGGATCCTGTTGTGATAATTCCAGGATCCTGGTTACGGTGGTCGACAGTTTAGAATCGTTACTCATAAGCATTCTCGCGCCGTTCGCTCAAGCCCGACCGGATCATGACGTCGCCAGAATACGGACGAGCAGACAGGTGATGTTGTCGTCACTGCCCATCTCCTTGGCGGCGTCTACCAGGGAATCGCAGCCCTGTTGCAGATCCTTCGACTGGGTGAGGATCTCCAGGGTTTTCTTCTCAGGAACCCAACGGCTGAATCCGTCACTACATAAAAGCAGCAGATCTCCGGGAAGTACCGGGTGAGTTGCCAATTCCGGCTCAACACCTTCGTGCAAACCCAACGCGCGGGTAATCAGGTTCTGCATTTGGGAACGACCGGCTTCCTCTATGGTGAGAAGTCCGCGGCGCACCTGCTCCATGACCACGGAATGGTCATTTGTGAGTTGCTGGACGACTTCTTCCCGCACCCGATAAAGCCGGCTATCGCCCAAATGGGCGACCGAAAAGCCATCCTCGCCAAAAAGCACGGCGACAATCGTAGTACCCATTCCAGTACGCTCAGGGTTGGCCAAATGCTTCCCTATAGACGGCCTGGTTCGCTGCTTGAATGGCGGTGCGTAGCAAGCGTGCCGATTCAGGAAGCCCATCGCCCCCGGTCTGGACCTCAAGACGCGAAGTGCAATTTTGGAAGTACGCCAGAATCGAGTCAACCGCCAAGGTACTGGCAACCTCACCGGCGGCCTCACCGCCCATGCCATCGCAGAGCACAAAAACCTGGTGGGCGATGTCATATCCGAAATTGTCCTCATTGTTGGAGCGCACCCGGCCAACGTCGGTCTTACCCGCGGCTTGTACAGTAAATCTCATCTGAGGCCGGTTGCGCTGCTGGCCTTCGAGGGAGGGAATGATGCCCGTAGAATCACCAACGCCGATCTATGTTAGAGAGCATTTCACGACGTTGGCCTCCGATCGGTGCACAGCTTCTACCCTTGGACGGCAGAAAAGGATATCAAATGTCTATATCGAAAAACTATTTCCGTAAGCTGGCGCAAAAGGACGTTCCTGCGTGCCTAGGAAGTTTGCGATCTCAATTCTTCCAACATCGCCGTCATTTCCGATTGCGCGTGTTGGTTGCCGGTGCGCCGGGCCGCCGCGATACCATCAACCAGCATGCGTCTGGCTTCGTCGGTGCGATTTGCGCTGGTTAGCGTCTGGGCTGCCATGAAGTAGCCGGCGGTGTAATCAGGATGCGAACTCAGCAATTTGCCGAATTCTTCTAACGCGCGTTCGACCTCGCCCAATTTCGAATACTCCATGGCGAGGCCATAACGGGCAAACGCATCGCCTGGATTTTGGGTCAGAACTTCGGTCAGCAGCGCTATTCGGTCCATAGGTCAGCTCATAGCTTAGCAACTGCTTGCGAGGATAGACGATAGCCTAGAAGGAATTTTTTTCGTCACTGGCGGCTGGACACTGTACTCGATACAATGGCCGCATCTTCAGAGCTAAACCAACAATGGCCTGTCCGTTTTTCATGCCAACTAATAAATGCAGCGATGGAGCTTGGATTCATCCTGCCCGGCTTCCACTTGGCGCCGGTTGGCAGGGCCGATGCTGTGCTCCGGGCCATCAGGGCTCGGAACCTGCCCCGGACGAAGTCCGCGAATTTTGCAACCTGGGGTACGCTTGCGGCTGTTCCCGCCTGCCACAAGATCGAGCCGCCGATGCAGTGAGGTTTTCCGTGACACGCGACCAGGGCAGTCAGCTAACCGTTTGCTTTGTTTACGAACTCGCCCATCGCCCAGCCGGCTATGGAACGCTCGATTACGATGTGGCCTGGCAGAAATGGATAAGTTGCCATCCCGATCCTTGCATTCAGCGGATGGCGGAGTGTTATTTGCAGTCATATCTGATGCGTAGAATTCCGTCCATGGCGGCGGGTTCTACGCCAAGCGGAGCCACATGAGCGACGATCCCTTGATGCCACGTCCAGTCCGTGATTCGCAGTCCGAAATGGCGGAAATCGTTCTGCCCAACGATGCCAACCCGCTGGGGGCCTTGTTAGGCGGCCGCCTGATGCACTGGATCGACCTCGCCGGCGCCATGGCAGCGCATCGCCACTCGCGCAATTATGTTGTGACCGCAGCGATCGATCACCTCGACTTCCTGGTGCCGGTGCACATCGGCGATCTGGTCATTCTGCGCTCATCGGTGAACCGAGTATTCCATAGTTCCATGGAAGTGGGCGTGAAGGTATGGGTGGAAAACTATATCCACAATGACTGCCAGCACGTGAGTTCGGCCTATCTCACATTTGTAGCGGTCGACGGCGCCGGGCGTCATCTGCAGGTTCCCGCGGTCATACCGGAGACAGACGAGCAGCGGCGCAGGTACGAAGACGCAGCCAAGCGGCGAGCAATCCGCCGGGAACATTTGGAGCGCCGCCGGGCTAATACCCGCTAATCTTTCGCGGTAACTTTCGGTGACATTGTGATGTTCATCACATCAGAATGCCAGCTGACGTCATAATATTTCCTTCTACAATTCAAGAACGGGAATTTGCTATGGACAGCGCTCTGCTGGTGCACCGCCTGCATTTCGCCTTCACGGTAACCTTTCATTACTTATTTCCTCAGCTCACAATGGGATTGGCGCCGCTCATTGTCGTCCTGAAGTGGCTCGGACTGCGACGCAACGACGAGGCCTACAACCAGGCCGCAAGATTCTGGGCGCGCATCTTTGGCATTAATTTCGTGCTGGGAGTTGTGACCGGCATTCCCATGGAATTTCAGTTTGGCACCAACTGGTCGCACTTCTCGCGCTTTGCCGGAGGCGTGATCGGCCAAACTCTTGCCATGGAAGGGATGTTTGCGTTTTTTCTGGAGTCGGCTTTTCTGGGGCTGTTCTTATATGGGGAGAAACGGCTCAGCCCGCGCGCGCACTGGTGGTCAGCGGTTGCGGTGTTTCTGGGCTCATGGCTGTCTGGCTACTTCATCATTGCCACCGATGCCTGGATGCAAAATCCCGTCGGCTACGAGCGCGCTGCCGACGGATCGGTGCAACTGAGCAGTTTCTGGGAATTGGTGCTGAACCCCTGGGCATGGTGGCAATATGCGCACAATATGAGTGGAGCGGTCGTCACTGGCGCTTTTGTTATGGCGTCTGTGGGAGCCTTTTATCTGCTCTGGGGCAAGAACGTGAAGCACGGACGCATTTTCGTGCGCACCGGCGTCGTCGCCGGCTGCGTCTTCAGTATCTTGCAACTGTTTCCCACCGGAGACGGACAGGGCCGCATGATCACTCGTTACCAGCCGATTACGCTGGCTGCGATGGAGGCATTGTTTACGACCGGGCCTGGCGCGCCGTTGGTTATCATCGGGCAGCCGGATCTGCCAGCGCACAAGATTGACAATCCGTTGCTGGTGCCGAAGGCCTTGAGCTTCCTGACCTATCGGCGCTGGTCGGCGCGCGTCCTGGGTTTGGACGAATTCCCGCAGCAGCTATGGCCGGAGAACATCGCACTTCTTTATTACAGCTACCACATCATGGTTGGGCTGGGCACGATATTTATCGCGATTATGGTGGTAGCGATTGTGCTGCTTTGGCGGCGGACGCTTTTCGACGCGCGCTGGATGCTCTGGATTCTGCTCCTGAGCTTGCCGTTTCCGTACATTGCAAACACCGCGGGTTGGATGACGGCAGAACTGGGCCGCCAACCCTGGCTGGTCTATGGCTTGATGCGCACCGCCGACGGCTACTCCAAAACTGTGTCAGCCGGGAATGGCATGTTCACTCTGCTGGGATTCATGGGCATGTATACAGTTCTGGGCATCGTTTTTCTGTTTCTTGTCCGGCGGGAGATTGAACAGGGACCAGCAGGAGAAACTGGGACTCCTAATGGGCTTGTCAGCCAGGTTCATGCGGACTAGAGAGGATTTATGGAAACAGTGTGGTTTGTTGTGGTAGCGGTGATGCTCGTAGCGTACGTGGTCCTGGATGGATTTGATCTAGGTGCGGGTGCAATTTACCTCTACGCTGCCAGAAATTCCCAGGAACGGCGGATGATTCTACGCGCCATCGGACCGGTGTGGGATGGTAACGAAGTCTGGCTGCTCGCCGCAGGCGGGACACTGTACTTTGCCTTCCCGCAACTCTATGCCTCGAGCTTCAGTGGGTTCTACCTGCCGCTGATGATGGTGCTGTGGTTGCTGATGTTGCGCGCCATTGGCATCGAATTCCGCGCACATATAGAAAATCCGGTGTGGCAGGGTTTTTTCGATGTGGTCTTTTTCCTGGCCAGCGCCCTGCTGGCGATTTTCTACGGCGCGGCCCTGGGCAACGTTATCCGGGGAGTTCCGCTTGGGCCAGACGGATACTTCTTTGAACCACTATGGACCAATTGGCGCGTTGGCAGCAATCCGGGCATCCTCGACTGGTACACGGTAATGGCTGGCGTGATTGCGCTGGTGACGTTGAGTGTGCACGGGGCGCTCTATGTCGTGACGAAAACTGAAGGTGAGGTCAATCTCCGGGCACGCAGAGTGGCCCTGGCGCTGTGGCCTGTTCAACTTCTGCTGACAATCGTTAGCCTGATCGCAACCTACCTCATCAAGCCGCAAGTCATGCAGAACTACCGCGAGCATCCCATTGGTCTGCTGGTTCCTGTGGTGGTGCTGGGTAGCCTGGCAGCAATGATATGGGGAATAAGCGGACAGAAGGAGAAACTGGCATTTCTAGCTTCGAGCGCTTACATCGCTGCTATGCTGGTAGGTGCGGCTTTCGCGCTCTATCCAGTTGTCCTTCCTGCGAGCACCGATCCGAACTACAACCTGACTATCTACAACTGTGCTGCCGGACATCACGGCCTTACTGTGGGCCTGGTCTGGTGGAGCATCGCGATTGTACTGGCGCTGGGATATTTTGTTTTCATCTTCCGCATGTTCCGTGGCAAAGTGCGGCTGGAAGGTAGCGGATACTAACATATGTTCAGGCGGTTGCTTGCTATCGCCAAACTACAAACGATTTTGCCATCCCGAGAAATCGCTCCGTCTTGATCTTGCATCCCGGAAATAAGTTCGAAAGCTCGTGTCGAGTCAACAATCGAATCGAATTAATCAGGGCCATGGAAGCCTCCGGCGTCGGCCGATATCTCCAGCCGTGCAGGGTCAGATAACGATCGACGAAGTGGTTGAACCATTTTTTCGGCAGCCAGTGAATGGATAGGCCCAGGAAGTGCGGCTCGACGGGGAACCATTGGTTTGGCGTTTGACAATAAATTCGGCGTCCAACCCGAAGCATCTCGTTGGCGAATTGCTTCTGGTCCTCAAAGGCACCCACGTGCTCGATAGCTGAATTAGAAAATGCCAGATCAAAGGCTCGGTCTGGGAGTCCCGTATTTCTTGCGTCTCGGTGGATATACGTAAAGTTTGCCGGTAGATCTTGCGGCGGATCTTCAACATTCACGATTAACACCCGCTCAGCAAAGTCTGAGCCGTTCCACATGTCGACCCGGCCACCCAGGTCGACTACTGTGCGGCAATCGCTGAACTCTCTGACCAGCCAGCGCAGGCGGCGTCGGCGAAAGTACCCTCCTACGAGGCGATAAATGTGGTGGACGATACTCAAGTTTTCCCGCTCTTTTCACCACTGTAGAGGAAACTTGGCGCGATGACCGAAGCGCAATCGAGTTTCATCTAGAAGTTTCCCGATTTGGATTCGGCAGTCAGCAGTGGGCAATCGGCAGTTGGCGCCTGGCGAGTAGAAGCAGCGCCGGTCCATCGCTGGTCCTTATCACATCCCCCTGTGACGTCTGTATAATCAGGTTTTGAGTTGATTGCTTGAGCGCTCACATGCCATCTCGCCCGGGGCAGCCGCAGACCGGCCCACAGCCGCTGCCCGGTGTCGACGCCATCGTGGCCGTCGGTTCCGGTAAAGGCGGAGTGGGAAAGACCACGCTGGCGGTCAACCTGGCGCTGGCACTGGCGAAGATGGGACACAAGGTTGGTCTGCTCGATGCCGATGTTTACGGCCCCAATGTGCCCCTCATGCTCGGTACGAGCGCTCAACCGAACGTGCTGGGTGATCAGAGGATTGAGCCGCTGGAAATCCACGGGCTCAAAGTCATCTCAGTTGGGTTCCTGAATCCGGGAGACAAACCGTTGATCTGGCGCGGGCCGATGCTGCACTCCATCATCCGGCAGTTTCTGGGCTCGGTGGAATGGGGCCTGCTTGATTACCTTATCGTTGATCTTCCTCCGGGGACCGGGGACGTTTCCCTCTCGCTGATCCAGACGGTGCCACTCACCGGGGCAATCGTAGTTTCGACGCCCTCAGACGTCTCCCTGCAGGACGGCCGCAAAGCGATTGAGATGTTTCGCCAGATGAAGGTGGACGTGGTGGGCATGGTGGAGAACATGAGCTATTTTGTTTGTCCCCATTGCCAGCATGAAATCGACATTTTTTCGCGTGGCGGTGCGGAAAAAACGGCCAGCCAGTTCGGCATCGCATTTCTAGGAAATATTCAGCTTGACCCTGATATCCGAAGGGCTGGCGATAGCGGCAAGCCCGCTGTACTCGAAGGTGAGAACTCACCTCACGCCAAGGCACTCTTTGAGTTTGCGCGCAAAGTGATGGCGCGCGTAGAAGAGATCAAATCCAGCATGCCGGAAAACGTGATCCAGATTCAGTAAAAAACGGCGAGCGGAAATCAAGCCGCGAGAATCTTGGCGAAAACCTGCCGGTCAACATTTCCGCCGGTGAGCACTAGGCCCACGCGCTTGCCCTTCAACGACTGTTTTTCTTTAAGCGCAGCAGCCAGACCGGCCGCACCTGCTCCTTCGGCAACATTGTGGGTATCAGTGAAGAAGATCTTCATGGCACCGCTCATTTCTTCTTCGCTTACCTGGACGATGTGGTCGACGTTGTCCAGGACGACTTCGAGCGACGCATCGTCGGGGACGCGGCAAGCCATGCCGTCACCGAGTTGGGTCGTGACCGGGGCCGAAATCTTGCGCCCCGCCTCAAACGATAACGCGTAGGCTGGAGCGCCTTCCGCAACCACCCCGACGATTGTGGTTTTGCGGTTCAGGCCATTCCGCACCGCAACGCAAGCACAGATTCCCGAACCTTGTCCGATGGGCACGTACACCAGATCGAGATCGTTCACCGCGGAGAAAAACTCCAGCCAGTAAGTGGCGACCCCGGTCACAATACTTGAGTGGTAGGCAGGCACAAAATGCCAGCCATGTTCATGGGCGAGATGGGCTGCGTGTTCTTTGGATTCCTGGTAGTCGCTACCGAACTCAATCAGATGTGCTCCTTGCGAGCGCATGGCGGCATTTTTTTCAGTGCTGTTTCCGCGGGGCACCACGATATGGGCTTCCACGTTGAATCTGCGCGCCGCGAGGGCGACCGACTGCCCATGATTGCCGCGCGTAGCCGTCACCAGCCCGGTGATGTGGTTGGGGCCGCGAAACAGTTCCGCCGCGTATACCACTGCCGTTCGCGCCTTAAACGCGCCGATTGGCGTATGGTTCTCGTGCTTCACCCACACTTCCGTCTCCAGGCGTTCACATAGAAGGGGCCAGACCATCTGCGGGGTGGGCTGCATCACTGAGTAGACGAGTTCCTGCGCCTTCCTGATTTCATCGATCGTAGGCAAGGCCGACGACACTAACTGTTCTTCAATCATCCTTATTCCCTCCAGCCCCGCCTTGCTGCATTCAGATTATGATCGGCGCGTGTTGGATTCAAAGTCTTGCGAATCGCGCCAGCCGAAACAGTGGGTCAGGATCGTTTTCTTCCATGATCAACTCAGATACCATCTCGCCCAGTGCGGGGCCATGCTTGAATCCGTGGCCTGAGCCACCGCCCACAAGCCACACATTTTGGTCTTTGGGATGACGATCAATAATGAAGTGATCGTCGGGAGTATTCTCGTACTGGCAGACTCGGGTTTCGATGACGGGAGCGTTTTTCATTCCTGGGAATCGGAATCCGAGATACTCGCGCGCCGCTCGCAAGCCTTGGGCGCTGACGGTGCGGTCCCCTGAGGTTGGCTCGAATTCCGGGCCTCGCGTATCGTCAGCGAGTTTGAATCCGCGCCCATCGCTGGCGGGCATGCCATACACAAAGCGTTCGCGGTGGTCAGCCCATACTGGCAGGCGTGTCTCTGAGAACCGCTCATCTCCGGCGGGCGGACCAAAGAAAAATACCTCTTGCCTGGTTGCCCGGATGAGATTGCCGATGCTGTCGGGGAAAAGTGTCCCCATCCATGGGCCGCAGGCAAATACATATTTGTCCGCAGTGAGGCGAGATCCGTTCGAGAGGGTCAGGCCATTCCGACCACCATCTTCTAATCCGTTTGGCAACACTGCCGTCTCGTGAAACTTCCCGCCTTCGGCCAGAAATGTATCCAGCACTTTCTGGCAGGCGACGCGGGCGCGAAGAAATCCGCCTTCCGGCTCGTAGATTCCCCAGCGGACGCCTTCGAAGTTGATTTGCGGCCAACGCTTTGTCATCTCGCTGACCGACAGCTCGTGGTAGGGAATACCGACTTCATGCAAGACTGGCAACGAGCCGCGCTCATATTCGTCATCGCTGGTCGCTGCCATCCACAGGACCCCTGTACGGTGCAAGAGCCGAACGCCCCAACGCTGTTCGTGCTCCTTCCAGAGTTGCATGGCTCGGGCGGACATTTTGGTATAGGGCTGCCTTGGTCCATATGTGCCGCGGATAATGCGGCTTTCGCCGCCCGAGGATGAACGGGAGTTGCCCGACCCCCAAGCGTCCAGCAACGTGACCTTGGCCCCGCGGCGCAATAGATAAAGAGCAGTCCATCCCCCGAACGCTCCCGCGCCGATCGCCGCGATATGGGCTGGGTTTCGCAAGTGAAGAAAATATCAAAAAAATCGATGCAAATATGGAATTAGCATTCTTGAGTCCTGAGTGCTAATCCTTGACAGGCGCATGCCAGGTTCCTAAAATCCAGCTAGGATGTAACCGCGTCTTCCAATGTAACTGTTGCATCTAAATAACTTAAGTAGCAGGTCGTTGACTGAAGCCGGGCGGTTCGACGTCATAAGAGTATGCCTTCTGGTACCCAAATCGGCGAACGTGAACGTGAAATACTTACTGCCATCGTAGAGACTTATATTGCTACGGGGGAGCCAGTGGGGTCGCGCACACTTGCGCGCGCCAGCCGGGAGGGACTCAGCCCGGCCACGATCCGCAACGTGATGTCGGATCTCGCGGACGCTGGCTATCTGGATCAGCCCCACACTTCAGCGGGTCGCGTGCCCAGCCCTGAAGCTTATCGTTACTACGTCGAGCAACTGACCGGTAACGCGCGCATTTCGGCTGAAGACGAAGGAATCATCCAGAGTTCGCTGCAAGGTATCAGCGATGTGCAAGAGTTCATGGAGCGCACGTCGCACGTGCTGTCGCTGATCTCAAGAAACGTTGGGGTGGCTGTGGCGCTCGGTGGGCCGAGGAATGCACTGGACCACGTTTATTTTTCCCGCCTCGGAGATCAGAAGGTATTGGCCGTGGTGGTCACCAAGTCGGGCATAGTGCGAGACCGCGTGCTGCGTCTAGACATCTCGCAGCCCGATTTGGACATGGCGACGCGGTATATCAATGACAATTTTCGTGGCTGGACGATCGACGCGATCAGAACGGAACTTGCCCGCCGTCTCGAACAAGAGCGGGGAGAATACGATCACCTGATGGCCTCGGTGGAACAGCTCTATCGCCGCGGAGCATTGGCGGATGAAGGCACGCAAGCGGTCTACGTAGAGGGCACCGCAAATCTGGTGGCGAGCGAGCAGGACCGGCAACATTTACAAGAGCTGCTACAGACCCTGGAAGAGAAACAAAAGATTGTGAAGCTGCTAAATGCCTACCTGGATGCCAAGCAGGAGGCGGTGCGCGTGGTCATTGGCCTGGATCAGGCTTTGCCCTCGATGCGCAACTTCGTTTTGATCGGCGCGCCGGCTCGCGTGGGGGGTGAAGTGATGGGTTCGCTCGCGGTGCTTGGCCCGACGCGCCTGGATTACCAGCACACGATGACTGCGGTTTCCTACATCGCGCGGCTGTTTGACAAAATCTTGAACGAATCGGAATGAAATACTCTTATGGCCAGAACCAATGGAAAGTCAGAAATTAAACCCCAGGACCTCGACACCGAGCACGAACTGCCGGCGTCCGACGAAACGGCTGATTCACCATCAGCCGCGGCGGAAATACCGGGGGTTCGTCCCGTAACCGAAAACGCAGAGTTACAGAAGTTGAGGGCCGAACGTGAAACGTTGATCGACCGTCTCGCGCGCATGCAGGCGGATTTCGAGAATTCACGCAAGCGAGCTGCCCGGGAACAGCAGGAGTTTCGCGATTATGCGCTGGCGGATGCGATTAAGGCTCTCCTTCCGACTCTGGACAGCTTCGAGCGGGCTTTGCAGTCCAGTCGGGAGAGGTCGGATCTGCGTGATGGGGTTGAACTGATCTACAAGCAGTTGCAAGACACGTTGACCAAGCTCGGCCTGCGTCCAATTCCGGCGAAAGGTGAACCGTTCGATCCCCGTCTTCACGAAGCTATTGAGATGGTCGAAACGTCCGAGGTTCCGGATCATCAAATATTAGAGGAACTGCAGCGCGGTTATAAGTTGAAGGATCGTCTTTTGCGGCCTGCGATGGTCAAGGTCGCGAGCAATTCAAAACACTGACAGAAGCATTGGCCTTTCTATCCACGAAAGATCAATGCTGAACCCCAAATCGAAGGCTTAACAAACAATTCTGGCGAGCAACGTCAAACGCGATTATTACGAAGTGCTCGGAGTGACGCGGGAAGCGTCTGAGCAGGAGATCAAAAGCGCCTATCGAAAATTGGCGCTACAGTTCCATCCCGACCGCAATCCCAACAATCCCGATGCGGAAGAGAAATTCAAGGAATGCAGCGAAGCCTATGCCATCCTAGCGGACGCCGATAAACGAGCGGCCTACGATCGCTTTGGCCACGCCGCCGTGAGTGGTGCGCCTGCGGGTGGGGTTGATCCTACAATTTTCCAGGATTTCAGCGAGATTTTTGGTGACTTCTTTGGGTTTGGAGACCTATTCGGGGGTGGTGGCCGTCGCCGCAGCCGCGCCCAGCGTGGCCCTGATTTGCGGGAAGACATTACGTTGGAATTTGAGGAGGCAGTCTTCGGCAAGGAGACCCAGGTTACTGTTCGCCGCCATGAAGTGTGTGAAGAGTGCCGGGGTTCGGGAGCGGCTGCGGGCAAAGCGCCGGTGACGTGTCGCTCTTGCGGTGGGCGTGGCCAGGTTCGCTATCAGCAGGGATTTTTCAGCATGGCGCGCACGTGCCCGACTTGCCAGGGGGCCGGCAGCGTCATCACCGATCCCTGCGCAAAGTGCAAAGGCGAAGGCCGGGTACTGCGGCAGCGCGCGGTGGATGCCAAAATTCCCGCCGGAGTGGAGGATGGTACTCGAATTCGTTTTTCCGGTTTGGGAGAAGCGGGTGCATTTGGCGGCCCAGCCGGCGATCTATACGTCGTGCTTCACGTCAAGGAGCATCCTTTCTTCGAACGCGAAGGCACCGACCTGCACTGCGTCATCCCAATCTCCTTCACTCAGGCGGCCCTCGGAACTGAGATTCATGTTCCCACGCTCGACGGCGAGCATAGCTTGAAGGTTCCAGAGGGCGTGCAGTCTGGAACTACCATGCGCATCCGCGGCAAGGGCGTGCCTGTGTTGAACGGTCATGGCAAGGGCGATCTCTTTGTCGAACTTCGGGTCCAAACCCCAACCAAGCTCAACAAGCGGCAGCGCGAGCTGCTGCAGGAACTGGAAGGCAGCGCCAGAATTGAAAACAAGCCCCAGCGCCGGACGCTGATGGGAAAAGTGAAGGACATTTTCGGATGAGGATCGAACCAGCAAGGGCACGAATGAGCGAAGGGATTGTTCCTTTGTGAGCCCTTGGTGGCTCAACTACTTCTGATGAGCCGTCGTCGCTGGATCGCTGATGAAGTTAGCGGCAATCGTGCGATCCTGCTAGGTCCCCATGCTGCGCATCTTTCACGGGTTCTGCGCGCCCGGATTGGTCAGAAATTCGACATCTCAACCGGACGTGAAGTCCGCCGCGGACTCATTACCCGCATCTCCCCCGAGCGAGTTGAATTCGAGTTAGGCGAAGTGGTCGCGTCTCCGGCTCCGCTTCAGGTTACTCTTGCTCTCTCCATTTTCAAGTTTGATCGACTGGAGTGGGCGATCGAAAAGTGCACGGAACTGGGGGCTGGGCGAATCATTCCGGTAATTGCGCAACGCACCGAGACGCATCTTGCTGCAGCCGCACCGAAGCGCGTCGAACGCTGGCAACGAATCGCTCGCCAAGCGGCAGAACAATCCCGGCAACTTTCGCCACCCGAGATAACGGCTCCAATCAAGCTAAAGCAAGCCGTTGCTCTGCCCGGCAGCCGGCGTATCGTTCTGTCGGAGTCGGAAGATCAAATAACCCTTAAGGAGGCTCTGAAGTCTCATGGTAGCAACGTGATTCTCGCCTTTGGCCCGGAGGGTGGGTGGACAGAAGCAGAACTTGAAATGTTCCGCAATGCAGGATGGATCTCAGCCTCCCTCGGAAATACCATTCTCCGTGCTGAAACGGCGGCCATCGTAGCGCTGGCCATTACTCTGGCAGAATTGCAGTAATTTGGATTATCGCGTGGCGCGCGTTATTCATTTTCGACTTCCCTCTGCTATGCTCCTCCTCAATGGCTACAAAACCTTCGCCGGGATTGCGTGGTTTCGAACCTGAGGAACACCAACTGCAAGCGATCGAGCATGTGCACGGTCCGATGCTGGTCGTGGCAGGCGCGGGTACCGGCAAGACGAGTGTCCTAATCCGCCGCATCGTGCGTCTGATTCGCGAGAACCATGCCCGTGCCGACGAGATTCTTGCCCTCACCTACACGGACAACGCCGCCGCCGAAATGCGCGAGCGGATTCAGGCCGAGCTTCATGCCACCGGCTCGCGCTTGCAGGTCTCGACCTTCCACGCTTATTGCAACAATCTCTTAATCCGTAACGACAGGGGGTTTAGCGTCCTCGACGACAAAGACCTATGGATTTTTCTGCGCAAGCGGATTCGTGAATTGCGTCTGAACTATTTCGTGCGCGCGGCCAACGTCAGCAAGTTCCTGGACGACCTGCTGGATTTCCTCAGGCGCTGTCATGACGAACTGGTCAGCCCGGAAAAATATGCGGATTATGTTCTGCGCCTCGAGCGCGGCGAATTGCCCATTCCGCGCGTCTGCAAGTCCAAGGATGTCGATAGCCTGACTAATGATGAGGTGGTCGGCCGCTGCCGCGAGATCGCGGCCGTGTTTTCGAAGGTCGAAGAGATGCTGGCTGCGGAGAATCTTGGCACCTTTGGCCACATGATTACCCGTGCTTACGCGTTGCTTGGGCATGAGCCGGAATTGCTGGCTCGCGAACGCGAGCACGCGCGCTTTATTCTGGTGGACGAATTTCAGGATGCCAATTTTGCCCAGGTAAAGCTTCTGCAACATCTCTCGGGTGTAGAAAAGAACATTTTTGCAGTCGGCGATCCAGACCAGGCCATCTATCGTTTTCGCGGAGCATCAAGCGCAGCATTTGCTCTGTTTAAGCACAATTTTCCAGAAGCCAGAATTGTCGCTCTAGAAAAAAACCGCCGTTCGACTACCCCCATTCTGAAGTGCGCTCACGCACTGATTGCGAAGAATCCGGAATCATTCAGCGGGACTGGGACCGCACTCCGATACAAGCGAGCGCCGCTGATCTCAGCTCGCGAAGAAGAAGCCGTCCGGCACGGCCAGACTCTGCCCAGCCTTCCTGTCGAGGTTGTACTGTTCACGGCGGGTGGCAAGGACCTTGAATCGAGCGACGTGGTTTCTGTTGTGCGGCAGCGCCAGCGCCAGTTCCGCTGCAAGTGGAGCGACTTCGCAGTCCTTTATCGAATTCATCAGCACCGCGATGAATTGGTCGAGCAACTGGCCGCACAGAACATTCCTTACACCGTCGAGGGCATGGACATTATGGCAACCGCCGAAGCCCGGGATGTCTTTGCCTGCCTGGGCGCGGTCGTTTCAGCCGATGATGATGCCAGTCTTTTCCGTGTTGCCGCTTTGCCACAATTTGCTGTGGATGGCGAAGCGCTGCGGGCTGGAATTCGATCGCTTCCCCGGGACCAGGAACACGGAGGTATAGCCTCGGTGCTAAGTCAGATCGCAGGTGGAGCGGCGGTGCTAGATGGGTTGCAGGAAGTCCGGGAGGAAATTGCTCGAACTGCGGCAAAGAGCCGAAGCGCGCTGGAAATCATCATTGCAAAATTTGGATTTCAACATACTTCGCCGGTTCTGACAGCGATTCGCGAATTCGTCCGCCAATGGGAGGATAGGCCGATTGTAAAGACAAAGGAACTAGGCGAGCTCCTGGAATATCTGGAATATTTTCGCGAGGCACGCGGCGCTATTGCAATGGCGAGTCCGGAACGAGATGCCGTCCGTCTTATGACGGCCCACTGCGCCAAGGGACTTGAATTCAACCACGTGTTTCTGCTGCGAGCCAATTCCAACTCTTTTCCGGCTTCTTACAGAGAATCGCTAGTTGAGTTTCCGCGTGAACTGCGAGATGCAGATTCCATTGCTGCGCAGGATGATAAAACCCTGCACGACCAGGAGGAGCGGCGCCTGTTTTATGTTGCGATGACGCGAGCACGCGATGGCTTGACGATCTACGCCAAGCGAGGGACTGGGAGAGACATAACCCCAGCGGGATATTTGCGTGATCTACTGAAGGATACTGGTCTTCGCCCATACCTGCGCCAGCGTGCAACACGGGAATTCCAGACCGCTCTTTTCGCACAAGCCGGCCCGGCATCGGCAACGCTGCTCAGTCGATGGGTGGAATTGCCGCCGGCAGCCAACTTAAATTCAAAACTCAGTGCCAGCGCGGTGCAGACCTATGAGACTTGTCCACTACAGTTCAAGCTGGAGCGAGAATGGAGAATTCCGGGAGAGGTCCCCGCAGCCATGCAATATGGTGCGTCCATACATCGCGTGCTACGTGCCTACTATGATTCTGTCCGCTTTGGCCGCACAATGTCTGACGATGCGGTGATTGAGCTGTTTCTTTCCGACCTGCGCGCCGCGAAAATTCAAGATGCCTACCAGCACGACCTCTATGAAAACCAAGGCATGGCACAACTGAAGGAATTCCTGGCGTGCTGCCGTAAACGCCCAGAGGTTGAGGTGCTGCATACGGAGGAATCTTTTGAGGTCAAGCTCGGGGGGACCGTGATTGCCGGGCGGATCGACCGCATGGATAAATCACCCACCGGCCAGGTAGCCATCACTGACTACAAGACTGGGAAACCACAGTCCCAGGAGGATGCGGATGAAAGTTTGCAGCTCTCAATCTACGCGCTGGCGGCGGGACAGAAATGGGGCTATCACATCGATCAGCTCGCTTTCCACAACCTCGACGACAATACGCGAGTCCTGACCCAGCGCAGCAAGCAGCAGCTTCAGGAAGCAAAACTAAGAGCTGAAGAGGTTGCCGCAAAGATTGCGGCTGGAGAGTTCGAACCTACCACTGGCTTTCACTGCAACTTTTGCGCCTATCACACGCTTTGCCCGGCTACAGAAAAACGACTGTACTCGATTTCAAGCGCCGACCGCAATTGAGCAAACCGAAAAAAACTTAGGGGGACGCTTTTCGCGTCCCCCTTCTTTTCCTTGCAGAAGGCTCTTAGTGCTTCTTGGCCTTCTTTGCTTTCTTCTTGGTTGCCATTAACTATTCTCCCTTTCCATTCTTCATGGATAGCAACGATCTTCTGTTGCAACTGATTGAAATCTAGAGTTAATAAAAAGTGATGTCAAGAGAAAAATGAAGTTGCTCAACTCATCGATG
>Ga0187781_10000372_pt1 | contig 31714 bp, 33 predicted proteins | sample 0715_SJ02_MP02_2_FD_132447 | JGI IMG/M metagenome (GOLD analysis project Ga0187781, IMG submission 132447) | Tropical peat soil microbial communities from peatlands in Department of Meta, Colombia - 0715_SJ02_MP02_20_MG | ecosystem: Environmental > Terrestrial > Soil > Wetlands > Peat | place... | reverse complement strand
GGTGATGGACCTGCGCGCCATTGAAAGACTGCCCCGCCAAGTAACGCTTCCTGAAATGAGGGAGAACCGCGCGCTGCGCAAAATCAAGTTTCTGAAGAACACGCGGCTCACGATTTGCCCGCTCACCGAAGAAGAATATTCGGAGATCCTGCGCATGGCGGGAATCGTCGCCTCGCCCGGAATCCCCCTGCCCTGAAAGCCGTCCGGTAACTAACTGCGCGTATGGCTCAAGGGCTATGTGACAATTCGGCGGAGTGAAGGAGCTTCAGCAATGCCTCGAACATTTCGAATTGCAATTTGCCTTGCGGCGGTCCCGCTCTTCGGCGCCGCGCTGCAGCATAAATCCGCTTCGCAGGATCGTTGGCTCGAAGGCGTGACGACCGGAAAAACACAAGTGGTGGACATGACTCACGCGATCAACGACAAAATGCCGGCGTGGCCCGGCGACACGCACACATTCGAAGCGAAAATAAATGCGACAGTCGAAAAGAACGGCTACTTCACGCGGAGCTTCTGGATGCTCTAGCACTACGGCACTCACATGGACGCGCCGGCCCATTTTCCGCCGGGCAAAATCACGGTGGACGAAATTCCGGTGACGCACTTCTTCGGGCCGGCGGTGGTGATCGATGTCCAAGCGGAAGCAGCCAAAGATGCCGACTATCGTCTGCGAGTGACGCGCGTAGAAAAATGGGAAGCCTTGCACGGACACATTCCCGCCGGATCCATCGTGCTGCTGCGCACGGGATGGGGCGCGCGCTGGCCGGACCAGACAAGCTACCGCAACATGGATGCGAACGGAGCGATGCATTTTCCGGGCTATTCCGTGGAGGCGGCGAAACTCTTGATGGAACGCGGCGTTGTCGGACTGGGAATCGACACGCTCAGCATCGATTACGGCGAGTCGAAGAATTTCGAAGTCCATCGCGTGGATTTGCCCGGCGGGCTTTTCAATCTCGAAAACCTGGCCAATCTCGACGAATTGCCGGAGGCCGGCGCGTTTCTGATCGCCGCGCCCATCAAGCTCGAAGGCGGCTCCGGCGGCCCCTGCCGCGTCTTCGCCATCTTGCCGCCAAAGTGAGTGCCTTGGCCTGACTTGCCCCAGAGCGCATGTCGCGGCTCTGTGTTATTTTGTTCGAACATCAATATGCCGGAACTACCGGAAGTCGAGACGGTGGCGCGCGGGCTGCGGGCGATGCTGCCTGGCAAGCGCATCCTCGAAGTGCGGTTGGGCAAATCGGATTTCATCGAAGATCCTGCGGCGCTCGAGCGCGAACTTCCCGGCCGAAGAATTTCTGCGGTCGAACGCTACGGAAAATTTCTGGTCTTCGATTTCGAACCTGCCAACGGCAAGGACTCGCAGTTTTCTCTGCTGATTCACTTGGGAATGACCGGGCAAATCGTCGCGTGTTCGCGGGAAGCGCGCGTGGCGCCGCACACGCACGCTTTTTTCGCGCTCGAGGGCGGCCGCGAATTGCGTTACACCGACATCCGCCGGTTCGGCCGCATGCGGATTCTCACCAACGGCCAGCGCGAGGAGGTGCTGGGCCTGCTCGGTCTCGATCCGCTCGAAGCGAGCGAGAAGGAATTTCAGGAGCGGGTCGGCGCGCGGCGCGCGCGCATCAAAGCGCTGCTTCTGGATCAGCACGTGCTTCGCGGGATGGGAAACATTTATACGGACGAGAGTCTCTGGCGCGCGCGGATTCACCCGAAACGTCTCGGTGCGAAGCTGAAGCGCGAGGAAATTCACCGGCTGTTTTGCAAAGTCCGCGAAGTGCTGGCGGAAGCGATTCGCCTGCGCGGGTCTTCGGTTTCGGATTACGTGGATTCCGATGGGCAGCCCGGCGAATTTCAATTGCGGCACCGGGTGTATCAGCGCGAGGGGAAGAAGTGTTTTCGCTGTGCGGCTGCGATCCGGCGAACGATCGTCGCGGGGCGAAGCAGCTATTATTGTCCGCGCTGCCAGCGGGCGCCGCGCTGATTGACAGAAATACTCGGTGAGTAGTTTGCGCGCGCCGCGCCAGTGGTGAAAACAAAGCGGGAGCAAGCTCCCGCACTCCAAATGACTCGAGTTGAAGGCGGCGCTTTGAAGGCTCGTCTTTCGATAAAATCGAAAATGATCTAGTCCAAAATATTCCGCATTAAACCAATCTAGGAGAGATAACCATGCCAGAGGGCTTTGAGCTTCCGGAGGCGGGCGAAGGCCGCAAGGACGATCCGCTCGTGCTTCCGGTTTCGCTGACGATGTCGATTCTCGCGGTTCTCGTCGCCGGCGCGACGCTGCTCAGCCACCGCGCGCACACTGAGGAGCTTCTGCGCCAGTCGCAGGCCACCGACCAGTGGGCCTTCTATCAAGCCAAGAGAATCCGGCTGCACGAAATGCAAGGCATCGCGGACATGTTGAACACGCTCTCTCCGGTGGAAACGGAAAAAGCAGCAGCGACGCGGGAAAAATACGTGAAGGAAGCGGAGCGGTACGCTTCGGACTCGGAGAAGATCAAGGAACAGGCCGAGGAACTGGAAAAGGACCGCGACCTCGCGGGCCGGCGCGCCGACCGGTTCGATGGCGGCGAAGCACTGCTGGAAATCGGCCTGGTGATCTGCTCCATCACCATGCTTACGAAGAAGCGGATTTTCTGGATCGCGGGCGTTCTCGCCGCGGTTGGCGGAGTGGTGCAGGCTGTAACGGGCTTATTTCTGCACTGAAATCAATTCGAATCCAAGCGCGGACTATCGGGAGGGGCGTTTGAAGAAGGAGGCGGTCGTCGCGAAATCTGCCGGCGCGGGCAAGGTCGCGGGCGGCGCCGGAGCGGCTTCGGCGTGCACATTGCAATCGTCGAGCAAGCTCATTTTTTTCGCGTCGGCGCCAAGAGCTACGGCCACGTATTCCGCCGCCGCTTCGCGTCCTTCGCCATTCCAATGGCTGGCGAAAGAGTAGTAGAGCAGTTTGCCGCGCGAAGCCAGGCACTGAAACATGGGAAGCAGATTGATGTAGCGGATTTGATTTTGGCCGGCCAATGCAGCCAGCGCTTGCGCTTCGTTTGCCTCGAACTGCACCTGAGTTTTCATCTTCTCCTGCACGAAGCTTCCGCCTTCGCCGGTGAACTCGCGCCCGTAAACCTGAATCGCGGTCGGGATATACATGATAATTGGCGTAATTCCGTTGCTCTCGCTCAGTATGCGAAATTCAGCGATTAAAGAAGCAAGATCGCGCCACGGCTCACTCGCGAGCAACTCCTGTGAAGACTCCGTGGGGTTCCAATAGTCCGAATCAAATGTCATGCGGACGCTGTTATTGCCGAGACGGAATACTCCCAAATCGGGATCGAGCGGGTGCCCCGGCCGGCGCAACCACCATTTGTCGATGGCCACATAGACGGCTTCGCCGAAATCCATGAATGCATCCGCATAACGCCGCAGGAAAGAAACCCGGGAAGGATCCAGGTTCGAGTAATAGATCCCGTCCTTCATCCATCGCTTGTATTCTTCGATATCCCGGATGTCGTTGACGGAAGAAAAACTGAAAATTACGTACTTCGGATGAAGAGCAAGTCCGTAGCGCCGATCGAGCTCCAGATACTGATAAGGTCCGTAATAGGAGCGGCCCAGATTGAAGGTGGACAATCCAGACGCCGCTTTCAAGCGTTCGCTGAATGTGTCGGAGTCATTTTCGCCGATTTCAATGTAGGAATCCCCGATCACGGCCACGTCGTAAGGAGGATGGGAACTGTTGACGCGGAATCCCAAGTCGTTAAAGGAAGCTCGGCCGGGACGGTACACGAACACGAGTTTCGGATCGATCGTGCGCGTTTCCCTTGCTGCGTAGTACTTGACGCGCTGAATGATTGGATTGCGCGCTAAGGATGGAAACGCTTCGAGAAGGGCAAACAGAAGAAATGTGGCCGCAAAAATGAAAAACGCTGCGTAGAGAATCCCAAAGCCAAGGGCGCGCAGGGAGCGCCGGAATGTTTTTGGCGCCGAATTCGCTCGCACAGAGGAGAGTATACGCGGCAACCAGAAGCCATTACAGAACCTTGCTTTGGCGCAGCTCAGTGCTATGTTTTCAGGAGATGCTTGGGGTTTTCCAACTGGTTCTAGCCGAGAGGCAACGCGGCGCTAGCCGGCCGCGGCGTTGCGGGTGAGAGCGCCTGCCTTGAGCATCGGCACAACGGCCGCGAAGATGTGCTCGGCCCACACGCGGCGGTCGCGCGATTCAAGCCACAGGACCGGCGCGCGCAAATGGTCGAAAGGCGGCGAAGCGAGCAGATCGAGCAACAGATTGTGAATCCGCTCCTGGAAAGCGCGGTCTTCGGAGCGGAAGCCGTCGGAAGGGATTCCGGTTTCAATCGGCGGGACGCCCACGAGCAGCGTGTAGGTGTCCATCCACAAGGCGAGCCAGGATTCGAGCTGCGGCTGGCGGCCGAATTTGTTGACGAGGTAGCAGTAGTTGTCGAGCACGGCGCGATCGCAGATCACGTGCGGCGCGCGGCGGGCGGCGTCCAGCTCTGCGGCAATTTGCGCGTGCAGAATCCAGAGCTGGCCTTCGAGCGTGGTGGCGGCGTTGACGGGAAATGGCGACTGGCGCGCGACTTCGGTGACGAGTTCGACGTTGTGGCCGGCCTTCTTGACCAGCGAGCAGAGTTCGTAAGCGAGCGTGGTCTTGCCCACTCCGTGCGTGCCGATGAGCGCGAGCTTCAAATTTTCCGCCGCTGTGAAGCCTCGCTCCCCTTCTAACACAAATTCCATTCGTTGAGAATATCGCGAGTTGTAATCCATCGAGGCGGCGCATATCATCGGGCGTTCTTTGCGTCTAAATAGGCAGGCGCAGGAGGGCTTGAAACGAATGAAGGCTCACCGTGTGTTCACACTGGTTGTTTCCGCTGTACTTCTCTTGGCAGGGATGGTTGCAGCGGTGCGCGCGCAGGAGAGCGCGGCGAAAAACGCGATTGCCGAAGCCGACGAAAAGATCCTGGCGGAAATTCGTGATCATAATGAAATCATGCGGAACCTCGAATATCTCTCCGACGTGATCGGCGCGCGGCTTACGGGCTCAGAAAATCTGAAGAAAGCGAACGATTGGACGCGGCAGAAATTTGCCGATTACGGCGTCGAGAATCCTCACCTCGAGGCGTGGACGATCGCACATTCATGGACGCGCGGAACCGCGCGCGGACGGATTGTGAGCCCCGCGGAGCATCCGATCGTGATTGCATCGTACGGCTGGGCGCCGGGAACGAACGGCGCGGTGCGCGGGCCGGTGGTGTATGTCAAAGCGGAGGCGCCGGAAGACCTCCAGCAGTATAAGGGAAAACTCAAAGGCGCGGTTGTAATCACCCATGAACCGACGCTGCTCCCACCGGCGGACACGCCGCAGCCAAACCCGGAGCTCGTCCCTTACGACGATCCATATCTCCTGATGCACCCACGCCACCCCGGCGAGCGAGCTATGGAATGGGGACCAGAGCGGCGGCGGATGATTCAGGCGCAGGCTGAGTTTTTTGCGAGGGAGGGAGTCGCGGCAGCGCTCACGGATTCTGCCAAGCCCGATGGCTTGCTCACTATGACTGGCGTGGGCGGCCGTGGATATTCGATCGGGCGCATCCCCATGGCGTTCATTTCTTCGGAAAGTTACAGCCTGATCTGGAGGCTGCTGGGGCGCGGGCCGGTGGAAGTGGAGCTCGAAATCACGAACACGGCGGGCGAGAAGCCGATGGACGTATACAACACTGTCGCTGAAATCCGCGGGAGCGAGAAGCCGGACGAACTCGTCGTGCTCGGCGCGCATCTGGATTCCTGGGACCTGGGCACGGGGACGACCGACAATGGCACGGGCTCGATGGTGGTGCTCGAAGCCGCGCGCGCGCTTGAAAAGCTCGGGCTGAAGCCGAAGCGCACGATTCGGTTTGCGCTCTTTTCGGGCGAAGAGCAGGGGCTCAATGGCTCGCGCGCGTATGTGGAAGCCCACCACGCCGAGCTGCTGAAAACTTCAGCGGCGCTCATCCACGATACCGGCACGGGCCGCGTAATCAGCATCAGCTTGATGCGGAATTACCAGGACCGCGAAGTGATGGACCAAGTGGTCGCGCCGCTTCATGCGCTCGGACTGCTCGAATTGAGCGAGCGATGGATGACCGGAAGCGACCACGCGTCGTTCGATGAGGCAGGCGTGCCGGGATTTTTCTGCATCCAGGAGCCGGCGCAGTATTACCAGACGCACCACTCGCAAGCGGATACGTTCGATCAGGCGCAGGAGGCGGATCTCGTCGAGGGCGCGCAGGTGATGGCTGTGTGGGCGTACAACGTGGCGCAGTTGCCAGAATTGCTTCCGCGCAAAGGGCCGGTGAAAACGGACGGGCACGAGGAGTAGCGCGGGCGAGGCCAAAAACTTTCCTCGTATCCACCCCAGTTGAGCGGCGGACAAATTTACGGCGTCAGTGAATCGCGGAACGATGCCGGAGGATCGAACGAACAGCGCGCGAGGAATTGCTTGTCTGTGATTGCGCCGTCACGCCAGCGGCGAATATCCGCGACCGTAGCGGCCGCCGCCCCGGCCTTGCCGCCCAGGAAAAGCACCACGACGCCCGCAATCGTCCGGGTGGAATGTGTGGCTTCGCGGTATCCTTGCGTGAAAGCGTACTTGGCGAAAGCGAGCTGACTCGAGCCGAGAAGATTATCGGGAATCGCGCGCGTGGGCTGGACCGAGATAACCAGCGCCGGCTTGGCAATCAGCGGCTCCCAGTTCCCGGCAAACGGCCTCACGTCTTCATCCCGGGTAGTAAAATTCGCCGCACCGGGATCGTCCGCATCGTCCACTTCCCCCGGCGGTTGAAGCTGATAGCCTCGCACCCAAGCTTGTCCGCCATTTTCCAAGCGCACGTGAACCCATGCGCCGCGCACTTCGGACACTTCAAATTCATCTTCCGGCTCGGCATGGAACAGAATTGTGGAGGATTCCGCCGCTTGCTCGAACAGGGGCGTATGCGCCGCCTTGATCACCGCGAGATTCGAAAGATATTTCTGCGAGCCCGCATTGGCCTCCAGCTCGGAAATCTGCTGCTGCAATTTGCGCTGGGTGGTTTCGACGGCTTCGCGTTCGCCGCGTACGGCCGCGATATTTGCGGCGAGCGAGGCGGGATCGGGATTGCCTGGGCCGCGCACCGGAGCGGCAGAAGAGTCCGTGGAGGCGGACGGACTTCCATGGATGGGTGGCGCTGCTGAATCTGCCGGCGCTCCTCCGGAGCGCGGAGCCGCAGCCGGGGTGCTGCCGGGCGGGAGCGGATTTCCTTTCTCCAAGTAAAGGCTTAGGCGATCCAGCAAGTCCTCCTCGAGGCGGCCATTGGAGGGAATCACCACATATTGCGAGTGTGCCGGGTCGGCGTCCGCGTACCAGGCGGTAATTTTGGCTGTCACCTGGACGAGAGTCTGCGCGGGTCCTTGAGGAAAGACGTCAATGCGGAATTGATAGTGCGGATTCTCGAAATGCTGCACGGTGCCGGCGCTGGCGCTCACAAACCCTTCGAGAACGGGGAGCCGCGCCGTTGTATACGCCTGCATATCCTGGAGCGCTCTCTCAACAGCCACTTGCGGGTGGTTGTACACGCGCTCAACGGGCTCCGCTTGCTGCGCGTGCGAGGCGGCTGGAAGGAACAAATTCGCGCCAAAAGCCGCCAAAACGGCAGCGAGCGTCACGCGCATCCGCGCTCGAGACGCGGCGGTCATGAAAGCGGCTCCAGGAAAGCGTAATAAATCCAGCCTTCCTCCCCCTTCGCGGTGCGAATCCGGTACCAATATTTTGTGGTAGTGAGAACGGTGACTGTCGCGCCCTTCTCGAGCGTCAGGATGGCAGAAGAGTGCTCGTAGGGCAGACTCCGAAGCGGAACTCCCGGGCTTCTCACGCGGCCTTGCGTGTTGAATTGGAGCTGCTTTACGCGCTCGCGCAACTTGGCCTCGACTGCCTTGGCGTCAGCAAGCTCCGTTTCCTCCTCGGCAAGTTTGTTCTGAAGGCCCACGCTCTGCTGCTCCGCCGCCACCGATTCCGCCGGGCGGTGCTTTGGGGTTGGAGGACTCGTCAGAGCTTTCAGTTGAATCATGATCTCCGCATATTCGGCGGTCTCGACACTTCCATCCGACGGATAGCGGAAGTGCCCTCCATCGGTGATGAAGACGGCGTCAATCCGGAGCCGCGTCCGCCCCGGGGAAACAGGCTCGAGGAGATAACGGACAGTCACAGTGCCGATGTCCCGGTCGCCCGGAAAATGAGCCGGCGCGAGCGCCTCTGTTTTTATTTTGTAAAAAACCTTGGCGGGAGGGGGCACGTCCGGAAACGCTTTCGAGGAACTCGCCGCCTCGGCTTCATCAATCTGCGTCTCCTTGGAGAAGATGTAACTGCCACGAATCACGAGATCGTCTGTCACTCTGCCGACGACTTTTTCAACCGTTTCAAGGGGAGATTCCAGATCAACAGAGAATCCGACGGTGGTCTTGCGGCGCGGGTCCTGAAAGACTTTCTGGGAGAGCAGCGAGCCGGGAAGCGCAAGAAACAGCGAAGCGAACAGCAGGAGGCGGCACGCGTGCCCCGTCACTAGGGAACCCCGATTCATTGGCCCACGCCATTGCGGTATTACGGAATTGCGGACCCGAAAGCGACGAGATACCACGCGCCCCATATCAGGAATACCGTATAGACCAGGATAAGCCACCCGTTCACTTTACCAGTCCGCCCCCGGATTCCGGAATACCCGAAGAGTGTGTGCGAGAAATCCAGTCTCTTAGCGCCCAAAGCCGCACAAATTCTGCAACACTTGCGGCGCGGGCGCCCTTCCTGCGTCCGGGGATTGCGGTTCCAAGCCGCGGGCTGTTGTCGACGGGGATCTGCATTTTGACGTCCGGATGGCCCCTCTTATACACCCAAAACTTTGGCAAGCGGACCCAATTGTCTTTGCTCGCCTGATCTTCCAGCTCGGGAGACGCCAGAGCTAATTCGCGTTGGTCTCCAATCGACTGAACCTGCGTTGCGAACAATCGAGCTCATCAGCGATCGGCGTGCCCTTTTTTCTCTTTTGTGGTCTGATACGGGCGAACATGCTGCAGGGAATTCCGCTGCTGGTGCTTATACTTTTCGTGTCGACAATCGCGGTTTCGGCGCTGACGTGGAGCATGCGCCGGTGGAGCCTCCGCGCCCAGTTCTTAGTGCTCCTAGGTCTTGGCGTATTCATCGGGTTCCTGTTTCTGACCCTGGTGCAATTTCCCGATTTCCCCCATTGGCTCGGCATTTCCTTAATCGTGATCGTATTCGTGGCGAGCCAGTTCGGGCTGCGGATATTTCTGCGGAGTTTGAAGAAGGAATAGAGGCGCAAGGCCCACGAAAGATCAAGGATCAAAGCTGAAATCATGAAGAAAGTTTGTCGAAGATCATGAAACCCAGAAGAAGGGGGATGTGCGCGACGGTGGCGTGCATGAGCCACTTGGCGCGCGTGTTGGTGCGGTGGCGCGCGGCCCAAAGCGAGAACTGAAGGAGGATCATGCCGAGCACGAGAGCGGCAAAGAAGTAACGAATGCCGGCCAGTCCGATTACCGCGGGGAGTAAACTCACGGGGACAAGAATCGCGGACATAACTACGATTTGGCGAAAGGTGAGATCGCCGGAGCGGTCCACAACCGGCAACATGCGGATGCCGGCGCGAGCGTAGTCCTCGCGGTAAATCCACGCGATCGAAAGAAAGTGCGGGAATTGCCAGAAAAATAAAATAGCGAAGAGCACCCAGGCGTCGCGCGAGAGCGAGCCTCTGGCGGCGGCCCAGCCGATCAGAGGAGGCAGCGCCCCGGGAAAGGCGCCCACGGCGGTGGCGAGCGGGGTGCGCTTCTTCAAAGGCGTGTAAAGGCCGAGATAGAGCAGCGAAGTGGCGAGCGCGGTGAATGCAGAAAGCAAGTTGACGCCGAGAGCGAGCCAGAGCGTGCCCAGGACCAGGGTGCCGAGGCCGAAGGCCAGGACTTCACGCGGCTGGAGGATTCCCGAGGGGAGCGGGCGGGCTGCGGTTCGGCGCATGGCCGCGTCCAGATCGCGCTCGATGTATTGATTCAGCGCGGCGGTGCCTCCGGCGACGAACATTGTTGCGGCCAGCGTGTGCAGCAGGAGGGTCCAATTCATCGGGCCGTGAGTGCCGAGATAGAAACCGGAAATGGTTGTGATGACCACAAGAAAAGTGACGTCGGGCTTGGTGAGCACGACATACGCCCAGGACTTATCGGACGCGGTGAGTTCGCCGATACCAGCTGTGTTCATTGCGGCAGCCTCCACTCCCGGCAAGCTCGCGTCCGCGCGAGGACGGATGCGAACGAACAGCCGTCCGGGATCGTGTGCGTGCCCATCATCGGGGTGAGTTTCTTGATTCCGCCCTCTGGCGGCGAAGACCATAAGCCCGGCGCTGCAAGGTGTCAACTCCCATCTCGACGTTGCCACAGCCGCGCGGCCGGCTGGGCCCCCGGATCAAGAAAATTCTGAATTAAACTTGACAACGCGAAAACGCGGTGGTAGGAGTCCACCTGCCTGGGGCGGCTGCTCTTGCCGGGGGAGCAGGCAGGTCGTCCGCGTTGCTGGCCGCTTTTCCTGGACCCGGTTTTACCCTCAATCCGCAGACCACAACTTAAATTTCACGGGAGGCTTGCATGAACCAAAGCTCCTTTGAAAGGCAGTTCCCGCGCTGGATTTCGGCGGCGGGTGTCGTAGGGTTTTTCCTTGTACTGTTTCTGATCCGACCGGAGCCGGCCAAGGCGATTCCCGCATTCGCGCGCAAGTACGGTTTGCCATGCTCCGCCTGCCACATTGCCTGGCCGCTGCTGAACAATTTCGGCCAGGTGTTCCGTGACAACGGCTACCAGATGATGAACGACCGCGACAGTCCCATCACGCACGACCCCTCGTATTTCCCCGCCTCGGCGCGCATCACGCCGCAATGGCATCGCGAAAGCATTGATCACGTGGCCGTTGATGCCGTCGCGGGGAATGCGGCAACAGAGGGGCCGGGGACCGTTACGGAATCGGGATTCGATCTTTCTGGGATGGATATGTGGTTTGGAGGGACGCTTTTCAAGAACATTTCATTCATCCTTCTGCCGTCGTCGAACCCTTCGGCCGGGTGGCATTTCGAGTCGGCTTTCGTCCGGTTCGACAATATTCTGGGCTCGCGCTGGTTCAACTTCAAATTCGGAAGATTTGAGCTAGATACGCCGGTATCGGAGAAGCGTCTCACCACGCTCTCAACCGATGGCGGACTCTATTACATCTACCACTTCCTTCCACCCAACTCGAATGCCGGCCTGCTGGGGAACGCTCAAGGAATCGGCAACAACCAGCTCGGTGTAGAGGTTCTCGGGCACAGCGCGGACAGCTACACGCGGTATTCGGTGGCGGTTGTCAGCAGCAGTTCCGGCCAGGTGAACCTGGTGGAAGGAAAAACGGTGGACGTGTATGCAAACGCCAGCCAAGCGTGGAACATCGGGAGTATCGGCATGCTCCGAGCGGGCGGCTACGCCTACTTCGGGGAATGGCCGACGTTTTTCCAGACGGTCGGCGGCGTGCCCAGCCCGCCGCCAGGTCCAGGTCCCTTCTCCGGAACCGGAATCGACAACAAGCCCTATTATTTGGCCGGAGGGTACAGCACATTGTTCACCGACCGCTGGACCGTCTCCGGCGTGTACCTGCACGGCTCGATGAACGCCTATCTTGCGAACAACACCTCGCCCGCATTCGGGCAAACGCCGCTAGCAGCGGGCGCCCGCAGTGCCGCCTGGAACGGAGGATTCCTTGAGGCGATTTACATGCAAACGCCTCAATTGGAATTTATCGGACGGTACGAGACTGTCCGGATGCAGCAGCAAGGCAATCCGCTCAATCCCGGCGACCAGGGCAATCTCGATGCGCTGACCTTTGGCTTCCGATGGTACCCGTTCATGTTCAGCCGAGCCGGCCTGGCATATCACACCGAGTATTCCATCGTGCGGTCACGGGGAATCGGCGATACCGGCGGAGTGTTCGTTCCCACGGTGGGCAACTCCGATTCGTACAGCAGCAGCGTTTTCCTGGGATTCGATTTCCACTTCTAAGAAAGCGAGGGACACATGGCGATATCACCGAATATCGGAAGACGATTGGTTCCATGGGCTTTCGCAGTGGCCCTCGCAATCCCAGGGAGCGCGTCCGGTCAGACCACCAGCGTAAATGGGATGACGGGGAATGCCGACGCAGGCAAGGCGCTCTATAAGCGATTTTGTGTCGGTTGCCATGGCGCGGAGGGGACCGGCGATGGAGAGAACGCGGTATGGCTCGATCCAAGGCCCAGGGATTTCGTCACCGCGCTTTTCCGCTGGCGGTCCACGCCAACCGGAACTCTGCCGACCAACGAGGACCTGTACGACACAATTACTCGCGGCGTCGTCGACACCTATATGCCGACCTGGCGGTCTCTCACTCCGCAGGACCGCGTCGATTTGCTGGCTTACATTAAGACGTTCTCCCCGCGGTGGAAGACTCAGGGACCAGGTACGCCGATCACGATTCCGCCCGAACCCCCGGAGAGCCTCGAGAGCGTACTCCACGGCCGGCAGTTATTTGACCAGATGCAATGCTGGAAGTGCCACGGACCCGAAGGACGCGGGGACGGGGCCTCCGCGCCGACCCTCACCGACGACAAAGGACTCCCCATTAAGCCGTACAACTTCCATGACGGGACGCGCTTCCGCTGCGGCGAAACCAACCAGGACCTCTACAAGATTTTTATGACGGGCCTGGACGGAACGCCAATGCCCTCTTTCGCGGATATTCTGAAGCCGAACGACGCTTGGGACCTGGTCCACTTCCTCCGAACATTACAGCCGCTGGTGAAATCGAAGTCCCGCGCGGAGTGGGAGGGGTATGTAAAGGCGCACCCGAACGAAATCAAGCCGATGGGCGAAGCAGCGGGAGGCGGTGAGTAATCCAGCGCTCGGGAAGCTCGTGCAAGAGGAGTCCTACATGGAAACCGTCGTCGGGGTGTTTAGCGCGCGCGATCCAGCGGAACAGGCAGTCAGGGAACTTCTGAAGCAGGGTGTCCCGCAGGAATCCATTGTATTTCTCACACGCTCGGAGAGCGACGCGCTGTCGCTCGGCAGGGACATCGGCGCCTTTGCGGGTGGATTTGTTGGCGGCGCCGTGGGCCTCTCAACCGGCGTCGTGGCCGCCACGCTTCTATTGATTCCGGGGATTGGACAAGTTTTCGCTCTGGGGGTGGGGGCAACCGCGCTGGCTGGACTGATTGGGGCGAAGGCTGGCGCGGCATTCGGCAAGGCGACGGCGCAGCACAGTGGTACCCCGGAGCCCACGCCGGAGCACGTTGCGCCCGAGGATGTCGAATTCTTCACGAAAGTCCTCACCGCAGGGCGTTCGCTCATCGTCGTGCGCACCGAATTTAAGGACGTTGCCAAGACAGCTTCGGGCATCCTCGACCGCCTGGGCCTCGGCACAAAGGAGCGGGCGGCTGCAACTCAGCCGGTTTCCGGCCGGATGCAATCGGTTGTTCGCGAGGCGGGTGGCGTCACGGTCCTCGAAATTCGAGGAAGGATTGCAGTCGGCGAAGGGAACCTGATCATCCGGGAATTTATCCAAAACCACGTGGCCAAAGGCAGCAAGAAAATCGTCTTTCATCTTGCCGGCGTGGACTATATCGATAGCTCCGGAATCGGTGAGTTGGTGCGGAGTTTCAGCACGCTCCAGCGCGAGGGCGGCAAATTGAAACTCGCCAGTGTCAGCCCCCGTGTAATGGAGATGCTGAAGGCCACGAGTCTGCACACGGTGTTCGAAATCCACAATGACGAAGAGAGCGCCGTGCGCTCGTTTGGAGGCCAGTCGGCTTCAGGGGCAGACTGACCATGCATTGGGAATGGCCGCGTGAGTATCGCACTTGCAGTCTTCTCAGGAGGTAGGCTTATGCCATGGAAACACATCATTGCACTGTCCGTTCTTGTCCTGGTGGGATCTTCCCTCCTCGTGCTTTCGGCACCCCCTGCTGCCCCCGCTGGAGGCACCATCACCGGAAAAGTGACCTACACGGGCACACCGCCCAAGATGAAGCCCATTGACATGTCGAAGGAGCCGGTATGCAACCAGCAGCATAACCCACCGGAAAAGACGCAGACGGTGGTAACAGGTGCGAATAACGCGCTCGAGTACGTGGTCGTTTACATTTCGGCGGGCGAAAAGCCTTCTGGTCCTCCATCCGCAGGCGTCCGATACGATCAAAAGGGTTGCATGTATATTCCGCATGTCCTCCCGATGCTGGTGAATCAAGACCTGAAGATTTACACCGACGACCCGGTGGCCCACAACATCCACCCCTTGCCCAAGTTGAATGCCGAGTGGAACAAGTCTCAGCCTCCCGGTGCGCCGGCGATTGACGCAAAGTGGGAAAAGGCGGAATTCATCGCTGTGAAATGCAATATCCACCCCTGGATGCACGGCTATTTCGCCGTGCTGGAAACTCCTCACTACGCCGTGACGGATGAAAACGGGAACTACACGATCTCCGGCGTGCCGCCGGGCAAATACACGCTGACCGCGTGGCAAGAGTCGAATTCTCCCATCTCAAAGGAAGTGACGGTAACAGCGGGTGAAACGAAGGCGGATTTCACTTTCAAAGTTTTGCCGTATTAGTCCTGCCGAGGCCGGCGAGGAGGCGGGTGCTTATGGGGGGAAAGGCTTTTGCGGTTGTTCTCACGATCATTACGCTCCTGTCGGCCTACTTCATCGTGGCACACACGTGGTGGCTTCCCGCTGACATTTCCACGACCGGTCCGGCCATTGATCGCCAGATGGATGAAACGATGTGGGAAGCGGGGATTCTCTTTCTCGCCGGGCAGCTCGTGCTCGCGCTCTTCTGCTGGCAGTACGGCGACAAGCCCGGCAGCAAGATCAAACACTGGCCGGGCGGGCCAAAGCCCGTCGTGGCATTCGGCATCATCATCGTCGGACTGGAGGTGGTGGCTCTCTCGCTGCTCGGGTCCAAAGCCTGGGGCGCCATCTACATGACTCCGGCCGCTTCGGACGCGATCCATGTGGACGTGCAGGCCGAGCAGTTCGCGTTTTTCTTTCGCTATGCTGGCCCGGACGGGAAGTTCGGGGCAGTTCATCCGGAATTGATTAACGACGCCAGCGGCAACTACTTCGGTCTTGACCCCAGGAACGATGAGGCCGCGCGCGACGACATCGTAGTAGGCAGCCTGACGATTCCGGTCAACAAGCCTATCCTGCTGACTTTGCACTCCAAAGACATGATTCACGACTTTTTCGTACCCGAGCTGCGCATTCAGCAGGATATTGTGCCGGGCCTCGAGATTCCTGTCCATTTCACCGCCACCAAGACGGGCAGGTGGGAGATTGTGTGCACGCAGCTTTGCGGCCTGGGGCACTACCAGATGAAGGCTTATCTCCAGGTGCTGCCGCAAGACCAGTTTGACGAGTGGCTGAAACAGCAGTCGGGGGACTAGACGATTTGACGGTGGATCCGCCGGACGCCGGTGATCGGGCGCCGTTCATGTGAGGGGCACTTATGAATGACACGCAGGCTGCTGTGCATCATCATGTTGCACCGCAGGGGTTCATTCGCAAATACGTCTTCAGCCTGGACCACAAGGTGATCGGGCTGCAGTATTACGGTCTGGCTCTTCTGGCCGTCTTCATCGGCATGGTTCTTTCTTGGCTGATGCGTTTGCACTTGGGCTGGGCGTCCCTCCCAATTCCCGGCCTGCATTTTCTCTCCGCCAACGGCGCGCCTGGCAACATCATGACGCCGGAATACTACCTGTCCTTGATGACCATGCATGGAACGATCATGGTCTTCTTCGTTCTCACGAATGCGCCCTTTGCAGGCTTCGGAAATTATTTTCTTCCTATCCAGGTTGGCGCGGCGGACATGGCGTTTCCACGCTTCAACATGATGTCGTTTTGGGTCACTTTCACCGCATTCATCGTTTTCATGCTGGCTTTCTTTGTCGGCGATGGGCCGCCGCTCGCGGGCTGGACGGCTTACACTCCGCTGAGCTCGGTCGGAGGAACTTCCGGGCCGGGCGAGGCCACGGGGCAGACGCTCTGGGCCATTTCGATCGCGCTGTTCTGCGTGGGACAGTTGCTCGGCTCTCTGAATTTCATTACCACGACCTTGGATCTGCGAACAAAGGGCATGACCCTCGCGCGCATGCCGCTTTCCACCTGGGCCTGGTTCGTCACCGCGTGCATCGGATTGCTGGCGTTTGCCGACTTGCTCCCGGCTTGCATTCTTCTGATCCTCGATCGCGCCTTCGGCACAAGCTTCTTTAATCCGGCCGGCATGGTAGTGAGCGACCAGTTGCTGAAGTACTCGGGCGGATCACCTCTTTTGTGGCAGCACCTGTTTTGGTTCTTCGGGCACCCGGAAGTCTATATCGCGATCATTCCGGGGTTTGGGATCGTGTCTCACATATTGTGCGCCAATACCCGCAAACCTTTGCTCGGTGGCACCCGCGTCATGATCGGTTGCATCATCGCGCTGGGATTCCTGAGCTACATGGTCTGGGGCCACCACATGTTTGTAAGCGGATTGAACCCTTTCTCGGCGCTGCTATTTTCGGTCCCCACGCTGATCATCACGATTCCATCGACCGTGGCGGTTCTGATGTGGGTGGGCAGTGTGTACGGGGCCAAATTGAGGTTCAACACCGCCTCGCTGTTCTGCTTGGGCTTTATCTCCGTGTTCATCAGCGGCGGGATCAGCGGGTTCTTCCTGGCGCAGCCTTCCACCGACATCTTTCTGCACGCCACCTATTTTGTGGTGGCGCACTTCCATTTCGTTATGGCGGTAGCAGCGATTTTCGGCATCTTTGCGGCGACCTATTTCTGGATGCCCAAAATGATCGGCCGAATGATGAACGAGACGCTTGGAAAGTGGCACTTCTGGCTGACCTTTATCGGCGTGTACTGTATTTTCATGCCGATGCACTATCTCGGTTTGGCCGCCAATGTGCGCCGCTATTCAGCCTTCACCGACGATTTTCTGATTCCCCTGATTCCCGTTCACAAATTTATTACTATCGCCGCTCTTCTCACGGGCGCGGCTCAGCTCATCTTCCTCTGGAACCTCTTTTACGCCCGATTCTGGGGGCCGAAAGCGCCGGATAATCCCTGGGAGGCGACCTCGCTGGAATGGTCTACGCCGTCCTCCCCGCCGCCTTTCGATAATTTCGGCGGCAAGCAGATCGAAGTGTTTCACGACGCCTATCAGTATGGCGGGGCTGGAGCGAAAGACTACGTCATGCAAACCGATCCGGCTTCTGTTCCTGCCGATTGAGGATTCATTCCGAGAACGGATCATGCAGCCGGAATTTCAAGCCCGGAAGGAGAGGGAGCGAACGTGAGCGAGACGCACGCAGGCACCCATGCGGCATTGATGGAAGCTTCTCCTTTTGGCATCCAGTCGAAGAAACTGGCCATGTGGCTGTTCATCGCCTCCGACGCGGTCACCTTTGGGGCTGTCCTCTTCGGCTACTCCTTTTTGCGCGTCGGCAGCCTTGATTGGTCTTACCCGTTCAAATTCTCGCCTTCCATCATCAACGCCTTCATCATGACGGTGATCCTGCTCACCAGCAGCTTGACGATGCTGGCGGGCGTCTTTGCGGCAAAGGCCGGCAACAAGGCGCGCTGCCTGGCCTGGATGGGCGTTACGATGCTGCTGGGCGCCATATTCGCCATCCTTCACTTGCGGGAGTGGTTTCACATGTTCGATGAAGGATGGGGGCTGTTCAAGAATCCGCTGGGCGGCTCGGCCGACTTCGGCGCCGGCTTCTTTGGCATCACTGGCCTTCACCTGACGCACGTCGTCTCCGGCGTCATCGCGCTGGCCGTCGTCGCGCTGGGGTATAACAGCGGCCGGCTCGACAAAAACCATGTCGAGACCACCAGCCTTTACTGGCACTTCGTGGATTTCGTGTGGATGTTCGTGTTTCCCATCGTCTATTTGATGAACGCAGCCAGATAACCAGGCGCCAGCCAGGAGAGAGCTATGGCCTCCGAACGGGAACCCGGCTTCAAGTTCTACGTGGGAATCTGGATTGTCATGATCTGCATCGCAGGACTCGAGGTGATTTTGACTTACCAGCACCTGCCCGGGCGCACCTTCGTGGGAGCGCTCTTGATCCTGGCTTTTGTGGAAGGCGGCATCGCGATCATGTATTTCATGCACATGAAGTATGAAAGCCCGAACCTGTTCTGGACGCTGGTTCCGATTACTATTTTCGTTCTCTTCATGCTGGACCACATCTGGCCGGATGCGCTCCGGTTGGCCCGCATGAACATGTTTCGCTAAAGGCGCTGCACGAGTCGCGCCTGCCCCACGGGGCTTGTTTCTGGTAACCTGTCGAGCACAGGAACGGGGACCTGGAACCCCATGACGCGAACTGCCTTTCAATTTGGATCGCGGATGAGAAGTGGATTGACCGTGATGGCCTTTCTACTCGCCCCTGCCTCTCTGTACGCGCAAGGCTGCGCCATGTGTTATCAGACGGCGGCGAATGCCGGTAACCCCACCATCCAGGCACTCAAACGCGGCATTCTGCTAATGCTGTTTCCCCCCGTGGTAATCGCAGCCGGGATCGGTTATCTCGCGTACCATAAGCGAAATCTCTTCAACAAAGAAACGGGCACCCCACCAGCCAATCTCCCCTAGCGCTTTCGGCCAACATCCGCAGCGACACCGTCTGGCTGGTCAGCTTTCTGGATTATGATTTGGGCTACTTCGATCTGGAGACTCGGGTGCTCGAACCTATCGAAAATCCGTTCGGCCCGAAGGTGTCACCCATGTCTTAGGTGCGTTGTGTAATCCCTGTCTGCGCGCCGGACCCATTTTATTGAGGCTTCTGATGAGGGAGCTGAAGCTCCGACCGCCGAAAAGGCCGTAGATGGGCAACCAGGGAGTGCGGACCCCAGATTGGCAGCGGTCTGCGGGAGGTGAGGAGCGCATGCGGGCGGTGGTGCAGCGCGTGAGCCGGGCGAGAGTGGTTGTCGAAGGCCGCGTGACGGGAGAAATCGGGGCGGGGCTGGTGGTGCTGGTGGCTGTCGGGCGCGAAGACACGGCCGCCACCGCTGCGGCAATGGCAGAGAAGGTCGTGAATCTCCGCATCTTCGGCGATGACGAAGGGAAGATGAACCGCTCGGTGCTCGATGCGGGCAGCGCCGTCCTGGCCGTCTCGCAATTTACACTTTATGGCGACGCGCGCGGGCAGCGCCGCCCGAGTTTCATCCAGGCGGCGCCGCCAGAATTGGGCAAGGCGCTCTACGAGGAATTCGTGCGAGCGGTTGAAGCGCGCGGCGTGCGCGTTGCTACCGGCGTGTTTCAAGCGCACATGGAGCTCGAACTCACCAACGACGGCCCCGTGACCATCCTCCTCGATTCCGACAAAACTTTTTAACCGATTGTTCGCCTGCGCATCTAATCCAAGCGGCACGGCTGAGGGGCGGCTGGCTTGCGTCCCATTTCTAGCTTCCTTAGGCTTTTTTTCCGGGGGTTGCGGATGAGCGAAATCAGGAGAATTCTCGACCAGATGGACCGGGCTTTCGCGGGCGAGGCCTGGCATGGGCCTTCGCTCAAGGAGTTGCTCGACGGCATTTCCGCGGAGGACGCATCGAAGCACACGATCCAACATGCGCACTCGATCTGGGAAATTGTGAATCACATCGCCGCGTGGAACAAGATCGTGCGCCAGCGGCTCGAAGGGGAATTCCCGCAGGTGACGCCGGAAATGGACTGGCCCGATGTGTGGGATGCGAGCGAGCCGGTGTGGAAACGCTCTCTCGAAAACCTCTTCGGCAGCCGCGCGCTATTGCGCAAACTGGTCGAGGGCCTGCGCGATGATCAGCTCGACGAAAAAATCGGCAAAGACAGCGGCACACGCTATTTCATGCTGCATGGGCTGGTGCAGCACGATTTGTATCACGCGGGCCAGATTGCGATTTTGAAGAAAGCGCTTCGCTGAAGGAGCCGCAAAAATCATGAGCAGCGCTGCAAAAGTGTTCGCGGGCGAAATCCGCGCGCCGCGCGCGGGAGACTTTGCGCGAATGGCGGAGCTTGCCGGGCAACTCGGTTACCCGGCGGGCGCGCAAGAGATCGAGCGGCGTCTGCGCGGCATGGAGAATTCGGGCGAGCACGCCGTGTTCGTCGCCGAGCTTGCGGGCGGCGAAATTGCGGGATGGATCGGCGTGTTTGTGCATGGCGCGGTGGAAATCGATCCGCGCGCGGAGATCAGCGGGCTCGTGGTGGATGAACGCATCCGTTCGCAGGGCGTGGGGCTGAAGCTGCTGGAACGCGCCGAGCAGTGGGCGCGCGAGCAAGACTGCAAGACGGCTGCGTTGCGGTCCAACGTGATTCGCGGGCGCGCTCATGCGTTCTACGAGCGCAGCGGCTACGAGCACTTCAAAACGCAAAAATCCTTCCGCAAGCCGCTTTGAGCCGGGGCGGCGATTGAGTTAAGCTGCTGCTCCAGCCGCGCAAAGCCGAAGAGCTTCATGCAACCTCCCGTCCGAATCGCTCAAACCGTGTTCTTCGCCGTCGCCGCGGCGTGGGTCGCCTTCGTGCTGCTGTTCTGGTTTTTCAAGCAGCCCACGAGGGGCGCGAACCGCCGGCGCGATCCTGTTTCGACGCTCGGGCTGCTGCTGCAATCGATCTGCTATTTCATGGTGTGGCTGTTTCCGCGCAAATACTTTTCGCCGCTGATTCCCATGTCGAAAGCCGCAGAAATCGCGATCGGAGCAGCGGCGGTGGCGATCGCGTGGTGGTCGGTGTGGTTTTGCCTGCAAGCGATTCGCGCGCTGGGAAAGCAATGGGCGCTGGTGGCGCAGGTGATGGAGGGGCACGAACTGGTGGCGCACGGCCCTTACGCCGTGGTGCGGAATCCGATTTATCTGGCGATGTTCGGGATGGCGATTGCCGCCGGACTGGCCGTGAGCCGGTGGGAGGCGCTGGCCGGCGGGGCCGTGTTGTTTCTGATCGGGACGGAGATTCGCATCCGCGCGGAAGAGCGGCTGCTGCGCGGCGCGTTCGGGGAAAAATTCGAGGAATACGCGCGGCGGGTGCCCGGATTTTTTCCCAGGTTTTCGTGACTGTTACGGAGGCGCACGCGGGGGAGCAGATTTCGACTCAAGCTATAATATCGTGATACGATATAAGGAGCGCTAGCTATGGCGCGGAGGAGAGAGGCGGGCATCGACTACGTCGCGCTGGCGCGGTTTCGCCATGAGATTCGCCGCTTCCAGAACTTCAGCGAGCAGGCGGCCCGCCAGGCCGGAATCGAGCCGCAACAGCACCAGGCACTTCTGGCCATCAAGGGCCTGCCCGCTGGCTCGGATGCCACCGTGGGAATGCTGGCCGACCGGCTGCTGATCCGCCATCACAGCGCGGTGGAGTTGAGCGACCGGCTCGAATCGAAGGGCCTCATTCGCAGGTCGCGCAGCCGTTCGGATCGCCGGGCAGTGATCCTGCACTTGACGCGGCGCGGAGAGAAAGTCCTGAGCCGGCTTTCGCTGCCTCACCGCTCCGAATTGCGCTCGGCCGCGAGGGATCTACTTCATGCACTCGAAGCGGCATTGGCGCCCACGTCGCGGGCTCGTGGGCACGCCGCGGCGCGACGGATCAAAAAGTGAAATAATTCGTCGCATGGATGCAGGATGGAGACACGGTCGGGAGCTTCAGGGGCTGAAGCCCGCTGTGAGTGGAGACTGAATGTCGCGGTTGAAACCGCGACCTACAAAGCGGGCTGATGAATCAGCTTCGTATTCGCACGGAATAGCGGGGCCGCGCTCAGGAGATTTTCTTGCCAGGAAATAATGCACGAATCGCGAGGCCGCAGGAGCCGGAGCAGTTTGCCGGCTACCGCATCGGGTGTATTTCGCTGCTGGCGGCGCTCATCGGCTGCCTCGCCGGGCTCATCGCCTACGTTCTGTATGATTTGATCGGCCTGTTCACGAATCTCGCCTATTACCACCAGTGGTCCTTCCATTTTCGTAGCCCGGAAAATACGCAAATCGGTCCGTGGATCATCGTGACGCCGGTGATCGGCGGGTTGATCGTCGGGTTCATGGCGAAATACGGCACCGACAAAATCAAGGGCCATGGAATTCCGGAGGCGATGGAAGCGGTGCTCCATTCGCGCAGCCGGATCGAAGCGAAGGTCGCGATCTTGAAACCGCTTTCGGCGGCGATTGCTATCGGCACCGGCGGACCGTTTGGCGCCGAAGGGCCGATCATTCAGACGGGCGGCGCATTCGGGTCGCTGGTGGGCCAGTTGATTTCGACCACGGCAGCCGAACGCAAAGTGCTGCTTGCGTGCGGAGCGGGCGCGGGCATGGCGGCGACGTTCAACACTCCGATCGCGGGCGTGATTCTGGCGATCGAGCTGCTGCTGTTTGAATTTCGCTCGCGGTCGTTCATTCCGCTGGTAATTGCGAGCACGCTCGCGACGAGCGTCCGCGCGGTGCTGCTCGGCCAGCGCTCGATGTTTTCGATGGGCAACGTCGATTTCGACGTGCTTCGCGGGCTCCCGTTTTACCTCGTGCTCGGCCTCGTTTGCGGAGCTGCGGCCATCGGCTTTACGAAAGTGTTGTATTGGGTCGAGGACCAATTCGATCGCCTGCCGATTGACGACCTGTGGCATCCGGCGATCGGCGCGCTCGGGCTCGGAATCATCGGATTTTTCGTGCCGCGCGTGCTCGGCGTGGGGTACGACACGATTTCGGATATCCTCAATAACAATTTGGCGCTGAAGCTGCTGATTCTGATCGCCGTGTTCAAGGCGCTCGCGCTCGTGATTTCGCTCGGGTCGGGAACATCCGGCGGGCTGCTCGCTCCGATGTTCATGTCGAGCGCGGCGCTGGGCGGCGTGTTCGCGATGGTGGCGAACCTGATTTTTCCGGGCGCGCATCTTTCGCCCGGCGCGTACGCGCTGGTAGCGATGGCGGCGGTGTTCGGAGCGGCATCGCGCGCGACGTTTGCATTCATCGTCTTCGCGTTCGAAATTACGCGCGATTACAACGCCATTCTTCCGCTGATGCTCGTCTGCGTAATCGCGGACCTGATTGCGATCCGCTACCTGCCCAGCTCGATCATGACGGAAAAGCTCGCGCGGCGCGGCCTCACCGTTCCCGAAGAATATGAAGCCGGAGTGCTCAAGGTGGTCCGCGTTTCCGAAGTGATGCGGCGCGACGTGCAGCCGATCCCGCCGGAAATGAAAGTGGGAGAACTCGCCGAGCGCATGGCCGGCGGCCAGCCGGGGTTCAATCTCACCGATGGGCTGCCGATTGTCGCAGGCGACGGTCGGCTGGCGGGAGTGGTGACGCAGGGAGATTTGCTGAAGGCGCTCGAAAAGGATCCCACGGGCGAGATGACCGTGCTCGATGCCGGCGGCAGCGAGCCCATCGTCGCTTACCCCGATGAGCTCGTGTTCGACGCGCTCTTCCGAATGCTACAGAACAATATCGGACGCCTGCCCGTGGTGAGCCGCGAAAATCCGAGCGAGCTTGTCGGCTACTTGAATCGCGCGACGATTCTGAGCGCCTGGACGCGCCAGATGGAAGAAGAAGGAATCCGCGAGCACGGCTGGCTGCGCCAATTTCTGCGGAGTCAGGAATCCGAGAAGCCCACCGAAGAGAAACCCGCATCCTAAAACGCGCCGCCGCCTCCTCCGCCGAAGCCGCCGCCGGAAAAGCCGCCTCCGCCGAAGCCCGAGCCTCCCGAACTCCGCGGGGAGGAAGCCATCACGCTTCCGGCGCGAGTGGACATCATGTTGAGATCGTTCACAAGAATATAAGGCTGAAAAGTTCCGACGTACGCGCCTTGATACCACTGCGGCGGCTGCATGGCGATTCCTGAAAACGCCTGCACCCATTTCTTTTCGACGTGCAGCGCCATCGCGTAGGGAAGATATTTCTCGAATAGCTCGGGCGTTTTTTCCAGGCGGTCGATGCGGTCGCTCTCGACGCGTCCGAGAAAATCCTCGAAGCCCAGCACTTTTTCAAGCGTGCGCGCGCCGGTAAGGGTGCGCGCAGTCATGAACCACCCGAAGATGAGGATGACCGCGCCGGTTCCCACCCCGGCGATGTACCACGTCAGCGGCGCAATACCGGTCAGATCGACGAGAACATGGTTGAATGCAAACAACAAAATGCCGGTCACAAATCCTGTGCCGATGTAAGCGGCGCGCACATAATCCGGGCGGTGAAGGTAGTAGCCGTCGGCCATCAGGGCATTGAAGATGGCGTCTTTAATGCCCGGCAGGTGCGTGTAGAAATGATTTTGAAGGTCGGAAAGTTTGACGTCCGTGTTCGCTCCTTCATCGAACATTGCCGAAAGCATCTCTTTTTCGTGCGGGCGCGCGCCGGCCCATTCGGCCGCCGGCTTCTTCAAATGGAAAATATAATCGGAGTTGTGGATGAAAGAAAGCAGATGAGATTCCTCAATCGGCTGGATCGTGAGATAGCCCTTCACGCCGAGGTCCACGATCGTTGCCGTGATGTCGCGCATGGCGGCCTGGCTATCGACGAGCGTGCCGCACTCGGCCGGAGTCAGTTTGTCCGGCGGATCGTACTGCACGGTGACGGAACCGTGTTCCGGGTCGCGCCCGCGCGTCCACCATAGCCAGAACATGACCAGACCGGCTGCCAAGGGAATCAAAAGCGGCCAGTTGCTTTGAAAAAAGCGCCCGGCCTTTGCGTCGATTCCCGGTTCGTGGACGAATCCCTTGTCCCAGCCGACCACGGCTGTGATTCCCTCGTGAAATTCGAGCGGCCGCGCGGAATGAACATCGACACTATTGGACGCAGCGCTGACTCGCGCATCCTGGGCGCGTGATCCGTAAACGCCGGAGTAAGCAATGGCATGAAGCCCCGTGACGCCCGCGGGCAATTCGATATGGGCGCTGACGGACTCGAGCGGGACATCCCATTCGTCTCCGGTCACGTTCCAGTAGAGCTCGTCGTGGTCTTCGAGAAATCTGAGGCCGTCGAGGACGCGGTAATGAAGGATCACGCTGCGCGTGGCATCCTGCGCGCCGGGCACCCAGATTTTGTATTTCAGGTAGCGGCCCTTGCGGCTCTCTTCGTATTTCAGTGGACGCGCATCATCGTCGGTCACGGAGAGTGTCTTGATGAAAAGAGTGTAATTGAGCTGCTGCGGCGTGGTGTATTCCACGGGAATCGTGCGGTAAATGCCGTTGTAAGCGCCGATGAACCGCGCTTCGATCAGTTCGGTCACTTCGATCGTCCCGTCGGGGCTTACCTCGATGCGCGCATCGAAATGCTGAATGCGGTATTGACGCGCAGCGGCGGTGCTCGCGGTGAAAACGACGAGCAGGACGAGGGCGAAAGCGCGTCGCAGGTTGCGCATGGCAGCGGTTTTCAGGAAGTGGCGCCGCCGAAGCTCACCTTCGGGAGTTCGCGCTCCGCCGGGGCGCTGACCTCGAAGAATTCGCGCGGCTTGAAATTGAACATCCCAGCGATCAGGTTCGAGGGGAACTGAGCGATCTTGGTGTTCAGGTCGCGGACCACCGCGTTGTAGTAGCGGCGCGCGTTCTGGACGCTGTCTTCGATTTGGTTGAGCGTCTGCTGAAGCTGCGTGAAGCTTTCGACGGCGCGGAGTTGGGGGTAGGCTTCCGCGAGGGCGAACACTTGCCGCAACGCGGCGGTCAATACGCCTTCCGCCTGCGCCTTCTCCGAAGGGCCTTGCGCGGTCATGGCGCGGTTGCGCGCGCTGACGACGCCTTCAAGCGTTCCCTTTTCGTGCGCGGCGTAGCCCTTCACCGTTTCGACGAGATTCGGAATCAGGTCGTAGCGCCGCTTGAGTTGAACGTCGATATCGGACCAGGCGTTGTCGCACTGCACGCGCAGCCGCACCAGCCCGTTGTACATGGCGATGACGACCACAACGAGCAGCGCGATGATTCCCAGGACAATCAGCATCGGTTGCCTCCGCCGCTTGCAGGAATGGACTTGTTTTTGCGACCCTCGAAAAAGAATACGGTGGCTGCAAGGGAGTGTAAAGCGCGCGCGGTCCAAGCGTTGCTTTGCCCGCAATCGCTGCTGGAGGCCGGAAGCACATCGAGGGCTGCCGCGCAGTTTAGTTCGGGGGAGTGAGCCTCGGATCGAGCCGTTGCGCTTCCTCAAATTCCTTCTTCGATCCCTCGGAATCCTTCGTCTGCGCGAGCGCCAGAGCGAGATTGTAATGGGCCTGCGCAAAATCCGGCCGGATGCGGATGGCTTCGCGGTAGCTCGCGGCTGCGGAGTCGTATTTCGATTGATGAAAGAGCGCGTTGCCGAGGCTGAACCGCGCGTCGGCATGATCAGGCTGGAGCGCGATTAAAGCCTCGAGTTCCTTCACGGCACCGTCGAAATCGCCCGTTTGCTCGAGCGCCGCCGCCAGCGCCAGCCGGGCTTCGGGAAACTCGGGCTGGGCCTCTAGCGCCTTGCGGAAACTGGCCGCGGCCTGGTCCGGCTGCTTGGCGCTGAGGTACGCATTGCCGAGATTATAGAGCGCATGAGCACTGCCGGGCTTGAGCGCGAGGCCTTTCTCGTAGGCGGCAATCGACTCGGCGAATTTTTGCTGGTCCTGAAACACGCGGGCGAGCGTGAATTCGGCGTCGGAATCATCCGGCTTGAGCGCGAGGCTTTTTTGAAGGGCAGCAATTGCTTCATCGAGGCGGCCCCGCTTGTAGAACAGGTGGCCGAGCAGGACCCACACGGTGGGGTCGTTCGGCCGGTCGATCAACACGGCGCGATAGGCGCCGATGGCGCGGTCTAAGTGGCCGGCGTGAGCCAGGGCATTCGCGTAATTCATACGCACGTCGGCGGCGTGCGGCTCGAGCTCGAGAGCGTCGCGATAAACGGAAATGGCGTCGTCCCATTGCTGCTTCGAATCGAGCGCCGCGGCGAGATTATTGAGCGCGTCCACATATTTCGGCGAGAGCGCCACGGCCTTGCGGTACGCCTCGATTGCATCGTCGGTTTGGCCGGAGGCGAAGAGCGCGGCGCCCAGTCCGTTGGCGGCTTGCGGAAGATCCGGCTTCAGCGTGAGCGCCTTTTGATACGCGGCGATGGATTCGGAGTATTTTCCTTCGTGATAGAGCGCGAGGCCGAGGTTGCTTTGCGCGATTGCGTCGGTGGGCTTGAGCTTCAGCGCCTTCTCGAAGTCGGCGATGGCTTCGTCGTCTTTTCCCTTTGCATCCAGCGCCAGCCCCAGATTGCCGAGCGCCTCCGGAAAATCGGGGCTGATTTCGAGCGCCTGCCGAAAAAGCGCGACGGCATCATCGACTTTTCCCGCTTTGTAGAGCGTGAGCCCGCGATTGTTCAGGTCCACGGCTTCGAACGAGACCACAGGAGTGGACTGCGCTGCGACAAACGCCGGGTACGAAAGAGAAACAAAAAGCACCAGCGCAAGCGAGCACGTCTGTGAGAATTTGCTCAACGAGTCTCCGCCTCCTGCCCTCGCTCCATCGCGAGGCAGGATAGCACAGGTAAAATCCCGGATCCGGCGGCTCGAGTTGCGGCTCCCACTGGCATTACCCGCGATTTTGAGTTAGGCTCTGCATAACAGTACCCACCTCCCAGCTACTTGGGATGCTCTTCAAAGCATTCAGCGCCGCCGTGTATGGAATCGACGCCTACCTCGTCGAAGTCGAGGTGGACGTGGGTCCGGGGAAGCCCGGCGACTTCAACGTCGTGGGGCTGCCGGATATCGCCGTCAAAGAGAGCCGCGAGCGGATCAAATCGGCGCTGCGCAATTGCGGATTCGACGTGCCCACGCATCAGGCCGTCACGGTGAATCTCGCGCCCGCGGACATCCGCAAGGAAGGGTCAGCGTTTGACCTGCCGATGGCGCTCGGGCTGCTCGGCTGCCAGGGGACTTTCTTTGGCAAGATTCTCGACTCGCAAGTCTTCCTGGGTGAACTTTCGCTCGATGGCAGCGTGCGCTCGGTGCGCGGAGCGCTTTCGGCGGCGCTCGCGGCGCGCGAGCGGGGCATCCGCAACGTGATGGTACCAGAAGCGAATGCGCGCGAGGCAGCCGTGGTCGAAGGCATGAGGATTTTTCCCGTCAAATCGCTGCCGCACGCCGTGGACTTGATGAATTCACCGGAATCGTTTTCGCCGGTGACGGTTGACACAGGGCAGATGCTCGCGGAAGCGAGCCAATATCTGGTGGACTTGCGGGATGTGCGAGGGCAAATGGCGGCGAAGCGCGCGCTCGAAGTCGCCTGCGCCGGCAGCCACAATATTCTGCTGATCGGGCCGCCCGGCGCGGGGAAGACGATGCTGGCCAAGCGCATCCCCACGATTCTGCCGCCGATGTCGCTCGAAGAAGCCATCGAGACGACGCGCATCCACAGCGTCGCCGGGCTGCTCGACGATTCGCGCGGACTCGTGGGCACGCGGCCCTTCCGCTCGCCGCACCACACTATCAGCGACGCGGGCCTCATCGGCGGCGGCGCGATTCCGCGGCCGGGAGAAGTTTCGCTCGGCCACAATGGAGTGCTTTTCCTCGACGAGCTGCCGGAATTTCAACGCAACGTGCTGGAAGTGCTGCGCCAGCCGCTCGAAGACGGCTGCGTGACGATCGCGCGCGCCGCTCTCTCCGTGAGTTTTCCCTCGCGCTTCATGCTCGCTGCGGCGATGAACCCGTGCCCCTGCGGATTTTTCGGCGATCCCACTCGCCGATGCAACTGCACGCCCATGCAGATCCAGCGCTACGTCTCGAAAATTTCCGGGCCGTTGCTCGACCGCATCGATATCCACATCGAAGTGCCCGCGGTGAAATACAGGGAGCTGCGGAGCAACGGCGACGCGGAACCTTCGCTTAATGTGCGGGAGCGAGTGCTGCGCGCCCGCTCCATCCAGCTCGAGCGCTATCGCCACGAAAGGAAGCTGTATGCCAATGCGCAGATGCCCTCGCGCCTGATGCGCAAGCATTGCGCCATTTCCGCCGAAGGCGAAAAGCCGCTCGAACACGCCATCCAGCGCATGGGTCTCTCCGCGCGCGCCCACGACCGCATCCTGAAAGTCGCACGGACAATCGCCGACCTCGAGGGGGCGCCTTCCATCGAGCCCAAGCACTTGAGCGAAGCAATTCAGTACCGCACGCTCGATCGGACGTACTGGGCCTGAAGCACCATGCGGTACCGTCTGGAACGCCTCCGAGCGGCCCGAGGGGTACATTGACTTGAGCGGCAGCGCTGTGTTACGCATACAGCCTCGTTTTGGGGAGTTTCCCTCGACTTCGGATGGACGGCAAAACCCATCGGCTCGAGGTCACGCTCGAAACGATCATTGACAGCGTTGACCTCGCAGAAGCCATCAGCATGCGCGTCGCCGAAGCCGCGGGCTTCAGCGAAGAGGACATCCACAAAATCGGGATGGCCGTGCGCGAGGGTGTGATCAACGCCTACAACTACGGCAACCAGCAGGATCGCTCGAAGAAAATCCATATGACCGTCGAGCTCGAGCCGCAGCGGATGATCGTCCGCGTCCTCGACGAGGGAAAGGGCTTCGAGGTCACCGAAGTGCCCGACCCGCTCGCGGAAGAGAATCTGCTGCGCACCTCCGGCCGAGGGCTTTTCCTGATGCGCGCCTTCATGGATGATTTCGCCGTGCAGCGCGGCCCGCGCGGGGGCGCCGAGCTCGTCATGGTCAAACGGCTTCCGATTGCACTTTCCGCAAACGGCGGCGCCCAACCGGAGTAGAATCTGCCAAGGGGTTATTCGTGAGTCTCCAGGGAACTTGCCGGGAAATCGGCGACATCGCCATCGTGGACTTCAGCGGGAAAATCACTCTGGGAGAAGGCAGCTCGATGCTGCGCCGCACGATCCGCGAGCTGATCGATCAAGGCCATCGCAAGATCGTGCTGAATCTTTCCGACGTGGACTATATCGATAGCTCCGGCATCGGCGAGCTCGTGAGCGGCTATACCACGGTTCGCGGCGTCGAAGGCGAATTGAAGCTGCTGCATCTCACCAAGCGCGTCCACGACCTGCTGCAAATCACGCGCCTCTTCACCGTCTTCGACGTGCAATCCGACGAAGACTCCGCCCTCCGCAGCTTCCGCTGAATCCTCGACGCACAGTCTTTCACCGGCCGGCCGCATTCCTGCGCCGTGCATTTGTCCCCCCAAACTCTTGCCACTGATTTCGATTTGTGGAAGAATCCCGCCGCTGATGCGGTCTTGTAATCCGTGGGGAAGTGCGGAGCCCAGCCATGTCTTCGCAGGGTCTTCAGTGCTGCCGACCGGCGTTACAAGCAACCCAATCGGGACATCACCTCCAGAGGAGTCGCAACTTTGGCTCGAGAACAGGGTGTCGTGAAGTGGTTCAACGCTTCCAAGGGCTACGGGTTCATTCAACGCCAGTCGGGAGAAGATGTCTTCGTCCACTTCTCCGCGATCCAGATGGACGGATACAAGTCGCTCAATGAAGGCCAGCTTGTCGAGTTCGAGGTGAAGCAAGGCCCCAAAGGCTTTCAAGCTGAAAATGTAACCAAGGTCTGAGGCATCTCCGCGCCCGGGCCCCGTTCCGCTCTTCCAGCGGGGCCTTTTTCCTCCTGCTCCCCGCGCGGGTTGTCCGTTGCGCGAGCTTCACGCTCCGCCCCGGCGGAATTCGGCTTGGCTTGCTCGCGGCCTGCCGCAGTTGTAATCCCCGATTGGAAGCGCGTACCATCCGTCTGCACCGCTAGCCATGCGGGCCCTGTCGCTATGAAGGAGATCGAATTCAAAGTACCGCGCGATTGCGACCTCGTGCGCGCGGACGCGTTGATCGAAAAAGTCTGCGCCGGGCGCGGACTCGAACTCGCCATGAAAGGCTCGCTCGCAAAGTATCCCGGCTGCATCCACTGGCACTTCCAGCGGCCGAATCAGAAGGGGACGCTGGAACTGACGCTACATCGTGCCGAGCGGCGCATCTGGGTGAAAGTGCAGGAAGGCCGCAAGGCGCCGTGGATCGTCGAAGAATTGCCCGCCCTCCGTCGCGCCATCGAGCGCGGACTGAAGAGCCTCCCGAAAACTGCCAGACCACTTTCCTCAGGGGCTGAAGAGTTTGTGTGAAGACCACGGTTTTCCGTCTGGGCACGACTTCAGTCGTGCCGTAAGTGCCTCAAAATGAGTGCGGCTTCAGCCGCTGAGGGGGCGATTTCAGAGTTCTCACACAGACTCTGAAGCCCGCTGATAATGACGATGCATATGTCGGAGCTGAAGCTCCGATCCCCTATTGGAGGGAGTTTTTCCCAAAACTGTGAAGCAAGCGCGGTCCCGGCCGATTGATTCCCGCATACGTTCAGCGTAGAGTGATTTCAAAGATGAGGGCCATCAGCATGTTGCCTTCTCGGGGGCGCGTCGTCTCATTTTAAATTCTTCATTCGGCAGGTGTGGATGCCCAAATTTGTGATCGAACGCGAAATACCCGGCGCGGGAAACATGACCGATGCGCAGATTCGCGCGGCGTCGCAAAAGTCCCTGGAGGCACTGAAGCAGCTCGGGCCCGGAATCCAGTGGCTGCAAAGCTACGTCACAGGAGACAAAGTCTATTGCGTGTATCTCGCGCCGGATGAAGCCACGATCAAAGAACACGCCAAAAGGGCCGGCCTGCCGGCGAATCGAATCAGCGCCGTCCGGCGCTTGATCGACCCCACCAGCGC
>Ga0187781_10000371_pt1 | contig 31786 bp, 26 predicted proteins | sample 0715_SJ02_MP02_2_FD_132447 | JGI IMG/M metagenome (GOLD analysis project Ga0187781, IMG submission 132447) | Tropical peat soil microbial communities from peatlands in Department of Meta, Colombia - 0715_SJ02_MP02_20_MG | ecosystem: Environmental > Terrestrial > Soil > Wetlands > Peat | place... | reverse complement strand
CCGGGAATGAACAGCAGGATGAAAAGCATCATCACGAGTTCCACGCTGATCAGCATCATCCCGATGCTCATTCCGGCTTCGAGCGGAATGTGATAAATCGGGTAAGGCTTGCCGCGGAGCCCGGCGAATGCGGTGCGTGAATTCGCAAACGTGTTGACCCGGATTCCAAACCAGGCCACGCCGTAGCTTCCCGCGATCCCGATGATGCTGAACAGCAGGATGATCGCTACCTGCAGCGGTCCATACTCCTGCCGCAGCAACACGCCGAAGTAGAGAACGATAATCGCGGCAATGAAGAGCCACAGCATCATGAGGAATTTGCCCTGCGTAATCAGGTAGGTCTTGCACGTTTCATAGATCAAATCGGAGATCTCGAGCATCGAGCGATGAACGGGAAGTTTCTTCAGCCGCCGATAAATCCAGAGGCCGAACGTCAGTCCGAGAATGCAGAAGAGGATGCCGAAAAGCAGCAGCTTGTGGCCGTCGATCCCGAGGAAGTTCACTTGCGAGAGATCCGGAAGTCGCAAATTGGCTTCGCCGCCGGCCGATTCCGGCGCAGCTTGAGCGCACGGCGCCAGAGCGGCCATCAGGGTGAGCGCCACACCGGCGGCGCACGCTTTCACAACTCGGAAACAGGCTTGTACGGACATTCTTCCTCCGGATTAAGAATCGCTGAAGGGGCAACCACAGATAGCGAGAAGCTGCGATATAGAATCAGTCTTTTTAGCAGGGTTCGCGCGTCCCGTCAAGGAAAGTTGCGTGTCAGGGATTGGCCGTGCCTTCCGGCTGAGGCGGAGACGTACTGAGCGGCACCTCGAAGAACATCAGGGGTTTGTTGGAGGGCACGATGGCAGCATCAGGCACATACAGGCTTGCGGCCGGGGCAAGCGACATATCGCGATTCAAATTGAAGTAGAGGAACCCGTGAATCGTGCCCCTGGGGGCAACCACATCGGAATCGAGCGTGAGAGGTCTCAGGATTTCCGCCAGCTTTTCCGTTTTCTTGTCTTTTGTGGGGAGGGGAATGCCGACCGGAGGCAAGCGCCGCGCCGAAGGATTCACCGATCCCGATGGATGAGCAATCGCGCTGGCCACTTCTTCAGCCGATAGCCACCCGATGTCCTGCCGGCCTCCGTTCTTCAGCCGGACTTCGAGTTGAACCGTGGCGAGATTCAGGCGAATTGGATGATCCGTGTCGTTTCGGATGATCACTTCCAGCGGAAGAACTCCGATGTCCACTGGATTCGCTTTGCCGAATTTTTCCTTGGCCCTTTGCGGATCCGCGTATGGGTCAACCGCGATACTGAGGCCGTCATGTTCATCGCGCGGCATTGAGGCCGGTGCGTCCGCTTTCGGTTTCGCCGGGGCCGGCGCGGTGCCTGCTGTTTGTGCCAATACCGGCATGGGGAACCACAGAATCGCAGCCGCAACGCAAATCAGGTGGTTTCGCATCGCTTTCTGGGATGTTCCTTGCCGGCTTGAAGTTGTGCGTGTTTCCGCGCCTGCTGCCACTATAATACACAGTTTGCGCGTCCAAAGAGTTTTCCCAATGTGGCCCCGGGGGCAGGCTGGGCCCAATTCCGTCTGGACACGCACCAAGCCTTCCGAATGTATTTCCTCTATCGCATTCTGACAGCAGCAGGGATGTTCGTTCTGGCCCCCTATTACGCGCTGCGGGGTTGGCGCAGGGGGGAATCGTTTGCGGCGCTGCGCCAGCGGCTCGGGAGTTTGCCGCTAGAAATTATCGATCGCGCGGAGACCAGCGCCCCTTACGGCAGCCCAGTGTGGATTCACGCGGTCTCAGTGGGTGAGGTGCTCGCTGCGAAGCCTGTGCTCGATGGCCTCCGAAAGCGCTATCCGCGCAAAGCCGTGTTCGTCTCAACCACGACGGAAACAGGACAGCGGCTGGCTCGTGAGCGTCTGAAATCGGCCGACGGAATATTTTATTTTCCCCTCGACTGGATCGTGCCTGTGCGGCGCGCGCTGCGGGCGCTTCGTCCGGCCATGGTCATCGTGATGGAAACCGAGATTTGGCCCAATTTCCTCCACGAGGCACGCCGGCGCGGCGTCCCCGTGGTTTTTGCCAACGCGCGGATTTCGGAACGTTCATTCGCGCGGTACACGCGGTGGAAGTTCCTGATCGGAGAATTTTTCCGCAGCGCGCTTGCCGGCGCCTCCCTTTTGTTGGCGCAGACGCCGGAGGATGCTGCGCGCCTTGCCGAAATGGGAGCGCCGGGAGACCGCATCATTGTGACAGGCAACCTAAAGTATGACGCGGAGGCCCCGTCGCTCGGGCAATTCGGCATGTGGCTTGCCGCCCAAATTCGCGAGCAGGAGCGTTGGCCGGTAGTTGTGGCGGGCAGCGTCGTGGCGGAAGAGGAGGGAAGCGTGCTTGCGGCGTACGACATCCTCCAGCGTCACTGGCGGCGCGCGCTGCTCATCCTCGCGCCACGCAAGCCGGATCGCTTCATCGAAGCCGCCGCGATTATCGCTTCAGGAGGATGGAAATTGGCGTGTCGCAGCGCGCTCGATTTCAATAGCCCGCTCGATGAGAATGCGGATGTAGTCCTGCTCGATTCGATCGGAGAACTCGCTGGGCTTTATTCTCTCGCTGATGCCGTCTTCGTAGGCGGCTCGCTCATACCTGCGGGCGGGCATAACATTCTCGAGCCGGCATGGTTCGGGCGCGTGCCGATTTTCGGGCCATCGATGGAAAATTTTCGCGAGATGGCCGACCAATTCCTGCGCGCCCGTGCGGCCATCCAGGTTCGAAGCGGAGAGCAGCTTGGAAAAGTGTGGATTCAATTGATTGAAGACGAACCGATTCGAGACCGGATGGGCAAGTCCGCTCGTGAACTTGCCGATCGCAACCGCGGCGCGACGGCACGCTCGCTCGAACGCATCGCGGCTCTCCTGGAAGGCACGCAAAAGCCGAAATGACGCTCAAAGACTCCGTTCTGTGGCCGTTCACGCTCCCTTACGGGGCAGTGACGCATTTGCGCGCGCGCGCCTATCGCAAGGGGATCTTGAAGCAACAGAAGCTCGATGGCGTGGTCATCAGCGTGGGCAACATCACCGTAGGCGGAACGGGAAAAACGCCCATGGTCCTTTGGCTTGCCGAGCGCCTTCTAGCCGATGGGAGGAAGGTCGGCATTTTGACGCGCGGCTACCGTGGCGAGCCTGCCGGCAAGCTGGAAACCAGCGCGCCTGCGGATTCGACCAGCGATGAAGTGCAGCTTCTCAAGGAGCGCCTTGGCGGCCGCGTCGCTTTTGGCGTTGGTGCGGACCGCTTCGCGCGCGGCCAGGAGCTCACGCGGCGCGGCGTCGATTGGTTCATCCTTGACGACGGATTCCAGCATCTTCAGCTTGCGCGCGACGTCGATATCGTTTTGATAGACGCGACGAATCCTTTTGGCGGAGGCCAACTGCTTCCGGCGGGCCGGCTGCGCGAGGCGAGAACAGCGCTCGGGCGCTCCGACGTCATCGTCATTACCCGCAGCCATCACGCACCGGCTGTTGAGGCCGCCATCCGCCGTGATTCCGACGCGCCGATTTTTTATGCTCGGCCGGAGCTTGAGTCCATCCGCGCGCCATTCCACCCGCATCTCACCGAGAAAGATGCGCGTGACGCGCTGCTTTTCGCTTTTTGCGGCATCGGAAATCCGCAGGCGTTCCTGGCGGATCTGCGCGACTGGAAATTTCAAATCGCCGGCCACAAGTTTTTTCCTGACCACCACGTGTATTCAGCCTGCGACATCGAGCAAATCGAGCGGGAAGCGAAGGCCGCGGGGGCGGGTGGCGTCATCTGCACCGAAAAGGACTCCTTCAATTATCGCGGCGTATGGCGCTCGATGAATTTGTGGGTCTGCGCAATTTCACTGCGCATCGACCGCGAAGATGATTTCTGGCGCACCATCATGAGGCTTCGCGAGTCACGATCGATTGCTGCCCCCTGAATCGGCCCTGTTAGAGCTGGACGCACACCGCACGGCTGGCGTGTTTGCCGGTACTTCGCCTCTGTGATACTTTCCGGCGCGGCAATCGAGCAATCCGGAGTTGAGGAGATGGATTGAGTCCTCTCCCGAAGAGAAGAAAGTCGCCGGCAGACGGCTCCCGCACGGCCGACTCCAGTGTGGACCTCGCGCGGCTTCTGGATATCGTCGCCGCATTTCCCCGTCAGACGATTTGCGTGCTTGGCGATTTCGTCCTCGATGAGTTTGCGTCGTGCGAAATTGTGCGAGTCTCCCGCGAAGCCCCGGTCCTCATCCTTCGTCATCGCCGGAGCGAGTCGTATCCCGGCGGGGGCGCGAATGCAGTCAACAACCTCGCGGACCTGGGCGCGCGGGTGCTCGCCGTGGGAGTTGTGGGCGCAGATGCCGGAGGACGCGCGTTGCTCGAATATTTCCGCCGCAAACGCGTGGACACCTCCGGGATCGCGCGCGTCCACGACTGGATCACGCCCACAAAAACTCGGTTTCTCGCCGGGTGGACGCACACCACCGAGCAGCAGGTATTGCGGGTGGATCGCGAACCAACCGGGACGCTTCCGGCCGCCATACGAAAGATGGTCGAAAGCAAAGCTCGCCGACTCGCTGGGCGCGCCGCCGCAGTGATTGTGTCGGACTATGGGTTGGGCGCGGTCACGCCCGAGCTGGTTCGCAGGCTTGATGCCAAGCGCATCACTCTCGATTCGCGCTACCGCTTGCTCGATTACCGCGGCACCGGAATCACAGCAGCGACTCCAAACGAGCCCGAATTGGAAGCAGCGTATCAAATGCGGATCGGCACCGACACGAGCGAGCTTGAACAACTCGGGCAGCGCGCGCTCGGCGATCTTGGTCTCCAAGCCCTGGTGGTGACTCGCGGCAAAGATGGCATGGCCGTTTTCGAGAAGGCGGAATCCGCACCCGCGCGCGCGCTGCATATTCCGATCTATGGATCGGACACGCCGGTTGACGTGACCGGCGCGGGCGACACGGTGATTGCGATTTTTACTCTCGCGCTCGCTGCGGGAGCCTCTTACATGGAAGCGGCGCACCTCGCAAATTACGCCGGTGGAATCGTGGTGATGAAGCCCAGAACGGCAACCGTGACCCGCCGGGACCTCGAAGCCGCGCTTCGCGATGAGGCCACGGCGCAGCGTTAGGGCCCATGGACACACGCGAAAAAATCCTTTCGCGCGCAGGTTTGCATCCCGTCCTCGATGAACACCGGCGTGCCCGCCGGAAAATCGTGTTCGCCAACGGCGTCTTCGATCTGTTGCATGTGGGGCATGTCCGTTACTTGCAAGCAGCTCGCGCGGAGGGGGATGTGCTCATCGTGGGCGTCAATTCGGATACGAGTACGCGGAAGGTCAAAGGGCCGGGGCGCCCGATCCTCACCGAACGCGCGCGCGCCTCGCTTGTGGCTGCGCTTGCCGCGGTCGATTACGTCGTGGTGTTCGACGAGCCAGATGTGAATTCGCTCCTGCGCGAGTTCCAGCCCGATGTTCACGCCAAAGGCACAGACTACTCAGTTGAATCAGTTCCGGAGAGGGAGCTTGCACGATTGCTCGGGATTCGCGTTGCGATTGTGGGAGACGCAAAACGCCACTCCACGCGCGAGCTGCTTGCTCGTGTCAGGCAAGGGATCAATGGCTGAAGATCGATCGCACGGAACGGCCCGCTTTCCAGACGTGCCTTGTGCGCATCTGAGACTTCCCACCCCGGACCTGTCCGGGGCACTCATCGTTGAACCTCATGTGGATCGCGCTCGATGAGCCCGCAAAGAAAATTCTGGATGCGTTGGCGGGTCCGGCTTGGCTATCCGATTGCGGTTGTGTACTGGTTGCTCGCCACCCCAACGCTGCGCGCCATCTTGATTGGCGGCGTTATCGCGGCATTCGGTTTGCTCGTTCGAGGACTCGCGGCCGGCTACCTGCGCAAGGATCAACAGCTTGCTGTCGCCGGTCCCTATGCTCTCTCACGCAACCCTCTGTACCTCGGGAGCTCGTTTTTGGCGGTGGGCTTCGCCATCGCAGGACATTCCTGGGTGGCGGGAGCGTTGCTGTGGACCTATTTCGCTGTGTTTTACTACGCGGTGATGCGGAATGAGGAGTCAGATTTGCGTGCGCGCTTTGGAGCGGAATACGAAAGCTACGCCGCCCGTGTGCCGCTTTTTTTTCCTCGTCTATTTCGTACGCCGGAACGGCCACCCGGGTCAGGAACCAAAGCCGAGGAGGGATTTTCCTGGCAGCTTTATCGCCGCAATCGCGAATCTCGCGCGCTCCTTGGAACCATCAGCGCGCTGGCGGCTGTGGCGCTGCGAATTTGGGTTCGAGCGCACTTCGGCCACTGACGTCGATAAATGGGAGTGTCGTGTCCTATTGGAGGCGGTAAACTGCGTTCATCACGCGCTGGAATTTGGGTCGATAAATGAGGTCGAACGCGCGCTCTTTGCCGGGAAACATCTCGAGCGCGACGCGCCGCGTGGCGGCAATCATCCCCGCGGCTTCCTCGGCGGAGAGATCTCCACCCGCGATCGATTCCAATGTCAGGTGAACCAGAATTCGCAAGCGGCGAATGCGGCGGCTTTCCTCGTCAATCTCTTCCTGAGTGGGTAAGCCCGATTTGCCGTCGTCGGTCATAAGGTCGTGGGCGAACATTTTTAGTATGGACTTCCTTCCGTCCGTGCGCAATAGTACTCGGAGGCAGTGCCACATCATGCAGCACCACTCAAAAGAGCGCGTCGTTGTCGCGCACACGGCCGGAACGGCTGCGGAAGCGATGGTGATCCGGGCGTTGCTGGAGAGCAAAGGGATCAACTCTCCGGGCTCCGTCACCACAGACCCGTTTCCTATGCGCGAGGCTCCGGAGGGAACGCACGGCGTGGAAATTTTCGTCCTGGAATCGCAGGCGGAGCACGCCCGGCACATCATCGCGGAGTATTTGAACAGCAACGCCCCCCACAGCGATCGCCACAAGGCCGAGTAATCTCAAATCCCTCGCCGCACCCGCCCCCGCGCTTCATTTTCTAGCGCATCGGATTCGATTCGGTGAACGTGTGCACTTCGAGGCTGTGCCCATCCGTGATGGCGCTCACGGCGCCGTCGCGATCCGTGCGCAGCAAGCGGACACCTGCCCGTTCATATCGGTCGATCACGGCGCTCGCCGGGTGCCCGAATGGATTCGCCTCCCCAACGGAAACCACCGCGACTCGCGGGCCAACCGCAGCTACAAAATCAGGGGTCGAAGAAGTTTTGCTTCCGTGGTGTGGAACCTTTAGAAAATCCGCTGCAACCGACGTGTGCCTCTGCAAGAGCCCGGCTTCCTCGCTTTTTTCGATGTCGCCGGTGAGCAGAAAATGAACCTGGCCATCGCTCAGGCGAAGCAGAAGCGAATCCTCATTCGCCGCTCCTGTGACCGGCGAAGAATCGAGCGGCCAAAGAGTTTCGATTTCGGTGCTGCCCCAGCGGATATCGTTGGCGCGTGCTTGATGGACCATTTTGATGCCCAGAGATCGCGCCTCTGCCAGCAGACTTTCGAACGCGGCGTTGTGCTCATCCCGCCCCAGCCAGAGCTCGCCGATTTCGAAATTTTGGAGGATGCTGAGCAACCCGTCGATGTGATCATGATGCGCGTGCGTGAGTGCGACAACGTCGAGGCGCTTCAGCCCGCGCGTCCACAAGTAGGGCGACACTACATCCTCGCCGATGTCCATCGCCGTCCGGTATTCGCCCTCCCATCGGGAACCCGGCTGCCCGCCGCCGTCCACGAGCAGAGTCCGGCCGTCAGGAAATGCCGCGAAGATCGAATCGCCCTGGCCGACGTCGAGGACATCGACTTCGAGTTTTCCTCGTGCCAGATTGGGAGCGAATGGATGCGAGGCCACGAGCACCGTCAGCGCCGCAAGCGCCAACGCCGACGCCCATTCGGTCGGATGAATCGGCGGAGGCAACTTCCGCCGTTCGCGCCACCCCGTGCGTCGCGCCGCCGCGACGCGAGCAGCCGCCGCCAGAGAGATAAACGCCGCAAAGAAGGCCAGCAAGAGCCACAAAGGCGGGCCAGGAATCCGGTAGGAAACGCGGGGCAGACGCCCAAACCATTCCACGATTCCCACCAAAGCACCCGCGCAGAACCCAAGCGCCTTTGCCAGAATCAACGCGAAGCCGGACCACAAAAATGTCATGAGCAGCGCTATGAAGCCGAGAGGAACAATCAGGCAGGTGAGAATCACTGCCGGAATATTGCTGAACGGCCCGCCGAGGCTCACGCGATGAAAATCCTGCGCGAGCAGAGGCATCATTCCCCACTGAATCACGATCGAGAGTAGCCCGATTTCCCACAATCGCAGCCCCAGGCGCACTGGCGCCGAGAGCAGCCATCCGGCGCGGGATGGCGAAATCCGCGGCCAACGCATCGCCAGCCATTGCGCGGCCCAGCGCATCTCGATGCGAAAGCGGGCGACTCGCGGTGAGTGCATCATGTCGCGGGTCACATCGCCAAGGTGGGCGAGGCCGGCGCGATAGGGCGCGCTCGACCGCTCCATCCACGGCAAAGCCAGTCCCGCAATCACTCCGGCGGCCAAAAACGAGAGCTGGAAGCTCGAGTCGCGGATGGCTGAAGGCTTCCATAGAAGAATCGCGAGCGCGGCAATTGCCACAGTGTTGAGCAGGTCCACGCGGCGGAAAAGCGGGCGCGCGCAGAGGAAGAGCGCCGCCATCAGCGCAGCACGCAGGATCGGCGGCCGATCCTGCACGACGCCGACATAAGCCGCGAGAGCGATCAGCGTGATCAGGATGTTCGTGCCAACGGAAAATCGCAACCGCCGCCCCAGCCAGAAAAACGCCACGGCGAGCGCACCAACGTGCAAGCCGGCGACAACCAACACGTGGTAAGCGGCGGCTTTCTGAAACGCAACCGCGACTTCGGAATCCACGAAGCTGCGATCGCCCAACAACATTGCGCGAAGAACGGCCGCACGACTGGGTTCGCCCGGAAAAAGGGCATCGAGCCGCCCCAGCAAATCCCCACGCGCGCGGGCTAGCCGCTGAAGGAACGTGGGAGGCGGGCGCTCAATCAGCCGAAGAAGTTCGCCGCTGCGCAGCGAACCTACCAGATCGATGCGCTGGCTCGCCAGGAAGCTGTGAAGATCGAAGGCGCCGGGATCGAGAAAATTTCGCGGCGGCCGGGCCTTCACCAATGCTTCGACCCGGTCGCCTGCGCGCAGGCCTTCCGGCGCGGCCGCAGATTGCGCCTGCTTGTAGAGATTCAGACGCAGGCCGCCGGTAATCGCAATCGCCGCGCCTGCAACCTCCACCGACTCCAGATCGATTTCGAATCGGCGTCCCCACGGCAGCCGCAGCGGATCTTCGCGCAATCGACCCTGCCAGCGCAGAGGTTCACTCGTGTCGATCCGCGAATCGGCGAGCAGCCGCGTGACGTGATTTTTCGGCACCGTGTTGCGTTCGATTGCAAGCGCGAGCCCGCCAAGTGCAAACCAGGCCAGGAGTGAGCAACCCCAAGCCACCGCATTCCGGTTTCGCCAAACAAGAAGCAAGCCCGCGAGGATCGCTGCAGACGCGAACGCCACACACCAAGGCACCGGCGCCGTCCACCGGCTCGCCGCGCCAATGCCGGCTGCAAATGCTCCGACGATCCACAATGCGGGCAGTCTCACCTCCGCCGGTGAAGATGAATCACCGCCTCCATGTGAAATGTCTGCGGAAATAAATCGAACAGATGAATCTCGGAAATTTCGTATCTCGATTCAAGCAACAAAACAAGGTCGCGCGCGAGCGTCGGAGGCTCGCAAGAAACGTAGGAGATGTGCGGAGGCGAAAGCTGGACAAATCTTTCGAGCGCCGCGCGGGGCACGCCTTCGCGCGGCGGATCGACAACCACAAAATCCGGAGTTTCCTTGAATTGTTTGAGAAAGCGTTCGACGCCGGTGGCGCGCACTTCAATCGCACCGTTGCCACGCGCGTTCGCCTCGAGGTCCCGCGCCGCTGCGGGATTTTCCTCCACAGCGATTACGTGCTTGAAGCGCTCCGCGAGCGGCAAAGAAAACAGTCCGACACCGGCGAATAAATCGAGAGCTGTTTCGCCGCGCGTCTCCCCATCTCCAACCGCACGCGCGAGTTCTTCCACGAGAAATTTGTTCACCTGGAAAAATGAGAAATGGCCCACGCGATAGGATCGCCCGCCTACGGCGTAGTTCAAATAGCCGGGCCCGAACAGTTCCATGCGGTCATGGCTCGCGTCGTAAAAGACCAGACTCTCAAGCCCCGGAACACTGCCGCGAACTTTCTCAGCCAGGTCAGTAGGGCGCGGAGGGAACCCCGCGAAGCTGGCCGTGAGCAAGATTCGCGAATCTTCGGCATCCACAAACGCCTCGATTTCGCGCAGCTCGCGCGGCAGCGAGCCCGAAGCCAGCGCTCCGCGCAACGCGAGGAGAGTTTTCAGCAACAACGGCGAAAGAATCCGGCAGTCCTCGACGGGGCAGAGCGCCGTCGAGTTCGCACGAAAATAGCCGATGCCGAGAGCCGGCTTGCCACTATCTAGCGGCCGGATTCTCCACTGCGCTCGATTGCGGTAGCCCAGTGGAGGCGATGCATGAAGCGTGATGGGGCCGGTCCAATCGATTTTGCCAAGCCGCCGCAGCGTCTCGCGCAGAATGCCGGATTTGAATTCGAGCTGGGCTTCGTAGGGAATGTGCTGGTAATCGCAGCCGCCGCAGATTGCGAAATGCGGACAAAAAGGCGTGATCCGTTCGGACGAAGCCTCGAGCACTCTCTCCACACGCGCGCGCACGAATTTCTTTTTTTGCTCCACCGGCGCGGCAGCGATGCGCTCGGCGGGAAGCACGAAAGGAACGAACACGGTCGAGCCGTCATGATGCGCGAGGCCTTCGCCACCGTAAATCAGCTTCTCGATCGTGAGCTCCATTGGAGGCATCGCTCATCCGTTCTTGCCGGCCGCTACGTTAGATAAAAGAGGCTCAACCGCGGAATTTCATATTGCTCGAAGAGCCGCTTCTGGATGAATTGCCGCTCGAGTTGCGCCAATTGCTCTGCGGACATCTTGCGCCGATATGGCGCCAGCGAGCGATCCAATTCCCGCCGAATCCCCACAAGAGTATCCTCTCCCGCTTCGCTCAAGAGCGCCGCAGCCAGTTTTTCTTCCAACACTGTCAATCGCCGCTCGAGATCCTCAAGATCCAGCTTCGACGGGGAGTCGAGAAGCGTCAATGCTTCTTCAAGGCGGGCAGAAGTTTCCTCAAAGCGAGACGCAAGAGAATTTGCACCGGCTTGGCCGGAATGGCGGAGCTTTTCAGCGGCAGTGCGAAGCCGCGCGGCGTTTCGTTCGAAATAATTCCGCAGTTCCGCTCGCGAAAAAGGCTCCCCAGCGGGACGCGCGCGCACGACTTCGGGACCAGCACCCGCAGCGGCTTCTTGAGCGTCCGCGGCAGCTTCAAGAACCGCATCCACGCAATAAGCAAGACTCTTCAGTTGCCCGCCCGCTGCGCCGCGCTTGGACCGTTGCCAGCTCTCGAACGCGCGATCGATGCCTTTCAAAACGGCGCCCAGCGGAATGCCCGCTTTTTGCCAGGTCTCGACGATGGCCCAATCCACGGGCGAAACGAGCAGATGCGCGCCGCGCTTGCGCCAGAAATACTCTTCGATTTCAGTGAAGTAATTGAAATAGTTGAATGATTCCGTCTGGCGTGCGGTAGCCGGGTTCATCAGATGATTCCGAGCGGCAGCCAAATCCAGCTTCAGCCCCGCGGCCTCCCTGACGATGCTTTTTTCTGCGCGGCGCGCTCGAGCGTGGCGGGCTGATTGCGCTCCCAGATGATGCGCAATCCCTCGAGCGTCAGATAATCGTCGATCGTCTCGATATGCCGCGAGGCGCTGCCGATCAACCGCGCCTGTCCGCCGGTGGCGATCACTTTGGTTTTCGCGCCCATCACTTTTTTCATGCGCTCGAGGATGCCGTCGACCATGTCGGTGTAACCGTAGAACATCCCGGATTGCATCGAAGCGATGGTGTTCGTGCCGATTATTTTTCCCGGATCCTTGATTTCCACGCGGAAGAGGCGCGCCGCGCGCGCGAAAAGCGCATCTGCGGAGATTCCGATCCCCGGAGCGAGCACCCCGCCGAGATATTCGCCCCGGTCGGAGACCGCGTCGAAATTGATGGCCGTTCCAAAGTCCACGATGATGCATGGCCCGCCGTACTTGGCGTATGCCGCCACGCTGTTGACAATCCGGTCTGCGCCCACTTCCTGCGGATTGTCGTAGTGCACCGACATTCCCGTCTTCACCCCCGGCTCGACAAAAAGGGCCTTGTGATTGAAATAACGCTCGGCCATCCCCTCGAGCGTCGCGTTCAAGGGCGGCACCACCGAGCTGATGATCACGCCGCCAATCTCGCGCGGCTCGAGTTTTGCGAGAGTGAATAGGTCGCGGGTGAGAATTCCGTACTCGTCGATTGTTTGGTCGCGCGCGGTCGAAAGGCGCCAGTGAGCGATAAGCTCCTCGCCGCGAAACACGCCCAGCACCGTGTTCGTGTTGCCTACGTCCATCGTGAGGAGCATCAGGGGGCCTCCGCCACGTCGCCGGAAATGACCGGCTCGATGCCGCGTCCGTCGTCGCGGGCAACGCGCAACACGCCGCTGGGGTCGAGTCCGGCGGTGGTGCCCGTGAAAGAACCGGCAGCGGTCGAGATGCGCACGCGCTTGCCCTCGTAATAGCTCGAGACTTCGGCGAAACGCCGGAGAATCGGGCCGGCGCCTTCCGCAACAAACTGATTGTAGTAGCGGTCCAGGGAACGCAGCAACCGAATCAGCAATTCCAGGCGGGAGTGCGTTTTGCCGGTTTCCATTCGCAGCGAAGTGGCAGCGTCCGCAAGCTCGGGCGGCATTTTCGTCTGGTTGACGTTCACGCCGATGCCGACGACGGCGTAGTGGACGCGGTCCGGTTCTGCGTGCATCTCCGTGAGAATGCCGGAGAATTTCCGGCCGTTCACCAGCAGGTCGTTGGGCCAGCGAATGTCAGGAACCGTCTCGAGTTCTTCAGCGGCGGCATCGCGCGCGGCGAGGCCGGCGACCAGAGTCAGCAGTGGCGCGTGCGCCGGCGGAATCGGCGGCCGCAGGAGAACCGTGCAATGGATGCCCGCGGATTTTTCCGAAATCCACGACCGGCCTGCACGGCCGCGTCCGGCGGTCTGTTCTTCGGCGAGCACAACGGCGCCGTGCGGCTCGCCTTCCTCGCCGAGCTGCATCGCGACGCTATTCGTGGAGTCCACTTTGAAGTAGTGGTAGATGCGGCGCGAAAATACAGTCCCTTGCAGGCGATGGCTCAAGAGCTGGGGAGCGAGAATGTCCGGGGTCCGCTCGATATGGTAGCCCGTGCGCGGATGGCCTTTAACACGCACTCCCAGTTCGCGCAGCTTTTGGATCCAGCGCCAGACTTGCTGGCGCGTCACCCCGATTTCTTTGGCGATTTTCGCACCGCTGATGACGATCGTGCAGTTCTCCGACAGCAGCGTGAGCAGCCCGTCGATGCGGCGGTCGGTGGTGCCGGGCAGGTTGGCCAGCCGTTTGGTTGCCATGCGAGAAGCCGAAGCATACTCAACCGCAATGTTGCGGGCAAGGTGACTCGAAAAGCTTACACTCCTGTCTTGAGCATTCCTAGCTGCTCAAGGAGTCTCTCGCGCTCGGCTTGACGCTCCTTTAGGGTAGCTTCAAAGTTGCTGAGGACCTTCGAGGGGGCTTTCGTGCGGAAAGCCTCATCTGCAAGTCGAGCTTCTTTGGAATCAATGTCGTTGGTGAGTCTTTCGATTTCCTTTGTCAGCCGAGCGATCTCGGCTTTTATGTCGGCCGCATCGTACGGGATATAAATGTCGAACTTCGCAGTCGTGCGGAACGCAAAGCCAACCGGATCGATCTTTACATTGGTAGGAAGGAGTTCCGAAAGCGAGGCCATTCGTTTTAAGGGGTCGAGGTTTTGGCCAACGAGCTCCTGAACGTTAGTTTCCGGTGAATATATGTATGCGTTGACTTTTCGTTTTGGGTCGAGCTTCATTTCGGCGCGGATATTGCGCGCGGCGACCACAATTTCCTGAAGCGTGGCTATCTGCTTCTCCGCTTCCCCGTCGGCCCATTCCGCGCGGGGCTCGGGGAATCGTTCGAGCGCAATCGATCGCGCCGCCTGGTGCTTTGGGAGTTTGTGCCACAGCTCTTCGGTGATAAAGGGCATCACCGGATGCAGAAGGCGCAGGGCCGCCTCGAGAACGGCAAAAATGTTGCGCCACGCGGCGAGTGAAACCTCGCGGTTGGGATCGGTGAGCTGCGGCTTCACCCATTCGATGTACCAATCGCAGAAGTCGCCCCAGAAAAATTGGTAACTCACGTGGCAGGCTTCATGGAAGCGAAATTCTTCAAGTGCTTCGCTCGCTTCACCCGCCACGGAAGAAAGCCGCGAGAAAATCCATTCGTGAACGAGCGCGCCTTCCCCGGGAATGATGTACGGCGCACGAGCCCGGATTTCGGGTGAGGCCAGCTCGTCGAGGCTGACGCCCTGCGCCTCGATTTTCTCGAGATTGACGAACAAGAACCGCGCGGCATTCCAGATTTTATTGGCGAAAGCGCGCGCGGAAAGGATGCGGTCTTCGCTGAGGACAATGTCCGTGCCGGGCGCGGCCATGCTGGCGAGCATGAAGCGCAGAGCGTCGGTGCCGTATTGCTCGGTCAATTGCAGCGGATCGATGCCGGTGCCTTTGGTCTTGGACATTTTTTCGCCGCCGGCCAAGCGCACCAGCGCGTGGAGATACAAGCGGCGGAAGGGAATTGTCGAGGATGGAGGAGCCTCAGGGGCTAAAGCCCCGAGAGCTGGCACGTCTTTCGGCATGGTTAAAGCCGTGCCCTGACGAGAAGCCTCCGGAAAGCGGCCGGCGCTGAGATGGAGGCCCATCATGATCATTCGCGCGTCCCAGAAAAACAGGATGTCGTAACCGGAGATGAGGAGGCTCGTGGGATAGTACTTGCGCAGGTCGGGCGTGTCGTCGGGCCAGCCGAGCGTGGAGAAAGGCCAGAGCGCCGAGCTGAACCAGGTGTCAAGTACGTCGGGATCCTGCACAAGTTTTTTGCCGCCGCACTTCGGGCACTCCGCCGGCACGCTTGCCGCGCGCGCATGGCCATCAACGATTTCGACACGCGAATCCCGAGCCGGCACCATCTCCTTGCACCCAACACAATGCCAGATCGGAATGCGGTGTCCCCACCAGAGCTGGCGCGAGATGCACCAGTCGCGGATGTTCTCGAACCACTGCAACAAAATCGTGCGCTGATTTTCCGGCACAACTTCGATCAGCCCGTCGAGGACCACTTTTTTCGCCGGCTCTGCCAGCGGCTTCATCCGGCAAAACCATTGCGTTGAAATGCGCGGCTCGACGATGGACTTGCAGCGGTCGCAAGTGCCGATCGCGTGCATGTGTTCAGCGGTGCGTTCGATCAGGTCGAGCTTTTCCAGGTCTTCGACAATCCGCGCGCGGGCCACGAAGCGTTCGAGCCCGGCATATTTTCCGGCCTCCTCGTTCATGTGCGCATCTTCGGTGAGGACATCGACTTCCGGAAGATGGTGGCGTTTGCCGACTTCGAAGTCGTTGGGGTCGTGTGCGGGCGTGATTTTGACGACGCCGGTGCCGAATTCGCGATCCACGTAAGTGTCCGCGATGATGGGAATCTCGCGATCCATCAGCGGAAGCATGACTTTGCCGTCGATGAAGCGGCGGTAGCGCTCGTCGTCCGGATGGACTGCCACGGCAGTGTCGCCGAGCATCGTCTCCGGGCGAGTGGTGGCAACTACAAGGTACTCGCGGCCCTGGCCGCCACGATCCGCCGCTGAGCCAACAATCGGATACCGAATGTACCAGAGCTTGCCTTCGCGCTCGTGATGGACCACTTCGAGGTCGCTGATGGCTGTCAGGCACCGCGGGCACCAATTGACGATGTAGCGCCCCCGGTAAATCAGGCCCTCGTGATAGAGCCGCAGGAATTCTTCGAGCACGGCGCGATAGAGCGCGGGCTCGAGCGTGAACCGTTCGCGCGTCCAATCGCACGACGCGCCCAGGCGGATCATCTGCTGCTTGATCATTCCGCCGCTTTCTTCTTTCCATTTCCAAACGCGGCGCTCGAATTCTTCGCGGCCTAGATCTTGGCGGCGGATTCCTTCCTTGGCGAGCATGCGCTCCACAACAACCTGGGTGGCGATCCCGGCGTGGTCCATCCCCGGCAGCCAGAGCGTGCGGCGTCCGCGCATGCGTTGCCAGCGTACGAGCATGTCCATTTGCGTGTGCTCGAGCATGTGGCCCACGTGGATCGAGCCGGTTATGTTCGGCGGTGGAAGCGCGATGGAAAAAACCGGGCCGTCCGCGGAATTTTCGGCGCGGAAAAGCTGTTCGTCGAACCAGACTTTGGCCCAGCGCGCTTCGATTTCCTGCGGTTCGTAGGCTTTGGGGATTTCGCGGGGCATCAGGCTCCGGCTTGCTGCAATTTTGGGTGAAGATGAATTTATGAATATATGCGGGGCGGAGTGTGGCGTCAAATGCGGGGGGATTGGCGGCGAGTAAGAGTAGGAATCAGTGGGGCGGGTATTTGCGGGAGTGGCGCCAGAGGTTAAGAGCTATACCGAGTGCCAAGACGAGAGAGATGCGCAGCCAAAGGGAAAAGTGAGAGCGGGGAAGGCCTGCAAGTAAAAAGAACGTAGCGGCGGCGTAGAGGAAGAATATTACGTTCCATTGGCGCTCGGTGGGGTAGGGCATTTGGATTGCCGAGGCGAAAGAAGTGCCGGGCTCACGGCGCTGCGTCGTCTCGCGCGCTACTTTTCTTTTTTGGACAGTTCGTCGCGCAGGAGATTTTCGACTAAAGGTTTCAGCAGACCTTTCGAGAGCAAGTCATGCAATTGAGGTTCGAGCCGCTCGACCACTTTCTGCACCACAGCGTCCACCGTTCCGGAGTCCACCTTCTCCGACTCGGAGTCTGCGGCGGGCGGCATCAAGAAAGGAATGCCGGAGAGCGCTTCGCGGTTCGGAGGCGGTGCCGTGGGAATCCGTTCTTCAAATCCTCCGGGATCCGCAGGCGGGTGCGAGAAACCAAACGTCGGCGAACCGCTCTTGCCGCGCGCGTCCTCACGCGCGAGTTCCCGCGTCGCCGGCGGCTCCATCGGCGGCGGCAGGAAGGATGGAATCGAACTCGTGAATTCCGGGCGCTTGCCGTACTCCGACGGGTGCGAGGTCTCTTCGTTCACAAGCAAAGGCTCGCGCGTGACATGCGCCGGCGGCGGCTCTTCGAGTTCGGGCTCCTTGTATGCGTGGATCGAAACCGGAGCAGAGAAAGCAGCGTTGGGATCGAAACTGCCGCGATTGGAATCGGATGGCGCGGTCGCAACCGGTTCCGGCTCGGGCTCAGGTTCGCGCACCGGAGGCGGAACTTCTTCTTCGTGCGACTCTTCGGCGTAAGCTATTTGCGAAGATTCGGCCTGGAGCGGTTCCGGCTGAGGCTCGGGCTCGTGGCTCGCTTCATGCGTGATTCCATGAACCACTTCGCGCACTGCCGCGACGGCATCGGTAAACCACGATTTCTTGTGCTCAGGCTCTTCGGCAAAAAAGCCGGCGTCGCCTTCCGCAGGCGATTCTTGCGAACTTTCGGCCGGCGTCGCAGTAGACGCGGCAGGAGCCGGGGGCTCTTCGGTGTGGCCCGTCGGCGCGTAGTCGGAATCGGCGCGGGATAGCCAACGGCCGTCAGTCGAATCCGCCGTGGCTGATCCAGAAATCGCGTCCATCCAGCTTCCCGAGCGGTCGGCGTCCGGCTCGGGCTCGGGTTCTTGCTCGGATGCCACGGCTGTGGGCACGAAGGAATCGGGCGCGGGAGGCGGAGGCGCGGACTTGCCAGGAGCCTGCTGCATGCGTGCCGGAACAACCGCCTCGGTCGCTTCCTCTTGCTCCTCTTTCAGTTCGTGCGCGCGAACGCGCTTCGGGGGAACGTCCTTTTCCGAGGGGAATGTGATCGGAGCCTGATCCTTGGCAAACGAAAATCCGGGATCGGCGGCGGTATTTTCGGGAATGTCGAAATCCATACCGCCGGTGCGGCGCCAATCGCGTGCTGTCGCTGCGCCGTCGAATTCCTCTTCTTCTTCCTCGGCCCCCTTGGCCGGAGGCTTGGGTTCTTTGGCGGCTTTCTCCTCGATGTCGTCGAGCGAGCGCACTCCCTTGCCGAACCCGTAAATCGCAGCCGCTTCTTCAGGGCTGGGCTCGGGGAATTCCGGCAGCGGCTTGGGCTCCGCCATGGCTGGATTTTCGAGCGCAACAGGGGGAGGCTCCGGCGCCTCGACGCGCACCTCTTTGGCTTTGGCTAGCTCAGCGGCAACTTTGGGATTTTTTTCCAGTGCGGACATCACCATGGCAATCAGCGGATCCGGCGGCACGAATGGCTTCTTCAGGACGCCATCGGCGCCTACACGGCGGGCCTCTTTTTCATCCAGAGGATCGAAAGCGCCCACCAGCAAAATTACGGGGACATGCGCGAATCGCGTGTCTTTCTTGACGAATTCGCAGACTTCGTAGCCGTTCCGCACGGGCATGAATACGTCGGCCAAAACGAGGTCGGGACTTGCATCCGGAATGCGGCGCACGGCGGCTTCGCCATTGCCGACGGCCACAACGTCCACACCCCGCTCGGCAAACGCCAGCGAGACCATCTTCTGGATGTTGGTGTTGTCGTCAGCGACCAGGATTCTGGGCACAGGAAACCTTTGGCGGCGTGTCCACACGGCGACACGGCTGCCCCTTTCACTATCTCTATAGCTAGCATCCCCCGGAGGAAGCGTCAACCGAGTCGAGGGTCGAGCGTGCCTCAATTGTTAGCAGGGGGTAAACAGGGAACTACCACGGAATGATCTTGCGGATGCCCTTCTTTTTCTTGCTGGTGGACTCCTGGCCCGAATCACTGGATGAACCGGACGATTGCGAACCGGATTCTCCCGAGGCCGCCGCAGGAGCAGAGCTCGACGACTGGCCGGAAGACTGCGCGGAAGCGTCTCCCGTGCCATTTTGGGCAGGCGCGGGCTGCGGAGCGGGCGCGGCGTTATCTGGCCCGGCTGCTGGCGCCGAGGAGCTCGAGCTCGAGGATTCAGCCGGCGGCTGGCCCGATGGCGCAGGAGCCGGGGCCGCGCTTGGTGGCGGGGCTGGGCTGGCGGTCGAAGGGTTGGTGCTACCTGGCACTTCGATGATTCGCACGCCCACCGTCGTCGCGGAGCCCGATCCGGATCCGAGGCCGCCCACCGGGGTTGCATCCACCTGTGTTGTTGGCGCCGCATTCGAGTCTGTCGATGCGGCGGTTGTGGAGGCCGAGATTCCAAAAGTGGGGCCCGCGGCGCCGGGCTTCAAAACGTCGCTGGCGGAGATGACGTCGGTTGGCGGATTCAGATTGGGCGCCCCGGAATGTGCTGCCATCGCAACATCCGGGCCGCTCTTCAACATGCCGAGAGGCGCTTTGAGCGCGAACGCGCGGTGGTGCGTTTTGGCATAGAGCTGTTCTTTCTGCATGCGCGCAAGCGCGTCAGGATCGGGGGCGGGGATCGGCTTGCTCATGGCTGAAAGCCGCGCCTTGGCGTCCTTCATGCGCACAGAGAGCGGGTAGTCCCTCACGATTCGTTCGTAGCACTTCGCTGCCTGGTCGGACCAGTAGTTGCGCAGATCTTCATTGGCCGACGGTGTCTTCGCCTTCGCCCACATGTAAACATTGCCGAGATACCACAGCGCTTCATCGCTCTGGCTATAGAGCGGGTAGCGATCGGTGATTTCCATGAGCCGCGCTGCCGAGGCGCGATAATCCTGCTTGGTGTAATAGAAGCGCGCAATCCGGTATTCGCCGTCGGCAAGAATTTCCTGGACCTCGCGCAAATGCTGCTCTGCTTCAGGCGCGTATTTGCTCTGCGGATATTTCAATAGCATGGCCTGAAATTCGTCTTCGGCTGACTGCGCATGGGCGGTGTCGCGGTCGGATTTTTCCATCATTTTGTAATGGCACATTCCGACTTGCATTTGAGCGTAGGCGGCTTCGTCAAGGAAGGGGAAGAATGTGCCGAAGTCTTTGTACTCGGAAACGGCCTGAGTGAGGTTGCTGGTCCCGCCTTCCTTGAAGTAGGAGTCCGCGAGGCCGAGCTTGGCCTTGGCAAGGTACTCGCTGTCGGGATAGGTGTTGATCAGTGTCTGGTACGCCAGCCGGCCTTCGGTGTAATGGCCATGCTTGATTTCGCTCGCGGCGCGCTCGTAGAGCACCTTATCGGGCTCTTGAGAGGTGTCGGTCGTGTCGGTCTTAGCCGGCTGCTTCTTTTTGGACTTCTTCTGGAGTTGCGCGCCTGCGTCGAGCGACGCGCCGAACGCAAGAGCGAAAACAAGCAGAATGAAAAGCCAGGGCCGCTTGGTCAACACGATTAGCTGTCTCACGATTTCAGAACCCATCCCCCGTTAGACTTTCTGGCTGAATGCAGCGCTCGCAAGGTTCCTCATCTGGCGCGTGGCCGCCGCGGCATCGCTCGTGTGGAAAATCGAAGTCCCAGCCACGAACGTGTTGGCGCCCGCCTGGGCCAGGCCGGCGATGTTATCCAGATCCACTCCCCCGTCCACTTCGATCCGGAACCCGGCATTATATCGCGTGCGCCACTGATTCAACTGGCGAATTTTCTCGTAAGCCCCGGGAATGAATTTCTGCCCGCCGAATCCGGGATTCACCGACATCACCAGCACCGTATCCACTTTGTCGAGAACTTCCGCCAGCATCGGCACGGGCGTGGCCGGGTTGATCACTGCGCCGGCCTCCGCCCCTTGTTCGCGGATCATCGCGAGCGCGCGATCCAGATGCGGCGTGGCTTCCTGGTGTACCAGGACGCGGTTCGCGCCTGCCTCGATGAACTCTTCGATGTACTCCTCCGGGGATTCAATCATCAGATGCACGTCCAGGGGGAGCCGAGTTGCCTTGCGCAGCGAGGCTACTACCGGGATGCCGATGGAGATGTTGGGGACGAAGTGGCCATCCATCACGTCCACGTGGATCACGTCCGCGCCGGCCTCTTCGACCGCTCGGATTTCCTCCCCAAGGCGCGCGAAATCGGCAGCCAGGATGGACGGCGCAATCTCAACTCTTGCGTAGCTCATCGAGTCCCAGCGGATTCTAGCACACGGAAGGAGTGGCTATTGTGCAACCTGCAATTCAATCGTGCTCGAGGCGTCCACGCGCGCGCCGCGTTGCGGCGTTTGGGCGATCACCGTGCCGTGGGGCGGGCCGATCGCAGGCGTGAATGTCAGCTTGGAAACTTTCAGGCCCGCGGACGTCAGTTTTCGCTCCGCATCGCCGAGGAATAAGCCTACCAGTTCAGGCATCACGTAGGCTGCCGGCCTCGGGCCCAGCGAAACCAACAGGTCCACGTGCGGGCTGCTGATGTCGGTCGTGCCCGGCGCGGGATCTTGCAGCACGATCGTGTCCGGTGACCACCCGGGAAGATATAGGCTCGAAATCTCGCCCACTTGCATTCCTGTCCGCAGCAGCTCGATCCGCGCCGCGCGCACGTTGCGCTCTTCGAGCGGAGGGATCGTCACTTTTTGCGGGCCCAGGCTGAGCACCACGTGCGCGTATTGGCCCACCTTCACCCGCATCCCGGGAGGAGGGCTTTGCCGCACGATGGCGTCCGCAGGAAGCTGGCTGTAGATGCGGTCCTCTACGCGCATCCCCACGCCGCGGCCTTGGAGCAACTGCTGTGCTTCGACGGCCTTTTTGCCCACCACGTCCGGCATGGCCACTTCGCGGCCTTGAATCGCAAAGCGCATCGCCGTCAGCGCGCTCAGGAATGCCACCGACGCGAGTATGAACAGCAGCAGCGACATCCGGAAAAACCACTGAATGCGCTCGCGAAATGTCATCCGGCTGCGCCTCCGCTTACGAGCCTAGCATGGCCGCGCGCCGAAGGGTAACTCACTCCTTATGAAGGAGCGCGGCGAAGAAACCATCGCTGCGGTGCTCGCCGGGGAAAGTGCGGAATTGGCCGAGAGAGTCAAGCAGCGCCCGTGCTTCGATGCCCAGCGCAAGATGGGGCTCGAGTGCTCGCCGGACGGTGTCCTGCGACACTCGGCGAACGTTTTGCGCTTTGTCCAGAACTTCCTCTATCGCCTCTTCGTTCTCCTCCGGTTCCATCGAACAAGTGGAGTACACAAGCCTGCCGCGAGGGGCGAGATTTTCAAGCGCCTCCCGGAGCATTGCAACCTGGAGCTGATGGAATTCCGCAAGCTGCTTCGGCTTGAGCCGCCAGCGTATTTCCGGATGCCGCGCGAGCGTGCCCGTCCCCGAGCAGGGAGCGTCTACGAGGATTTTGTTGAACGCAGCGCGAAAAGGAAGCTCGCGCGTGGCGTCGAGTTCCACAAGCGAAACGCCGGTCAAATCCAACCTCTCGAATTGTGCCCGCATGGCCCGGAGCCGATGCGCATGGCGGTCGGCTGCCACCACGAGCCCGCCGCCCGCGGCCCGAGCCAGCGGCGCGGTCTTGCCTCCCGGCGCAGCGCACAAATCCAGCACGCGATCGCCCGCTTGAACATCAAGCAGGAGCGGGACCGCCTGCGAAGCTTCGTCCTGAATCGAAATCCAGCCTTTGCGGAAGGCTTCGGTCATGGCGGGACTTCCGCCGCACACTGCGAACGCTTGCGCAAGCACAGTGCCCGGCTCGATCCTCAGGCCGGCCTTCTCGAGCGAGCGAAGAATTTCATCGCGCCGCTCGGGAGCGTGAAGCACGCAGCTCAGTCGCGGCGCGCGGTTATTGGCATGGAGCAGCGCGACCGTGCGCTCCTCTCCGAGTCGCGCCAGCCATCGCTTGACCATCCAGGTGGGATGTGAATGGATGATCGCAAGCCGGTCGGCTGGCGCCGGCTCTGGAGACACGATTTCTTCGGCGGGCTTCCGCGCATCGGCGGAAAGCCGCCGGAGCACAGCGTTCACAAGAGAGGCTGCGGAAGATTTGCGAGCCAGCTTCACGAGCTCGACGGACTCATTCACCGCCGCGCGCGCCGGAATTTTTCCCAGGTATCGAAGCTGGTAAAGCCCCATGCGTAAAGCGATAGCAACCGCCAGGTCGAGCGTCGCCACTGGTTTTTTCAGTTGCTGGTCGAGCAGAAAATCCAGCAGGCGCCGCCAGCGCAGCACGCCCAGCGTCAATTCCGTCGCCAGCGCCGCATCCGCCAGCTTGACCTCTGCACCAAGCTCCGCGTGTAGCACATCGCTCGCGTAAGCGCCCTCGGCCTCCACACGCCGCAGCGCTTCAAACGCAATCTTCCTGGCCGCGCTCGCGCTCATTGCTCTCAGACGAACTTTTCGCCGGGCTGGATGCGCGCGCCGCCGGCGAATTCCATCCCCGCCAGGCGCTTGCGCCCCTCCATTTGCGCATAATCAACGCGCAAGACGCCTTCGCCGCAAATGACGAGCAGGCCGTCCTCTCGCGTCGGCAGGAGAATTCCGGGCCGTCCGCCGGATGCGACCGGCTGGAGCGCGCGTCCCCAAATCTGGCAGGTCTTTCCGCGATACGTGGTGAACGTGCCTGGCCAGGGTTGCAGGCCGCGGATGCGGTTGTAGATTTTCTGCGACGACTGCTTCCAGTCGATCCGGCCATCTTCTTTTTTCAGCATCGGGGCGAGCGTCGCGCGTGAATTATCTTGCGGCGTCGGCGTAATTTCTCCGCCGTCCAATTTTCGAAGCGTTTCCGCCACGAGCGGTGCGCCGGCTTCGGCGAGCCGCGCGGAAAGTTCCGGCGCGGTTTCATCCGGCCCGATCGAGACTTCGTGTCTCAGCAGCATGGGGCCGGTATCGAGCCCGGCGTCGATGCGCATCGTTGTGACGCCGGTGCGCGTTTCGCCGTTGATGATGGCCCAATTGATGGGAGCGGCGCCGCGATACTTCGGCAGCAACGACGCGTGCAGATTGATCCAGCCGAGCCGCGGAATTTCGATCAGCCGCGCCGGAATGATTTGCCCGTACGCGATGATCACCACCAAATCCGGCGCCGCGCGCTGGAAAAATTCGAACGCCGAATCGGATTTGATTTTCTCCGGCTGGTAAACCGCGATTCCCGCCTCGAGCGCCGCCTCTTTTACCGGCGGCGTCGAAGTTTCATACCCGCGCCCGCTGGGGCGGTCGGGCTGCGTGACCACGCTTTCGATTTTGAAATCCGGCTGGGCGAGCAGATGGCGCAACGCAGGCAGAGCGAAAGCAGGCGTGCCGCAGAAGACGATTCGCAGCGGCACTCGCTTCCTACCATTCTCCGGCTTTTTGCATCTTTCGAATTTTCCGCCGGATCATGTCGCGCTTCAGCATGCTCAGATGCCTGATGAAGAGAGTGCCGTTCAAGTGGTCGATTTCGTGGCAAAACGCGCGGGCCAGCAATTGCTCGCCGCGCATTTCGAAAGTGGCGCCCGTGGCGTCCTGCGCGCGAATCGTGACGTATTGCGGCCGGGCGACATAGCCCCGGAATCCGGGGAGCGAGAGGCAGCCTTCCTCCTCCCGCTGCTCCCCTTCGGCGTGAATGATTTCGGGATTGGCGCACACGATTTTCGCTTCCGGATTTTTTCCGTTGGTCACATCGATCACGGCGAGCCTCAAACTGACGCCGATCTGCGGCGCCGCAAGCCCCACTCCCTGCGCGGCGTACATCGATTCGAACATGTCCGCCACGAGCGTTTGCAATTCTTCGTTGAATTTTTCCACCGGCTTGCACGGCGATTCGAGCACCGGGTCGCCGTATTTGACAATCGGATGAATCATTTCCCGCCGCCGCCCTCGTTACCGCCGCCTTAGAAATCGTCCAACTGCTTTTTATACCCCTCGAAATTCCGCCACGTTTCTTCCAGCGAATCTCCGCCGAATTTTTCGAGAAACGCTCCGGCGAGCTCGAACGCGACCATGGCCTCGCCGGCCACTCCTGCGGCGGGCGCCACGCACACATCCGAACGTTCGTACGCCGCCTTCACCGCTTCCTTCGTCTTCAGATCCGCCGTCAGCAGCGGCCGCCGGAGCGTCGAGATCGGCTTCAGGTAGCCCCGCACCACAATGTCCTGCCCGTTGGTGATCCCGCCTTCGATTCCGCCTGCGCGATTCGACGAACGCTCGAACCGTCTCGCCGTAGCGTCATAGCGGATTTCATCTTGCACTTCGGACCCATACGCGCCGGCGTTTGCTATGCCCGTTCCGATCTCGACCGCCTTCACCGCCTGGATCGACATCACCGCACGCGCGAGCCTGCCGTCCAGCTTTTCATCCCACTGCGCATGGCTGCCGAGCCCGGCAAGCATCCCGCGCGCCACAACTTCGAACACCCCGCCAACCGAATCGCCGGCGCGCAGCGCATGGTCCACCTCGGCAATCATGAGCGATTCCGCCGCCGCATCCACGCAACGCAGCGGCGACTCCAGATTCTCACACACGGATTCAATTTCTTCCCATTTCGCTGGGCGCTCGAGCTTCGCGTGGCCTACGGCGATCGTGTGGCTCAGCACTTTCGCGCCGAATTCGCCGAGCAGCAGCTTGGCAAACGCTCCCGCTGCCACGCGCCCTGCTGTTTCCCGCGCCGACGCGCGTTCGAGCACGGACCGCGCGTCGTGCATATTGAATTTCAATGCCCCGGCAAGATCTGCGTGTCCAGGACGCGGCGCCGTCAGCGGGCGCTGCGCGTCGTCCGCGCCTTCGGCGTCCTCCACCGGCAGCGCTTTCTCCCAATTCGTCCAGTCGCGGTTTTCGATGCGCAATGCGATGGGCGCGCCAATCGTCTTGCCGTGCCGGACACCGGCAAAAACATCGGCGGCATCTTTTTCGATTCGCTGCCGCCCGCCACGCCCGTAACCAAGCTGCCGCCGGTGCAATTCCCGCTGCACGAATTCGAAATTCACCGGCAGTCCCGCGGGCAGGCCCGAAATCCAGGCCACCAGCGCCTGGCCATGAGACTCACCCGCTGTTACAAACCGCAGCATGCGCTCCGATCGCCGGCGCCTGCGCGGATCGCGCGCGCCGAAGCAAACGCGCAATTCTACCGGACGCCTCCGCGCCCGTAAAGCCGCGCCCCGCGCATCGCACGCCGCTGATGTTTGCTTGACGCGCTGCACAGCCGACGTTAGGCTCTCGGTGTCGCTCGTGATTTGCGCGTGTTGCGCCCCGCATCCACCCGCGGAGAAGGGCAGCAAGCTTCTCACATCATGCTGGAAGCCGGCGAAACGCCATCGCTTTTCTCCCTGATCGGAGACCTTCTCAAGCGCCAGGTTTTCACCGTCCAGGATTTTTTCCTCCTCACGCTTCAGTCAATCCTGGATCTACTGACTCCGCCGGTCTATTGGATCGACGCTCTCGAGCAGATGGACTTGATCGGAGTCGGGTCGCTGCCGATCGTCGTCATCACCTCCTTTTTCATCGGCGGCGTACTCGTGCTGCAAACGGCGTCACAATTCGAGCGGTTCGGCGAAACGGCGCTGACCGGCGACGCGGTGTCGCTGGCGCTCGTGCGCGAGCTCGGTCCCGCCATCACCGCGCTGCTCATCGCCGGGCGAAACGCCTCGGGGATTGCTTCGGAGCTCGGTTCGATGGTTGTCACCGAGCAGGTGGACGCGATGCGCGCGCTCGGCACCGACCCGGTGCGCAAGCTGATGACCCCGCGCATCGTGGCCACGGTCACGATGCTGCCGTTACTCACGGCGGTCGCGGATTTTGTCGGCCTGGTCGGCGGATTCGTGGTCGCTTATTTCACCCTGCGCCTGGGTGCCGTGCAGTTCTGGACGCGCGCCACCAAGGCCCTCGAATTGGGCGATTTGGTTCAAGGGTTTGCAAAACCCGTTGTCCTCGGCTTGATCATCTCCGCTGTCGCTTGCCACCAGGGACTGAGGGTTAGGGGCGGGACACAAGGCGTCGGTCGCGCCACCACGTCCGCCGTAGTGATTTCGTCTGTGCTTGTGCTTGTCGCGGATTTCTTTCTTGCGCGGCTCCTGCTGTTCTTGTTCCAAAAGTAGAAGACCCCGTTCTTTCCGCGCCATTCTCGCCGCTGCATTCCTCAAAACCGGCGCTGCTCAACTCTGCGTTTTCCATCTATAATCACACCATGACGCGCGCGGAACGTCCCTGCCGCCGCAATTCGACGCCGGCCGCCCGGACTGCGCTCTGGTGGATGCATATCGGGTGCTCCCGATTCCTCTCGTTTGAACTCCAGATCCGGCGGCGCATATGAAGCAGATGGTTCCGGGCGAGCCGCTCATCCTGTTCAATGACGTCCACGTGGGATTCGAGGAAGGCGACGTCCTCCGCGGAATCTCCTTTCAAGTCGAGACCGGGGAGACGAAAGTCATCCTCGGTGAAAGTGGCGCCGGCAAAACGCTGCTCATGAAACTCGCCGCAGGGCTGCTTCGTCCCGATTCCGGAAAAATCTGGGTGATGGGCCACGAACTCGCCGAAATGCCCGAAAAAGAGCTGCTCGGTTTCCGCCGGCGCATCGGCTTCGTGTTTCAGGAAGGCGCGCTGTTTGATTCGATGACGGTGGCCGACAACGTCGCCTTCCGGTTGCGCGAGGAGCGCGTCGATGAAGAGCAAATCGAATCGCGCGTGCGCCAGGCGCTGCGCTTTGTCGAGCTGGAAGGCGCCGTGGAACTTTATCCCGCCGAACTTTCCGGCGGCATGCGCCGGCGCGTCTCGATCGCCCGCGCCCTCGTGGACCACCCTCCGATGGTCTTCTACGATTCGCCCACCGCCGGCCTCGACCCGGTCACGTCGCAGACCATCATCACCCTGATTCTCCGCGGGCGGGATTTGCAGGAAGTGACCTCGCTGCTGGCTACCCATCGCGTCCAGGATGCTTTCGGCCTGGCCAATTACCGCTTCGATTCGGCGGCCGGGTGCGTCGTCGCCGCTGGCTGCAACGGCGCCGGGACGCGTATGCCGCCCACCAACGTGTTGGTCCTGCGCGACGGCAGAATTTATTTCGAAGGGACCGCGGCGGACGTCTTGCGCACGACGGATGCATACTTGAAAAAGTTCCTGGAATCGGCGGAGTGAATTTTCGATTTGCAAGGACGGAGGAGGGAAGGCCATGGCGCAACGGAAGCAACTGACGTGGACGGAACTTCGCGTGGGATTGTTCGTGCTGGTGGGACTTTTCATTCTCGCGCTGGGAATCTTTTACGTCACCGGCGCGGGAATTCTGGGGCCGAAGTATCGTGTCACGACCCATCTGCCGGAGGTGGAAGGCCTCCAAACCGGCGCGCCCGTGCGCCTCGACGGCGTTGAGATCGGCAACGTCCAGGCCATCTCCTTGACCGCGCACCCGGCCGACCGGATGCACAACATCACGCTGGTGCTGCGCCTCGATCGGAAGTATCAGAACGATATTCGCACCGATTCCGACGCCAGCCTCATCACCGAAGGGCTGCTGGGAAACCGCTATGTCACCGTCTCGCGCGGCCTGCGCGGCACTCCGATACCGGACAACGGCGAAATTTCGGGAAAAGAAGAAGCCGCCATGAAGGAGATCGTCGAGCGCGGCGCCGACCTGGTAGAAAACCTCGGCGCGCTTTCCAAACAGGTAGGGGAAATCGTCAACAAAGTGAATACCGGGCAGGGAACCCTCGGAAAATTTCTATCCGACGCATCGCTCTACAACCGGCTCAACGACACCGCGGGACGAATCGACAATATAGCCACGTCGGTGCAGCAGGGCGAAGGCAGCATCGGAAAACTCGTGGCAAGCGACGAGCTCTACGCCAAAGTGGACACAACGGTCAGCCATGCCGAGGATGTGCTGGCCGCAGTCCGCGAGCAGAAAGGCACGATGGGCAAGCTGATTTACGATCCCGCGGTCTATGAAAACGCCAAGGGCCTCGTCGAAAAAGGCAACGCTCTGATTGCCGATATCCGCGATGGCAAAGGAACCCTCGGCAAGTTGACGACCGATGAAGTGCTTTACAACAACCTCCGCGACGCCTCCGCCAACGTGCGCGACGCCTCCGCCAAGCTCAACACCGGCCAGGGCACGATGGGCAAATTTTTTACCGATCCCGCGTTTTACGACAACATGACCGGGCTAACAGGCGACCTGCGCCTGATGGTCAGCGACTTCCGCCAGAACCCGAAAAAATTCCTCCACGTCAAGCTAGCCATCTTCTGATGTGCTGGTAGCGCATGGGCAGCCGATTTGTCTCGTAGGGGAACGGCATGCCGTGCCCGCGCTGCCACAATCCGTAATGCTGCCTTTCTCTCCGTGCAGCCATCGAGACCTTTGGAGTGCGGGAGCTTGTTTACCCCGAGCGCAGCGAATGTGCTCTCGCTTTGTTTTCAATCTCAGCGCACTCCGCGCCATCCGGCTCGGTTGAATTCCTCGAGCCGAAAAAACCCGTGCCGCACCTACGGCGCTTGAGAGGAAAATGCGATGGGTCCCAGCGCTTCCGCGCTGGGCTAACTTCTACCGCACCTACGGTGCTGAGCGGATTTAGATGTCGAATGATGTGGCACAGCCACTCTTGTTCATCCTGAGCGAGGCCGAAGGGGCTGTGCTCTTAAGATCATCCGTTTTCCTTCAAGGCGACCGAACTCGTTGCAACAATTTCACTTCGGAGGGCGTGTTTGATTCGGGGCTGCACCCAAGCGCCGGAGGCGCGGCACAATTTAGCCCAGGCCGGGAGGCCTGGGTACACGATGAAGGAACGGGAGAGCGCCGTAGGTCCGACACTCGAAGCGTGCCCAATTCACGCCCGATCCGAGCCCGCAGCCTGAATCCCGCCGGCCGCGGGCCCGTCCGGGTTGTGCCTTGTTCATTGGACGAATCATTTATTCGCCCTCACCGTCGCGTGTGGCAGCCATGGCGAAGGTAGCAGCTGCCACTTCCTCGAGAGGCGGGAAACTCACCGCTCCCTCCATCGCCAGCACCTCGCCATCGCGTTCACGCTTCGGTCTGTAGTCCGTGCACTCGCGCACGGGAAAAGCAGATTTGCGCTCCCGAATTGCATTCGTGTGGCCGGAGACCTCTTCGATTACTCCTGATCTTCGAGAAGCAACTCGATTTCGTCTCTGTCCTTGCTCTGGTCACCGTTCGCGGCAAACCCCGCCTGGCGCTTCACGCCTTTCGGCGTCAACACCCAGGCGATTTTTTCCATCTGGCTCAAGGTCTGCCTTTGCCGCTCGGCAAATCCGGAGCACTCGCGCACCCGGAACGGGATGCGTTCCCCAGGGTACGTGGCCTGGCACACCACCATTTCCTCGTTTTCGCGAAAGCCCCTGACGAGGTGTGCGTGCAGGCACGATTCGCACAACGACCTGCCATCCAAAGCAGTCCCTCTCTTCAATTGGATCGTCATGTCGTCCTCACTTTCTTCGAAGTGCCACCTGCGCGACCCCAAAAGGACCACCGCGCGGGTGGAGTGAGCGGATCTTTGCCGGCATTGCGAGCTTTGCCTGGCCAATTTTCGTTTATCGAAGCGAATCGAGTCGGAAAGCGCTAAAAGGAGGGACTGGAAGCCATTCGGCCACAATCCCGCTGCTGCGCCGTCACCGACTGCCATCGCAACGAATTGTGAATGTCTGCCGTCATTCCGAACTTCCTCCAGCGTGCGCTATTTTACCGGCTGCAACCATTAGACGCAATCAAAACCCTTTGAGTTAGCGGAATTTTGCGCTGAACGGCTCGTCCTTGGGGTCCAACTGCGGCAAATCACCATTTGGCTTCTTCAGCCGATACTGCCGGAAAGATCGAGGGCGATCTCCTGCACGCGCCGCAGGTCGAGCTTCCCCGTGCCAAGATGGGGAAGCTCCTCCACGCGGAAGAATTGGTTCGCGCGCGGCGTCCACAAATTCGGCAAACCCGATTCCGGCAGCCTTTCCAGAATCGCCTTCAGGTCTTCCGGCTTCAGCGTGTGCAAGACGATCAGCCGCTCGCCTTTTTTCCCGTCCGGCACTCCCGTGACCACGAAAGTTTTCTCCGTGGCGCCCGCGATTTCATGCAGCTTGTCCTCAATCTTGATGTGCGGCACCATTTCGCCGCCCACCTTGCTGAAACGGCTCAGCCGGTCGGTGATAGTCAGGAAGCCGTCCTCATCCTCCGAGGCGATATCGCCGGTTGCGTACCAGCCGTCGGCGAGCACTTCCGCCGTTTTCTCCGGCTTTCCCAGGTAGCCTTTCATCACGTTGGGCCCGCGCACGAGCAGCAGGCCCGGCGTTCCCACCGGCAATAGCTCGCGCGTTTCCGGATCGACGATTCGCACGCTCACTCCCGGCAGCGGATGCCCGATGCGCCCGCGCTTCGATCCCACCTGGCGGAATCCCGGCGCGCGAAAATCCCGCGTGTTCACCGCCACCACCGGCGAACATTCCGTGCAGCCGTAGCCTTCGAGCGGCCGGATGCCGAAGCGGTCCTCGAACGTCAGCGCCAGCGCCTCCGGCAATTTCTCCGCCCCGACGATTACGAACTCCAAGCTGCCAAAATCTTCCGGCGAACACCGGCGCACATACGCTTGAAGGAACGTGGGCGTCGCGAGCAGAAACGTAACGCAATAATCGCGCACCAGTTCGCTCACCGCCGTTAAATCGAGCGGGCTCGGATGATAGGCCACGCCGATCCCGAGCACTGCCGGCAGCCACAGCGCCACCGTGAAACCGAACGAGTGGAAGAAGGGCAGCACGCCAAGCAGCCGATCGTCGCGGCCCAGCATGAAAGTCTGCTCCATCAGCTCGATATTCGACGCGATGTTGT
>Ga0187781_10000370_pt1 | contig 31832 bp, 31 predicted proteins | sample 0715_SJ02_MP02_2_FD_132447 | JGI IMG/M metagenome (GOLD analysis project Ga0187781, IMG submission 132447) | Tropical peat soil microbial communities from peatlands in Department of Meta, Colombia - 0715_SJ02_MP02_20_MG | ecosystem: Environmental > Terrestrial > Soil > Wetlands > Peat | place... | reverse complement strand
GGCCACCCCCGAGGACCTGCAGATCATGAGGCGGGAGATAGAGCGCATCCACCTCGAAGAAGCGGTCGAAGACTACATTGTTGAGCTAGTCCGGGCCACCCGCAAGCACTCTGACGTCGATGTGGGGGCTAGCCCCAGAGGGTCTCTGGCTCTGATGAAGCTCTCGAGGGGGAGGGCGTTCCTCGAAGGCAGGAGCTATGTCGTCCCTGACGACGTGAAGGCCGTGGCCATACCCGCGCTCAGCCATAGGCTGATACTCAAGGCGGAGGGGTGGATGAAGGGAAAGCGACCAGAAATAGTGATTGAAGAGATACTCCAGTCTGTGCCCGTCCCAAAGGCAGACTGACATTCGTTGCTGACGCGGAAGCTAGGCCTTATCGCAGCCTTCGCGCTGTGGACCCTCCTTCTGGCCGTAGTCCTGGGGAGCCCATCCTTAGCGCTTGCTGCCGTGCCTGTCGCATTGTATTTGGCATTCGTCATGATCGGGCCCCAGCCCCACCGTAACGTCACTGCAACAAGACTTCTTCCTCCGGGGCAAGTCTACGAGGGCGATCGGGCCACAGTCATCCTCAGGGTGAAGAACGAAGGGCCGCGAGTCGACTTCGAGATGATTGACGGAGTACCGCCCGAAATCTCAGTTTCCGAAGGGAGCAACCACGTCTTTGCAGTTCTGGGAGAGGGAGAATGTCGTGACTTCGCCTACACATTCTCGCCTGAAGCCTTCGGCACCTACGGCTTCGGACCTATCAAAATCAGATCGACGGACGCGGCTTCGGCTAGGTACGAGGAGATAGTTTCTGAAGCATACGATTCATTGAGGGTCTATCCCGAGATCGAGTACCTTGGCAGGATGGAATTCAGACAAACGCGCCCTCGCAATTGGCCCGGCGAAACTTCTGTCCGAAGGCCTGGGCAGGGGCTGGAGTTCTATGGTATAGGAGAGCACCACAGCGGCGACCCACTCCGGCGCGTCAACTGGAGGGCTTCTGCCAGGGCCGGCCGCCTGATGCTGAACCAGTTCATGAACGAGGCTGGAGGTGAGACAGTGGTGGTGTTAGACCTGAGGTCGACCTCTCGGATAGGAACACCCCCCAACACCTGCGCGGATTATTCGGTAAGGGCGGCCGCAGCGCTATCCCACAGACTTCTGAGAGACAGGAACAGGGTAGGGCTTCTCTCAGTGGGGCAGAGCATCATCAAGGTTCCTCCCGGCTTCGGTCGTCGCCAGTTCGAAAAGATACTCGTCGGCTTGATTTCGACCAAGGTCAGCGTCGATGCATGGAACCTGGAGCTCGTGCCCTACTACCTTTCCCTATTCTACTCGAGGATGGTGCAGCTGGTGCTGATCTCGCCGCTGGTCGACAACAGTCCAATGTACATGGTCTCCGAGCTGGCGCGAAGGGGGTACGAGGTACTCGTGATTTCCCCGTCCCCACTGGAAATGGACACTCCCGAGAAGGGTGACCCGAGGGCCATTCGAATCGCCAAGGAACTTGCGACCTTGGAAAGGGACATGAAGATTTCGTCTCTCAGGAGGCATGCAAGGGTGATCGACTGGAACCCGAAGCTTCCGCTGGTGGACTCATTTGAAGGACTGAGGGAATCGTGGCGAGTGAGAAGGCTAGGTTAGACCTCGTTTTCCCAGTCCGCTTACTGGGAATAATCGCCTTTGTCTTGCTGTCAACATTCGTCTATCTAGCGGCAATGCAGGAGGGCTTGGCGGGCGTCTTCCTGCTCGGGATTCTGTTCGGCTACGGCGCCCTGCTCGGCGGCATCATAGTCAGACGGCCAGACGCCGAGGTTCTGGGCTGGCTGATTCTCGGCACGACCCTACTTGCAGCGGAAGCAAAATCCGCGGCTGCTTCCTACTGGCTTACGATGTGCACTGCAATCGCTGTCGTCGTATTCGCAGACTTCCAGCATTCTGTCGCCCTGCTGAACCCTCGGAGCAGGAGGGAGGCTGTTGACAATCAACAGCAGTCCGCACGAAGACAGCTGCTCCGGAGACGCGCTTCTGTGCTGGGGGGTGCCGGTGGGGGTTCGCTAGTTTTGTCTCTGGTCGGCGTGAACCTGTCGCCTCCGCTGGTACTCTCCGGGGCGGCCACTGCCATTGTCGGGATTCTCGCGGTGGCCGCGATGGTCCTGGTTGCATTGGTGGTCCTAAAGGCTGGCCAGCGGAACCGGACGTCCTAAATCCAGTCCCTTAGCCACCATCGAGGGTCGGGCATGCCGCTCATCATGACCGCTCCCTTCAAATCGGGTTTGCTGTATCTCTCACGGCGCAGTTCCACCTTTAGGTCATCGCCGGAGAAGGCAAGCACCGCATATTCGGCCCATACTGGGTTGATGACCCTGCCATCGGCGGCTTTGTAGAATGGAAGACCTACGCTCCCAGGATTGATTATCAGGGAGGCCCCGAACCTGCGGACCATCTGGGAGTGTGTGTGTCCGCCCGCATAAGCCTCAAGGTGTTTGCCTTCGAACATCTCGCCAAGTTCCTCGTCGGGAGTAGTGGGCAGAATCTGTTCAGTGTTTGAGCGGGGTGAGCCATGATAGCACAACAGGGAGTGTTTTCCGCTTTTGACACCTATCGTAGGTTTGAAACTGGTAATGTACTTCCTGTCGGTTGCACTGATTCTTGAGGCAGTCCAGTCATGTAAAGCAACCATCTTCTGTCTTTCATCCGCAGATATATTCAGATTGCCGAAGTGCTCGCGTTCCTGTCTGACCAGCGTTTCGTCCGTGTTCCCCAGGACACAAGGCCAGCTAGTTCTTCGAAGGAACGAAACTGTCTCGTGCGGCTGAGGCCCGGAGGCTGCGACATCACCCAGGCACATGACGTGGTCGGCATCTTTGATACCTGACAGGATGCTCTGAAGTGCGACCAGATTACCATGGATATCCGATATGATCGCGATCTTCAACCACCATACAGAGGACGGAGTGTGACGATAAACATTCTGTGTGTACGCGGCTCATCTCACCCCTCGCGAAAACGACCGCCGGAATCCGACGGAAACCTGTTGCCTAGCGCGATGTCCTCTGCCGCTCAGAGGTCCGCACTTGGACGGTGCTTTCCAAGATCCTCCTTTCAGCGCCTCGTAATATCTCGCTGAGGGTCGAGGGCCTGACCCCGACCAATTCACTCAGGCCGGTGAGGCTTATCTTTCGAGGGAACTCGAAATACCCCTGTGCCAGAGCCGTCCCTAATACCTCCTCCTGTCTCGTCGTGAGCTCCACCTGATGGTCGAGGGGATCAACGTCACCCTTCAAAGCCTTTCTCCTCGGCGTTTTTCCGTTCATTCCAGCGATCTCTCCTCATGGCTCCTTGCGACTGGCGCGTTCACCTGGAGGTACGGTTCTAGCACCCGCACGATCGGTCAGGTGTAGACCGTCAGAGTTAGAGGAATATGTTTCGACCCTAACCTGTTAGGAATCCAACGGGCAGCTCCATCCTCATTGTTCTATTTTATCGCCTTCGCTCAGGAAGTCTCCAAGAATGTTCTTCTCCGCTGACCTGAGAATCTCGCTAAGGGTGCTAGGCTTGATTCCAATCTTTTTCGCCAGCTCAGTCAGACTTATCCTCCTGGGGAAATCGTAGAAGCCCATCTCCATGGCTGACCTGAGGATACCCATCTGCCTCGTAGTAAGCTTGAAGTCACTGGAAACAGGCCCAATATCCTTGATTGCGTAGCCGATTCTCTCCCTGGAGAGGCGGCTAAGAAGCAAAGGTACTCCATCGTTGCCGAGGAAGACCTTGTAACCCACGGTGCAGTCGTCTTCGGTCCTGGCCGAAGAGACGAACACAGCCAGGTTCGCGCCCAGGATGGAGGGGCATGCCATGCACTTGCTCGCCACGACCACTCCCATTAGGCGCTGCTGGGAGAGGTCGGTCAGCTCCGTGCTCATGACCGAAGGGATGGAGTCGAGCTGCTGGCGCACCTCCCTTGGACTTCCCGTCCCCAGCGCGATGTCGACAAAGTGGGCGACCTCCTGGCCATGGCCTACAAACTTGAGCCCCAAGATCCTCACCTGAGCTGAATGGCCGACGCACAGCTGCTTCATCCAGTCGTCGGCCCGTGCCTGAAACTGGAGCTGCATCAAAGGAGTAAGACCACAGAGTCGGAGGGAAGCTGCTAATGACCCTTTCTCCACTTCGTTCGGGCAACGAATAATTACGCCGGATGGCTACGAGACATGGTTGAAAATCAGGGAAGCCTTTCCAAAGATGTTCGAGAGGGCGTACCCGGCCGTTGACCCGACTACCCCGATATTGTCGGTCCTTCCCCTGCTGCGCTTTCACGAGATTGACGTTATGCCCCTGTCTTTCGACGCTGGAAGGAGACGAAGGGGCGTCTTCGGTTTCTCCTGCCTTGCGATGCTGTTGAAGATCCAGCCCGAGGGGGTCGGCTCCTTCTTGGAACGGCCGTGCGAGGTTGTATCTGAGCCTCTTGCTGCGATTCGAGCTGACATGCCTTTGTCTGGCCTCTTGAACGTCTTCCTGCGAAGACGATTCGGCTTCGCATGCGTGACGGAGAGCAAGGGGGCGGGCGCTCTCCTGACTCTGCCGGACGTCCTAGGGCTGTACCAGGATGGCACCCTTGGGTCTTCGCTCACTCTGGAAGATGTCGGGTCCTCTGCCTTCTCGATGCAGAGCGTGTCGACCACCAGGGAGGCCCTTGTCGAAATGTTCGACAGGAGGATTAGGCGGGTTTTCATTTCAGGAACCCGAGAGTTCATCTGGGACAGGAGCATAATCGAACACTTGTTCAGCCCGGCGGTACTCGCCCGGGTAACGCGGCGAGAGTCGGAAGAGATTCTCGAGGCCCCGATTTCAGGCATTAGAACAACGACCGCGAAGGAGGCGGAGGGGCCGATGCGGCTTGGAGAAGCGGCGGCTTTGCTGAAGGCCGAACCCGGACAGTGCCTGGTCTTCAACGGGAAGGTCGTCACCCCCTGGGACGTCGTTATGAAGCCGTGGAAGGAAAAGGAGTTGAACGTACGAGCCTAGCCGTGAGGAGGCACCGGCCAGTTTGAGTCTCCTGAGCGCCTGACGCCATAGCATTTCCCCCGGCCAGATTCCACAGAAATGGAGTCCGACACTGAACATAGAGTCGATAATCGATTTATGGAGCCTTCTCTATTTTCGTCCGCTCGACATGCAGCGGACTGAAAGCCTCACCATCTGCGAAGCCTGCCATCATCCTAGGGAGGCCCACCAAAAATGGGGAATGGATCAGTCGTCGCTGTCAGGCCGCCTTCCGTTGCGGGCCCACTGTGGGGTAAGGGGGTGCAGCTGCCGGAGCTACGTCGGGGTCGTGTGGGCAAGGGCAGCTCGATGAGGATGCTAACGTAGATTGCAAGGCACGCTAGTTCTTTTGTTCTTCTGACCGAACGATTTCAGGAGATTTACGCATGGAGGCTACCTTGTATTTTATTTTTCGAACAGAGCAGCGTGAATACCGGTAGCGGAGGCTCTCTTCGGACAATTGCCTGCCATGAGTGAAGTATAAACAATCCAACCAGGGCCGTCCCCCAATTGAACAAGAACGTTCGCCTCCTGGGTTTCGGGGCAGGGGTGCGGCTTTTTGGTGCAGCTATGGTCTATCCTTTCCTATCGCTCTACCTGAAGAACGTGGCAGGCATCGGCTACGCTGAAATCGGGATATTGATTCTTCTCGTTAGCGTCGTCCCCCTGACCGTTAGTCCCTTCGGAGGGCTGGTCGCCGACAGGGTCGGAAGGCGCCGAGTCTTCTTGCTCTCCCTGGGAGGTGAGGCGGCTTCTGTCCTCCTTATCGCCATAAGCATGGCGCGTGGTTCCGTGGCCGGCGTCCTCATAGGCGGAGGGCTGGCTGGGGTTGCTGGGTCTACGGCGGGCCCCGCCGTGTCTGCCTACGTCGCAGACATGACAGAAGTTGCCCAGAGGTCGATGGCGTACACGTGGGTGAGAATAGGGTTCAACGCAGGTTTCACGGTCGGGGTGGCGCTGGGGGGCGTTTTGATAGGCTTCTTGGGGTTCGCGAACACAGGCCTGCTCGCTGCGGGAATCCTCACCGTCTCCACTCTCTTCCTTCTCGTCACCCTGGACCCTTCCCCCTATGATCTTACCCGATCTCGCGTGGTCGGCGCTCGTACGACAACCGGGGCTCCAGCCCAGCCAGTGTCGCTCGGTCAGAGTATCCGGCTACTCGCCGGCGACAAGACGTTCCTGGTCCTCTGCGTTGCAGCTCTGTTCTCAGGGTTGGTGTACGGGAACTGGGGGACTACCTTCCCCCTTTTCACGAACACCGTGCTGCTAATCCCATACGCCATTCTGGGGATCGCCCTGGCGCTGAATGGCGTGATAGTCGTCCTGGGCCAGACCCCCATGACCAGACTGATGGCGGGACGCAAGCACACCTTCTCCGCGGTCCTCGCCGTGGTTATGATGGGGATCTCCTTCCTTGCGCTGGGTGGCATCAGCCTCATCGGCGGAGCTGCCATAGCAGCTGTGTTCGCCTTTGTCGTCCTTCTCACCATAGGTGAGAATTTGGGCGCAATCCCTTCCATGACTCTGCCTTCCAACGTGGCACCCGCGACTGAGATTGGTTCCTACAACGGTGTCTTCGGACTCTTCAACGGCATAGGAAACAGTCTATCTCCCCTGGCGGGAGGTATCGTCCTATCGTCGGTTGCGAACCCCCTGACAGTATGGGTGATTCTTGCGATTCCTTGTATCCCGGCGATTCTGCTGTACGAGTGGGTTGGGCACAGGATTCCAGCGGCCGCGAATACAATCTAGATTCTCGCTAATGCCATCTTCCACTCTTCCTCGTTCCACTATTGGGTGGTAGCAAGATTCAAATCTGAACCTCTGTCGAACGCTCCGTGGAAACCTATTCCGTGCATTACGGGTTCAGCCAGCACTTCGACTTCCCTCCCGAGAAAGCGTTCCGGTGGTGCACAGACTACGCTCCGGACGACATAGAGCTGATGGGCGAAAAGGGGCGGAGGAAGGTCAAGCGCCTCAATGACGACACCTTTGTCCTGAATGACAAGTACAAGACAAAGGAAGGGAAGGTGGTCAAGAAGAGGCTGGTTCGGATTTACTCCGAGCGGCTAAGCTGGACCAACACAAGGGTCAGCAAGGATGGGAGGTACTCACAGTTCCTCTACCAAATCGTGGCAGAGGAAGGAGGGGGCTCCCGCCTGGACTTCGTCGGTTCGCAGATCTTCTCTGGAAGAAAGCCTGGAAAGGGGAAACTCGACGCGATGGGGAAACAGCTCGCCACCGAGGACTCGGCGGCGTGGCGCAACCTGGCGAAGGCGATGGCCAAGGACCTATCCAAGTAGACGTCTATCTCAAAGACTGAAGAACCATCAATCTGCGATTCCGACCTTCTTGCAGAAAATCTCGAAGCGGGGGTCCTTCCTCAGGGCTTCGAGGAGAGGATCGTACTTAATCATGAAGTACCAAGCGTGGGTACCAGCCTGTCGCATCAGCGCTTCGATTGCTTCGTCTATGTCCCCAAGAGCCACCCTGATGAAGAATTGGGCGTTATCCCGGGTTGCATCCCCTTTGGCGTGGGACAGCTCAAGCAGGTCGTCTTCGGCTTCTTTTCTCTTTCCCATGAATGCGTACATGCATCCTCGGTCGACTCTTAGGAGCGGGTTGTCTGGATCGGCGCGGAGACCCGCTTCGATCAATTCCGCGCACTTATCGAACTCTCTTGTCTGAAAGTAGCAGGTAGCGATTCCGTCGTAGATGGTCAGGTTCCGAGGGTGAAGCGCGTCAAGCCTTCTGAGCAGGTCTAGCGCATCGTCCACTCTACCTGCAACCCTCAGGGCATGGGCCAAGAAGTATCCTGCATGGACGGAAAGAGGGTCAAGGTTGAACGCTTTCTGATAATTGGCGATCCCCTCATCGAATCTGCCGAACGTGCAGTGGATCTCTCCCAGATGGAGATACGCTTGAAATAGGTTCGGGTTGAGCTGAACTGCCTTCTCCATCTCCTGCCTCCCTTCCTCGAACCTATCCAGGGCCATGTCGATGCTCGCCATGGCTGCATGGGCTTCGGCGGAACCGGGTGCGAGTTCGAGCGCCCTGCGAGCTGCTGCCTCTCCCTTCATGTTGGAACCGACGTAGTCTTCGAAAGATGCTACGCCTCGCCAGGCGTGGGCCAGCCCAGCATAAGCCCGGACGAAGTTAGGGTCTTTGGCAAGAGCTTTTTCGAACCACGCGATGGCGTCGCGATAATCCGATTCGGTCCCCTCATGGTAAAGCTGCATAGCTTTCAGGTACAGGGTGTAAGCCTCGGGGTTGGCGGTTGAAGCAAAATCATCGCCCTTCACCTGGAGTAACTTGACCTTCAACGCGCCTGCCACATTCTCTGCTACCGAGCTTTGGACTTCGAACACGTCGTCGAGGTTCCTGTCATAGTTCTCGGCCCACATGTGTCCTTCTGTGTTGGCATCAATCAGCTGAGCACTGACGCGGATTCTGTTCCCCGCCTTCCTCACGCTGCCTTCCAGAACAGTCCCGACCTTCAGCTCCTTTCCTATCTGAGACACGTTCTTCTCCTTCTTCTTGTAGTTCATTGCAGATGTCCGAGCGATTACCTCGAGTCCCTTGACCAGGGAGACTCTCGTGATGAGTTCCTCCGTCAGTCCGTCGGCGAAGTACTCGTCGTTGGGATCGGGGCTCAAGCTCACGAATGGGAGGACGGCAATCCTCTTCGAGTCTAGCTGGGCCGGAGATTCGGTGTCCTGTTTCTCCCAAGGCATTACCACTCTGTAGACGTCCACAGGAAAGCTGATGTTCTTCAGATCCTGTGGGGCAAGCTTCACTAGACCCTGTGAGATCTTATTCCTCACTTGGCCCCATACCTGGTCCGAGACGCATATCCCCTCCGGATCAGCGAGTGGCTGGATTCTCGATGCGATGTTGACCGCATCGCCCAAGATGTCGTCTCCTGAGCGCACAACGTCCCCAAGGTGGATTCCAATTCTGAGCGTGATCCTCCATTCATCCCTTGACGAGAGGTTGTAGTCGTGGAGATAGCGTTGAATCTCGATGGCGCAGTCCGTGGCGTCAAGGGCGCTGTCGAACTCGACCAAGAACGAATCCCCGATTGTCTTCACTTCCCTCCCGTGAAACTTGTGAAAGAAAGGCCTGAGGAGCCGGTTATGCCTGTCAAGAACCTGTAGCGCCTGTGATTCGTTCGATTGCGTAAGGGCAGTGTAGCCGACCATGTCGGTGAACATGACGGCAGCTAGACGTCTTTCACCCTGCGACAAATCCTGCACCGCCAGGAAGAGGGTCAATGATAAATCCGTTTGGTGAGAGTCTTCACCGCCAATGGCGCTCTATGACGGGTCCTGCCCCGAAATTCTTGATTCGTCGAGTCTGTCACGTGCCTTTCGATGCTAGTGTGAGCTTTTCCGACAGCCAAGGAAGCACTTCAGTTATGAAACTGGGACCGTGGTGTGCAAAGAAGTCCAGTGGGCCTGGCGTCAGGAAGCACGACCCACCCCTCACCGCATTCATATCCCCCCATCGTCTCCTGTCCAGCATCCGTTCCAGGTCCTGCTGGCTGAACTTCGAATACATCTTTGCTTCGTAGAAGACTGCATTGGGATTTGCCAATTTCACCGCTTCCAAGTCAGGCGTAAGCCATTCTGACCTGACGTAATCGAAGAGGGTGGAAGCGCCGATGAAGTGGAATGCGTCCGTTATGTAGCTGTGAGCTCCGAATGAGGTGGGTCCGCCAAGGTCTATCTCCACATAGGCGCTCAGTTTCCTGTCTAACGGCCTGATGTCGCCCATCTTGCGGCTAAGATCGTGCGATAGTTGCCAGGCACGCTCCGGGCAATTTGCCACCAATCCAACCTTAATCGTGGTATCAATTATGCCAGAAACGGAAATCGGGAGGGCGAAAGGATAGACAGGGAACTCGGAGGATAACTCGAGCGCCAAACCTCTCTGGTATCCGGTTACAACGAGTATCAGGTCGGGCTTCATCTCCCTCAACAGGTCGGTGTTGCTCGTGCTGTAGCTTCCAACCTTCCTCCTCCGCTTCGCCTCCTCTGGTCTGGCGCAGAAGGCGCTCACCCCAATTACTCTGTCGCCTAGACCGAGCATGAACAGAGTTTCAGTTATCGCAGGACTAAGGCTGATGATCCTTTCAGGCCGGTCAGGTACCTCGACCTCCTTGCCAAGGATTTCGCTGAATATCCTTACCAACTGCGGAGGACGCAACAGGTCGAAGTAATATGGTCAGCGCTCCCCTATCTTGAGAGTCGTCGTGACGTAATCTGCTTCGCCATGACATCAAAGTCGGGCCTGTAGGTCCGCTGCGCCTCCTCTGAGAGGGAATTCTAGCGCGGTATTGGATGCCGTACCGTGTCCTCAAGCGTAAGTTCCTGTATCACGAATCCCGGAGCACGTTCGGTTCTGCGAACGCCAGCACTGAGCTCATGCTATCTGCCTGTATTCGGATGAGTCGAGTCTTACGGAGACCGATGAAGCATTCTCCTCTAGATGGGCGATGTTGGTTGCCTTGGGAATCGCCACTACTTGCTCGTTACGTGTCACCCAGTTGAGTATGAGCTGCGCAGGTGTCAGCCTATACTTCGTAAGCAACTCCCTTGGCAACGCCGATGAGTCGATTCTTCCACGATCAAGCGGGCTGTAGGCGATCAGAGTGATTTTCTCTCTCACGCAGTACGGGAGGACCTCGGCCTCAATGGTGTGGTTCGCCAAAGAGTATACGATTTGGTTAGAAACAATCTCGCTCTTCGTGAGGGCATTCCGGGCATCAGTTGTGCCCGCCGGGCTGAAATTGCTAACCCCGATATACCTGATTTTGCCCTCCCGGACTAGCTCCTCCATAGCACCCATAGTCTCATTGATGGGAATTGCCGGGTTGGGCCAGTGAACCTGATACAGGTCGATGTAAGATGTCCCTAGACGCCTCAGACTCGCATTGCATGCCTTGATGACGTCGGTCCGATGGAGATGCTCAGGAGACACCTTGGAGGCGATGAAGACGCGGCTTCGGTTTTCCTGAACCGCTTCTCCCACCACCTCTTCAGAGCGCCCCGATGCGTACATTTCGGCGGTATCAATCAGCGTCATGCCGAGCTCCATGCCTCGCCTTAACGCCCTCACCTGCTGTGCTCTTTCTTCGAGGGTGGGGTAGAAACCAATCCCCCAAGTACCCATCCCTATGGTCGGGACCTTTTCTCCTGTCTTACCGAGTTCGCGATACTCCATTGAGAGCAGCTCTCTCAGGTGCGGTTTAAGATTTAGGAAGGTGGTTCAGCGGATTCGGTCGGACGCGACCAGACATCCTTCAGCGTCCAGTTGCAAGAGAGATTGCCAGAAAGGCTTAGGATTTGAGGCGCTTGACGGGAACTTGTACTTGAGTGTGCGACCAGGCCATCTTGCTGGTCCATGGGTTTGCTAGATAGACTTCCCTGTAAGGCCCTACCTCTTTGTACTCCCCTGCCTTGTCGCGGTGCCTTAACCAGTCCGACATTCCGTGGTAGATCACTCTCGGCGAGACCTTGTCAGGATCGAAAGTTATGCTTGCCACTGTGGACGACGGCAAAGTCTTCACCACGATTCCTTTCGCGCCTCGCACGGACCTCGTACCGCGAATCTCTACTCCCATCTCCCATCGCCACTTCGCATCTGGCGTCTCGTCGTCGCCAAACTCTCTGAAGAACCACTTCCCTGTCCGGAACCCCTTTTCCTTGGCCCAGGCTTCCACCTTTTCAAGCTCGGCACGGAGAGCCTTGTCCCCTGGCCACGCCCCAGTGAGTGTCCGGGTGGCAACCCTGTATTCGGGAGCCTTCCGCATTACGAAGTCGACGGTCATGGAATCTCTGGGGAGACTCGGAACACTTTAGTCTTCTGGGTGCCTTTAGGTTGTACGTGGCTGAGCTTCAGCTGCTGGTCCGGCCGCCCGGCATAGCCAAAGCGCGCGGGTGAAGTTCTGTTCCTATGTCGCTTCGAACATCTTCTTGGCCTTGGTTAGGAACGACTGGTACCTAGGATCATCTCTCGCCTTGGCGAAAAGAGGACTGTACATTACATATGCGTATCGTAACGTGTGCTGGTCGGTGGCCCTGTTAACGTAAGCAAAATACGAGTCAAGATCGCCCATGGCATAATAAACGAAAGCGATGTCGTTAAGGTTGGTGGCGCCGAGCCATTTCGCCTCGATCTCCTTGATGGCTGCGAGTGCCCCGTTCTCATCGCCTGTCCGGGCTGCCATGAATCCCTTCATCCATAGGACCCAGCGGTTAGTGGGCTCCAGATTCGCCGCTTTCGAATAGTATTCTTTGGCCCGATCGATGTCCCCCTTGTTGAGATAGTACTCGGTCATGTTCCTGTAGGTGTCCGCGGGTGCCAACCGTGCAGTCTTCTCCCAGTGCCGGAGAGCGTCTTCCTCTCTTCCCGTGTTGAAATAGATGCGGCCTAACCGTCCTACCACTCGAGGTACCAGGGGGTCTAATCGGTAGGCAGCCTCAATGGCTTTGACTCCGTCGTCGATGTTCCCCTTCAACAACGCCATGTCGGACAGGACGTCGTGAGCCTCCGGGAGGCTTGGATTCAATTCGATGGCCCGGCGGGCCTCCGCCTCTCCGGCGGCAACGTTGTCTTCGAGGAAGTCAACGTTTGCGAGGGTCGCGTGGGCTTCTGCCAGCTCTGGGTTCAGAGTTAGCGCCTTTTTCGCCGAGAGTTCAGCCCTGGGGGCGGCTCGTTCGTAGGCCTCGTAGCCGTCAGCCACCAGAAACACATAACATTCCGCCATGGCAGCATGGGCCTTCGCGAAAGAGGGGTCCAAGTCGATCGCCCTCTCCAAGACCTCTAGAGCCTGCCTGTAGGCTGGTTCCGTCCTCGCACCGATTAACCTCTTCCCGCGGAGATAGAGCGTGTAGGCCTCGGTGCTCTCCGTTGGCCTCTGCTCAATCACTCGTTTCTCTTCCTCCACGAGCCTCACCTTCAGCTCCCCCGCCACCTTCTCCGCGATTTCTGACTGAATCGCGAAGATGTCTTCCAGCTGTCTGTCGTAGTTCTGGGCCCAGAGGTGCCCCTCCGTCCACACATCGATGAGCTGGGCTGTTATCCTGACCCTGTTCCCTGCCTTCCTGACGCTGCCTTCGAGAATCGTCCCCACTTCCAGTTCCTTTCCAATCTCCTTGGCCTTCTTCGTCGTGCCCTTGTAGCCCATGACGGAGGTTCTTGCGATTACCGTAAGCTGTCTTACTCCAGAGATTGAAGTTATCAGCTCCTCTGTCACTCCATCGGCGAAATACCCCTCCTCCGGGTCGGAGCTGAGGTTGGTGAACGGCAGGATGGCGATTCGCTTCTTGTCCAAAATCACCCCTGTGGACTCCTTTCTCTCCCAGGGGAAAACCACCCTGAAGACCTCTATTGGTTCTCCCACGTTCTTGAGCTCCTTGTATCCCATGCTCGTGAGCTGGAAGTCCGTCTTGTTCTTGATGTGATCGTGGACCTGGGCAGAAATGCAGACACCACCTGGAGGCGCCAGTGGCTCGATCCTCGAAGCGATGTTGACCGCGTCCCCGTAGACGTCGTTCTGGCTGTGGATGACATCCCCGAGGTGCACCCCAACGCGGAGCATCATCCTCCTCTCGATTTCCTTTCCGGAGTTCTGCTCATGAAGAGACTGCTGGATGTCGAAGGCGCACCTCACTGCCTCAAGGGCGCTCTCGAACTCTACAAGGAAGGCGTCACCTATGGTCTTGACCTCTTTACCGCCGTGCCTGGGGAGGAGGGACCGGACTAGCGCCCGCTGTTCCTCTAGGAGCTCCATCGCCAGCGCTTCGTCTCTTTGAGTAAGCGTCGTGTAACCGACGACGTCGGTGAACATCACTGCGGCGAGTCTTCGCTGCCCCTCTGCCAAGTTGTTGCATGTACCCACGCCATGCCGGCGATAAATCTGTTGTTGGAAAGAGAGGGGAGAAGATATGGCCGAGGAAGGAGAGATGTGATTGGTTCAGTGCCCTCTACAAATGCAAGCTTGGAAGTAAAACACCCATAACTCGGTCAAAACCTTGGGAACCGCAGCTTACCAACGTATTCCAGTATCCATTTCACAAGCCTATCATAGACCTCCTCCCCCTGCTGTGTAAGCACCACGTTCTCTTCCTCATCGAAGCGAACGAATCCCTTCTGATTCATCCAGTCAAGATACTTCACAAGTGTGTCATAGGAAAGCCGCGTCATTACCGCCAATTGCGTCCTCTTTGTCGGGCCCTTTTCTCGGAGCACATTCACTACCCTGGCCACGACATACAGGTCAGGCTTCGAACTTGGCTGACTTGAACTCACTACCGAACCACCGCAGTTCCCACATCAGGTTGTCCAACGAGACCACCTGCCCATACCTCTTCTGAAGATCATTCCTGCTTAGCACCAGCACAAGTACGAATGAAATGAACGCAGGGATGAATAGGTTGACGTCCTGATGGAGTGCTGAGATTCCCAGCACATATGGGAAGAAGAGCAGGATGAAGGCGAACAACCAGTACCCGATCACCTTGACGACGAAATAAATCGAATATCCGATTTTGGAGGCTCTGATGTCCTCGAGGACAGAATCCCACTTGAGGTCCTGGAGCAGCTTGACCGCACCAGGAAACCCCTCCTTCAGGGACTCCTTCCACTCCTCCACCCTGACTGACTTCAGCTTCCGGTCGACCCAGTAGACGCCTATCAGCACCCCAGCGGTAGAAATCACGACCGGGGAAAGGCCCGCGAAGAACTGGAGGAAGGGGGACCCCGTGGCCGAAGACGCCGTACACGTGTACGACACCGGTGCTGAGTAGTAGCAGTAGAACCCGGTATGCATTCGGTAGAAGTTGATTGCAAGGTCCCATGACAAAAGGAGCACGACTGACACCAGCATGATGAGGGCGAAGTCAATCAGTAATTTTGACAGCACCCTGTATCGTTTCACCTGATCCAGTGCCTTCATGAGCTCCTCGACCTTAGCCACGATCAGGGCTTCTTCGCTCATAGCGACACCCCATAGGCCGCGACTGAGATTTGGGCCGCACCCACCACCTCGAGCACATACAGGTCGATGGGTATCGCGGTGCTGGTTTCACTCTCCCTGAGGAGGTTGACATAGGATGTAACATTACCGACATTCTGCTCTACAACGGCGTTCAAAGGCTGGTCTTCAGAAAGTGCGAGCGTCCCACTGATGGCACCATTGCCGAAGAAGTCTCCCGTCCTTGGGAGTTGGAGCGTGATGGTGTAGGTCGAGTTGATGCTTATGCTGGTCCCGTTCGAGAACACCACTTGCACCGGTCCAGTTCCGTTCAGAGGATGTGGAGTTACAGAGATAGGCTGTGGGGTGACAGAGATGCGAATCCCAGCCTGAACGTAATCCCACTTTGCGATTGCAATTACCGAGTTGCCATTGGCGAATCCATCTGCCTCCGCATCATGGAAAGAAGAGAGAACTACCAATTGTGCCGATATGATGAGAACGAGTAAGAAGACGAGCCATCCCTTTCTCATGGTTCGGTTGGCGAAGTGTCCGCATTTAAGACAGACTCAGTCTGGATGAGTACCGGCTGTCCAGCCGATTGGGTTTGGCCGAGACCACATGCGCCTTCCCCAACTCGTGCACATTCGAAAATATTATGTGCGAGAAGCTCGCCCTGATACTCGATGAACTCCGGTGAGATATCTTGAGTAACCGACTGAGAACGATAACCCTCGAGGAGCATTATGCCACCTCTGATTTTATGGACGGACCCGGACGGGATCTCCGGGCGATTTCTGCAGCCGTAAGGTTGAATCCGCAGTTGTCAGCTCGTTTTGCAAACCTCGCCGGACGGTTGACCGACGTCGGCGAAAAGAGGATTGCAGAGATGGATGCCGCGGGGATCGACGTCCAGGTGCTCTCGCTCACCTCCCCTGGGACAGAACAGCTTCTCGGTGAGGAAGCGGTGAATCTCGCCCGAAGCTCCAATGATTTTCTTGCGAAGGGCATTGAACGAAATCCCACTCGTCTGGCGGGTTTTGCCGCGATACCCACAGCGGTTCCTGATGCAGCAGCGGATGAACTCGAACGCGCTGTACGCAATTACGGTTTCAAAGGAGCGCTCATAAACGGTCATTGCCGCGGTCGCTATCTGGATGACAAATTCTTCTGGCCGATATTTGAGCGAGCCCAAGAACTAGGAGTCCCAATCTATCTTCACCCAACGATGCCCCCAGAGCAGGTCGTTCAAGCCTACTTCGTCGGAAATTTTCCGCGCGAGGTGACGAGGCAGTTGAGTATCGCGGCCTGGGGTTGGCACATTGAAACCGCAGTCCACGCCATACGCATAATCTCAAGCGGAGCCTTTGACGAGTACCCGAAGCTGCAGCTGATAGTCGGCCACCTGGGAGAAGGTCTCCCTTTCATGCTTCAGAGGCTCGACCATAATCTGCCGAAAGAGATGACGAAACTCAATCGTTCGTTTAGCTCGTACCTTCGAGAGAACATTCACTATACCTTCAGCGGATTCAACTTCGTGCCCCCTTTCCTCAACCTGTTGATGGAAGTAGGCGTCGATAGGATAATGTTCTCCACGGACCATCCGTACGCTTCGATGACTGAGGGAAGAGCCTTCCTCGACCACCTCCCGGTCAGCCCGGCGGATAGAGAAAAAATTGCGCATGGGAATGCTGAAAGGCTACTTGGTTCCTAGCCCCCCAGAAAACTTCCTCTATTGGGCTCCTTCGCCAGTTTGTGTAATGAAATACATCCTTAAGAATCTCGGAAACCGCATGAGTTTTCCCGAATGATTCCCAAGAAGTTCGACTACTACTCTCCGGGTTCGCTCCAAGATGCAATCCGGCTCCTGCGGCAGAATGGGGAAGCCAAAATCCTTGCCGGAGGTCAGAGTCTCCTACCCTTGATGAAGTTGAGACTAGCTGCACCGACGACTCTCGTCGATATCTCCAAGCTTCCAGGCCTCTCCTATATTCGAGATGATAGAGACTACCTCGCGATTGGCGCTCTCGTCACGCATGATGCGGTCGAGCACAACGGAACTATCAAGGACAGATTTGCTCTCATAAGTGATGCAGTTGCCAGAATTGGGGACCAGCAGGTCCGTAACCTAGGTACAATCGGAGGGTCGGTTTGCCATGCAGACCCGGCCGCGGATCTTCCAACCGCCCTTTTGGTTGCAGACACGCGTTTTGTCCTGGAAGGAGAAGGCGGCAAGAGAACGGTACCCGCGCGGGATTTCTTCATCGATTTCTTCTCCACGGCTGCGGGTCACGACGAGATTCTGACGGAACTGCAAGTTCCGCACCTCCCGCGGAGATCAGGATCTGCCTACATCAAGCACAGCCTTCGAGAGGCTGATTTCGCAATCGCAAATGTCGGCACAATCGTCACCATGGAAGAAGGTGGAAAAACGTGCAGAGAAGCAAGAATAGGGTTTGGGTCGGCGGGACCGACTCCTCTGAGGGCTGCCTCTGCTGAGCAGTATCTCAGGGGGAGACCGTTGGACGAGGCGACCATGGCAGAAGCAGCGGAGAGAGCCATTGAAGGTGCGAGTCCGTCGTCCGACGTACACGGAAGCAGAGAGTACAGGTTGAAGATGATCAAGATAATGACGCAGAGGTCGCTTGGGCTTGCTTTGAGCAGGGCTGGGTTGACGGGTGGGGCGGATTGATGAGCGGGAAGAACATCAGAGTGGCCAAGGGCGACGAGTTGACGGTAGTGTCTGTGAGAATAAACGGCAGGGAGTACAGGGGAGAGGTTGAACCAAGGACTCTGCTCGTCTACTTCCTCAGGGACGGAGTGAATCTCACGGGAACTCACGTCGGGTGCGATACCGGGCATTGCGGAGCTTGCACTGTCATTATGGACGGCAAGGCCGTGAAATCCTGCATGTACCTCGCCGTTCAGGCGAATGGCGCCGAGATTCTGACTGTCGAGGGCCTAGCCGACGGCAACAAGCTCCATCCAATCCAGAAGGCATTCACGGAGAACCACGGTCTCCAATGCGGGTTCTGCACCCCTGGCCTATTGATGTCCACCCTTGCGCTTTTGAAAGAGAATCCGCATCCGACCGAGGCAGACATACGCAGAGGAATCGAGGGTAACCTCTGCAGGTGCACGGGCTATGTCAACGTGGTGAAGTCGGTAAAGGCTGCTGCCAGAGTAATGTCAGAAGCGAGGAAGGAGTGCAACCCATAACTTGAGCACCATCCTGGAGCTGAGTAAGAAAGAGCCGGAAGGGAGGGTTGAGGATCCTCGGCTCCTGATGGGGAAGGGGAGGTACGTTGACGACCTGAACTTCGAGGGTCAGGCATACATGGGGATCGTCAGGAGTCCATTCGCACACGCAAAGATCAAAGGAATTGACTTTTCAAAGGCTCGATCATTTCCCGACTTCATCGCCGCTTTGACGGGAGAGGACCTGGTCAGGGAAGGTGTGACGACCGTAATGCAGAACCAGTGGCCACCCCAAAAACCAGCAAAGAGGTATCACCTGGCTGTGGGGAAGGTAAGGTTCACCGGCGAGCCTGTGGCTGCAATCTTGGTGAAGCGCAAGAACTCGCTGGAAGACTTGCTTGAGCTGGTAGAGGTTGATTACGATCCGCTCCCTGCGGTTACAACCATCGAAGAGTCGAAGAAGGGGACTGTCCTCGTCTATGAAGACTGGGGAAACAACCTATCACAAAACAGCGATGAGAAGTGGGGAAGTGCCGAAAAGGTGATCGCTTCCGCGCCGCATGTTATCAGTGCGAAGGAAGGAATCACAAGGCAGGAAGCCGCACCAATGGAACCGCATTCCACCCTTGCAAGGTACAGGAAGGGTGATGATGTCTATGAAATCTATGCAACCGTCCAGTCTGTCCACGGCTTGCGGGAGCGGCTGGCCTCGGAGCTTCGCATGCCAGAGAAGAAGTTCCATGTGAAGGTGATGGACATGGGGGGCGGATTTGGAAGCAAGGGTGCTCAGTCTTATCCCGAACCATTGCTCGCCTGCCTCTTCTCCCGAATGACGAATCTCCCGGTGAAATGGACGGCTACAAGGACAGAGGAATTCCTCGAGGCCGCGTCAGGTAGGGACCAGTACTGTGACATTACCCTAGCCTGCAACGGGGAGGGGAAGATTGTCGCCATCAAGGCAAATCTGGAGAGCGATGTCGGGGTCACGGGGACTCAAAACCACATGTCAATGTTGTCCATGTGGACGATGCTGGGCCATTACAGGGTACCGAACGTCGAGGTACACATGGCCGCATATGCGACGAACAAGATGCCAATCGGGCCCGTCAGGGGAGCTGGCGCTCCAGAAGGGTGCTACTTCATTGAGCGCGCCATGGACATTATGGCGAGGAAGATAGGAGTCGACCCTCTTGAACTGAGGAGGCGCAACCTGATGGCAGAGAAACCTGGGAAGGAGGACCACGTTGGTTTGATCGATGCCCTCATTGACAGGTCCGGGTACGAGGAGCTCGTGAAGTGGAAGAACGAGATCAACTCCAGATACAGGCTGCAGGGACCTTCTCATTCCAATCTCGTAGCGGGACTGGGGGTGTCATCTGGGGGAAGGAGCGGGTTCGGCGGGGATGAGGACCAGGACGAGGGATGGAGCAGCGAGTCCGCCGGTGGTCAAGCAAGTGATTGGTCGTCACAGGGAGGTGCAGACCAGTGGCAACAGGACAGCCAAGACTCAGGATGGAACTCCGATGAGAAGAACGAGGGCGGATCGTCTAGCTGGCGTGGAACTGCAGACGAGAATGGCGGCGCTGAGCTAGATTTCGAGTCCGAATACGCAAGAGTTTCCCAGGACAGAAAAGGGAATGTGACGGTCTACACCGGTTCGTCGCCGCATGGCCAAGGAATCGAGACCACATTCGCCCAGCTCGCGTCGGAGGAGCTCAATGTCCCCCTTGACAAGGTGTCCGTGGTCTGGGGGGATTCGGTTCAGGTCCCCATGGGGATTGGCACTTTCGGGAGCAGGTCAGCTGTCACAGGAGGGAGCGCTGTCGTAGATGCCTGTCGCAAGCTCAAGGCTCAACTCGTCGATATCAGCAAAGGGACTCTGGTGGACGCTTCTGCCAATCAGTCTGAGCTACCAACTATCGCCGAGGTATTGGAGAAGCGTGGTCTGGCCGAACTCTCCGCCGAATCAATCTACAAGGTCGGATCGATGAGCTACTCAAGCGGGATCCACCTCTGCGCCCTGACGCTGGACGTCGACATAGGAAAAGCCAAGATCGTCAAATACGTCGTGGTCGAAGACTGTGGAAGGATAATCAACAAGAAAGTGGTCGAAGGGCAGTTGCACGGAGGCGTGGTTCACGCCATCGGAGGTGCGCTGCTTGAAAAGCTCGGATACGACGACCAGGGGAACCTGCTGACTTCCACTTTTATGGACTACTGCATCCCAACTCCACTAGACACCCCCGATGTCGAAGTATATCATGAGGCAACCCCGTCGGCGGACACCCTCAACGGAGCGAAGGGGGTAGGCGAGAGCGGAACCATCGTTGGATACGCTGCGGTGATGAATGCGCTAAACGATGCTTTGTCGAATGTTCGTCCAGGGGCGCAGGTGGACTTGGCTCCAGCGACCCCTGATTCAATTTTCGCCGCGATAGCGGGCGATTGATGTCGTCGATCCCCTTGGCTTGGCGATGCTGCTGACCCGCTCGATTGAAATATCCGCTCCCCTCCCTTTTCGCTCCGATGACAGTCGCCTTTTCCAGCAAGGAAAGGTCGTTCATCGAGTCCCAGCGCGTGATGAGGTTCAACTCTTTAACGCCCAGTGGAAAGATTCACAGTGTTCCGATCTGTTACGCGTTTGGTGGGGGGAATCTTTACGCTCATGCCAGGAGCAAGGAGACGAAGAGGTGGCGGAACATCATGATGAACGAGACGGCCTCGGTTGAGATAGACTCGTACTCGGACGACTGGTCTCAACTCAAGGGGGTTCTGATTTTCGTGAAACCCAGCTTCGTCGACACTGGGCCGGAGCAGAAGAGGGGTCTTTCGCTCCTCAAGGGCAAGTACGAGCAATATCGGTCCATGCTCGACGGTTCAACGCCTGTCGTGAAGATGGAGCCTGAGCAAGTGGTAAGCTGGGGGCTCGACTAGAAGAAGAAAACCCTTCGATACGAGCAGATACGGTCTTCCACATAGTTGCATCGAAAGAAAGGCGGGCTGAAAGAGTTAACAGTGTCAACCCTAGACGCTACTGGGAGGCCGTGCGGCGCGTTGAATTTTTCCGTCTCTGAGGTAATCACAATTGTCAAGAAGTTCCTTACCGAAGACGCAGGTCTTGATAGCGTCAGAATAGTCTCTGCGGTGGCGATTGAGGGGGAGGCCGAATGGAAGGTAATCGCAGAGATTGGGCTGCCGGCAAGAGACAAGAAGGAGATTATCGTGAACGACAGGGACGGGAAAATCATATCCTACAAGATAGGCTGACGGGTCCCAAACTCAGTGGACCGAACAAGTAGCAGTGTAGAACGCTGCCATGGACCTGGGCCTAGGATGGATCGTCCTCGGATTTGGGCAGGACCAAGTGGTTAGCGCAGCCTGATACCATTCCCAGGTTCATTTCTGTACGTCGAGTGGAGACGCGGCATCGTACGTAATGAGGAACACGATGGTCGCCGCCAGCGATGCAAAGGAAGGATCGTTGTGGATCTCGAAGCGGACGTCCTTGACCTCGGCGCCATGGCTCTGTAGCCATCTCAGGTCCTCGTTGACTGTCTTGTTCTGCGAGGCGATGTGAACTCCGATCGCGGTCAGGTTGCACCTTGATACCCTCACGTGGACAAACCTGGGCATGAGCCTCACCCACACGCTCTTCTTCTTAGGTTATACTTCTTTTGACACGTCGCTTTTTGCCAACAACGACGCGTCGATCTCATTTCAAGTAAAGCGGCTCCAAGGAGCGCCATGAGAAACACCTCCATCTCACCCTATAGTTGGCTCCGTCCAGATATGACTGAATTTCCCAAAGGCGAATCATCAGATAGAGTCGAAGTCCATATTGGTTAAGAGCCGAGCCAGCAAAAAGGCATACATGGAGCACTTGATGCCAGAACCTCTCCAACGGGAACCCAGGCAGCCCGAGCCCGAGTACCCCTGGTTCGACCTGCGTCAGACCCCTTCGGCTTTGGTTGGTGTCCTTTCCGGAAGCTCGGAGTAGACCCCGTCCATCGTTCTGAAAAGCGCAACTTTTCCAAGGGTCTTCCATTCACCATCGAACTTCCTCAGCTGGACGCTTACGACCTCCTCTTGGGGATTCGACCTGCCAGGCCACACCGCCACGTTGAGGAACTCGCCTCCTCCGAGCTTCCTGGAGAAGCTGTACTTCGGGCGGTTCTTCTCGCTCATGACAGCGTGACTCCGATGCGTCTATTTCTCGATATCCTGTCTTTCGTAAGGCCCTCAGCTTAAACGCCTTTGTTGATTCGCTTGCCAAACTTGAAGTATCCGGGAGCAGGTCTCGGTTGTTATGGGGCGCAAGCTACAATCCAACGACTTCCGCGAGAATATCCTTTCCTCGAACATCCTGTACAGCGGAAGGGCGGTCAGGCTCAGGGTTGACAGGGTCAAGTTACCGAGCGGAAGGGAGACCTCGAGGGAGATAATCGAGCATCCAGGTTCTGTGGGCATCCTGCCGCTCCCGACCGGGAACACGATCCTCCTGATCAGGCAGTACAGGCACGCCGTTGGCGGAACCATCTGGGAGATACCCGCGGGCACGATGGAGCCGGGGGAGACACCCAGGGAGTGCGCCGGGAGGGAGCTGGAGGAGGAGACGGGGTACAGGGCGGGGAGCCTGAGGCCACTCTTCGACTGCTACGCGGCACCGGGATACAGCATGGAGCTGATGCACGTGTTCCTGGCCCGGGGCCTGAAACCCACGGAGCAGAGGCCTGAGGAGGACGAGATAATCTCTGTCGAGCCTGTGGATGGCGAGAAGGCGTTCCGCATGATTAGGTCGGGGCAGATACGGGATGCCAAGACGATATGCGCACTGTCTTACCTTAGAGCCTCGGCAAGACGATAGTCGTCACCGTTACAGCCGCAACGACGCCGACGCCGGCTGCTTAGGGACTACTGATAAGGGACGGCTTGTGCCGGGTGACCCATGGCTGCACGCACGTCGTCCAAATCGGGGGGGTGGGTGCCTCGGGACTTCGTCGGCTACGGCAAGAATCCACCGAAAGTGCACTGGCCCGATGGCGCGAGGCTCGCGCTTACCTTCGTGGTCAATTACGAAGCGGGAGGGGAGCGATCTGTGATCTACGGAGACGACGGGCCAGAGACTTACGGGGAGTTTGCATCGTACGGGCCGCCGCCGAAGCGTGACCTTGGCATCGAGTCTGTCTTCGAATACGAGACCCGGGTGGGGGTCTGGAGACTGCTGAACCTGTTTGACAGGTTCGGTGTCAAGGTTACGTTCTTCGCAGCAGGCGGGACTTTGAGGGCGAACCCGGCAGCGGGGAAGGACATCGTCCTGAGGGGGCATGAAATCTGTGGCCATGGCTACCGATGGCTCGAGCACTATACCCTCACGCCCAAGCAGGAGCTTGACTCGATGAAGTCGATGGTGAAGGCCTGCCAGGAGGTCACAGGTTTCAGGCCAGTCGGGTGGTACTGCAGGGAGCCGAGCGTGAACACACTTACGCTACTGGACAAGTTGGGAGGATTCCTCTACGACTCAGACTTCTACAACGACGACATCCCGTATTATGTGCAGATCCCCAAGACGAAGAAGAAGATGCTGATTGTGCCCTATACCCCCGACATCAACGACTTCCACTACTTCTCCAATCGGTTCATCACGTCAGACGACTTCTACCAGTACATGAAAGACTCCTTCGACACCCTCTACGAAGAGGGGGAGAGGAATCCCAAGATGATGAACGTGGGGCTGCACGGCAGGATAAGCGGGAGGCCCGGCCGGGTCAAGGCGTTAGAGAGGTTCTTCGAGTATGTCCGCGGAAAGGAGGGAGTCTGGCTCGCTCGGCGTATGGACATCGCAAGGTGGTGGGCAGACAAGTATCCGCAATAGGACATTTGCGTCATCTAAACGCTAATATCTCTGGGTGGCCTTCTCAGGCCGGATGCCTTCGAAGCGGGGAGCGAAACAAAAGAAGTCGGACGCGATTCTGGAAAGGCTGGACAAGTCGGTGGCTAACAGCGTCAGGGCCCTGTACTATCCCATCGTTGTCAAGGAGGCCCACGACTGCACGGTCACGGATGTGGAAGGGAAGTCGTACCTCGACTTCAACGCCAGCTGGACGGTGGCTGGGACAGGCTACTCCAACCCCGAAGTGGCGAAAGCTGTCAGAACCGAGTTCGACAGGAACGGCGGCGTGGCCGCAGCGACTTTTCCAGGAGAACTCACGGCCCGACTGGCCGAGCGGCTGATTGAGCTGACGCCGGGGAAGTTCGAGAAGAAGGTTTGGTTCGGCCACTCAGGGTCCGACGCCTGCGACGCTCCTTTCAAGATGCTCCCTCTGGCGACGAAGCGACCCAGGGTGCTATCATTCTTCGGCAGTATGCATGGCGTTGACGTCGGTGGAATGGCTATGGCTGGCCACCCTGCTACCTCCAAGTACCCAATCCCCACCCTCGTCACAAAAGTGCCGTACGCCTACTGCTACAGGTGCCCATTCGGCCTTGAGTTCCCAAGCTGCGGAATCTACTGCGCGGGCGATTTCATCGAGGACCATGTTTTCAAGTACGTCAATCCCCCCGAAGACACGTCTTTCGTAATGGTCGAGCCTATCCAGAGCGACTCGGGAGACATCGTCCCTCCGCCAGGGTACCTCGAGAAGCTCAAAGAGACCTGCGACAAGCACGGCATCCTCTTTGTGGTCGACGAGGTGAAAGTCGGGTTCGGCAGGACCGGGAAGATGTTTGCGACGCAGCTGTCAAAGAACGTCGCCCCCGACGGCGTGTCTCTCGGCAAGTCAATAGCATCGGGCATACCAGTAGGAGCCTTCGTCGCAAGACGGGACCTCATCGACACCGGGTTCGCGCTCTCCACCCTGAGCGGTAATGCGCTGGGAGCGGCCGCCGGCCTTGCGACCATAGACTACATCGAAAAGCACAGGCTTCCCCAGAACGCCGCGAAGGTGGGAGCACATCTAATGAGGCTACTCCAAGAAATCCAATCGCGTCATGAGATCGTAGGTGACGTCAGGGGGAAGGGCCTCGTGATTGGAATCGAATTCGTGAAGGACAGGGAGACAAAGGAGCCGGCCAGGATGGAAACTGTCAAGATCGTGTACAGGGCGTGGCAGCTCGGGCTCCTGACGGTTTTCGTGGGGGCGGATTCCAATGTGATGGAGATAACCCCGCCGCTGACGATAACTGCTGAAGCCGTAGAGCGCGGCGCGAGCATGATAGAGCAGTCGATTAAGGATGTCCAGAACGGCCTGGTCCCCGATTCGTTGGTAGGCAGGTTCACCGGCTTCTGAAACGGGCCCGCAGGGCTTGCGCTCGTCGGACATCCGCGGCCGGCGATTTTTTGTCTAGGGCTTTGCGCGTGCCTTCGGTCTGACGAACCTGCCCCTTCCAGGCTTTCCCACCACAACGCCATCCTCGGCCACGACTTCCCCTCGCGAGACCGTGAGTATGGGAAAGCCCCTAATCCTTGTTCCGTCGAATGGTGTCCACCCCACACGGGAGGCCTGTTCGTCGGACGTGATTCTGTGTTCGGCCTTCATGTCGACGACGACAAGGTCTGCGTCCGAGCCCACCGAGACCGTGCCCTTGGACGGATAGAATCCGAAGAGCCTAGCCGGGTTCTCCGACATCGCAGAAACGAGTCTCTCGATGCTCAGCCTGCCAGAGGAGACCCCGTTCAGCATCAATGGGAGCATAGTCTGGACCCCGGGGAAACCGGGTTCGGCCTTCCAGATGTCTCCCCCCCATGAGCGAACTCGCTCCTCGTTTGTCTGAGGGGAGTGGTCCGACCCGATGTTGTCTATCCGGCCGGCCGCGAGAAGCTCCCAGAGGCGCGCTACCCTGGCCTTGTCCCGGAGGGGCGGGCCACACTTCGCCCACGCCCCCTTCTTCACTAGTTCCTCCTCTGTAAGATAGAGGTAATGGGGGCAGGTCTCGACGCTGGCCCTCGCGCCCAGAGCTGCTGCGGCCCTAATCTCCTCTACGCCTTCGGGGATTGTCGTGTGCACGATGAGGAACCTGTTCCCCGCGAGGCGGCCGAGGAACGAGACGGTTCGGTCGGCAAGAAGCTCGGAGAGGACGGTCCTGTTCTCAAGGTACGCCGCAGGATCGCGCCTCCCCTGCCTTTCGAGCCGTGCTTTGTTGTAGGACATAACGTGCTCGCTCTCGGCGTGTATCAGTGCGACCCCGTCGGCCTTTGCGAACTGGAGGAAAGCCTCGTAGAGCTCCCCCTCGTCGATGTTCGGCATGTTGTAATAGGCTTGGCATGTGAAAGTCTTCAGGCCGGACGCGCCAGCGCGGAGCATCTCAGGAATCGCCGACTGAAAGTCCATTCCGGGAATGAACGCACCGTGGAGTCCGAAATCGACGACGGCTTTGGAGAGGGCTACCCTTGCCTTGGACTTCAGGATCGAGGCATCCGTGACGATTGGCCATGAGTCCGGCATGTCTATCACCGTCGTCACTCCACCGGCCGCGGCCGCCCGCGTCCCTGACTCGAAGTCCTCAATGTAGTACGGTTCCTCTCCGCTCTTCCCCCATGGGTCTCCGAAGTGCGCGTGCTCGTCTATCACCCCGGGGATGATGTGCTTCCCCGCGCAGTCAACGGTCCTGTCCGCCCGAGGCATGACCGAGCCCGACCCGACCAGCAGGACCTTCCCGTCGTCGACGGCGACGCTCGCATTGATGAGGCCCGCGGATGACACGACCGTCGCGTCCTTTAGCACAAGGTCAACGGTCATGGTCCTCTCTGGCACCCGAATTGCAAAAAGACTTCACTCGATGTCAGTATTTTTCATCAACTTTATAATTTTCGGCCGAGCGACGCGTGTTCACGAGCAACCGGGAAGGAGAAGCCGCAAAGTTGCTGGCCGAACTCGTCAAGATCGACAGCGTGAACCCGTTCGAGAAGAGGACGGGGGGAGAGGGTGAGATCGCAGAGTTCATCAGGAAGAAGCTCAGTTCGTACGGAATGGCGGCGACGCTCCAGAAGGTGAGGGGGACGAGGGCCAACGCCGTTGGTATCCTCAGGGGCAGCGGGGAGGGCAAATCTCTGATGCTCAACGGCCATATCGATACGGTGGGCGTGCAGTCGATGGTTATCGACCCGTTCGGGGCGAAGGTGGACTCCAAGGGGCAGCTTCATGGGAGAGGTGCCAGCGACATGAAGGGTTCTGTCGCATCTATGATGGCAGCGATTAAGCTCCTGGCCGACGAGGGCGTCAGGCTGAAAGGGGACCTGATCTTCACTGGTGTAATCGACGAGGAGTACCTGAGCATAGGGACGGCGGCGGTCATAAGGAAGTACAGGAGCGACGCGGCCATAGTCGGGGAACCCACCAGCCTCAACGTAGGGCTTGCGCATAGAGGCTACGTCTGGGCAGAGGTGGAGGTGAAGGGGAAGGCGTCCCACGGCTCGGTTCCGGAGAAGGGCGTGGATGCCATAGTTGAGATGGGGCGGCTAATCTCCGAGATCCCCTCGCTCCAGGAGGGCTACAGGGGCCTTAAGCACCCCCTCCTCGGCAACCCGAAGATTCACGCCTCCGTGATAGAAGGAGGGACGGAGTGGGCAATGGTGCCCGAGTCATGCAGGCTGAGGGTGGAGAGGAGGACGCTTCCCGGGGAGGAGGGAGACATTCTCGTCGAGGAGCTCGAGAGGACAATAGCAGAGATCTCGAAAAAGCATCCCACGTTCAGGGCGACGGTGAAGAAGTTCTTCGAGCAGGAGCCGATGGAAATCTCACGCAAGGAAGCGGTCGTAAAGGCCGTCGCCTCCTCGTACTCGGACGTGACCGGGAAGCTCCCCAAGTACGTCGGCGTGACATACTGGGCGGACGCGGCGCTGCTCGCTAACCGGGCCAAGATTCCCACGGTCCTCTTCGGCCCTGGCGACATAAGGGTGGCCCACTCCGCGGATGAATACGTCTCCCTCGAAGAGGTCGAGCTCGGAACGCGAATCTTCGCCGCTGCGATCAGAAAGTACTGCGAGTAGAGAAAGCGCTGGTCCCGCAGGACTCCCTACGCCGGGTTCCGAGGCACCCAGTTACCTCCGAGGGGATCGAGCTCCAGAACCGGACGAAGAGCTCACAGTGTTAAGGAAACCGCCTACCCGGAGACGAAGAGGCGATTCTTAATCCCCTTCTCGTCGAAGTTCACGAGGAGGCCACGCAGGGTCCCCTCACTGTACTCGCTCCCAGGGTTGAAGCAGGTCGTCCTGCCAATCCTCGTCTCCCCCCGGGACTCGTGGATGTGTCCGTGGAGGGCCATCATCGGTTGGTTCTTCTCGATGCACGTCCTTATCGCCGTGCTTCCGACGGGTATCATCTGGATCCCCGAGCCTGCCTTCACGACCGGCTTGAGGTCCTTGTCCAGCTGAGGTGCCTCGTCCAGCCCGCAGTTGTAGGGAGGGCAATGGAAGTTGAAGACGGCGGTCGACATGCGGCTGACCTTCGAGGTCATGTTGTCTAGCATCTCGGCGAGCTTCTCTTCGGGCAGTTCCCGTGGACTGTTCCAGGGCGTCGGGTTGCTGAAACCGCAACTCACCATCTCGTGCGAGGCGTCCAGTTGAACCACCTGGCCCTCCGGGTTAATCACCTTGGAGGATGAACCAATCAGGTCGCCGAGCCACTTTGGGTCGTCATTACCCGGCATAATGTAGGCCTTGCAGTCGACATCCTTCAGCCTCTCTCCCGCTATCCTCACCCACCTCTCCATCATCTCTTTCATTAGCTGATCGAAGAGGGAGTCGAGCTTCGCCTTGTCGAGGTTGAGTTCCTCGACACCCTTTGCGTCGGTATGGTACGGATAGAAACCGTTGTAGCGGATGCTGGCCTCGAGCTTAGTCACCTCCTCGGGGGAGCGGGCGGTCACCTGGGTTCCCAGCAGCTTGGCGGTGTAGGTGCCGTCGGCTCCTTTGATGATTGGGACGATGATCTTGCCAGTCAGGTCGCCGCCCATTATGAGGGCGCTGACTTGGTAGGTTTTCGCAGCGTTTAGGAACTTCATGAAGACGGTCTCTGAGCTATGGACATCGCTCGAGTAGAGTACCCTCGTCAGCACAATCGTTGTCGGACCGTGACCTGTTCTAAGTCTTTCACCGTAGCTTACTAGAACGAAGCGAGGCGCTCACTCGGGCGGAACTTGCCTGTATACCAGACTCAGATCGAGTCCCCTCCGCTTCTGGTACGCCCGGGCAACCAGGAAGAGAATGACGCCCACCACGAAGACCGCCCCGACAAGCAGGAGAGACGTCTCGGAGAGGTTGTTCGGTATCCCGGCGTAGCCTGGGTTGATGGCTACCTCGTAGTCCATGAAGAGGACGGAGACGGCGCCCACAAGGCCGATCAGGGACAGCACGGGAATCCCTGCGATTTTGCGGCGGATGTAGCCCGACTGGGCCTGGAACATGTCCTTCTTGATGAACGGGAACACTATCGCGGCGAGGCACGCGATCAGCCAGGCAGTGTTGTAGCCCGTGGTGAAGTTGGAGTACGAGAACGCGACGGAGTAGAAGCAATAGAAAGCCACGCCTATTATGGCGACTACAGAGATTAGGAGCACTGACCTCGTAGGCGTGTGCGTCCTCGGGTTGACAAGTGAGAAGGAGTTGGAAATCACCCCGTCGAAGCTCCAGGCGAAGAGGTTACGCGAGGCGACGAGGTAGAAAGACATGGCGAGAAGGTAGAGCCAGCTTATCATGCCCACGAGCGTCAGGACGACCATGAAGATGTTCGGGGCAGTTATCTCGACCAGGAGTGGGAGATAGGGGGCGGTGGGCAGAGTGTACGACGTTCCGCCCACGGTGAAGGCGAGGTAGCTGAGAGATGTGAGGAACTTAGCGCCGGTGGCGTGGAAGAGCGCCGCGCCGATAAGTATGTCGAAAAGCGTGACTGACAGGAGTGCCACGAGAGGTGCTATCAGGGCCGTCCTTCCAATCTGCTTGACCTCCCCGGAGAAGAAGTTTACCACGTTCGCTCCTCCAAGGGTGAAGTAGCTGATTGGGAGGGAAGCGAACGTCGCGGCAAGTATGGCGCCCCATCCGGTGCTTATCGAGAGACCGTTGGAGCTAGCGGATGAAATTATCGCCTGGTAGCTGTTAGTGGTGTTCATGTAGGGCTGCGCGAAGGCGTTGAATGAGTTCGCGAAAGTGCTCTGCGAGGTCGTCCCGAGGACGACCAGCCAGGCAATCACCGCGAGCATTCCGAGGACGAACGCAATCAGGTTGAAGGTCTTCAGCCACTTGGGGTCGAAGACCATCAGTGCCATAATCACAAGGATGGTGACGAGGCTGATGACGAACTCCCAGACTGGCTCGGTGGCCGTCACCGAGGCATTGACCATGGCGCTGTTGTTCATTGCGTAACCGCCGACGGCGAGTGAGTTGGAGATTGCAGTCGTCGCCATGAAGAGACAGTTCCAGGCGATGCCCAGAATCGCGAAGACTGTCCAGAAGAACGATCCACCGAAACCAAGGACCGGGTTGACGGACCTGGAGACGAAGACGTAGTCGCCCCCCGACCTCGGCATTATCGTGGTGATGTAGGTGTACGTCAGAACGACAAAGAGCGTCAGAATCATCGCGATAAAGAGAGAGAGGACATAGTTGTACGAGGGGGCGAAAGCGAGGCTGGTCGAGTACAGAAGCAGCGTCCCTGAGCCGAGGTTGATTGCCCCTATCAGGATGATGAGCGTGTCTCTAAGGCTGAACGGCTTCGTCAGACCAGTTGCGTCCCTCGCAAAGGTCTCCCTCTTCAAATGGACGCCGAGAGTAGGGCATGTTCATATTTAACGTTGATTACTGACGGAGCGGGCGGCGCGTCCTGCACATCGAAGGCCTCGGTGAGAAGTTAATCGCTACCGTTCACTCCTGGCACTTGCCCGCAATCGCAGGAGAGAATAACTGCTGAAAAAATGGAAGCGATCGGATTCTCGTCCGGCTACGTTCTCTGGCCATGGTTGACAGCAACGCACTAGGACGCCCGTTCTCTTGGGAGTATGTTGGACTGGCTAGGGTCACAGCTTAGGGTCAGAACTTTAATAATGCGTTGCGCCCTACAACAGGGTCTTGCCGCTTTCGGGCGGAATACTTCGTCTACGACAGAAACGGGGGATAGGCAGAATTGCGGCGGTTCTTATCGTGATTGTGATTCTGGTGGCTGCAGCTGGAGCTGCATACTTCCTCGCGACCAGCGCGCCGAGCACGAGTACCACAAGCACGAGCATCACCAGCACAAGTTCTACCAGCACCACCGCTACCACCGGACCTCCCAGCACTTCCACGACCACATCCAGTGCCCAAGTCCCTTCGACTCTCACGTATGAAACTTCAGAGACTGCACAGTTTTTGGATCCCCAAGTAATGTACGACATATACGGATCGTCCGTCGTCCCCATGAATGTCTACGAACCCCTGTTCTCGTACAATGGGACTAACGGTGTGAACACGGTGCCGTGGCTGGCGCAGAATTACACTCTGTCGTCTGATAGCCACACATTGAGTTTGACATTGAGAAGCGGAATAACTTTCGCGGACGGCGAACCCTTCAACTCTTCAGCCGTGTATTTCACGTACAACAGGATTCTTGTGATGGATGGGAGCGCCCCCATAGGGCATGGGACACAGGCATCGTGGAT